>Ga0207834_1000415_pt1 | contig 15537 bp, 12 predicted proteins | sample LuqExpMetagenom5_FD_187763 | JGI IMG/M metagenome (GOLD analysis project Ga0207834, IMG submission 187763) | Tropical forest soil microbial communities from Luquillo Experimental Forest, Puerto Rico - Sample 5 (SPAdes) | ecosystem: Environmental > Terrestrial > Soil > Tropical forest ...
GGTCCATTTCCATCTTGAATTTCAAGCCGGTGAAGGAGAAAGTGATTTTAGTGATTTTGTCCGGCCGTTTGATTTATCTAAACCGCCTTTGATTCGTATGAAGGTAATACAGAGGAAGGTAGATGAGTATTTATTGCTGGTGGACCTCCATCATATAATTTCTGATGGAACCTCACTAAGCATCATGATGAAAGAGCTTAGCCATCTTTATCATGGAGAAGAGCTTCCTAAGCCTAAAATGCAATACAGGGAATATGTTAACTGGCAGAAAACGCAATTGCAAAGTGAAAAACTAAGTAAGCAACAGTCATTTTGGCTTATGTATTTATCGGGCAAAATCCCCATACTAAACCTACCGTACAATTATGCAAGGCAGTCATCCTATGAGTTTAAGGGTAGCGTTGAAAAAAGTTATTTGTCATCAGAAATTACGGAAAAAATACGGCAAATATCCTTAAACGAAAAAGTAACACCATTTATGCTGATGTTTGCGGCTTATGTAATGCTGATGCACAAGTATACAAACCAAAAAGATATATTGATTGGAACAAGCGTATCCGGCCGTTATACGGAAGAAATAAATAATTGCGTAGGAATGTTTGTAAATACATTGACTGTCAGAAATAAAATAGAAGAAAAAGAAACCCTTCGGTTGTTCTTAAATCATTTGAAGGATAACCTGCTAATGGTGTTTGAACATCAGGAGTACCCCTTTGACTTATTACTGGACAAACTTGACATTCCAAGAGATTATGGGAGAACATCGTTGTTTGATACCATGTTTATATATCAAAATATGCGCACCGAGCATATCTCGCTTGATGGCACTGAGGTGGTACAAACCGATATCCCGACGAAAGGTTCTAAATTTGATATTACCGTTGAAGTAGTTCAAAAGGATAACCAATATAGAATAAATTGGGAATACAATACGGCTTTATTTAAAAAGACAACGATCCAGCGTATTGCCAATCACTACACTAATATTTTAAGTGACATGCTTGACCACATGGACCGGGAAATATGGCAGTTATGCGTAATAGGTCAGAAGGAAACAGATATGATTCGCCGTTTCAATGAAACTGACAAGGATTATCCGCGAGATACAACGGTATATCAACTGTTTTATGAGCAAGCTCTATCTTTCCTCGATAAGCCGGCTGTTGTAAGTCTGGGTGAAAGCGTCACTTATCGCCAACTATTAGTATTAGCCGATAATGTCTGTAGAACATTGCATAAGAGAAATTTGGCGTCTGGATCTGTAGTTGGCCTTGCCCTGCCCAGGGGGATAGAGTATATCTCTGGTATGCTGGGGGCAATGAAGGCAGGATGCATTTGCCTTCCAATTGATTTAAATTATCCTGAAGCTGGTATTGAACACATGCTGCAGGAAAGCAGTGCGGAAGTGATAATCACTAATGAGGTCAATCTGCGTCGTTTTTTGTCATATGTCATTCCGGCAATAAACATAGAAGACACCGCTGTTCAAGAGGATAGCGGAGATATAAGTACTACGGTGTGTGCGGAGGATGGGGCTTACGTTATATTTACTTCCGGTTCCGAGGGTAAGCAAAAAGGGGTTTTGTTATCACACAGAAATTTAATCAACCATGCGTACACTAAAATTGATTTTCTTCAAATGACCGCAAATGACCGCGTTTGCCAAAATTTCAGCATAAATTTTGTTGCATCAATATGGCAAATGCTCTCTCCTTTGTTTGTCGGTGCATGCATATATGTGTACCCTAACGAAATTTCGGCAGATTCTTACGCACTGTTACGGCAGGTGTCCTCTGATGGCATTACAATTGTGGAAATGATTCCCAACAGTGTTGAGCAATACTTAATTATTGTTGGTATAGGCAACGAAAGGGCCGATTTATCTTCCCTAAGATATCTCGTGTTAACGGGCGATGTTGTTAATCCGACGCTGGTAAAATCCTTTTATGCTCATCATTTAGTTCCGTTGATTAACGCGTATGGACAAAGCGAATGTGCCGACGACACCGCACATTACCTTATTCCGGAGCAAATCACCGAAAATGAGCCGATTCCTATAGGCAAGCCCTCCAACAACACGAAGTTTTATGTGTTGGACAAACACCTGCGGCAGCAGCCTATTGGTGTTATAGGTGATTTGTATGTTAGCGGCGATAGTCTTGGTCAAGGTTATTTAGCCGGCAGTGGGCTCAGCCAGGTTAATTATTTGGAAAGCCAATATGGACGGATATATAAAACGGGTGATTGTGCAAATTGGAGACATGATGGTTGCCTGATATTTAGAGGCAGGAAAGGTGACCAGATTAAAATACGGGGGTACCGTATAGCACTTGATGAAATCGAAACCATCTTACTCCAACATGAAAACATTGTAAAAGCTGCGGTTATCGCCGTTGAGGATATGAAATCAGACAAAAAAATAGTTGCGTTTATCATGCTGGACGGGGATATTCCCATAGACGAAGTCCGTATATATCTAAAAAAAAGGCTGCCATCCTTCATGATTCCTTCTTATATCCGATCTGTCTATGATTTTCCCCTCCTATCCAATGGAAAGATTGACAAAGAGCGGCTACGGGAAATGGCCTCAGATTTGGGCGGCAAAGATAATGAAAATGAGCTTTCTTCAAATGCCGACATCCGTGAATTAATTCAATGCTGGCATCGCGTAATCGGCAGAAGTGACATCCCGGTAGACAAGCATTTTTATGAAATAGGGGGGGATTCGATGAAAGCAGTACAGTTGTGCTATGAAATTAAAGAAAAATTTGGAGTAGCAATGACACTTAAAGAGATAATTGCATATCCGACCATGAAAGAAATGTCACAATATATTGTCATGCAAAAACAATAATGGTAATGATTTGGGATTTTACAAATAAATCTAAAAATATGAAAAAAATGGATGCATTATCTCGAAAATTGTGTTATAGTACAAGGTGTAAACCGCAATTGCTAAACATTTATTCAGTGTTATGCACAGGTAATATCCCAAATTTTGAGAAAGGAAAGTATGATTCAGCTGAACTTTATCATACAAAGTAATAATGGAACGGGTACCCGCTAAGTCAATTGTGAAAAATTGCATCCCTAATAGAAACTATTTGGCATTTGAATATGCCATGAATATATATCTGGGCTGTAATCACGGATGTATCTATTGCTATGCCCGAAGCAAATATTATGAAAAAACTGATAATTTCGAATGCATAAGAGTTAAAGAAGATGCATTGCGAATAGTCCGCGACGATCTTAGGCGGAAAACCAGAAAAGGCGTCGTATTGACCGGAGGTGTGTCAGATCCATATAATCTGGAGGAAAAGGAATATAAATTAACAAGATGTGCTTTGGAATTGATTAACGCATTTGAATTTGGAATATGTATTATTACGAAAAGCGATTTAGTAACAAGGGATACCGATATTTTGTTGGATATTAAAGAAAATGCCCCTTGCAGCGTCAACTTTTCCATCACCTGTTCAGATGATGAAACATGTAAAAAAATCGAGCCATTTGCATCGACAACAACGGAAAGATTTGAAGCCATTGAACATTTAGCGAAAAATGGTTTGATAACCGGTGTATTAATGGATCCTGTGATTCCTTTTATAACGGATACGGAAGAAAATGTAAGAGAAATGGTAAAAAAAGCGAAGCATTACGGTGCTAAATATATATACATTTCAACTTTTGTAACTATGGCTGATGTTCAGCGTGACTATTTTTATCAGGAAGCGGAAAAATTTTATCCCGGGATTTCAGAAAAATATAAGGAGAAGTACGGAAATTATTACCGATGCTGGTCGCCAAAAAGTAAAAAATTGTGGAATACATTCGTAGAAGCGTGTGAAAAGGAGGGTATGAATTATAACATGAGGTGGGCTAATCAAATGATTAGGCAAAGCTATAATGTTTTTGAGCTGAATTTAAATATTTGATATACTATTCATTTTATGTGCATATCACTTAAAAAGCAGCAAAATATCACTAAAATCCAAATTATGTGTTGATGGAAAGCGAAAAGCTGAAAGGAATGAACTTAATTATGATAAAATTTATGGAAGATTCGTTTGACAGTTATTGTGGACTGGAAAGTGCCAATTGTGATTACATAAAATCGCAGACCTGCGGTGGTTGTATTGCTACAAAAGGGCAATCATTTCATGGAGTTTGTGAAATTGCAGAATGTGCAAATCAAAGAAACAAGCGTTTTTGCGGCGAGTGTGAAAATTTCCCATGTGAAATATTGGAACGATATTCGCACGATAAAGAACATGGGGATGACGGTAAGAGAATCGAAAGATGTAAAACTATAAAATCCGATATGGTTAATAAAGCAAGAGAAAATACTAACCCAAACGGGTATTGCGGCCATCACTGCGACTTTTGTTTCTTAAAACAATGGTGCGGCGGTTGTCGAAGCGAATATAATTGTTGTTCCTATGCCACGTTGTATGAAGACGGAGTTTGCCCGAATGTATCGTGTGCAAAAGAAAAGGGCTTAAACAGCTGTGGTTTTTGTGAAGATTTATTAACATGCGATAAGGGATTTTACGGAAATGAAGTAGTGCATGCGACTAAAGCAAAGGCACTGTTTATTAAAAATCACAACGAGGATTGTTATGTGAATACGTTGAAAAGAGCGATGGATTCTGATGAGAATTTTGCTAAAATATTTGATGAATCAAAAAGCGTAGAAAGCGCTTATAAAATGTTGGAAAGTTATTTGGATAACAACAAGAAATAATAAATAACCATAAATATTCTTAATAACCCGTCGAAAAAGTCCACCTTTTAGGTGGACTTTTTAATTATTATATATATTAGGAAGGAAAGTGATTCTCATGATACATAAAATGTTTATAACCGATGTTATGGAAAAGCTCTGGTCCCCTATATCGGAACAATATAAAATAGAATACGATAAGGCCATGGAATTCGAACTTAGCTCACTTAACAACAGTGTTTTAGATGAAATAAAAAAAATTCCGGAGAAATTCTATTTTTTTGCCAGTCCTCAGCTTTCCGCCACTATGCTGGCTAATATCGGCTGCAGTCACCAAAAGAAAGGTCATCAATTTGCCGGGTGCAGTATGTGTGATTATTATTCTACTAATATTAAAGGGCTGGCACAAATTAATGCATTAAAGGACAGAGATTTAGATTTATATAAAAAAGCCGTAATGTTTAGTTTTGAGAACAGCAGAGGTAACAATGTAGTTGGCAGTCAAATTGAAACAGTCACTACATATAATTTTCTGGATGAAGATTCGTTTCCGGAAGACTTATATGGAGATATTTTTGGTAAAGGTAAACTTTATAGCAGAAGACCCATTTATTTTAAGTTTGAAACACGTCCAGCTATGGTCACAAAAGAAAAATTATTAAAGCTAAAAAAACATATTGGCAACCGTGTGATTGTGAGTATGGGTATTGAAACCGGCAATGAACAACTCCGAAATCATTGGTTCAATAAAGGAACTACTAATCAGCAAATTACAGATGCTGTAAAGATTATCAAGGATGTGGGCTGGAGGGTAACGGGTAATTTACTGATTGGTATGCCGGGGCTTACAGAACATCATATTATTACAACCTTCCAAGAGTCGGTAAACTGGCTGCTCTCGTTAGGAGTGGATGAAATTGTATGCTCTCCTATTGTCTTAAAACCATGTACTTTGCAAAATTTCTTTAACAAACAATTAAGTGACAATGTATTATTAACTAATTATGGGTTAGTACAGGGTAAGCATACCGGAATGCCGCATATATTTACGGTTTTAAGGGCTCTTTATCCGTTTTTAACAGCAGCACCTGAAATTAGCAGTAAAGTGGCACCAAGTGCTTTTCATTTTCCTATTTACGAATCGATGGTAAAAAATGAGTATGCGGACGACGCCGAAGCGTTTACTACAATTATGCATGCTTATGAGCAATATCGAAATGGAGACAAAAATGCGTTATTGCTACTGGAGAAGTATGCTGATGAAACAAATTGGTCTGATTCTTATCAATGCTTACTTGCTAAACAGCAAAAAATAACAGAAATTTCCGAATCGCTTTATTTAACCGCCTCCGAAATAGGTAAAATACTTTGGTCGGATTCATGGGAAAAAAGAGTGGATCATTTTCAAAAGGAAATTACCGTATGATAAAAAGCTTTGAAATAACTCCCGGTCATCATTGTTTTTATGCCTCAATATGGAATTTGCTTCGGTATTATCAAATAAACATCAGTGAGCAGGACATCTTTTTTATGATGGGATTTCATATTCACTTGGATGCATGCCAGAACAAAGAAACGCAGCATAAAAATATGTTATGCTTTGACACATTTGAAGTTTTATTTGAAAGAATAGCTTCTCGATTAGATTGTGCCCCGCAGATGCAAATTATAGAAAGCAAAGAGGACTTTAGTAAATATGTGACCGATAACGTTTCATTAGGTGTTCCTGTTATACTTTGCGTTGATCCTTATATTTTAGAATACCAAACAGTTCAGACTAACTTATCAAATCTGCATTATGTTCTTATTACCGATTATGATTGTCAGAAAGAAACTGTCTTATTACATGACGCGTATGTACTGGATATAGAAGGAAATGTGAAAACTTTTTCTGGAGTTTATGACGTTAGCCGCTTATATTCTAAAACTATTAACTGCATGTGGTTTGAATCTCCGATGCATAATATTACCATTACAAATGATACAATCTTAACTGATGCTAAAAACCTTATCAGATCTTTTATTTATGACAGCACCAAACACAATGCTATTGAAGGAAACCGCGCTATCCAAATTTTTATGAACTGTTACCAAGAAAAAATTAGTCAAGGGAATTTTTTTTCTGTTGACCAATGTATCCAAATCATTTTATTCGTTAAAGCTAAACTGTTTCCGCTATTTCAATACACCGCAGAATTTTTGAGATACAATTATTATAAAGAGGAAGAGGAAGGACCGGCTATTATTTTATCTTTAAAGGAACTGGAAAATAAATGGGCAGAGATTATTAAGCTTTTATTAATTGTAAATTATAAACAGACTGATGTATTAATACAGAAATTATTAATAGAAGCTAATTACGTCATAAAAAAACAGCAACAGGTTTATGAAATGATTTATTCTTTTTGGAATAGCTTGGATAAACTTTAAACAAAACCTCATATAAAGAAAGAATACGTAAGTAATCACGAGAAATATTAACATTATATAGAAAGGATGAAAATAATATTGAGCATTATTACAATTGAGGACGTTATTAAACATGTAAGAAGTATTAGCTTCCCTGAAGAAGCGAAAAAACTGAACACAAAAAATTCAAAACAGCAGTTTGCTGCATCTCAAAAATATATACCCGGAGGAATTAATGGATTCAAAGGGCCTATGCATTTCGTATTCGGAGAGTATCCAATTTTTCTTTCACACGGACTAGGCTCACATGTATGGGATATTGATGACAATGAATATATAGATTTCATGGCTGCATATGGTCCGGTAAGCATAGGTTATAATGAACCTGAAATCGATGACGCTGTAATTAATAAAATAAAAAGCGGCTTTTCATTTAATTTGCCACAGATAGAACAAAATCAACTTGCTGAAGAATTAACGAAAATTATTCCGTCTGCACAGCAAGTTTTATTTGCCAAGACAGGGACAGACGCAGTAAATATAAGTATAAAGTTGGCAAGAGCTTATACAGGGAAAAATAGGGTACTAACAGATGGCTATCACGGCTGGTGTGATTTTTCAATGTACGACGAAGATTCTGGAGTTCTTAAATCTGTTTCTCAGCATACTTCGAAAATAGAATATGGTGATTATGAATCCTTCGAAAGAGAAGCAAAGAAAGGGGATGTCGCTGCTATTTTATTAACCCCTTATTATCATGAAACTTATAGCAGCGTTTATATTGACATAGAGTTTATCAAAAAAATTCGAGAGTTATCATCCTCACTGGACATTCCTCTTATTTTTGATGAAGTCAGAACCGGATTTAGGGTTAGCCTTGGCGGTGCACAGGAACAAATAGGTATTGTACCTGATTTAAGTACATTTTCAAAAGCCATAGCCAATGGATATGCAATTTCCGCTGTTACTGGAGGGAAAAAATATATGATGCCAGCCTATACTCCTTTACCAAAGGGTACTTTTACTTGCTCTACCAGTTTCTTAAACAGCCTTGAAATTACGGCCGCTATTAAGACAATTGAATTTTATAAAAAGTACGATGTACAATCAGAGCTTAATAAAAAAGGATTTTTTTTCATGGAAGAGATAGATAGTATTATAAAAAAATACAAAATCCCGCTTTTGAACAATGGGATTCCGACTATGCCAAGTCTTGTATTTGATATAGACAATATGGGTGAAGAGAAATTTAAGCAATGTACTGTAATTTTTTATACATATTTAATCAGGTGCGGAATATTTATGTCACCTACTCATCAATCGTACATTATGTATCGACACGATGAAAAAGATATATACAAAGCATTGGAAGTGATTGAAAAGGCGGTACATTTAATTAAAAGCAAAGTACTGTAAGAGCTGGATTGAGGCGGCAATACCAAACTACGCCATTTGGTTGAAAAGGTTACCCGTCAACTTAAGCGCTGGTGCGGTATTGCCACTCGTTCTGCTAAGAATACCGTTTCTTTTGTCGCTGCCGTCCAGATTCGTTGCATTGCCATTTGGGCTTAGAAAAAAATAATTCTTGGAGGAACATAGTATGCCTGTAGTAGAGAATAATTTACCTGGTACTTTAAGCTGCTTTTATGTTACTTTTACTAAGTTTCTTAATTATCATGGAATTGATTTAGAGGAAGATGATGTGTTTTTTTTATGCTCAGGATTTACACCTATCAAGGTAATAGATCCTATGAATAAAGATAATCCTCTTGATTTTGGTTATCAATCATATCAAAGTCTAATTACGAATTTAGGCGAAGCACTGGAAATTAAAATCAATATTGTTTATCCTGATAAACTTGGCGAAAAATTTAATGAAAAACTAATAAAAAATAACATTTTACTTATGCTTGTAGATAGTAAGATACTGGATCATCATTACATAAATTCTGTAGTTGAAAACTATCATTTTCTTCTTTCCGTGGGATTTGAAAAAACATTAAAGGAAATAAGTATAGAAGATTATTATGTGATGCACGCTAAGTCTTTTGATAATTACAGTACATTTAAGGTTACATATAATTTAGATAAAATCAAATTCGCATTATGCGGCGTGGCTTATCTAGACGAGATATATAACATAAAAAATATATATAAAGAAAAAATTATATCCAATGCGATAAATGGATATAGATTATTTACTAAAAATGTCGATGACAATATTATATATGGCAGCACAATATTTGAAAATATCATTAACTATTTTGAAGAAACAGTTAATAGCGGTATCAATTTAACCCAAAATCAGATATTGAATTTTATTATCAACATTCAAGCCAGGCATTTGAGTATATTCACTTATACAAATAAATTCATCAATAAATATCTGGAAAATGACAATATTGCATTGACTGAGAAAATTGTATCTGTTGAAAAGTTATGGAAAGAGCTTTTCACCAAAATGATTATTAATATTCACGCATATAATCCCTTGAGAAGCAGGGCGATTATTAAAGATGCGAGAATAATTTTTATGAAACAAAACGAAATATTTGCAGAATTAATTAATAAAATTAGTATTCAGTATAAAGGATTGTAAAAATACAAAGGAAACACAAGAAGTATTGATGCTGTGGCAATTCTACCAGCAGTTATCATCGCAGACTTGATTGAGAGAAGTGCTCAGGAGCAAGAGTAGTTCCTGCACATTCTGCTGATAAAACAATTCAGAAAAGCAGTGGCAATACACTCCTTTAAATAGTAGAACTACAGAGAAAAATCTATAGTTCACAGCAGCTGAATGTATGATAGCCACAAATCTTAAGGAGAGGAAATGTATGATATCTAGCATCTATAAATATCATACAAGTTGAATATGTTAATCAATTTTGAGTTAGTAAAATTTTTTGTACAGATATCTTTAATGTTATTCACAGCAGTCGTATTTGGTCAATTAACGAGAAAAGTCGGGATGCCGGAAATTGTTGGGGAATTAATAGCAGGTATCATACTGGGACCTAATATACTCAGACATTTTTGTCCTAATAACATTTATTTTAACGGCATAACATCTGAAATAAATCTATTTCTTCAGTTCGGTATGGTTTTATTTATGTTTGTTTCAGGTACTAAAATTAATACAACATTTGTATTAACAAAAAGAAAATCTATCATATATGCAAGCCTTTTAGGAATGTTAATACCTTTAATACTAGGAGTGTCAATAGTATTGTTATTACCAATAACTTTAAATGCTCCGTCTGGCAAAGATAAATTGATATATGCATTTTTTGTCGGAATTGCGTTATCTATATCGGCATTGCCAATAATTATAAAAACCTTAACAGACTTAAATATATCAGATTTAGAGATTGGAAATATAATAATTAGTGCTGCAACAATTGACGATATTGCTGGGTGGACGATGTTCGCATGTCTCATAAATATATCTGTCCTAGATGGATCTATATATTTAATATTCATTTCTATATTGAAGTTCATTACTTTTATATTGGTATTAACTACAATAGGTGCAAAAATATGTAGCATGATCTGTAATTTCAATGAAAAATATGTACAAAATAAAATGATCAATTTTAGTATCATAATTTTTATGCTAACTTTGGTATCAACAATTGCTGAATTGATTGGAATACATCCACTCTTTGCAGCTTTTTTATTAGGTGTTGCTTTAAGAAAAGATTTTCAAAGTAAAAGATCTTTGATTGATACAAGGATTGCCATTAATTCTTTTGCTGCTAATATGTTTGCTCCTTTATATTTTGTATCGATAGGAATGAAAGTAGATTTTATTACTAATTTTAATATATTATTAGTTATCATAGTACTTATTATTGCTTTTGTGGGAAAAATCGCAGGTGCTAGTACCGGTGCATTACTTGGAGGGGCAAATTGGAAAGATGCCTTGATCATAGGAGCAGGAATGAATTCCAGGGGGGCAGTTGAGATAATTTTAGCTTCCGCAGCAGTTGAATTAAACATAATTGGACAGCAGTTATATGTAGCTCTAATTATTATGGCCGTTATATCTTCAATTCTAAGTGGACCTATGATTAAAAAATTATTTTCTTGCCCCATAACCCGTTTTGCAAAGCAACAAATGGAATGATGCAAAATAATATAAGAAGTAATACAAACGGCATGAAGAGATACCGAAGGGCAAAGTTATATATTTTTCCAAAAAAAAAATAACTTAAAATTATCAACTTTCAAATAAAATATACGGGGTATTAACCCCAAATAAAAAGCAGGAGGGATTAAATGAATAATAGCTATTTATTTACATCAGAATCAGTAACGGAAGGACATCCTGATAAAATGTGTGACATAATATCAGATGTAATACTAGATGCATACTTGGAAAAGGATCCAAATGCAAGAGTTGCATGTGAGGTTACAGCAACTACAGGCGTAATTTCAATTATGGGTGAAATTACTTCAAACGCAACCATAGACATACAAAAGGTTGTAAGAGATACTGTGAAAGAAATCGGTTATGTTGGGGAACAGTTTGGCTTTAATTCGGAAACCTGCGCAATTATCACCACAATAGACAAGCAGTCCGAAGATATTAACATCGGTGTTAGCAGTTCCATAGAATACAAAAGTGCGATGGGCAACTGTAATATATGTAAATCCTGTCATGAAACCAATCCCTATGATATGATCGGTGCAGGTGACCAGGGAATGATGTTTGGATACGCCTGTGATGAAACCGAAAGTTTAATGCCAGCTCCTATTTTCTATGCCCATAAGTTGTGCCAACAATTAAGCCTTATGCGTAAAAATAAAAGGCTTAATTATCTTGGTCCTGACGGAAAATCAATGGTTACATTTGAATATCGTAGCGGTAAACCCGTAAGAATTGACACTATTGTAGTATCTGCGCAACATACGGCTGAAGTATCTCAAGACAGAATTTTATCTGATATTAAGGAATATATTATTATGCCTGTTATTCCAGACAATTATATCGATGCCAATACAAAGATACTTGTTAATCCTACAGGACGGTTTGTTAAAGGTGGCCCTTGTGCAGATACTGGGCTTACCGGTCGAAAAATTATTGTAGATACCTATGGAGGTATGGGCAGGCACGGTGGTGGAGCTTTTTCAGGAAAAGACCCTACCAAGGTTGATAGAACGGGGGCATATGCTGCTCGATATGTTGCAAAAAATATCGTTGCTGCAAAAATAGGAGAAAAATGTGAGGTTCAGATTGCATATGCCATTGGGGTAGCAAATCCCGTATCTGTTCACGTAAATACATTCGGTACATCGAGCATCTCAGATGAGGATATTATACATATGATCAACAAGGTATTTGATCTTCGGCCTGCATCCATTATCGAGCAATTTCAAATGAAAAATCCAATATACAAGCAGTTAGCAGCGTACGGTCATTTTGGACGAAATGATTTTAGTGCCGCTTGGGAAAATATTGACAAAGTTGATGAGATAAAGGAATATTTTCGTGTTTCATAATCGATGAAAGTAATAAGGTGAATTATGAATCATGTTATAGTTACCGGCAGGGAAGTTCTTTCTACTGCCGGTTTTACTATGGATGAATTTTGGCACACACTTTATGATGGCAAAGGGGATCTCACATCAGCAAGATGAGAAATAAACTATATAGTATTGTAGATAATGGAAGCTTTATTGAAACTAATAAGGAACTTGAATCAAAAAATATACTTGAATTTGCTAATTATGATGAAAAATTAGAAACAGCTAAAGTATTATCTTCAGAGAATGAAGCAGTAATTACAGGATATGCAACTATTGGTAATATTCCATGCATGATGATTGTTTTTGAACCCAAATTTATGATGGGTTCAATGGGAATAATCGCTGGTGAAAAAATAGCCAGAATATTCGAATTAGCCACCAGAAAGAAACTCCCAGTTATTTCAATTACCTCATCAGGAGGGGCCAGAATGCAAGAAGGTATTTTATCACTTATGCAAATGGCAAAAACTTCTGGAGCTGTATACAGACATAGTAAACGAGGTTTATTATATATATCCGTAATTAGTGATCCGACTTTGGGCGGAGTCACAGCCAGTTTTGCATCACTTGGAGATATCATTATAGCAGAAAAAAATGCTCGTTTTGGATTTACAGGAAAAAGGATAATTGAGGAAGCTACACATGAGAAATTGCCAGACGATTTTCAGACCGCACAATATGCGAAAGAGCATGGTCAGGTTGATATAATTATAGACAAAGACGAACTACAACAAGTTTTAATGAAAATATTAGCCATTCATAATATATGAACATTCTTGTCAGGTAGAAGGTTGCTGTACGATTAAAATACAGAGTGTTGCGGAGCTATTATATAAAATATTGCGCATGCATGTAAATATAAGGACTATCCTTACAATGCTTATAGCTCGCATGTTTACAGAGGTGGGGTATAGCCCCCCAAGTTGGTATGTTTCTGCCATGCAATTATATACAGATGCAACTTTCTGTATTTTGCCTCCGCAAATAATAAAGGGAAAAACACATTACTATATAGGAGCTTTATATGATGGATATATCTTATATTTTTGAAATTTTAGAACATAGAAATAGGCCGAATGCCAAATTCTATATAGATAATCTTTTTCCTGATTATATAGAAATGAGTGGCGATAGATTATTTGGTGATGATTCCTCTATTACTTGTGGAATAGCAACATATAATAATATCCCGGTTACTATTATAGGGCAACATAGAGGAAGAAATACTAAAGAAAATATAAAATATAACTTTTCTATGAATAAACCTGAAGGTTATAGAAAGTCATTGAGATTAATGAAACAAGCAGAAAAATTTCATCGGCCGGTTATATGTTTTGTTGATACCATAGGTGCTTATCCTGGAAGAGAAGCTGAGGAACGAGGGCAAGGTTTTGCAATTGCTAATAATATAATGAATATGTTGCATTTGAAAACACCAATTATAAGTATCTTAATAGGGTATGGTGGAAGTGGCGGTGCCTTAGCATTATGCATATCAGATGAAATTGCTGCTTTAGAATATTCAGTTTTGAGTGTTATATCACCAGCAGCATGTGCTAACATATTATGGAAGGATTCATCTCGTAAAATGGAAGCAGCAGCCATGCTGAAAATGACATCCTGTGACCTAAAAAAATTAGGTATTGTAGACATAATAATTAATGAACCTACGAATGGAGCACATACTAACCCTGATATTATGGTTGAAAATATTAATATATACATTAGTAAAGCACTACAAAAATATATATATAGCCCAGTAAACGATTTATTGAAAAAAAGATATGAAAAGTTCAGAAAATTTGACTATTTATATATAAAAAGCGGCGATAGCTGGAACTAGACCTGTTGTTGAAGAAGGAATTTCTGATAAAAATGGCAAGTGGGATAATCGGGTATTAACATTTCGCCTGAAATATATGTAGCAATTGGTATATCAGGAGCTACACAGCATATAGTTTGGATAAAAAATGCTAAGGAAGTTATCGCTATAAATACAGATAAAAATGCACCCAACTTCTCTTATGCTAATTATTGTATAATTGATGATTACAAAACATATTGAGAGAACTGATCTAAATATCAGATTTTAGAGGAAGGAAAGGAATTCTGATGAAAAACAAACCATATCCATTGAATACAGTCCCGCAGGTTAATAATTTAAAAGAGTTCATTTTATATTGCGCGAATACATATAAAGACGAAACGGCATTTCAATTTGAACAGGATAATAAGGTTCTAAGAATTAGTTTTCAAGAATTCTGGGATGATATAAACGGGTTAGGAACCTCTTTGAATCATCTTGGTTTACGCGATGTAAAAATTGCAATAATAGGTGAAAATTCATACTACTGGATATTATCATATTTTGCTGTAATCAATGGTGGGAATGTCATCGTTCCTTTCGATCCAGAAATGAGTGAGGATGAAATGACAACACTCCTATTTAATACCGAAATCTCTTGTATTATATGTTCCAATAAATATCTTGATAAAGTACAAAAAATAAAGAGCCATCTTCAATTCCATCAGCTTTTCGTTTTTGAAACAGACATACCGGCTCTTATTTATCAAGGAAAAGGGCTTATAGATAAAGGAGAACGAGCTTTTATTGATTATATGGTTCAAGACGATGTATGCAGCGCTATATTATATACGTCCGGAACCACCAGCAAACCCAAGGGAGTTATGCTCTCCCATAGAAATATAGCAACAGATGCCGTTTCTTCAATAAGAAATGTCTTTTTCGCTGGTACAAGTATTCTAGTGCTGCCATTATTTCATACTTTTTCGTTTACTGCGAGTGTTTTATGTGTCTTACTTTCAGGTAAGACGGTTTCGATTACTAAAAACATAAAAGAATTTAAAAG
>Ga0207834_1000418_pt1 | contig 15444 bp, 15 predicted proteins | sample LuqExpMetagenom5_FD_187763 | JGI IMG/M metagenome (GOLD analysis project Ga0207834, IMG submission 187763) | Tropical forest soil microbial communities from Luquillo Experimental Forest, Puerto Rico - Sample 5 (SPAdes) | ecosystem: Environmental > Terrestrial > Soil > Tropical forest ...
ACTTACTATTATACTACTACCGGAGAAAAATTTATATAAAACGAGTAACAAAAACCCAGTAAAATCAATGGGTTGAAGGCATTTCACAAATGCCTATAATTGATGATAACAAGGAGGAATTATTATGTGTGGTATTGTTGGATATATAGGTAAAAATCAGGCTGCGCCTATTTTGTTGGAAGGTCTGTCAAAGCTCGAATACAGAGGATATGATTCTGCAGGTCTTGCAGTTCATGACGGTTCAAAGTTAGCCATCGCAAAATGCAAGGGAAGATTGAAGGCTCTGAGTGATTTGACTTCAGAAGGGGATACCTTACAAGGCACGGTCGGTATCGGTCATACCAGATGGGCTACCCACGGCGCACCCTCGGATACGAATTCACATCCGCATTTGAATACCAATGAATCAATTGCAGTTGTGCATAACGGTATAATTGAGAACTACCTCAAGATTAAGAAACGTCTGACGGAGAAAGGCTATCAGTTCCAAAGCCAGACCGATACCGAAGTGGTTGTTCAGCTGCTGGATTATTATTATAAAGGCGATGCGCTTGCAGCGATTACGAAGGTGATGTCTAAGCTGGATGGCTCCTATGCACTGGGAATTGTATTCAAGGATCGCCCGGATGAATTCTATGCTGTACGTAAGGACAGTCCGCTGATTGTAGGCATTTCCGAGGAAGGTAATTTCATTGCATCTGATGTACCGGCAATCTTAAAATATACCAGAGACGTATATTATATTGAAAACGGTGAAATCGTCCAATTAACCAGGGAGAAGGTAAGCTTCTTTAATTCGGACTTGGAACCGATCCAAAAGGAAATGAAAACGGTGGAATGGGATATTACCGCTGCTGAAAAGGGTGGTTATGAGCATTTCATGCTGAAGGAAATCCATGAGCAGCCGAAGGCAGTCAGGGACACCATCAATCCCAGAATCCGTGATAATGATATCAAAATTGATGAATTGAATATGAGTGAAGAGGATATAAAAAACCTCAAGAAAATATATATCGTAGCCTGCGGCTCCGCATACCATACCGGTATGACGGGAAAATATGTCATCGAGGATCTGGCAAGAATTCCGGTAGAAGTAGATCTTGCTTCTGAGTTCCGCTACCGTAATCCAATCCTGGACGAAGGAACCCTTACCGTAATCATCAGCCAGTCAGGAGAAACCGCTGATTCTCTTGCTGCACTCAGGGAAGCAAAGAGACAGGGAGTTAAAGTACTTGGAATCATTAACGTAGTCGGCAGCTCCATTGCTAGAGAAGCTGATAACGTCATGTATACCTGGGCAGGGCCGGAGATTGCAGTTGCTACGACAAAGGCTTATTCCACACAGATCGCAGCTTTATATCTGCTGGCAATGCATTTTGCTAAGGTGAGGGGAATCTTATCTCAGGATAAGTTTGAAGCATTATTGCAGGATCTTCGTAAGCTTCCGAAACAGATTCAGACAATTCTTGATAAGACAGTTCCTCAGATTCAATATATCGCATCTAATTTCGTAGCGGTAAAAGACAGCTTTTTCATCGGCAGAGGAGTTGATTATACAACTGCCCTGGAAGGCTCCTTAAAGCTGAAGGAAATCTCCTACATCCATTCAGAAGCATACGCTGCCGGAGAATTAAAGCACGGACCGATTGCCTTGATTGAAGAGGGAACCTTGGTTACAGCAATTCTTACCCAGGAGGAATTGATTAAGAAAACCGTAAGTAATATCGTAGAGGTCCAGTCAAGAGGAGCTTATGTACTTTCAGTAACTAACGAAGGAAGTGAAGAGGTTGCCAAGGTTTCCGATTTAACAATCTATATCCCGGTAACCGATAAGCATTTTACAACCTCACTGGCAGTCATTCCTTTGCAGCTGTTATCCTATTATGTATCTATCGGTAAAGGTCTTGATCTGGATAAACCGAGAAATCTTGCTAAGTCTGTAACAGTGGAATAGAATGAGTATTAACCGGATTGATATTGTGAAAGAATAAAAAAGTTGTGAACTGAATAATAAAGTTATGAACTGTAATTTCATAATACTGAAGATAAAGAGAATGGATATTCCATTCTCTTTTTTGAATTTAAATTAGAATTGTGTATAAAAATAATAAAGTTGTGAACTGAGCCACCTGAAGAAATATCTACATGAAAAACATTTAAGAAAACACTACTTTCCTGTATTTAAGCATATAAACCAGTTTTCATAAATTGAGAATTCAGGAATAATTTAAGAAAACTAATATATATTCAACTAAATAATAAAATACTGCATAATTCTACATAAACGTTCATCAAATTTTTGACTTGCGCGATATAAAATTCTTTCACTTATTCCTGTTATGTTACTTATTTCTTTAAATGTAACTTTGTTCAAAAAGTAAGAGCCACTCTAAATTGCTTATTCGAGTATTTGCTCTAAGGCTTAGCAGAAAATGGTGATTTCTTCATCAAAAATATACATTAGCTGATTGTAATCGTAGATGAAAAAAGGCAGAAACATCTATTAATAGTGTCTGCCTTTTTAGTGTTGCTAAAATCTCAATTATATTGAATTTTTATTTCTTTATAATTTATGATTTCTTTGATTGTTGAATTATTAATAATTTCATTAATAGAATTCTTTTCATTTTTTGATACTTTATAATTATCATCAGTAGTTAATGATACAATAACGATGTCAAGAGATGAACTCTCAATAGTTGATGATGCAAACAAAATTTTCACAGTACTTATTTTATCATCAATTTTTTGAATTTGATCTTCTACATCCTGCAATTCACTTTTCGGATTTTTTACCTGAGAATTTACAGGTAAAGAAGTAATTTCTTCGTCATTAATAGTATTATCTATTATTTCTTTATTTTTAGAGCCGCAAGAACATACACTAATAAGAAGTACCATTGTTATACATATCAAAATATATTTTTTCACTATTAATAACCTCTCTTATAATTCTATCGTTTATAATACTTTATTACTGGTAAAACACTCCATGCTGCCACATAATATGGGCAATCCTTTTCATTATGTAACATTACAGGCCCTTGACCCCATTTTGATGTAATTTTTTTATTACTATAATCTGTGACAATACCTGAATGTTCCGTTCCACTTCTATCATAATAGACTTTCTGACCATTCGCAGTTGGCGAAGTTCCAACATATGTATAACTTCCATCGCTCCAATATGGACTTGGATCATTAATCCATGATATATTATCGGGAGACGTACTATGCCAAGCATAGGAATGACAATTATATTTTGCTGTACTGGTAGATATATATGTTGCATTCGGGTAAGCACTTATATATTGATTATTTAAAGCTGTCTTCTCTGTAGAAGTATAATCATTGTCTGCTCTTAATGGATAAATATAGGTACCGTTTGGAGTAAGTACTGGCAGTAATGAAACTGAGTATGTAATTTGTGTTGCAGCAGCAGTACTTATTGATGCTATTTTACTACTAAACGAGCTCCCCACAAAATTACTAGAAGTTGTTAATTCTACTTGATAATATATATTTTTTGATAGTCCAAAACGTTCATCGTTGCCTTTTTCTTGATTCTTTTTATTTATCTCTTTGTCTAATTCCAATTTTTCGGAAACAGAAAAATCTTCATTTATTTCTGGCTGTGCAAGTAGTATTTCCGTAACGCACATTTTTAGAAAATTGTTATTCTCTGTAACAGAATTAATATTTTTGAAAGCACTACTTACATCTTCATTTTTGTAAGTATCTAACAAATATGTTCCTGCATCATTGCGCTCTTTTAATTCAACTAATGGATCACAGTATGTTGATACTATTTCGAATCCTGTTTGTAAAGAATCATATGAGAAAATGTCAATTAAAATGGGATATTCTAATACCATATCAATTAATTTAGCAGTTGGCATTTTATCAAGTACTTGCTTATCTATTTTGCAAGCATTAATTTTTTGCGAATGATTTATTAATATTATCTCCTGATTTTTAACTTGGGATAATTTAATAAAATCTAAAATCATTTTTTATTATTTAAATCCCAAAATAACTATTTTATATTTGCAAATATATACATATTTTACACTTATTTGCAAAAAAAGTCAATTAGGCAGAACATGAACCAGCTCTGATAGGTAAATATTTTTCGCACTAATTCTGTTTGAAATATAAGGCAGTAAGTGCTCCGATGTGATAAAATATAGAAAACTTTTTCACAAAGGAGTAAATTACATGTCTAGAGCATCCAGCAGAGCAATTAAGAAAGCCTTTCATAAAGATATCGTAGAGTTTTTTAAAATTCAAAATCATTTTCTGCCAGATTTATTAAGGACTTAAGTGCGGTTAACGATCCAAGAAATATGTCTTATACGGATTATGACATTGAGGAAATTTTGTATACTGTAATTATGAAAAATGTCTGTACCATTACTTCCATGCAGGAAATGACAGATCAGTTTAATAATGAAGAATGCGCACGTAACCTATGTCTTATTCTTGGAAAAGATGAAAAGGATTATATGCCTCATTATGTTACTATAAATGAATGTTTGGAAAAGCTTGACCCAGAAGAGCTGCAGGAATTCAGAAAAACGGATGATCAAAAAGCTTCTCAGAAAAAGGAGCTTTGAAAATGCAAGATTTTTAAGTAAATACTGGATGGTTTTGGAGGTTTCCGATTGGACCAATATAGTAGCAGTTGCTGCCGGTGATTGGATTTCCATCGGCTTAAAATCGGACGGTACTCTTGTAATTGCAGGTAAAACAGAGGAAGGTGTTACTACACCGGATGTCTCTGGTGTTAATAATCTGTATGTACCTACCATCACATATTGATATTAAAATAGTAAAATTAAAAGAACCTCTCAATATAAAAAGATCCTGTAGAATTGACAGTCTGAAAAAAGGTATTTTCAAACGACTCTGTTTTACAGGGTCTTTTTATGTATGTTTATAGAATAATCATATCAAATAAAGAAATTTACTTTAAATTCTTGACATAATACCTGACATCATTTATATTAATCATATCTTTTAGGCTATATAATACTTCATTGAAATATAAACTTCAGTACAAACTGAGCAGGCGATGAATCACATCTGATTCGTGGGGCTGGGCTGAAAAGCAGCAGGTGGATTTATTGCATCTGTGGGACAGTATGAAATTGTTCCATAGGTGTATTTTTTTGCTCTTTTGAGAATTTGAAAGGAGGATTTCTGGATACTATAAAATATAATAATTAACATGCTTAGATTTACTTGGACCATATGTACGGTTGACTTTGAAATACAACATAGAATAAACTATCAATGCGTGTTTATTATTGCTAGTAAATAAAATGTTAAATGAAAGAAAAACTATAAGTAAAGAAAAGGAATGGAAAACAATATGAGTATAATCGGAAAACTTATCAATATTATTCTGCATTTAGACAGTTATCTTAATGTAATCATTCAAACCTATGGTGGATGGACATATGCATTAATTTTTATTATTATTTTTTGTGAAACAGGATTAGTAGTGACTCCTTTTTTACCGGGAGATTCGATTCTTTTTGCTACAGGTGCTCTTGCAGCAGCCGGTACTATGAAATTGCCAATACTTTTTCTTGTGTTTTATTCAGCAGCTGTAATCGGAGACACTGTAAATTATCAGATCGGGAAAAAAATCGGTAATAGCATATATGAGAAAGATAACGTGAAGTATATCAACAAAGAATATCTTAAGAAAGCTCACAAGTTTTATGAAAAACATGGTTCTATGACAATCGTTGTCGGAAGATTTATACCGGTAATAAGAACTTTTGTTCCATTCGTTGCCGGTGTTGGTGAAATGAAATATTCAAAATTTATTGTATATAACTTGCTTGGCGGATTGATGTGGGTTGTATTGTTTTTGTTTGGAGGGTTTTTCTTTGGTAATCTTCCTATTGTAAAGGACCATTTTTCATTCGTATTAATTGCAATTATCGTAATTTCTTTACTGCCTGGTATATTTGTATTTCTGAAAGAAAAGGGAAGTACGAATGATGATGTTGAAGCTTAATATAGAGCGATGAGCAGGGGGAAATATAAACAATAAGATAAATCAGGAGGATTCTGTATGCCAAATCTGGATCGAAAAGGTAAAGTGGCAATGTTATCTATTTGCTCTAACACAACATTGATTATTTTGAAAATTATTGCAGGTATATTAAGCGGATCAGTTAGTATTATTTCTGAGGCTATCCATTCCGGAATGGACCTCGTTGCATCCTTAGTGGCATTCTTCGCTGTCAGGCAGTCTTCAAAGCCTGCTGATAAGGAGCATCCCTATGGTCATGGGAAAATTGAAAACCTTTCGGGGGTTGTTGAAGGCGTTTTGATATTTGTAGCTGCTGCCATGATTTTTACGGAAGCGATAAAGAAAATTACAGATCCGCAGCCAATTGAACAGGCTTATGTGGCAATATCAGTTATGCTGGCGGGTGCACTTGTCAATTATATAGTATCACGAATTTTATATAAAACATCTGTGGAAGAAGATTCCATGGCGCTTGAAGCAGATGCCCTGCATCTGAAAACTGATGTTTATACTTCATTGGGGGTCGGATTAGGAATCTTACTTATTAAAATAACAAATATTGACATTCTGGACCCCATTGTTGCGATGCTTGTTGCACTGCTGATAATTAAAGAATCCTGGGAATTATTAAAACGAGCAATAAGTAATCTTTTAGATGTTAAATTACCGGCAGATGTTGAGAAGGAAATTGAAAAAATTATTTCGGAACATAACGAAATCTTAGATTTCCACAAATTAAAAACGCGTCAGTCAGGAAATGTGAAACACATTGATTTTCATATTACGGTACCTCCCCGCCTATCCGTAGAGGAAGCGCATGAAATTGTCGGAAAACTAAAAAAAGATATAAATAATAAATTTCGAAATACGAGAGTGAGTATCCATGTTGATCCGCAAAAAAATGATGAAGACGACAAATTATAATATTTTTAAAGCCAGTTTGCAGATTAATGAAAGTATGGTATAATACAATTTCATTAATTACGAAAACGAAGGACTTGGTTATGGAAAGGATTAAAGCTATTCGCCGAATATGGTTAATTCTATTTAGTATAGCTGTAATGTTAACAGGAATGTATATACCCAATGGGGTTATAGATTCCTGTTTTTCGTATCCTAATAGTATACATACTATGTCCGCAGTATCCGGATATGATAAGAAAATGGATGCTATTGATGAAAAATCCGGAATTGTATCAAATGAAATCAGGACTAAGCTATCTTCTGGTATAAGGAACATATTATTAACCAGGAATAATTCTAAAGATTTATTTTCATCGGCAGTTCTGCCCTTTATACCCCTTATTTTATGGGCTATTATTAATGTATTGCTGCGGAACGAATTTATTGACAGACTGTATCTGATTCTGTTCATACATAATTCGGATGGCAAGAAAGGAGACAGAGCAAGCATTTTAATGCCATAATGAAAACTAAATGAGAAAAGAGGATAACTTATGAAGCCAGGTAAAAAAGTGCTTGTTGTCATATTTGTGGCTATAGTTGCGTTCATTTATATCGCAGGATTTGGCCTTGGAAAAAACATCAAGGGTGTATTTGATATGCGCTACGGTATTGATATCCGTGGCGGAGTAGAAGCAATTTTCGAGCCGCAGGGACTGGATCGTTCCCCTACCGCAAACGAGTTGGAGTCAGCAAGGGAAGTCATAGAATCCAGACTGGATGACCAGAACATTACAGATCGTGAAGTTACAGTGGATAAGAACGCCGGTTATATTATAGTCCGGTTTCCTTGGAAATCAGGCGAAACTGATTTTAAACCCGAGGACGCAATTAAGGAATTAGGACAGATGGCAGAACTTACCTTCCGTGATCCGTCCGGTAATGTGCTGATTGAAGGTAAGGATGTTACAAGTGCATCAGCAAAAATCGATAAATCAGGGAAGACCTCAGGATATGTTGTAGCTCTGGAGTTCAATTCGGAAGGTGCACAGCTGTTTTCAAAGGCTACAGGCAGTTTGATTGGTAAGGAAATAAGTATTTATATGGATAAGGACCTGATTTCCCACCCGACGGTTGAGACTAAAATAACCGGAGGACAGGCTGTCATCACAGGCCTTCAGACATATCAGGAAGCACAGAAGCTTGCCCAGAAAATCAATGCTGGAGCACTTCCGTTCTCACTGAAAACAACGAATTTCCAAACCATCAGTCCATCTCTTGGAAATAATGCCTTAAATGTCATGGTGGCAGCAGGAATCATTTCATTTTTCGTAGTATGTGCTTTTATGATTATTTATTATAAACTGCCGGGCTTAATCGCCTGCATTACACTGGTACTGCAGATGCTATGGCAGCTTCTTGCAATTTCCGTTCCGCAGTTTACACTGACACTGCCCGGAATTGCTGGTATCATATTGACACTAGGTATGTCAGTGGATGCCAATATCATAATTTCAGAGCGTATTTCAGAAGAACTGATGAAAGGCCGTTCTGTCCTGGAAGCTGTAAAAATCGGTTACAAGAATGCCTTTTCTTCCGTACTGGACGGTAATGTTACGACAGCTATTGTAGCGGTCATTCTGATGATCTTTGGCTCCGGTTCCATGCTGAGCTTTGGCTATACGCTTTTAATCGGTATGGTTTTGAATTTATTTGTAGGAGTAACCATATCAAAGCATCTTCTTTTATCCGTTATAGGATTTAAAAAGTGGAACAACGAGAAATATTTTAGAAAGAAGAAAGAAAAGAAGGCAATACCGTTCTATCAGAAAAAATATATTTATGCCATTATTTTTGGTGTCATTATATTGAGCGGTATCATAGGAAGCTTTACCAGAGGAGTAAGACTGGATACCCAGTTCACCGGAGGTGCAGTATTAGATTATACCGTTTCAAAGGGTGCTGATACAGATAAGATACAGAAAGCCATAGAAAAGCAGACCAGCAGACCGGTTACCGTACAGATTACCAATGATAATATAACCGGTGAGGAAAAACTTTCGGTAACCTTAGCAGGAAATGGCGGTATGACGCCAGATGACCAGAAGAAGGTAACTGAAGCAATCAACAGTACATCGGACAGCATTAATGCAAAACTGTCGCAGACCTATGCAGTTGAACCGTACATCGGAGCAAAGGCACTTAAGAATGCAGGTCTTGCTATTGCACTTTCGTTCCTTTTCATTGGTTTATATATAGCGATACGGTTTACGGTATTATCCGGACTTTCAGCGGGTATTATGGCGCTGATTGCGCTAATTCATGATGTGATTGTAGTATTCTTCGCTTTTGTACTATTTGGTATACCATTAAATGATGCTTTTGTGGCGGTGGTGCTTACCATAATCGGATACTCAATCAATGACACGATAGTAATTTATGACAGAATCCGTGAAAATAGAAAGAATGATAGTAAGATATCGGTTGTGGAATTGGTAAATGAAAGCACATCTCAGACATTGGCCAGATCAATTAACACGGTTCTTATGACAGCAGTCTGCATACTGATTATTCTGGTTGCTTCAACAATCTTTCAAATCAATTCCATCATGGAATTCTCATTGCCAATGCTCTTCGGTGTAATTACCGGATGTTATTCTTCCATCTGTGTTGCCAGTACATTATGGGCAATCTGGATGAGAAGAAAGGAAAAGGCCGAGGTACTACAGAAAAACTAATTAGTAACAGTCCGTAGCTTTATTAATTACTTGCAGGTACTTTGATCTTTATATATAATAAATGTAACATCAGTTTATAACATGTTAGAAATCATATAAATTATATTACATTTATATATTTAATTAGGAGTTTGCTATAACGATAGATCAAGATAACGAGGAGGAATGAGTATGTCTGAACACCTGATGATTAAGTCTTTGCTGGACTTAAAGGAAACAATTGCTGCCGAAGTCTTTACCGGCTGTATTTACCCGTGGGAGGTACTTGGCAGGATTAAGAGTGAAATTCTTAAGCTTGGCGCGACTTTATCCTCTGACGAATATACTAAAATCGGTGAGGATGTCTGGATAGCCAAATCAGCAAAGATAGCACCGACTGCCTCCATCAGCGGGCCCACTATTATATGTAAGGATGCAGAGATCAGGCATTGTGCATTTATCCGGGGCAGCGCTATTGTTGGTGAAGGTGCAGTCGTAGGAAATTCAACGGAGCTTAAGAATGTCATCCTATTTAATAAGGTTCAGGTGCCTCATTACAATTATGTCGGTGATTCCATTCTCGGCTATAAAGCTCATATGGGTGCAGGCTCCATTACCTCCAATGTGAAGTCCGATAAATCCCTGGTTGCTGTTCATTCAGGAGATCTAAAGCTTGAGACAGAACTTAAGAAATTTGGCGCCGTTCTTGGTGACAATGTTGAAGTCGGTTGTAACAGCGTTCTTAATCCCGGTACGGTCATCGGAAGAAATGCTAATATTTATCCGCTTTCTATGGTAAGGGGATATATTCCCGAAGCCAGCATTTATAAAAAGGCCGGAGAGGTAGTTACCAAATATTAATGTTATCGCAATAAATACGAATAGAACGCAGCAGCAATACTTTTTGGTATGGCTGCTGCGTTTTGCTATATTGGATGTCTACTCTTTATAAACAATAAGTGTCATTTACATCCCTTAGCGTTTATATAATATATCATAGATTTATTTGCTAAGGGGATGCAGTAGATGGCGAAAGTCATATTGAATGCCGGCCATGGCGGTAGTGATGCAGGAATTATTTATAAGGATAGAAAGGAAAAAAATGATAATTTAAAATTAACTCTTGCCGTTGGTGAGATTCTGATGGAAAACAATATTGAGGTGTATTACCCGAGAATGACGGATGAATTTATATCTCCGGTAGTCAGAGCAAATAATTCTAATCTGGTAGGTGCGGATTTACTAATTACTATTCATCGTGGGGCAGGGCCTTTTCCGAATACCTCTTCGGGTGCCGCGGCATATATTTACGAAGAAGTCGGAATTAATGCAGAAGCAGCTGTGATTATATTAAATAATCTTGAAAAGATAGGATTTCATAATAACGGGAGCAGCTTTCGCGATGTGTATCTTCTCAGGTATACCAATATTCCATCCTTTGAATTGATAGTCGGTTACATCAATAACGATCATGATAACGAACTGTTTGATACCCATTTTGATGAAATTGCTCTTGCAATTGCTGATGGGATTATGGAATTACTAATTTATTAAATATAGGTTGGCCATTGCATATGGGGTCATTTTAAATCATATTAATTAATTATCTCAGATTGTGGTGGTAATTATATGGATAAATCCTCTGTAATTAAAAAAATATTAGTGATTATTCTATTCCTATTATTATCTATAAATATAGCAAAAAACTTATATGAAATCACTATGGTTTCCTCCATGGATAATCATGTATATGTACCAATCTTAATGTATCATCAGGTGAAAGGCACTAATCTGGGTAAAGACGTAATCAGCCCTTATGAATTTGAATGTGATCTGAAATTCTTGAAGGATAATAACTATAATACCATAACCATGTCCCAGTTAGTTGATTATGTTTACAATGATGTCGATTTGCCGGAAAATCCTATCATACTGTCCTTTGATGATGGTTATCTGAATACTTATAAAAATGTTTATCCTCTGCTGAAAAAATATAATATGAAGATTGTATTATCCATCGTTGGGAAAAGTACGGATGATTTCTCAAGGGTAGTAGATACGAATATAAATTATGCCCATATGACCTGGGATCAGATCAAAGAGGTACAGGAATCCGGCTTGGTTGAAATTCAAAATCATTCCTATAATATGCATAAGGTACGTAACGGAAGATATGGCTGCAGTCAGATGCTGAATGAATCCTTTACGGATTACGAGCAGTTTCTGATGGAGGATGTAAATCAGCTTCAGGATAGGATATACACGAATACGGAGAGTACACCGAACACCTTTACCTATCCTTATGGTAAATACAATGATAATACCAATCTTATTCTGAAGGAACTAGGCTTTAAGGCGACCCTTTCCTGCCGGTTTGGGGTTAATGTCATTGACAAAGACCCGGAAAGCCTGTTTGAACTTAAGAGAATATGCCGTTCACACAACCGCAGCGTTGGCAAATTGATTAAAGAAGCAATGGAAACATTGAAATATAGTAAGGATTAACATTTTGCATCATGCTGGGAATAATTAATCTTATGCTCGATTGAAAAAATTGGTAATCTGGGCTATAATTAAGAACATATATTCGAGAAAACAGGTAGAAGAAGAAAGAATACTGCTTTTTCCGTTGCGAAAGAAACGATAGGAACCATTACCTTTACCGAAGAGGAAACGAAGATGCTGCTGGACGGAAAAGGTCCTGAGGATTTTTCTGAGGATTTCCTGCAGAAGGTTAACAGAATTGCATTATTCGACTGGAAAGAAGGTTTGCCAAGGAATATCAGGGCGATCATTTATGTGGCGGACATATTCGGAGCAAGTAAATTGAATTACCAGTCGGACTAATCTCTTAACTCGTAATACAGCCAGAGAAGCAGTAATTTATATAGTTAAACATCGATTATTTTATATCAAAACAGGCGCAGCTAACTTTAACAATTTCTTGTTGAGGAAAGCTGCGCACTTAGATTATTTTTGCGTCTTGAATTGAGGAGACAAAGTTTACACTATGATTGTCTTAACGGATGGCTTATCTCATAGCTGCCTGTCTTAAGCTGTATGACTAAATTATTTTCCTTCTCATAGTAATAAAGTTCAGATTTCTCCAGAGCTGTACCGTTAACAACAACATTCGTATTATTTACATCTGACAGCACCAGCTCTGCCTGAGCATTAAATGGTATACGGAAGGTATAATGCAGACTATCATCTACATAACTCCAACCACTTTCATATAACCCTGCTGCCGTATTTATGGATGCCTTGGCATATCTTAAGCGAATATCGGGCTGTGGAGCTAAACGTATTCTTCTGAAGCCCGGATATTCTTCCATGGGTTTTATCCCGCACATATTGCGGTACATCCATTCAACAATGGAACCATAAGTATAGTGGTTCAAAGAATTCATTCCTAGTTCGCCAAACTTACCGTCAGGAAGTAATGAATTCCATCGTTCCCATATGGTCGTAGCCCCAAGTTTAATCTCGTATAGCCAGCTTGGAAAATCCTCATTCAACAGAAGTCTGTAAGCCAGGTCATTATATCCGTTTTCTGATAATACCCTGCAAAAATAGGGAGTTCCAACAAATCCTGTCTTTAAATAGTAATTATTATCCTCTAAGTTTTTCCTAAGCGAATCAACGATTCTTTTCCTTGATCTTTCTGGAACAAGGTCCATAAATAGCACAAGTATATAAGCCGTCTGGGTATCTGCCACAAGACGTCCTCTTGGTGTGACAAACTCCTCACAAAAGGCTTGTTTTACCTCCTTTGATAGCTTTTGATATTCTTCTGCCAGGTCTTCCTTTCCCAGAACCTTGGCAGCTTTTGCTACAAGCTCTGCGGAATAGGCGTAAAAGGCAGTGGCGATCAGTGCGTTAGGTGTTCCTCCGAAGGGATTAAAATCTCCTTGTCCATCCAAGGCCAGCCAGTCACCAAAATGGAAACCGGTATTCCATAACCTGCTTCCATCATCATTTTTCCTTATATAATCAACATAATCCTTCATACTACTTAACTGCTGCTCTAAAATAGCTTTATCGCCATAGTGCAGATACAAATTCCAAGGTATCACGGTTGCTGCTTCTGACCATGCACAAGATCCTCCGGACAGAAAATCGTTTTGATCTTTTTTGCTCATGCCAAAGCTCGGTACTGTATGAGGAACGATCCCGCCAATACTTGATTGTTCTTTTGCCAGATCATAAAGGTATTTATGAAAGAAAGCATCAGAATCCATATTAAAGCATGCAGTGCCGGAGAACATCTGAGCATCGCCTGTCCACCCCATTCTCTCATCGCGCTGCGGACAGTCAGTCGGAACATCAAGGAAATTTCCCTTCTGTCCCCACAGTGCATTTTGGAATAGTCGATTTACCATAGGATTTGAAGTTTCTATCTGTCCTGTTTGTTCCAGATCAGAGTAAAGAACACATCCGGTGAAATCTTCTGGATTTACTTCACCCGGCCACCCCTCCACCTTTACATATCGAAAGCCGTAGAAGGTGAAATGAGGCTGTACTTCCACCGGTTGGCCACTCGATATATACTTAAATTCTGCTTTCGCTGAACGTAGATTCTCCCGATAAAAACAGCCTTCCTGCATTTCCTCGCCGTACTGGAGACATATCATGCTGTCCTTAGGAGCATGAAGCTTAAAACTAACCCATCCCACCATATTCTGTCCCATGTCAAGTACAACTTCACCTTTTGGAGTAATTATAACCTTAACAGGCTTTCGTTTTTCCTTGATACGTACAGGAATACTCCTTCGAGCCTCCAGCAGGTTGAAATCAATATTGATGTAGCGAACCCCCATCCAATCATTGTCGGTAGTGGAATCACAGGACCATGATTCCAGAAATTTATTTGCATCCTGAAATTCTCCATCATAGATATTACTCTCAAGGATATAAGACGTTGTTGCCTTCCAACTTTCATCAGAGTATATGATTTCAGTGCTGCTGTCAGTATAAGTAATAACAAGCTCGCATAGATAAGCAAAGCTGTCACCGTAATGGCCTTGGGGTTCCCCTTGAAATCCGAAACGGCCCTTATACCAGCCATTTCCCAGCATGGCACCAAGAACATTGTACCCCTTGTTTACCAGGCCTGTAACATCAAAGGTCTGATATTGAATCCAGTGATTATAGCTATTGCAATACGGCGTCAGGTATTCGTCCCCAACTCTTTTCCCATTCATTTCTACCTCATATAGCCCTAGTCCACAGACATAAAGTCTTGCCTGAGCTACCTCTTTGGATATACGAAAGCTTTTTCTTAAGAGGGGATTAATGGATTTATCCTCCCAATCAGGGGTAATCCATTTACCTATCCAAGGTCCATTTATCTTGGAGGTTTCAAACCAGGCAACAGGGCTGATAACGTCACCGCAGTCAGTCCATACATGTACCTTCCAGTAATACCTGGTACAGGGGGCTAGATCCATTTGCAATGTATAGCCGATGCTGTCAATGTCATCCCTTTTGCCGCTGTCATATAGTACATTTAAGAAAGCTTGGTCATATGCGACTTCCACTTGACAAGCTTCTTGAATTGTTGCACCCTCAGCCTCCGTAATCCAGCTTAAGCGTGGCTTGTTCAATTCATATCCGATTGGATTCACAATGCGGTTACATTTCATGTTTACGATTCTCATAGAAATCCTCCTCTTTAAAATGTTTGAATTCTTTTTTGAGATATAAAATTGATTCGAATGTCAGTGCGCCTAGCTAAGGGCGACTTAATTTAATGGGTGGAACCCCCATCTGATA
>Ga0207834_1000419_pt1 | contig 15439 bp, 9 predicted proteins | sample LuqExpMetagenom5_FD_187763 | JGI IMG/M metagenome (GOLD analysis project Ga0207834, IMG submission 187763) | Tropical forest soil microbial communities from Luquillo Experimental Forest, Puerto Rico - Sample 5 (SPAdes) | ecosystem: Environmental > Terrestrial > Soil > Tropical forest ...
ACGTAGGTTTTCATAGAGGCCTTCCAGCTTCTCTTCATCCTTGCGACGGGATTCCGCCAAGTCCTCCTCGAGTGGAAGACCAGCATACTTGCCGCAGAGCGCCAGAATTTCATTGAGTGCCAGCGATTCCATCGTCAACTTGCCATCCTTCTCGCCAAAAACAACTTTGGTACGCGGCCCGAGCTTGTACTTTCTGCGCAAATCTACTGGAATCACTACCTGCCCCTTCGAGCTGATCGAAGCTGTAAACGCCATGGCGTCTTACCTCCAGGTAAGACATATTCTATACCTGTTCGATTCTAATCTTCAACGATTCCACACCGTTCTGACTTGCCTGTACTACACTGGCCTGTACACTGAATGCTTCCATCCGGAGTTCACCCCATGCTCTCAACGTCTACCAGCACCGCTCTGCTTCCCTCTCGCGCTCTGCGCCGATTTGCCTGGGCCGTGCTGGCCTACTTCATCGCCGTCATTCTGTGGGGCACGCTGGTGCGCGCCACTGGCTCCGGTGCGGGCTGCGGCAACCACTGGCCGCTGTGCAACGGCACCATGCTGCAACGCTCCGCAAGCCTGGAAACACTGATTGAATTCACGCATCGCATTACCAGCGCCATCAGCTTCTTTTCCGTGCTGGGCCTGATGGTCTGGACCCTGCGCGCCACCGTGCGCGGACATCTGGCGCGCCTGGCGGCGGTGCTCTCCGTTGTACTCACTCTGGTGGAAGCCGTGCTGGGCGCGCTGCTGGTGCGGCTGGGCTACACGGCCGACAGTCAGGCAGCAGGACGACCGGCGTTCCTGGCGCTGCATCTGACCAACACCTTGCTGCTCCTGGCCGCCATCACCCTGACAGCACATCTGCTGGGCCGCAGCTCCGGCTACACCGCGCGCACCGTACACTTCACCGCGCCGGTGGGCGCCATGGTATCGATTGCGGTCTTCATGGCGGTAGGCGTCACCGGCTCGCTGGCAGCATTGGGGGATACGCTGTTCCCCACCGACTCACTGGCCGCCGCGCTGGCCAGCGATTTTTCCGCCGCCAGCAATTGGCTGGTGCGCTGGCGTTGGGCGCATCCCAGCGTGGCCTTTCTGTCGAGCATCTTTCTGATCTGGATTCTGGTGCGAGCCGCGCAACGCACCTCGCACTGGGACAATCGCGGACTCTCCGCCACCATCCTTCTGCTGCTGGCGCTGCAGTATGTACTGGGCGTTCTGGATGTGGTCCTGCTAGCACCCACTTGGCTGCAAGTAGTGCATCTGCTGGGCGCGGACATCCTGTGGGCGGCGTTGGTGGTGCTCACCGCGCGCATCACACTGGTGCCGGTGGAAGGACAAGGGGCTAGGGACTGAGGGACGAGGTGCTAGGTTCTAGATGCTAGGTGCTAGGTGCTAGGTGCTGAGGAACGAGAACCAGCTTTTACGACCATTTTCTTTCACGCAAAAATGCCCTCCGGCCGCACGCTGTATTGTGCGAACTCCGGAGGGCATTTGCGGTGGATGGAAGCAGATGCTTAGTCTTCTTCGCCTTCGTGCCAGTAGCTCTCCCAACCCATGTAGCGGCTGGCGGCTTCGTGCACAGACTTCGACACGTCGCTGAAGTTGGTGGCCACGTGATGCTCGAAGCCCTCGCGGCAGATGTACTTCAGCAGCTTCTGCAGATTCGGGATCTCGGTCACGCCCGCTCCGCCAAAGGTCTCCAGCGGATCGTTGGTGAAGGCACCCTTGCCGGTATAGCCGCGAACGATGCCGAAGCGATCATCGGTGGCAAAACGCGCATAGCTCATGGTGCCGGCCTTCACGCGTCCCACGCAGGTGCCGAAGGTGTTCATCTTGCCCACCGTGCCGGCGATGATCTCCTGGTAGTCCATCTTGAAGTCGTTGAAGAAGTGCTTGGGCAGGTTGGAGCAGTGGAAGCACACGCACTTGTTCGGATCCGATCCGTAGTTATTGTTCCAGTCGAGCAGCGCGGAGGGCGTGCCCGAGGCCAGTTGCAGCATGTACATGCCGAGCAGGCCGGGGACGTCGACTTCGCAAGCCGAGGGAATCAGATCGTTCGACATCATGCTCATGATGGTGCAGGGCACCACGCCGAAGTACTCTTCGAAGCTGGTCCAGCACTGCACCGCGGTAACGCTCACGTGGGTCTGCTTCATCCAGCCATCGATCACCGCGCCCAGCTTGGCCATCTTGAGCAGAGCTTCTTCCGCAATTCCCTGGTGGGGGACGTAGGCCTTGATGGCCGCCAGCTTGGCCTGCGCGGCATCGTCGTTATCCTTCATGCGCGCGATGCGGCCAAAGATTTCGCTCAGATCGATGGGCTCGATGGAGATGCCGTTCGACTCATAAATACGCTCCGAATAGCGCACCGTATTGAAGGCCGCAGGACGCGCGCCGATAGCGCCGATGCGCAGATTCTTGAGGCCCTTGATGATGCGGCAAACCTGCGAGAAGCTCTCTAGATCGGCCTTGAACTCGGGCGAATCCAGCGCTTCAGTGTGCAGCGTGGTGAGCGAGTACTTGATGCCGTACTGCATCATGTTGTTACAGCAGCTCATCTTGCCGCAGAAGCTGTCACGGCGCACAGCGATAGTCATGGCATCGGAGCGGTCGGGCGTGGCCTGCACCAGCACCGGCACGGTCAGACCGCTCAGGCGGATGGCATCCACAATGCCGCGCTCTTCGCCAAAGTTGGGCAGCGTCACAATAATGCCGTCAATCTCTTCGGCATGCTTTTTGAACAGCTCGGCGCAGCGCATCGACTCTTCATAGGTCTCAACCGCGCCATGCTTCGACTCAGCGGGGCTGAGTACAATCGCCTTCGCGCCCGCATCGGAGAGAACCTTGATGATCTCTTCGCGGCCCGTCTTCGCTAGCTGATCGGGAAAGAACCCGCGATTGCCAACGATTACACCAAACGTCATTTCACGAACTGCCATTTCTCCACTCCCTTGTTGTGCTGCTGCATTGGATGACTGAAATCTTTTGGAGGAGCTGCGCACGGATGAAGCGCGCAACGTCCCTCAGGGGCCGAAGTCCGGAGAGCGTTTTCCGAACTCTGACGGCACAATCTTGATTGTGCCCTTACAAAACTCTGGGAAGGAGCAGGGATCTCAAGATCTCTGCTGCCTTCGTTTCTCAACTGTGCAACCGCGCAAACTCTTTAGCTTCCCCTGCTCCCTCACGTTTGGGATCAGGGAAGACAGCTAAAAGCGCGGGCGCGTCTGCCGCACCGCAGGTGCCTACGCCTTGCCCGGCCGGAACTTGATCAGATAGAACAGGCCCAGCACCAGCAACGTGGCTCCCCACCAGAGCGGGGCATGCAGTTCCTTCAAAGCCACATCGGCCAGTTGGCCCGTAGCCACTTCAAAGATGCCGTACGCGGTGATCAGTACCCCGTACGACACCAGCAGCACGCCGATAAAGAACCAGATGGAAATCTTCGATCCGTGCATAACTCTCTCCTCTCTCGGGTGCTACCAGAAGATGATGTTGAGTACCGCAAACAGTACAACGACGATGAGCGCCCAGGTGTACTCGCTCTTGAACCACGGCACCGGATCTTCCTTGGGCAGCTTGGTGGCGCCGTAGACCAGGCCATCGAGCTCGGCCACCGGACGCGGCTTGGTCACCAGGCTGATGAGCACAATCAGCACAGCGGAGAACAGGAAGGCCCACAGCGCGCGGAAGACATTCTCAGCCATCGGCTTGGCATCGGGCGAGAGCGCCACGGTGGCCAGCGCCGCCGGGGTAAGCTTGACCCACATGAACAGGCTGGCGGAGAAGACGATGCCCGTCAGCAGGCCGATGAAACCAGCCAGCTTGGTGGCACGCGTCCAGAACATGCCCAGCAAAATGGCCGCGAGCAGAGGCGCAATGAAGATGGAGAACAGCGCCTGCACGTAGTCCATGATGCCGTGCGCATGCATCACCAGATAGGCCGCGCCAATGGAGATGGCCACGCCAATCAGAATCGACAGTCGGCCCACCAGCACATAATGCGAGTCCGACCCCTTCTTGTTGATCAGGGCCTTGTAGATGTCGTACGTCCACACCGTGGAAAAAGCGCTCACGTTGCCGGCCATACCGCTCATAAAGCCAGCAATCAGCGCGGTGATGCCCAAACCGAGCAAGCCGGGGCCAAGGTAACGGACCATCATCAGCGGGAGAGCTTGGTTGTAGCTGTGCAGTTCGGCATCGGGTCCGCCGGCCAGCACCTTCTTCTGCGCTTCAACCGAGAGCGAGCTCTTGGCCATGGCCGATTGGCAAACGGAAACGCTAGCCACCTGGCCCGCACTATTCATGGAGCAGGCCGCCACCACGTCTTCACCCACCAGCTCGCGGCGTGAACCATCGCCATTCTGCAACAGCACCAGGCCGAGCAGGCCGGGCAGAATCACGATGAACGGCGTGGCCATCTTGAAGAACGAGGCAATGATGGGAGCCATGCGCGCGGCGCGCAGATTGTGCGCGGCCAGCACGCGCTGGACAACCAGGAAGTCGGTGGTCCAGTAGCCGAAGCTGATCACAAAGCCCAGGCCGAGTACGATGCCGCTCCAGTGCACGCCCATGGGGTTGGCGCTGAAGCTGCCCAGATCGCGCCACATGTGGAAGTAGCTGTCGCCGGCCACGCCGCCCGTCATGGTCTGCATGTTGTGCATGATCTGCTTTTTGAGGCCGTCCACGCCGCCCGCCTGCACCAGGCCGAGAATGGGGACCAACAGCGCGCCGCCCCAGATGAGGACAAACTGCAGAACCTCATTGAAGATGGCCGAACGCAGGCCGCCAAGGCCGACATAGAGAGCTACGGCAATGGAAGAGACGAAGATGGAGAAGGTGATGTCCCAGCCGAGCACGACCTTCATGACCACGGCCATGGCGAACATATTCACGCCGCTCATCAGGATCATCTCGACGGCAAACGATACGGCGGCCACGCTGGAAGCGCCGCGTCCGTAACGCAGATCGAGATAACCGGGCACCGAGTGCGTCTTCGAGACGTAATAGAAGGGCATCATGACCAGGCCCAGGAAGACCATGGCCGGGATAGCACCCACCCAATACCAATGGGTGGCCAGGATGCCGTATTGATAAGCGGAACCGGCCCAGCCCATCAGTTCGAGCGAGCCCAGGTTGGCGGAGACGAAGCTGAGGCCGGCGATCCAGGCCGTCATTTCGCGGCCGGCCATGAAGAACTCTTCGCTGGTGTTGGACTGGCCCTTCAGATAGAAGCCAATCCAGATGACCATGGCGAAGTAGATGACGATCACCGCGATATCGAGCGGGCGCAGGTGCGCCAGCGGTTCCGCGCTGAGGGCGAGCAGTGCCGGCAGGTGGCTGGCGGCAAAAGCAGATGGGACCAATCCGAGCATTGTGTCACCTTTGGTGTGGGTCGATGCGTCCTCTCCCCCGAGTGGACGTTCGCCCTTAAGTAAATTGGTTTATCATTACCCTTGTCAAGCAAAACCGCCAAGCTTTTCCCGGCCTTGGGCAAGTTGGCCGCGCATTCCGGCTCCCATGGGCGGCTCCAGGAGCGTTCCAAAGGACGGAAAGCGCGGAAAGAGCGGGGCGAGACTTTGGGTAAGCGTTTACCCGAGGAAGTGTAGCACATCCACCCCAAGACGAAATACTGCATTCGTCACGACCGATTCCGGCAGGAGCAGATGAGTGGACGACCTGCCGAACAAGGATTGCAAACCACGGCCTATGTCCTGCCGGTAAGGAACGGCAGAGCTACCGCTGGGATGCCGGAAGCAGTTCAGGCGTGATCGTGACCAGAACCTGATTCTTCTCCCGGCTGCCCGAGCTGTTGGAGGAAACCCCATCGCTGCCGCCGGTTACCGTGTTGCCGATGTAGCCCACCAGCAACGCTGTCGAATTGAGGCGCAGGGTCACTGTATTGGAGATTTCCTCACGCTTCAAAACGGGGACATCATTGATCGACGATCCTGCCAGTTCCTGGTCTTTCCAGTCCAGATTCAGAAAAACATCATGATCTCCGATCAACTCGGGTTCGATGCGCAGAAGAATGCCCAGGTCTTCGTACTGCACGCTTGGAGTAACCGTCTGCGTCCAGTCGCTGCTGCTGGTGCAACTGCTGGATGTGGAACTGCTGGACGACGCTGAGCATGTATAGGAATACACATCGCCCGTTTTAATCGGATATTTTGTTCCCAGATGAAAGGTTGCCACCTGCCGGTTCTTTGTAACGAGTGTGGTTTCCGCAATGCTTTTCAGGTGCGATTCCGTAAGGCTCGCGTTGATGCTGGGAGCATCGAAAGAAACTCCCATGTACGTCAGCCCACCGCCATAGTAAACAAAGCCATTTTCAAGAGTCGTGGTTGTGTAACCTGCGGCAAGCAACAGCAGAGCGATTTCAAGCGTATCGGAAGAGGTCAGGCCGGCCGCGCTCATAATCGCCGACGCCGCAGAAGAGTTCTGGCTGATGAGTTCACGGGCTTCTGAGAGAAGGCTGAAGCTCTTGGTCTCCGAAGGCGGCTCGATGCCCAATGAGCTCTCGTGTTGGTGAACCATCGTGTAAATGCAAATCTTGATCTGGAGATCCTGCTGTGGCTTGCCTGCGAGGCGGACCACTTGTTCGGCTTGTCGCAGTTCCTGATCACTGCCGGAGATGGTCAAGCCCTTGCCTGCTTCTCGCACCGTCGAATCGGCAAACAGAAGCGACACCATCTGCAGCGTGGAGCGCCGTGTCTCTTCATCGAGCTCATCCATCGCAAAATAGCGGCTTCGATCATGGGCCGCGTGCATTGCCTTGCTGTCTTCCACGGCAAGAACAACGCCGGGATGAATGTGCAGGAAGCGCAGATGCGTTTGCCAGTTCAGAACCTGCTCAACGTCCGTCAGATCCGCATGGTCGATATCGAGCTGTATTCGCCGTCTGTCCGGAGTCGCCGCAAAATTCACGTTCAGATGAAATGCGCCAAAAGCCTCCCTCATCACCGCTTGCGCATCTCCCTGCAGATGGAGACTGATGTCGCCTGGAATCGCAGTGTTCGCCGGCACTCCGGAAGAAACTGAGGGCCTCGCCTCCATCACCGGCGGAGCAAGGACGGCAACGGCCGCACACAGCGCAACTGCAATCACGCAATGTGAAGGATGAAGCTTACGCATACATCAAAGACGCGCAAGTAGCGCCATGTGCTCGTGAGATACCCCAAATTTTCTGGGCGAATGTTCTTCTTTGTTCCAGCGTCTGTCTGTCAGGCTCCTTTCGCGAATCATGCAAAGTCGCGAAGCGCGCTTCGAAAATATGATTTGCCGGACGGTGAAATGACAGTAGAGCGATCGTTAAAAGTTTGTTTGTGTCTTTGCGTTTTAGAGATGTGTTGTGCCTCTTGCTTGTGGGCGGTTTCGCCAAAGCGCTTGTATCAGCAGGCAAAGAAGGCCGAGGCTGAAGAGAGATTTGATGATGCGTACGCGGCGTATTCTTCCGCGCTCCATGCCCGGCCGGAAGAGGTGATCTATCGCGAGGGTGCGGAGAGAATGCGCTTTGCAGCCGCCGACGCGCATGTGCGCAACGGAGAGAAGGCACTCGCCAGCGGCAATACCACCGAAGCATTGCGTCTGTTCCTGCGCGCGCTCGACTACGATGCAGGCAACGCGCGCGCGCGGCAAGATCTCAATCAAGCGAAAGCCCTCCTTCGCGCTGCAGATCGTGCGCGGGATGGAGAAACTACGCCGGCCAGCACGGAAGACAAACCTGCTCCACCGCTAAAGCTTCAAATCAAACAGCAAGAACCCATGACGATGCTCATGACAGAACAGAGCGATACGCTCTACCGTCTTCTCGGCAAGACTGCGGGGATCAATGTACTCTTCGATCCGGACTATCATCCATCGCGCATTACGATTGATCTCAAGGATGTGACGTGGATGGAGGCACTGAATGTGCTGGGAGAACTGTCGAACAGTTTTTGGAAGCCGGTTACTCGTAACACAATCTTTGTTGCGCCCAATACAACGCTCAAGCGCAAAACCATTCAGGGACAGGCGCTGCAGGTGTTCTATCTGGCCAACGTCGCTCAGCAGAACGATCTGAACGATATTTTGGCCGCCTTGCGCAACGTGCTGACCTCTAGCAAGCTCTACGCTGTCGCCGGGCAGAATGCCATCGTGGTGAAGGGGACAGCCGACGAAATCCTGGTGGCAAAAAACATGATTCATGCGCTTGATCGTGCTCGCCCCGAGGTATTGGTGGACGTTTACGTGCTTCAAGTCAAGCGCGACAAGGAACGCAAGCTTGGCATCTCGCCGCCCACCTCGCTGAGCGTATCTTCGAGTTCGAGTTCGACGCTGAGCAATATCTCGGAGACTTCCTCGTACACCTACTCGATGGGAAATGCCGCGGCCGATCTTCTGCTGTCCGATTCGACGACGCGTTTGTTGCAGAATCCCCGCATCCGCGCCGTGGACGGGCAAAAAGCTGTTCTCAAGATCGGCGAACGAATTCCCACTGCAACGGGAACCTATACCTCGGGAACCACCGCGTCGAGCACCACGTCGTTTCAGTACATCGATGTCGGAGTCAATCTGGAATTGACGCCGACTATCCACGAGAACAAGGACGTGACTCTGAAGCTTAGCATCGAGATGTCTTCCCAGAGCGGAACTGTGACCATCGACAGCGTGGAAGAACCGGAGATTGCACAGCAAAAAGCCGAACAGGTGATCCGCCTCAAGGAAGGAGAAGTCAGCATTCTCGCAGGCCTCGTACAGAAGGAGCTGACCGGGTCTGTTTCGGGATGGCCAGGCCTTGGCGAGATTCCCGGCGCGAAATATCTGTTCAGTACACAGGATCACGAAAAGATTGATGAGGAGATTGTCTTCATGCTGGTTCCACACATTGTTCGCACCTATGAAGCAGATCCGTTTTCCGGCGAGGCCATCAGCATCGGGACCGAGGAAGCTCCGCGCATCACGATCGAGCCCAAGCCTAAGGCAGAGTCCACAGAACATCGAGAGACCGTGCCGACTGCGAAATGAATCGCGCGTGAAGAGTGCAGCAGTGCGGCTCTCCCTGCCATGGATGCGGCGGTTTTGCTTGTGTCCCAGGTTTCGCTTGGAATGCCTGGGACGCAAGCATAACTCGTTCGCAAGTTACTCGTCCTGCGGCGGAACTTCGTGCAGCCAGCCGGGAGACTTCAGCAGTTCGCGAGGCTTGGAGCCGCTGGAAGGACCAACCAGCCCGTCCAGTTCCATCATGTCGATCAAGTGGGCGGCACGTCCGTAGCCCACACGCAAGCGCCGCTGCAAAAGCGACGTGGAAGCTTTGCCGAATTCGAAGACCAGCCGCACCGCATCGTCGTAGAGCGGGTCATTATCTTCTTCGCCGCCCATGCCTTCCAAGTTGCCGCGCTCGTCCTTGGGCGACTCGGTGAAGCCTTCCACATACTCGGCTTCGCCCTGTGCCTTCCAGAAGTCCACCACCGCGGCCGTTTCCTTTTCGCTCACATAAGGGGCATGCAAGCGCATCACGCGGCTGGTGCCGGGCGGTAGAAAGAGCATGTCGCCGCGGCCCAGCAAAGCCTCGGCGCCGTTGTTGTCGAGAATAGTGCGCGAGTCCACTTTAGTGGCCAGCCGGAAGCTGATGCGCGTAGGCACATTGGCCTTGATCAGGCCGGTAATCACGTCCACCGACGGTCGCTGCGTGGCCAGAATCAGATGGATGCCCACCGCGCGCGCCATCTGCGCCAGGCGGGTAATGGACTCTTCCACGTTGGCCTTGTCGAGCATCATCAAGTCGGCTAGCTCGTCGATGATGATCACGATATAGGGCAGCGGGCCTTCTTCCTCTTCGTCATCTTCGGGACCAAACAGGGGCAGCGCGGAGGATTCGAAGAGCTTGTTGTACTGATCGATATTGCGCACGCTGCGGCTGGCCAGCAGCTTCAACCGCCGTTCCATCTCACTGACGGCGTTGCGCAGCACGTTGGCCGCGGCCTTGGGCTCTGTGATGATGGGCGTAAACAGATGCGGAATGCCATCGTACATGCCCAGTTCCACGCGTTTCGGATCCACCAGGATCAAGCGCACCTGTTGCGGCGTGGTGCGGTAGAGCAGGCTCATGATCATGGCGTTGATGGCCACGGATTTGCCCGAACCGGTGGAACCGGCAATCAGCACGTGGGGCATGGAGGCCAGATCGGCCGTCACAATGCGGCCGTTGATGTCTTTGCCCATGGTGAGCGTCAAGCGGCTCTTGGCCTTGGTGAAGGTCTCGCTCTCGATCACGTCGCGAAGGTGAATGGTCTCCTTCTCATGATTAGGCACCTGAATGCCGACCGTGCTTTTTCCGGCCATGCGTTCAATCAAAATGCTCTCGGCGCGCATCGCCAGACAGAGATCGTCGGCCAAGCTGGTGACGCGCGAGTATTTGACGCCCGCCTCGGGCTTGAACTCATACGTCGTGACCATGGGGCCGGGGTTGATCTGGACCACGCGGCCGCGCACGTCGAACTCGGCGCACTTGTCCTCCAGCACCTTGGCTTCTTCGCGCAGTTCCTCCTCGCGCACGGTTTGCGGAGCTTCACCGGCACTGAGTAGGGTGCTGGGCGGCAGCTTGTAGCCAGACACGTGCTTGGGGGTAACGGTGGCGGTGCGCAACTCGGCATCGGCGCGTTCGTTGACGGCAATACCCGCCTCCATCTGGCGGGGAGGAGGAGGAGGAGGGGGTGGCGCGGCGGCTGCCCGGGGCTCTTCCTCCATCCAGCGCGGCGGCTCCGGACGCGCGGCTATCGGGAGCGGCGCGTAGGCAGGCTCGGGCACAGGCGGCGCGGCACGCGGCGCGGGCGGTTCAACCGGCGGCTGGGAGGGCCTGGCTGTCTCACCCTGTTCGGGCTCCCAGATGCTGCGCGCCCGTTCGCGGCCGGTCACGGGAATCTCCTCCGGCTCCGGCGCTTCGTGTTCCGGTTCGTCCTGCGCGGCTGATTCGGCGGTTGGATCGGCCTCAAAGCGGATGCGCTGGAAGGCGGGCACCTCGTCCAGCAGATCGTCCTCATCCTTCTTGCGTTTGCGGCCAAAGAAGGCGGCCAGGCGGCTGGGGGGCTTCTCCTGCTCCTCATCGCGATAGCGGCCGGCATAGGAACCGGGGGCCATACGCCCTTGCCGTCCCAAGCCACGCGCTTCCGACATTTCCACATCGCGGATGGCGCGGCGCATCTCGCGGTCTTCGGCACGCTGATCGCGCCAGTTCTGCCAGCGGTCACGCAAGCTGAGCGCATTCAGCCAGCGGTTTTCCATGCTCTCCCAGATGGCCAGCAACATGCCCACCGACGCAAAATAGACACCGGCCAGGGCCAGGATCGTGGTAAGAATCCACGCTCCCTGGATATTCACGTAGTGCACCATCAGGCTGGAGAGCAGGCGGCCCACCACGCCCTCAATGGCCATCCCCTGGGGCCAGCGCCAGCCCCACGGCAGCAAGCCAAACGCAGCCGGCACAAACAGGAGCGACAACACAACCCCAATCCAGCGCAGCAGCACCGAACCGCCGGAGCGGGAACGTACCCAGGTCACCCCCAAGCCGCACAGCCACACAGGCAGCAGAAAGGAGGTAAGCCCAAAGATCTGGAACAGGAGGTCAGAAAGAGAAGCGCCGACCAGTCCCACCCAATTGCGGACAGCATGGGGCAAGGTCGCATCGGTGGCCGTATTCAGCGACGGGTCCGAAGCGTGGTAGGTAGCCAGGGAAAGCAGCAGCAGAATTGCAGCCAGCAGAGCCACAAGGCCCAGAAAGATGTTCAACGGACGGCTGCGGGTAGGGGAAAGAACAATACGAATCGGTTTCATGACGGGAGCTTCCGCTGGCGCACTGCCGCATACGGCACAACCGGCCGGCCAAAACGGGCGCGTCTTCCCAGAGCACCTTCTATTATCCCCGCAGGCCAAGGCCCAATTTGTGCAAAACCGGACAGGGGGAATCTTGGTGTCTACCCCTGGGCAAGGAAAGGGCTCCATGGAACCAGTTCTCGGCCGTCCCCGGGTTCTAGCGCCGATCCCCCTTGGAATTCGATACACTGGCCCCACACGGTTCGACTGGGAGAACCCGCTTGAAGAAATTTTGGCCACGCTCGATTCGCGGACAGATGATCTGCAGCCTGGTCTTGCTGGAGGCCTTTTCGATTGCGCTGTTCGCCATCGTGCTGCTGCACCGCGAGAGCGGACATCATCGCGAGCGCGCCGCCCGGAGACTGAGCTACGAGGCCGCGCTCCTGGCCCTGCAGGCGCGCGAGGCTCTCGTCCAGGAACGGCCCGGCTGGGTGGGCATGTCCGTGAACATGATGGGCCAAGGGCCCACCGTGGCCAGCGCCAAGGTTACCGATGCCAAAGGGCACATGCTGTTTGCCAGCCCCGGAGGGCCCGCCGACCATGCGCTCAACCCGACGGAATTGGCCCAACTACCTTATCTGCGGCACGATGAAGCGCGCGTGTTTACCTTCGGGGACGACCGCTGGGAGGCGGTCCACCCCATCTATACCGGCACCGATCTGCGCGGTTTTGCCTGGGTGGAATACAAGAAGGATTGGGCCAGCGAGCAGATGCACGGCATTCTGCGCGCCACCATGATCTTTGGCGGCATTTGGATTGTTTCTTCGGCCGTGCTCGTCATGCTGATGTTCCGCGCCATCACCCGGCCACTGGAGATTCTGCATCGCGCCACGCGCGAGCTGATGCGTACTCCCGATAACACCTCCAGTTTCCCGCTGCCGGCGGCGATCCATAATGAGGTGGGCGAGTTGATTGAGGCCTTCAACGGCATGGTGGCTTCCATCGCCGAGCAGCGTGCAGGCCTGAACGATACCCTCTCGCTGTTGGACTCCATGCTGGCCAATGCTCCCATCGGCTTGGCCTTCTTTGACCGGAACTGCCGGTTCGTGCGGGTCAACCAGGTGTTTGCCAGCCTCACCGGCGTTGCCGTCAGCCGGCATCTGGGACGCACCCTGCCTGAACTGTTGCCCGAGCACGTAGCCACGCAACTCGAAGCAACCGTTCTGCGTGTCTTCATTGAGCAGGAAGCCGTCCACAACCAGGAACTGAATGGCCCTGAAGAGCCGTCCAAACGGCCGTGGACCTGGCTGGCCAGCGCCTATCCAATATTGACCATGCCACGCGCGGTGCGCTGGGTGGGCGTGATTGTGCTGGACGCCACTGATCGCAAACGCGCGGAAGAAGCTCTGCGCAAGGCTGAAAAGCTGGCTGTCACCGGCCGGCTGGCCGCCTCCATCGCCCATGAGATCAATAATCCGCTGGAAGCCATCACCAATCTGCTCTACCTGCTGGGCAACTTCTGCCAACTGGAGGAGCCGGCCCGTAATTATGTCTTCATGGCCGAATACGAAGTGCGGCGCATCAGCGAAATTGCCCAACAGACCCTGCGCTTCTATCGCCAGTCCACCCATCCGGGTAAGGCAAAACTTGCGGAATTGGTGGACTCGGTGCTGAGCCTTTACCAGGGACGCGTGAATGCCCAGAGTCTGCAGGTTGAAAGGCGCTACGACCCGGACGTGACGCTAGACTGCTTTACCGGAGAAATCCGCCAGGTGATCGCCAATCTGATCGGCAATTCCATCGACGCCTGCCTGCCCGGGGCACGCATCGTCGTCAAAGCCAGACGCTCCACCAACTGGCGCGATCCCGCACTTCAGGGCGTCCGTTTTACCGTGGCCGATACCGGCACCGGCATGGATTCCGAGGTGCGCGCTCATGCTTTTGAAGCTTTCTACACCACCAAAGAGGTGACCGGAACCGGCCTGGGCTTGTGGATCAGCCAAGAGATCGTCCAAAAGCATCATGGACAACTACGGCTACGCAGCAAGGCTGCAAGCCCGAATACCTCCTCCGGAACCGTCTTCCACTTCTTTATTCCGGACCTTCCCGAGACGGCCATGCCGGCCGGAACCGGCGTAGCAAGCCTCCCAACACAATAAAAACAGAGATATATCCAGCCACTGCAAGCCGCGCAACGTTGCCTGCTTGCAGCGCGAATTGCCTTTCAACACGACTTGCCCTCTGCGCTTCCCTTCCCTCTCGAACAGCCATACCGATCATCAAAAAATAAAAATCCGCTTACCCTTTCCGTATGCTACAGTCAGTAACACTATGAGCGGTAGCACAGATTTGACCCACGATCCCTCGGACCTCGGCGAACTGGAACGCAGCATCCTCACCCTGGTCTGGCGTTTTGGCTCCATGACGGCGGAACACGTTCGCGAAGAACTTGGGCGGCCCCTGAAGGACTCCACCATCCGCACGGTGCTGCGCCGTCTGGAGGAGAAGGGCTATCTGGCGCACAGTGTTGAAGCCAGGACTTTTTTGTATCGCCCGGCGGAGAGCCCGCAGGTGGTGGCTGGCCGTGCCGTGCAGCGCATTGTGGACTGGTTCTGTGAGGGCTCCATGGAATCGCTACTGGTGGGCATGGTGGACGCCGAATTGCTGGACAAGGCAGAGCTGGAACGGCTAGCCGAGCGGATTGCCGAAGCACAGCGTAAGGCAGAGCAGACAGCAGAAGGTGAGGAAAAGCCATGATGACAGGCTTGATTCTGTTGCTGGCGCAAGCAGCCTTGCGCGCTCTGGTGGCGGCTGTGGCAGTGGGACTGGTGCTGCGGCTTCTGCGTGTCACAAACGTCATGGCGGAAAAAGCCGCCTGGGGACTGGTGCTGCTGGCGGCCCTGGTGCTGCCCTTGGCTCCCGAGCAGTTCCGGCTGCCGGCCGTGGTGGCCGCGCGCGCCACCAGCATGGCGGAACAGGCCTGGAGCAGCGCCCGTCACTGGGTGGAACAGAAGCGCGCCGCGCACAATCCAGATGCCGAGCTGAACAGCCATCGCGCCGCCGCGGCCCCCGAACCGCGCGCCACGCCAGCCGCTCCGGTGGCCGGAAGCATACAAACTGCTGCAGAGACGGAGCCGGTCGATCCGTACGATGCCCTATCCGCGGCTGAAGCGGCCTCACCCGCTGAGCAGCCCACACCTACCCAGCAGCCTGCTTTGCCGGAATGGCTCACGCGCGCAGCAATCGGCGTTTACCTGCTGGTAGCGGCAGCGCTCTGTCTCCGGCTGGCAATAGGATTGGCAGCCGCATGGCGTCTTTGGCTCGCCAGCACGCCAGTGATATGCGAGGCCACGGAAGGCATTCGAGTACGAGCCTCGGAGCGCATTGCCTCACCGGTCACGGTAGGTTCAGCGGTTCTGCTGCCGGCCTGCTGCCTGGCCTGGAGCACGGCCAAGCTGCGGATCGTGCTGGCCCATGAACAATCGCACATCCGCCAGGGCGACTTTTATCTGCAACTGGCCGCAGGCCTTTACGCCGCGTTGATCTGGCCTAGCCCGCTGGGCTGGTGGCTGCGGCGCAGACTCTCGGAACTGGGCGAAGCCATCAGCGACCGCGCGGGACTGCAAGCCGCTGCCAGTCGCACATCCTACGCCCA
>Ga0207834_1000420_pt1 | contig 15436 bp, 13 predicted proteins | sample LuqExpMetagenom5_FD_187763 | JGI IMG/M metagenome (GOLD analysis project Ga0207834, IMG submission 187763) | Tropical forest soil microbial communities from Luquillo Experimental Forest, Puerto Rico - Sample 5 (SPAdes) | ecosystem: Environmental > Terrestrial > Soil > Tropical forest ...
CAATCTTCGCCAAGTCCTGCTGTGTTAGACCCTTTTCGAGCCTGGCCGCCTTGATTTTTGCACCGATCTCCTTATTACGCATTTATATGCCACCTTTCTTTACTTATTTTCCTAAAAAAGGTTGACATTAACCAACGGTTATATTATAATTAACCTGTCCATGAAAAATATAATATATTAAAGCATTTCCCGTTGGGTAATGACTTAACCTTTGATTAGATTTTATCCTAACCTAGGGTTAATGTCAATACCTTTATTAAACTTTTTTGCAAAAAGGAGAAACATTATGTCGATAGGTAGTAAAATCAAAGAGTTAAGAGAGAAAAAAGGTATATCACAAAAAGAATTAGGAGAAGCGATTGATGTGTCCGACGTAATGGTTTCAATGTATGAGCAGGATAAGAAAAAGCCGTCTATTCCTACAGTGGAACGACTGGCTACCTTCTTTAATACGACTACTGACGAAATCCTTGGCAGGGAAAATCCAAAAATGAGCAGTATATATTTAAGCTTAGCAAAAGAAGCAGAGGAAAACGGGATAGACCCAAGCGATATAAAATTAGCGATCGACACGATTAAACGACTTAGAGGGGGCAATTAATTTGAGTTTTTACACCAAAGAAGGACTTTATAGTGCAATTCATGAGTACAAGGGACAGCTGGGCTATGACACAAGTGACTGCGGAATAGATATGATAAAATGCTGTGAAAAAATAGGAATTACTATAGAAAAGGTCCCCTTTAAGACTAAGGGCCTGCGCGGCATGGCTGTAATCGGTGATACGAAAGAAGAAGATATAATACTTTTAAATAGCAATCGAAACAGAATAGAACAAAATTTTGACTGCGGTCATGAAGTTGTACACCTGGGACTTCACAGAGATACAGGCCTGCGGACCTTCAATTGTATTGATAAAATATATGCAAAGCAAGACGAATATGTAGAATGGCAGGCAAATGAAGGCGCGGCGGAATTATTCGTACCTTATACCGCACTTTTACCTCTGATTAAGTTCAAATTCCATACGTTTACTTCGTCAGCTGCAATTCGGCAATTCAAAACTGAAATGAGCCAGTTATTCAGCGTTTCACCCAAAGTAATTGAATTCCGCTTCGAAAGTCTTAAGTATGAAATTCACCAGTTCCTTAACGGGGTATCTATTGAAAATCTTGAAATACTTTCGATCTCACAGCAACAAAGGGCTAACATTAATGTGAAATCCCTTAAGGATATGGAATACGATTTTATCGCAAAAGAAAGTAAAGTCAGAGAAAAACATTCTTTTATAAATTTCGACGCCGTAATGTTTTAAACATACGACTACCGTACATGGGGTGATAATATGACAAAAGCCGCCTATTACGCGCGCTACAGTTCGGATAATCAAAGAGAAGAAAGTATTGAAGCACAGGTCAGAGCAATAACTGAATTCGCAAATAAAAACGGTTACAATATCGTTAGCACATACATTGACGAAGCTTATTCTGCCAAGACTGATAATAGACCCCAATTCCTTAAAATGATCGAAGATGCAAAAAAGGAATTGTTCGACGTTATTATCTGTCATAAGCTTGATCGCTTCGCTCGAAATAGATATGACAGCGCTTTTTACAAAAGAGTACTTAAGGACCACGGTGTGAGGTTAGTTTCTGTATTAGAAAACTTCGACGATAGCCCGGAAAGTATAATACTAGAATCAGTCCTGGAAGGTATGGCAGAATACTATTCCGCTAACCTGGCCCGTGAGGTTATGAAGGGACTAAAAGAAAACGCACTTCAATGCAAGCACACAGGCGGTAAACCCCCTTTTGGCTATGATGTAGATATTAATAAAAACTATATAGTAAATAAAGCGGAAGCCGAAGCTGTAATAAAAGTATTTGAAATGGCCGCGGCAGGCCAACGGAATATATGTAACTGGCTTAATTCGAACGGTTACAGGAACAAATACGGAAAGACGTTCGTTACTGGCGTAGTAACTAGGATTATTCAGAATGAAAAGTATAAGGGTACTTACGTTTATGGACAATTTAAGCGGCAGCGAATTAATGGTGTGTTGAAAGACTTACCAAGTGAAGAAGCTATCATAATAGAAGGCGGTATCCCTGCTATCGTAAGTGAAGAATTATGGAAGGCGGCCAATGCTATGTATAATAAGTCTAATAAGATCGATCACCATAAGGCTAACAGATTATACCTTCTTTCCGGTATTATAGAGTGCGCCGAATGTGGCTATGCCTATGTAGGCGATCATACCAATGCCAGGGGCAACCGGGCAGAACGCACGTTATACCGCTGTATTGGCGAAAAGCGTTATAAGGTATGTAAGAATAAGCCTTTAAAAAAGGACGATGTAGAAGCTATTGTTATTGACGAATTAGATCGTCTTTTTTCAAAAGCAAATATCGAAACCATAGTAACCCAACTTTATGAATACCTGGATACAAAAACTAGCGAACTACCGAAAGAGATCGCGGCCCTGGAAGCAAAACGTCGTAAGCTAGAAGAAGATATCGAAAAATTAATAGATATGTCCTTACAGACTTCATTCAGCGATACGATCAAGAAAAAATTAGAATTATTGGAAATGGAAAAAGCTGATATAAAAAGCAAGATAGAATTCAATAAAATAGAGTTAGGAAAGACTGTTATCCCACCGAAAGAATTCATTCGTAATAAGCTAAGAAATGATATGGAAGATATAAAAAGCAAAAGCCCCGAAGATCAGAAGCGCATCATCGGGACCTATGTTAAAAAAGTTCTAGTATATCCTGACCGTGTAAGAGTAATCACGGACAGGGATATAAGTGATGGAGCTGAGGGGAGTTGAACCCCTGTCCGAAAGCCCATCCATTGCAGTTTCTCCCATTACAGTCGGTCTTTTATGCGAACCCGAAGTTCGCTGTTCCCTCCATCTAACGCCGACAGACAGGCTTTAGATATTAGTAGCTTCATAAATCTTTTATCCTCTCAAAGCTTTGAAGATAAAGGTCCCCGCTAATTTGATGCCGAGGTCTTAAACCGCGAGTTGTCTAAGGTCGACAAGCTGCTTAAGCAGCAGCTAATTCGTAATTATCGTTTGCGTTTAATTTTATTTCTAAGTTGATGACGCAGTCCTAGTCTGCGAATGGCTTCCACAATTTCAAAACCCCCGTCGAAACCAGTACAACCCCGTTAGGTAAGATTGTGATTATAGAAAAGTTGCAAGGAATTACATTCCTCAGGAATCCGTCCTGCATTATCTATCTATAATATCCGGTTCACAAACGCATATATATCGTAATACAATTTACGGGGAGTGTCAAGCCGGATAAGAATGATTTCTTTCTTTTTTAATACCAGATATTCCATTATCTCTCTTTTCAAATTAAAAAGTAGATTCCACTTTATCTTCTTCCCCTTAAAAAGTAAATTACTTCGTTATCTTCTTCCAAGCCAGCCGTCTCCCGTAAAGTAAATCCATCAAGCCAATTATCTCATGGCATATGGGTTAGTATAAGCAGACCTTACCTCAGCCCGCAAGCATCCTATTACACTATCTCAGTATACATTACAGTTATATGCTGACTTTTTTATCAAGTGTCAATATAGTACTGCAATAATTGAATATTGCCGGTATCACAAACAGAAGGTTACTTAATAATATAAATGATGCTTCAAGGGAACCGGAGGCATCAAATGTTATCATAATCGGTCCGCTGATCAATAACGTTTCAGCAATAAACAAAATAATAAATAGCAATATGCTGATGAAGGTATTCAGCTTTCCCTTCGATATATATGCATAGCTGATACTAATAGAGAGAAAGGTCAAACTGATGACATCAAACCATAGACATAAGAGAAAAATACCTGTGACAATAAATTCAGTAAAGCTGAAGCCAACATCTCCGAACGCATTAAAAATATCATCCAGTTGATTGACTGTTGTCCCGTAGCTCCAGGACAACAGTCCGTTATTCATGGTGAACAGTCCGACAAACAACGAATAATACAACATGAACTGAATTGCTCCAGCCAACAGTTTAGCTGTTATTATACGCTGCGTACTGTTTGGTGTCATGAACAATAGGTATCCCTGCTTCTTACCTAAATCATTATCAAAGGCAGCAATCGGATCAAATGCAATATAAAATAAGCCTATCACAGCAGCAACTTTTAATATCCCATTGACGATAGTAATTGAATCTTTATTACCTGACAAAACGCTTATTATAAGCATTATCTCAAAAGCACAGAGGAACAGCACTATAATAATCTTTGTAAGAATCTGCTTCCTAACCTCATATTTTATTAAATGATACATGATAAACCTCCTTCATTCTGCTATGCAGCTTGTATTGCCTCAAGATATAAGTGCAGGATACAATATAGCCTCAATATTTTAAGCACAGCTTTAATTGCCTCAACATCTGCTATGCAAGTACCTCCCGGTAAACATCGGTGATGGATTTGCCTCGTGTCTCACGGATTTCTTCTGCTTCTCCGACAAGACTAACCCTTCCTTTATTAAGCAATATAATATGATCTACGATCTTTTCAAGCTCCTCCACTAGGTGACTTGATATAACAATCATATTATCCTCCCGAGATGCTTCCAGGATTATTGTGATAATTATATCCCTGGATAACAGATCAATCCCATTCAAAGGTTCATCCAGCAGATAAAGCTTTGCATTTCTTGCTAAAGTTACTGCCAGCTTTAATTTGGCAATCTGCCCGGATGACAGATGCTTTATCCTGTCTTTCTGATGAATATCCATCTGGATTAATAATTCATCAAAATGCTGCTTGTTAAAATCTTCAAAGAAGTCAGCATAATACTTTCCCACATCCTTGGTCTTCATATAATCATAAAAATAAGCTTCGGTCGGCATATAGGCAATCTGTTCTTTCGCTTTAACACCAAGCTTTTCTCCTTGAAATGTCATTTCTCCCTGATCTGCTTTCACAAGACCCGTAATCATCTTCATCAGGGTTGTCTTTCCGCTGCCGTTCTGTCCCAGAAGTGCATAGATACTTCCCTCCTCCAATACAAAGCTTACGTTATCTACAACCGTTTTGCCCAGATATTTCTTTCTTAACTCCTTGCATTCAAGCACCATTATTACGCTCCCCCTTCCCCATACTTTATGGATATCAGATGATTTAACTCTTCCCTGGTAAACCCCAGTCCTTTCATACCTTGGATAAAACTATTTATAAAATCCTCTGCCATCTTTTCCCGAATTCTGACTACAGTCTCTTTATCCTCTGTTACAAAGGTACCCAGACCACGTTTGGTAAAGCAAATTCCTTCTGCTTCCATTTCCCGGTAAATCCGGCTGGATGTATTCGGATTTATTTTATATTTAAGTGCAAGCTCCCTGCTGGAAGGCATCTTCCCTCCCATCGGCAGTATACCATTCACAATATCCCGCTTGATATCATCGATTACCTGCACATAGATAGGAACATTATTGATAAATTCCATGGTTATCCCTCTTCCTTTGACTCATCTAGTGTACTAGTAATATAGTACACTAATTACATGGAAATGTCAACCATATTTATAAAAAGATCTGATCCTTCATCAACGGATCAGATCTTTCACGAATCAATATACTGCTTCTGAAAATATTAAAGCTGTTATATACATCAATTATTCCATATCCCCAGTCCTTATTCGGGTACGTCACGTTATTTCAAACTAACTAACATTCCGCTGTTCCTCAGCGGCACAAAACCTGAAAGAACTTCAGAATGAATTTCCTATGGAATTCATTCTGAAGTTCTTTCCAAGAATTTTGGCTCTTTCAAAATTCTTTTCACACTAGTGGCCATGATGCCGCTTGCGACATCATAATCAGTAACTGAAAGAAGTTCAAAATGAAATTCCAATGGATTTCATTTTGGAGTTCTTTCCAAGAATTTTGGCTCTTTCAAAATTCTTTACCTGCCCTTTGAATTAGTTTGTGCCGAGGATTACGCAGGCACAAACTTCTAAGTGCGAAAATACCTTTTCTTTTATACTAGAACTCCTTAATATATTGGATAAGGAATAGTAGTCATTTAATTTGAATATATTTTGATATAGCACGTTGGAGGTCTTTCCAATTAGTTACTCAAATATAGAGGATGAATAAGAATGAATATAAAAAAAATATTTGCCGATGTGCTAATTATTACTATAGCTTTTGCATTGTTTATTCTCTGGTATGAAAATAAATTTGAGAAAAATACAGTCCCTGCATCGTCTGTGAAGAATTATGTAGTCTATCTGATTACCATGGATAAAACGTCTCAATATTGGTACACCCTGGATCGTGGTGCTTCAGATATGGCGGATATGCTGGGACTTACCTATAAATGGGATGCTCCTCAGGAAAGAAATGTAGATGAACAGATTGTAAAAATAAATAATGCCGTAAGTGCCGGAGCGAATGCACTTTTGATTGCTGCTAGCGATCCGGTAAGGGTTTCTGAAGCAATTGCCAATGCAAAGGCAGCTGGTGTAAAGATCATCTATGTTGACGCACCGGCAAACGAGGAAGGTATCATTACTCTTGCAACCAATAATTATGGTGCCGGCGCTACGGCTGCTACTAACATGATTAATGAATTGGAAGCAATCGGAAGCAGATCAGGTTCCATTGGAATAGTTGGAGTTACAAAAGAAAATATAACAACGTCAGATCGGGAAAAGGGATTTAGGGATGTCATGAATAAAGACGGCAGATATAAAATTCTGGACACCCAATATTCCGCAGGAAATAAAGCCTTAGGTAAGGAAATAGCCTTGAGTTTCATTCATAATAATCCTGATTTAGTAGGTTTATTTGGCACCAACGAAGATACCACAGAAGGAGTCGGCAATGCCATCAAGGAAAGTAATAAAAATATTGTTGGTATTGGCTTCGACATTAATAATACCATTCAACAAATGATTCGAAATGGGTATTTGAAGGCCGTCATGGTTCAAAATCCATACACTATGGGATACCTCGGTATGGCTCAAGCTTATGCTGCGTTGAATGGCTTCGATACAGGACCTCATTACCTGGATACAGGAGTTTCCGTAAAAACACAATTTACACACTAATTTCAGGGATATCAAATTGTATAATAAAAGCTTGTTGTAGCTAATGATATGCTACCCCAGAGATAAACAATGATTTTATTTTCATTGTTTACTCAGAGGATAGCATATCAATTAGCTACAACAAGCCTTTTCATTTTGTATTATAAATAACTTTAATACAGATTCTTAACCTTAAAATCTTTTTCTGCTTCCCTGCGTTGGTCTTTCTTTGCAATATCCTCACGCTTATCAAAGAGCTTCTTACCTTTGGCAAGTCCGATTTCTATCTTAACGATACTTCCCTTAAAGTAAATCTGAAGCGGTACCAGCGTGTAACCCTTCTGCACAATCTGACCCGCAATCTTATTTATCTCATACTTATGCATCAAAAGCTTTCTGACTCTTAGCGGATCCTTATTGAAAATATTACCCTTTTCATAAGGACTGATATGCATATTATAAATAAAGACCTCACCTTTCTCAACGCGAAGAAAGGATTCCTTTAAGCTGCATTTTCCCATGCGCAACGATTTAACTTCGGTTCCATGCAATGCAATGCCAGCCTCATACTTATCCTCAATAAAATAATCAAAATAAGCCTTTTTATTATTGGCTATTAATTTAATATTTTCCCCCACTTATACTTCTACCTCCACGAGGGCAAAATCTATGGTACGTTGAACCTTATCAGCATTCACTACTTCAACGGTAACCTTCTGCCCTAATTTATATATTTTCTTCGTATGCTCACCAACCATCTGGTAGCGTTCTTCATCATAAATGTAATAATCATCCCGCATCTCGCTGACACGGATCATACCTTCAATCGTATTGGGCAGTTCAACATACATTCCCCAGCTGGTAACACCGGAGATAACACCTTCGAATATCTCCCCGATGTGATCCATCATATATTCCACTTTCTTTAACTTCTCAACCTCCCGCTCAGACTCGTCAGCCCTGCGTTCCGTCTTGCTGGAATGATCTGATACTTCAAAGAGGATTTTTTCATAATGCTGAATTCTCTTCTCTCCAAGCTTTCCCTTCAAGTTTTCCTTGATGATCCTGTGAATCTGCAAATCAGGATAACGACGGATCGGTGAAGTGAAATGGCAGTAATACTTTGCAGATAATCCGAAATGTCCCGTATTGGTAACGGTGTACTTTGCCTGCTTCATGGATCGTAAGGTAAGTCTGCTGATTAAAGCTTCCTCCGGTGTATCTTCTGCCTTGATTAAAAGCTTCTGTATTTCCTTGGGATGGATTTCCTCCTGCCCAATCTTGATACTATAACCAAAGTTATTGATAAAGATGGCAAGCTTCTTGATCTTCTCTTCATCTGGATTATCATGGGTCCGGTAAACGAAGGGGATTTCCTGCCAGAAGAAGTCCTCCGCGATTGTCTCATTTGCTATCAGCATGAATTCTTCGATGATCTTTGTAGCTTTATTTCGCTCATAGGGCTTAATCTCAATCGGCTTTCCTTTCTTATCTACGATAATCTTGCTTTCCGGAAAATCAAAATTAATGGATCCCCTCTTGTGTCTCCGCTCTCTCAAAATCTCCGCTAACTCCTGCATCAGATGGAAAAACGGTACCAGCTCTTCATATTCCTTACATACTTCCTCATCGCTCTCATCTACAATCTTTGCAACATTTGTATAAGTCATGCGTCGGTTGGATCTCATCACCGTCTCAGCGATCTTATGTCCGACAACGTTACCTTTCGAATCGATATCCATAAAGCAGCTTAGGGAAAGCCGGTCAACCTCCGGATTCAGGGAACAGATTCCATTGGACAATTTATGCGGAAGCATCGGAATAACCCGATCGACCAGATATACACTCGTACCTCTTTTTAATGCTTCTTTATCAAGGGGTGTGCCCTCCCGTACATAATGGGACACATCAGCAATATGAACGCCCAGGTGATAGATATCTCCTTCTTTGGTCAAAGTGATAGCATCGTCCAGATCCTTGGCATCTTCACCATCGATGGTAACCGTCTGCATTTCACGGATATCCATACGGCTGGCAATCTCTGCCGGATCAATTTCCTCCGGGACATTACCCAGTGATCTCATAACCTCCTCCGGGAATTCTACAGGCAGTTCAAATGCCTTAATCACAGACATGATATCAACTCCTGGATCATTGACATGTCCAATTATCTCAATAATCTTACCTTCGGGACTGGAGGCTGCATCACCATAATTCGTAAGCTTAACCACTACCTTATGACCAGTGACTGCACCCTTCGTAAATTCTTTGGGTATAAATATATCTTTCGCAAATTTCTGATTATCCGGAACAACAAATCCAAAATTCTTACTTTTTTCAAAGGTACCTACAATCTCACTTTTGCCACGCTCGATAATGTTTACGATGAGGCCTTCCTTACGTCTTCCGGTTTGCTCCTCCTTAATCATTACCATGACCCTGTCACCATGAAGGGCACCCTTTGTCGACTCTCCTGGGATAAAAATATCCTCTTCTTCGCCCTCCAGAATGACAAAACCGAAGCCTCTCTGGGTCCCCGAGAATGTCCCCACCTTGACATCATCACCCGGAACCCGGTAACGTCCCTGTGCATCCAGAAGGATTATTCCTTTTGAAATCAACTGATCCAGTACCATCTTTAAATCATTCTTAGAGCCTCTCGGGACCTGAAGAAATGCTACCAGATCCTTGAATTTCAACGGTTTATATTCCTTACTCTTAAAAAACTCTTCGAGCATCGTTTTCTTTTCTTCCAACATTTCATTCTCTTTCATAGATGTCTCCATTCTGCTGCCAGCATTTATTCGCAATAAGTATCTGCATATCTTATTCCAGGTACAGAAACGTATTATTTTATGATTCTAGTATTACAAACATTAATAGTATTAGTATACCATATATTACATATTTTAAATATACTTTTATAAACAGCAGAATAAAAAAGAGCTGAACTTGCCAATTCACAGAATTTCCAATGACATAAAAAAACACTCTGATAAATTCAGAGTGTTTTAAAAATCATGATTTACCAAATACTCAGATTTAAAACTACGGAAAGTACGATGAATGCAGCTGCAAGATACTTCGTTACTCTCTCCAGAGTTCCTTCAACGGAACGGCCTTTATTCTTAGCCCAATATGTTTCTGTGGAACCGGTAAGTGCTCCTGACAAACCTGCAACTTTACCTTCCTGTTTCAACACAATGAATGTTAATGCGATACAGACCAACACGTATATAATTTGTACAATAACCTTTAATGTACTCATTGCTAATCCTCCAGTAATATTATTAAGGAGGACTTCACCCCCTCAAAGCTAATCTCAATTCTATCATACAACAGAAATAATTTCAACTTATTTTTTAATCAGTAAGGATTTGCCTGTCATCTCTTCCGGTTTTACCATTCCCATCATTTCAATCAAGGTAGGTGCTATATCAGCCAGGCATCCGCCTTCTGCCAAAGTATAATTCTTATCATAATTAACAAGAATAAAAGGTACCGGATTCGTAGTGTGGGCAGTGAAGGGCTCATGGGTCGTGTAATCAATTAACTGCTCTGCATTACCGTGATCAGCACAGATAAACATCTGACCATCTACAGAAAGTAACGCATCAACTGCCTTACCTACACACTGATCGACTGCTTCAATCGCTCTAATTGCCGCATCTTCAATTCCGGTATGTCCAACCATATCAGGATTTGCAAAGTTTACTACAATGACATCGTATTTTAAAGATTTGATTGCACCTACTAATTTATCTGCTACTTCGTATGCACTCATCTCAGGCTGTAAATCATAAGTTGCAACCCTCGGGGAATTAACCAGGATACGGTCTTCACCCTCGTTTGGAACTTCTACACCTGCATTAAAGAAGAAGGTAACATGGGCATATTTCTCTGTCTCTGCAAGTCGAAGCTGGGTCTTGTGATGCTCAGCAAGGAACTGACCAAAGGTATGGTCAAGGGAAATCTTATGGAATGCAACAATTTTATTAGAAATGGTGATATCATACTCAGAGAAGCATACATAAGTAAGCTCCATTCTCTTTGCACGTTCAAAACCTTTAAATTCGTCGTCACAGAATACCCTGGTAATTTCTCTTGCTCTGTCCGGTCTGAAATTGAAGAAAATGATAGAATCCTTTTCCTTGATTGTCGCCACCGGTTTACCATTTTCCACTACTACTGTAGGGATTACGAATTCATCATACTTCTCAGCATCATAGGAATTCTGTACTGCTATTACACCATTTTCAGCAGTCTCACCCTCGCCAAGAGCCATGGCACGATATGCTTTTTCAACACGATCCCAGCGGTTATCACGATCCATAGCATAGTAACGGCCCATAACAGTGGCAATTTTACCAACACCGATGACCTTCATCTGTTCCCAAAGATCCTCAACATAACCTTTGCCGGATGCCGGAGGAGTGTCTCTGCCGTCAAGAAATGCATGTACATAAACATTGGTCAGCTCATGTCTTTTAGCTAATTCCAGAAGAGCATACAGATGTGTATTATGACTGTGAACACCGCCATCGGACAGCAAACCATATAAATGAAGATCAGATCCATTTCTTTTACAGTTATCAATTGCTGCTAAAAGTGCTGCATTATGATAGAAGGATCCATCCTTAATCTCTTTTGTAATTCTGGTCAGCTCCTGATATACTATTCTTCCTGCGCCCATATTGATATGTCCAACCTCAGAATTACCCATCTGGCCCTCCGGAAGACCAACAGCCATACCGCTGGCATAGCCCTTTACATATGGATATTCTGCCATAATCTTATCCAAATTAGGTTTATTTGCCTCAGCAATTGCATTTGCATCTTTTTTTTCATTCAAACCAAATCCATCTAATATCATTAATACTGTAGGCTTCTTGCTCATACATATACCTCCATTCCACCGCACCACGGCGGCATAAAACATGATGTAAATAATTAATACAATTCATTATAAATTTATACCAAGCGAATTCTATGCTTTATAAACTACGTTATTATCTTATGGAATCCGAATAGGGCTTAGCTATGAAAAGCTCGGTTTCAGACGAGCTAATCTAGGAGTTCGAGTTTTTCATAGCTGCCCTGCCATATGAGAAGTCCATTCATATGAGAAATCCATTGTATTTGAAATATCCAAGCCAGTATGCTACTATAAGTAAGCTCTGACTGCTTTACCAATGTCATGCTGATAATTACATGCTTTACATGATTGTATGGAATCAGAATTTATTAATTACTTGTAATTTACAATCTTGCCGAAATCTACCTTTAAGCTTGCACCGCCAACTAAACCGCCATCGATGTTTGGCTGTGAAAATAAATCAGCTGCACTTGCAGCAGTTACGCTGCCGCCGTACTGGATACGGATTGCATCTGCAGTAGCTGCATCATAAATCTCATCAATGCACTCACGTATAGCCTTGCATACTTCTTCTGCCTGCTCAGTTGTAGCAACCTTACCGGTACCGATAGCCCAGATAGGCTCATAAGCGATAACTGCTTTCTTCGCCAAATCTGATGATACCTCTAAGAATGCGATCTTAATCTGCTGACGAATCCAGTCAATGGTGATGCCCTGTTCTCTCTGCTTTAAGGTTTCACCACAGCAGACAATAGGAGTCAACCCATGCTCGAATGCTTTTAAAACCTTCTTATTTACTGTTTCATCTGTTTCAGCGAAGTATTCTCTTCTCTCGGAATGTCCGATGATAACATATTTTACACCAATGCTTGTTAACATATTAGGAGCGATTTCGCCTGTAAATGCGCCGCTCTCCTGGTAATACATATTCTGTGCACCAATTTCAATGTTGGTACCCTTTACTGCTTCCAGAGCAGTTGTCAAGGAAACTGCAGGAACGCAAAATACTACATCTGCCTCATTTGTTACTACTAAAGGCTTTAATTCATTAATTAAGGTAACTGTTTCAGCGGGAGTTTTATTCATCTTCCAGTTACCAGCAATAATCTTTCTACGCATGATAATCCTCCTATAATATATATTTCTATTACACATTTCTCTTTACGAAAGAAATATGCTTCTTGTGATCAAAGCAATTATGACCCATTCGATTGTAGCAAGCTTTCCTCTAAAAATCAACTTAACATTGAAAGAAAAGCTTGCTACAGATATCATTTTTATGAAGTTTTAAATTCACATTAATTAATTAAATTCACGTCAACTTAAATCAGCCAGCTCAGCCTAAGTGTGCAATTATTTATCGTTAGCTGCTGCAACACCAGGAAGCTCTTTACCCTCAAGGAACTCTAAGGAAGCGCCGCCGCCGGTTGAAATATGAGTCATCTTGTCACCAAAGCCAAGAATATTAACAGCTGCTGCAGAATCACCGCCACCGATAATTGTGGTTGCATCGATCTCGGAAAGCGCCTTTGCAATTGCAATAGTACCTTTGGCAAAGTTGGACATCTCGAATACGCCCATCGGTCCATTCCATACAACGGTCTTAGCATCCTTGATCGCTTCTGCATAAAGCTCACTGGTCTTAGGGCCGATATCAAGGCCTAAGTAATCTGCTTCGATGTCCTGGCCAACAGTCTTGAAAGGAGCATCATTACTGAATTCTGTCGCTACTACGTTATCTACAGGGATTAACATTTTAACGCCTTTTTCTGCTGCCTTATCAAGCATCTTCTTAGCGTAGTCAAGATAATCAGGCTCTAGTAAGGATTTACCAGTCTCTTTGCCGATTGCCTTGAGGAAGGTATAAGCCATACCACCACCGATGATTAATGTATCAACCTTGTCCAAAAGGTTCTCGATTACGGAGATCTTGCTGGAAACCTTAGATCCGCCGAGAATAGCTACGAAAGGTCTCTTCGGGTTATTAACTGCATTGCCAAGGAATTCGATTTCCTTCTGCATTAAGTAACCAACAACTGCTGTATCAACAAACTGGGTAACACCAACGTTAGAGCAATGTGCTCTGTGCGCTGTACCGAAGGCATCATCTACAAATACATCACAAAGAGAAGCTAATTCCTTACTGAATGCTTCGCCGTTCTTAGTCTCTTCTACTCTGTAACGGGTATTCTCAAGAAGAACTACCTCGCCATCCTTCATAGCAGCAACAGCAGCTTTTGCATTTTCTCCAACTACGTTATCATCTTTAGCAAATTTAACTTCCTGACCTAAAAGCTCAGCTAATCTAACTGCAACAGGTGCTAAAGATAATTCCGGCTTCGGCTCGCCCTTCGGTTTGCCTAAATGGGAGCAAAGAATAACCTTGCCACCATCTTTGATTAATTTTTTAATTGTAGGAAGAGCCTCTACTAAACGAACCTCGTCAGTAATTTTTCCTTCCTGTAACGGAACATTGAAATCGCATCTTACTAATACTCTTTTGCCTTTTACGTTGATATCATCAACTGACTTTTTATTTAACATATATTTTACTCCTTTCAAGATGAGTTTTATTTTAAGGAAATCTACGTTTTGTTATCTTCATTATGTTTTTCTGGTTATATCCATGAAATGAAATTTGCTCTTGCATACTCTTGCGCTGGGCGCAAATGCAAAAAGGAAAAAGTCCTTACGTTAATTAATAATATACGTTTCGACTAATTGCACTCTGCCTGGATAGCTTTTTAAAGTCATAGGAAATGGATTTTCCTATAGCTTAAAAAGGGTCCGGTCCTGAAAGACCGGACCCATGATGGATCAATTATAGCTAAACAAAGGAATTCTCGCTCTGCAAGTCTCCTTATAGCTGACAAAAGGAATTGATTACCCAATTCTATTGTCAGGTATTAATTATGCTAATTCAGCGAAGTATTTAATTGTTCTAACCATCTGGCTTGTGTATGAATTCTCATTGTCATACCAGGAAACAACCTTAACAAATGTCTTGCCGTTCTCTAAATCAGTAACCTTAGTCTGTGTTCCATCAAATAAGGAACCATAAGTAATACCGATAACGTCGGAAGATACGATCTCATCCTCTGTGTAACCGAAGGATGCGGAAGATGCTGCCTTCATAGCTGCATTAACATCTGCTACTGAAACTTTTCCATTAACAACTGCTGTTAATTCAGTTGTAGAACCTGTCGGAACAGGAACTCTCTGCGCAGCGCCATCTAACTTGCCGCTTAACTCAGGAATTACAAGGCCGATAGCCTTAGCAGCACCAGTGGAGTTAGGAACGATATTAACAGCTGCAGCACGTGCTCTTCTTAAGTCGCCGTTTCTGTGAGGGCCGTCTAAGGTCATCTGATCACCAGTGTAAGCATGAATTGTTGTCATGAAACCTTTTTCGATAGGAGCTAATTTATTTAATGTATCAGCCATAGGAGCTAAGCAGTTTGTTGTACAAGAAGCTGCAGAAATGATTGTATCGCTAGCT
>Ga0207834_1000422_pt1 | contig 15347 bp, 10 predicted proteins | sample LuqExpMetagenom5_FD_187763 | JGI IMG/M metagenome (GOLD analysis project Ga0207834, IMG submission 187763) | Tropical forest soil microbial communities from Luquillo Experimental Forest, Puerto Rico - Sample 5 (SPAdes) | ecosystem: Environmental > Terrestrial > Soil > Tropical forest ...
CCGCTGGCCAGATTCAGCGTAAAACTCTGCGTGGCCACGCTCGATGCGGTGTAACCATTGCCCTGCGCAATAGCGTTCAGCGTCACGTTGGAAGCCACCAGGAAGGGCGCGAGATAAGGCGTGGAAGAGCTGGTGGGCGTGGTGCCATCCAGCGTGTAGTAAATGGTTGCACCGGAGCTGGCCGTGGCGAGCGTGACGATCTTTGCGCCATTCTGAGCCGCCATGGAGCTGACCACCGGCGCGGAAGCCGTCTGCGCACCGCTACCCGCACTGGATGCGCTTGCGCCGCCGCTGCATCCCACCAGGGTGAGCACAGCAAGCAACAACGGTGTGGCCACTGAGACTCTGAAGATGGTTGCCATTGTTCGCATCAAAAAATGCACCTCTCGGAAGAGAATCGCACGGTGGCGCAGCAGCAACAGCATCACTGCGCCGCACACACGGAAAGGTTGAGGACTGCAGGCCGCAGGCAGCAGTTCATGCTGCCCGCAGCAAAAGCAACATTGCAAGAAACAGCAACTAGAAGGTGAAGCGTGCGCCGAACTGGCCAACACGTCCGCCCACGCCACCATAGCCGGTGATCTTGCCAAAGTTGGCGTCAGAGAGGTTCGTGTTGGGACCGCCCAGAGCATGGCGGTTGAAGACGTTGAAGAACTCAATGCGCAGAGTCAGGTTGTAGCGTCCATCGGTACCGGCAGCCATGCTCTTGTGCAGACCCAGATCTTCGGTTGCCGTGCCGGGGTTGCGCACCTGCTCCTGGAAGTTGCCGGCCGTGCCCAGTTGCGCGTTGGCCGGATTCGCAAAGCAAGCCTTATTCAACCACGAGCCATTCATCTTGCGCTGCGAGCCATCCGTCAGCTTGCAGCCATCCACCAGGTTCACGTAGACCGCATTGAAGCCCGGATAGGAATTGGTGGAATGCACGGAGATGGGCGTGCCGGTGTTGTAGTGATAGTCGCCGTTCAGGCTCCATCCACTCACCACCTGATTCATCACGGGCGATGCGTTCGCAACGAAACGGCGGCCCTGTCCAAAGGGCAGGTTGTAGATCACGTAGCCCTTGACGATGTGGGTCATGTCGAACGAAGAAATATTCTTGGCTTCGTTCTTCAGGTCATAGGTATTCTGCAGAGAGCCGGTGCCCCAGAGCTCCTGGAAGTTGGAGTCCACGTCGCCGTGGGTACGCGACCAGTTGTAGCTGCCCTGGAACGAAAGACCCTTGGATTGGCGACGGGTGAAGGTTAACTGCAGGCTCTTGTAATCGGAGTTGCCCAGCGGCACACCCACGGAAAGGAGCGGTCCGTAGCCTACCTGCGCCTGCGGATAGGGCGTAATGCCCTGCCATCCCGGCCCCTGCGATGTGGGATAGTAGCCGTTGTAGCTGGCGGGAAACTTGCCATTCAGGACGTAATCCTGCATGGCAGCCACCGTGGGCTGGTTGTGCTGGAAGATGCCGCTCTGCAGATGGTAGCTGTGGCTTTGAATCCAGTTCACGTCAACCTTGGTTACGCGATCCAGTTCACGCTGCACACCGATGCTGTACTGCTGGGTGTTGCCCGGCGTCAACGAGCGCGGATCGATGCTGACCACATCGGCTTGCGTGTACGCCTCGTTGTAGGCCGATTGTGGAGTTGTCGTCGGATTGTAGCCGCCATCCCAATTGAAGTTGGACTGCTGGGTGATGGCATGGAAGCCCACGTTGCCGGCTTGCTGATACGGAATGCCGCCCCAGGTATTCATGTTGAGCGGAGCAAAGAAAACGCCCACGTTGGCACGAGCCACGGTCTTGCTGTTCAGTTTGTAGGCCACGCCGATGTGCGGAGCGTAGTTGTAGTAATCCTGCCGCTTCTCGAACGACTGATCGCCACTGGTCAGGTACTCGTAGGCGCCCATCAAACCGGTGATCGAGTTCTTGACGTTCAGGTTGAAGTTGGACCAGTGGCCATACTTCTCCTTGTAGGGATTGTTGTAGTCCCAGCGGAGGCTGAGGTTCACCGTCAACCGCGTATTCACGCGGATGTCATCCGAGGCATACACACCGAAGGCCTTGCGGCGGCCATACTCGCTGTCGGGGTTATTGTTCTCGGCATTGTAGACATTGCCCAGCAGGAAGCTGGCGAAGGCGTTGCCAATTTTGTTATAGGCGTTGAAGTTGTACCAGGCACCGGCGGTAGAGGTGGGATCGAAGATGATCGGATAACCGCCCATGAAGGTGCCCGTATCGGTGTGATAGTTGAACTGCATGGCGCGAAATTCGGCGCCGAACTTCAGGTTGTGGTGGCCACGGCTCCACACCAGTTGATCACTATAGATGAAGGTGTTGCCCGCGTAGTCATCGTTGAACTGGCTGCCCAGATTGGAGAAGGCCCAGCCATTCTGATAGTTGCCACCATTGGTGTACATGCCGCTCTCAAAGTAGATGAGCGGAAAATTGCCAGCGCCATTCAACAGGCCCAGCGCGGAATCCCACTTGCCCGATTGCGAAGTCGCCTTGGATGGATTGTGGAAGCGGTTAAAGGTGGCATAGACGGTGTTGACCATGTTGGGCGTGAGGGTGATGGCGTCGTTGATGCGCGCGCCAGGAGCCGTGGTCTCATGCCAATAGCTGTTGGCCATGGGGCCGCCATAAGGGGCCACCGCCGACCACACACCGCCCTGATCGGCATTGATGCGCGGATAATCGTCGTAGTAGAACGAGCCCGACAGGTGCTGCTTGGGGCTCAGGTTGTAATCCATCTTCACGCTCGTCTGCGTGTTGTGGAACCAGGGATCGGGCTGATAGGCCGGACCGGCTTCATTCGTGGTCAGCGAGGACTCCGGCTGATAGTACTTGTGATAAAGCTGGAGGACCTTGGCCGACACCTTGCTGATACGGTTGGTGGGGATCTGGTTGTTGACAAACACGCAACCAAAATTGCCGCCGGTCACTGTAGACGGATCGACAATCGCACCCTGGTAGATGGGATGGCCGCAGTTATCCACGGCGGCCGCGCCACCGTATGTGAGGACCGGCGAACCGGGAGAGAGCATCGGGCTCAGGTCGGCGTAGGTGCCGGTTGCCCCGGTGGAAGTGAGGCCCATCATAGCGTCGGTGGGAACAGTACGTGTATTGGGGCCCGTGTTCCACATCGACTGCATGTACCGCTCAACGGCGACGTAGTAAAACAGCTTGTCCTTTTTGGCTGCTCCGCCAAAGCTGCCGCCCCAATCAGAGAGAGAATCGCTCTTGCGCAGATACGCGCTGGCGTTGGCCGGATCCGTGACTGCGGAGAGGCGATTGGAAGCGCTCAGCGCATCCAGCGCCGTGGAGTGCATGAAGCCGAACAGCGTGCCATGCATCTGGTTGGTGCCGGACTTCATTTCGTAGCGGAAGACACCGCCGCCGGAGCGGCCCGCATCGGCACTGATGCCTGTGGTGTCCACCTGGAACTCCTGCATGGCTTCCATGGGAGGCTGCGACTCGCTGATGTAGCCGCCCAGTTGCGAGACCGCAGAGGTGCCATCGATCAGCACTTCCTTGGTAAGCGCCATGCCACCGTTAATGTGCGAGCCATAATCCGAGCCCTCCACACCGGGCACGTAGGCAAACATGAAGTTGGAAAGATTGCGGCTGCCCTGCACATTCAGTGGCAACTCGCTGACGGCTTCGTTGTTCAGGTTGGTGGAGATAGCTGCGTCCTCGGTTTGCAGAATCGGAGGCGCGGCCGTCACTTCTACCACTTCGGTGGAACCACCCACGTTCAACTCGGCGTCAATGCTGACCACCTGGCTGATCATCAGCGTCACGCCCTTGCGTTCCAGGGTTTTGAAGCCCGCCTTGGAGAAGGTCAACGCATAGGTACCAATCGGCAACTGACCCACGCGATAGAATCCGGTGGCGTCCGTCACGACCGTCTTGGTGTTGTTGGTTCCTGTATTCACAATCTTCACCTGCACACCGGGCAAAACAGCCGAGGAGCTGTCTTTGACCGTGCCGGCGATCGTGGCCAGATCCGACTGCGCAAAGGCCGACGTCGCCAGTGCACAGACAAATAGCGCCACAAAGAATTGAAAGACTCTCTTCATCACTCTTCCTCCATAAAGCCGCACCGAGGTGCGGGCCGGCGTCTTCCACAGCCCAACCATCTTCACCGGCCAGTACGGTGCATGGCCGTTCCGGTTGAGCTGCGACGCCTGTATCGGGAAGGAGACAATCCGCTCTCCGCCCGGTGACCTATCCCGGAAACCACGACTCCGGTGCTTAAGCCGATGGCAGGTTCTGTTGTCCCGCCTGTAAGGCTCGCCCTGCACCCGTCGCCGTCTCCGATCTGGTGGACCGCTCATCCCTGCCCCGCTGCTCCCGGCGGCCTTGGCCTTACCCGGAAAAACCAACAGCGAAGCATCGCCGAATCCTTGGCCATTGAAGCTGCGCGACAACAGGACTGAAAACGTAAGCGGGCGATAAATTTACCGCAGCCCGCAACCGTTCACCCCGGTAAAAAGAGGATCAAACCAGGCTGCTCCGAGGCGGAAACTTACCCCGTAAAGAGGCACATAAGCAATTAAAAATAAAAGCATTATCGGTCAAAATCGGGGAAGAGACTTTTTGTCCGATATGAATCAGGGGACGGCAGGAGCAGGACGCGAATCTGCCCTCAATTTACGGGTAAATTGGCAAACAATCTTCTACGTTTTACCCCCGTAAACCAAAGGACTTAGCTGGCCCTAGCCCAAAAACACCTGCCTTGCTCCAAAAGCTACTCTAGTCCAGTCCATTTTTCCAAGCTGAAAAAACAAGTTGAGCCTGGCAGGAGGACGGCACCAAGCGGTGGCTCCTGACAGGCTCGGAATGGTTTTCAATCTGCGGCGTTACTCGGCTGCGGTCACCACCACAGGAACGGTGAGCTGGGAGCGGTCTCCACTGATGCTGGTGGCGGTCAGCGTCACCTTGTAGTGGCCAGGGGGCGTGATGATCGGTCCCTTGTCCGAGAAGGTCTGGGTGGAAATTGTCAGGGTCTCTTCCTGCACCAGGGTGTTGGTGAAATTCACGACCGAGGTGCCCAGCGAGCAGGTAGCAGTGGCCGGTTCGGTAGCGCAGGTCACCCGCACACGCCCGGCAAAACGCCGCGCCTGCAGGTTGACGATGCTGGAGGCCGAAGAGCCCGATTTGACCCGCACCGGCTCCGACTGGATGCTGGGTGCAGCCACCTGGGGAATGTTGTAGACCCGGATGTAGTCCACCAGCAGATCGGCGGGGTTGGGCGTAGAGGGCAGCGGGGCGCCTGGCCAGTCACCTCCCACGGCCAGGTTCAACACCAGAAAGAAGGGCCTGTCGAAGACCCACTCGCCGCTTTCAGGAATCTCGCTAGTGTTCTGAACAAAGGAGACGTTGGCCGGATCGTCCACGTAGAACTGGATCATGCCGGGCGACCAGATAATGCCGTAGGTGTGAAAGTTGCCATCGTCCACGCGGCCGCCGTTGGGCAGGCGGAAATCGTGCCAGAGGCCATTGCCGCCGTAGTAGCGCGGGCCATGCACGGTGGTGCGGATCATCTGCGGCCCCAGGCCGTTGGTGCGCTGCGTGACCGAGACGTTCTCGGCAATGGTCATGGAACCGGATGCAGGCCAGCCAACGCGGTCAAAAGACGAGCCCAGCATCCAGAAAGATGGCCAAAGTCCGCTGCCCACCGGCAGCTTGAGCCGCGCTTCGATGCGCCCGTACTGGAAGTCCTTGAGGCCTTTGGTGGTAAGCCGGGCCGAGGTCCAGATGCCCTCCGGGTTGCGCTGGGCGCGCAGAACCAGATGCCCCTGACCATCTTCAAAAACATTCGGATGATGCAGGTCACACTCTTTGGGCCCCTGGGTAAGGGGCGAGCAGTAGGCCTGCAATTCATTATTACCGCTCGAACCGCTCCCGCCGGTCTGATAGGCCCACTTGGTCTGATCGGGAACCTGTCCGGATGAACCGTTGAACTCATCGCCCCATGCCGGATCGCCCCACGGCAGGCTTTCGCCCACAGGCTGCGCGCGATGGTCAGAACGCTGGCCCATAAAAAAGCCCGCGACAAACACACTGCCCAAAGCCGCCACGGCGGCCAAGGCTGCCGCGGACTTCCAGAGGATGCTTCCGTGCTGGCGTGCAAAGCGGCGAGTGCGTTCTAGAACAGAGCCCGAAACTGCTGGCTCAACCGGAGGTTCCTGCGGTTCTGTGCTGATGGCGGCCTGTTGTTCAGCCGTGGCGCGATCCGTGCGGACAAACTCCGGCACGTAGTGCCCCACCGGCAGAAAGATACGTAGCGTGCGATCCTTGCCCTCGTTCTGATAGATCTCGTGGAGTTTTTTGCGCAAGGCCCGCGCAGTCACACGAACAATCGGATCCACGTGCGAGTCGAAACTGGCAGGCTTGCGTCCCAGAGCCTCCACGGCAATCGAGTATTCGCGGATCTCCCCGGTTTCACCTTCAAAATAGCGATCACAAATAAAGGTGAGAAAGCGGATCAGGCTGGCCGAGCGGGCAAACTCCGGCTGCGCCAGTACCCACTCCAGTTCGCGGCGCTCCTCTAAAGAACCGGCGCTCACGGAATGCGGAAAATGGCTACCGGTGGGCGTTGCTGCTCCCTGCGAACCGGGATTCAGTTCCGCATCGCTCTCGTTCACTCCCATGCTCCCACACCTTTTATCCAGCCGGCACGACCGCCAGGCAAGCAGCGCCGGCCTCCGATCAAATCGTGCGGGTCAATCCTTAAACGTGGCAATCATAGCACCCTGGCAGCACCGAATTGAACGGCTGCCCCAGTCCAGCAAACCTTGTGGGCTCAGAGGGGTAAAGAGAAGTGCTGCGGCGCTTCCAGCCAGCGTCCATTCCCTTCCGGCAGGCCCTCCAATGTCGTCACCGCGCTTGCTGGCTTGCCTTTTCCGTAGCGGGGATAAGCTGTTCCATGTACACCAGCAGGTCCTGGCGTAGGATCAGCGCGCGCTCACGCCGGTAGACACGGAAGAAGTAGAGGGCCGCGCCAAAACAGGCCGTAAAGAGAAAGAGGAAGATCCAAACAAAGCGATGGACGGACGGCGCGGGGTCGCGCACCAGGCAAAAGATCAGCATGCCGAAGAGCAGCAACACAGCGGCCGGCAGCGCCAGCACCAGCAGCAGGCCGCCAGCAAACTGGAGCAGACTCTGGAGAGCGGAAACGCGATTGGCATAGTCGAAGAGCGGCGTAAACACGAAGGCCAGGGCTATACCCAGCGCAACCATCAACCAGGCTGAGACGGCAAAGGCGATATAGGTGGGACGGGCGATCAGCCATTTTTCCAGCAAGGCAAGTCTCCGTGCATTTCGTGGCACTCCCATCCTACACGAGCATCTGGGCCCGAACGCGCTGGCATGCGGTAGACCATGAGGATGAGAGTACGTCCAAGCTCCATGCATCGTTCGTGGGATTTTGACCTGAGCCGTCAGCCGTTGTACTCTTCGGCAGGGTATTTTCACGATTCACCGTATTCAGGCGGGGGCAACCATCTCCATGCAAGCAAACGGCGCAAGCCCACATGCCGGACTCAGAAAACATCTCTTTTATGAGACCTCGCACTCTCCTGCGCTCACCGATCTGGTGGGCTACGAAGAGGCGCAGAAGATCATCGATTTCTGCTTTATCGCCAATCCCTATTACCCAACTCCGGCCATGCTGGAGGATCTGCAGCGGAATCTTCCTAATCTGATCAAGTCCTATCCATCCAGCAATCCACTCCGCAGCCAAAGCTATCTGGCCAAGGTGCTGGGCATCAACCCTGAGCACCTGATTATCGGCAATGGCGCCACGGAGCTGATCGCCCTGCTGACGCAAACCCTGATCGACCGCATTGCCGTGCCCATTCCTACCTTTGGCGAGTACATCGAAAAGATGAAGGATGCGCGCAACGCGGAGCTCTACATGCTCGACCCCGCGGATCACTATCAACTGCATCTTGCCGACTATCTGCAGTGGGTGGATCAGCGCCGCCTGGGCTGCCTGCTCATCATCAATCCCGGCAACCCGACCGGCCAGTTCTTCACTCGTGATGAGATGGTGGAGTTCCTGCACCATGCCCGTCACCTGGAACTGGTCATCGTGGACGAGTCTTTCATCGACTTTGCCGACGATGAGGTGCCCAGCCTGCTGCCTGTTGCCGACCAGTTCAGCAATCTGCTGATTGTGCGCAGCATGAGCAAGCATTGCGGCATCCCCGGGCTGCGCCTGGGCTACTGCTACAGCGCCAATCTTTTCCTGTTGAACCGGCTGCGCCGTTTTCTTCCCACTTGGAACCTGAATATGCTGGCGCAGTATTTTCTTTCCCAACTGCCCGCCACGGATGCCGATTATCACGAAGGCCGCAAGCGGCTGATTGCCGACGTGCGCGCGCTCTCCAGCGATCTGTGCTCGCTCCCCGGCATTGATGTGTATTCCACCGGCGCCAACTTTGTGTTGTTCAAACTCAACAACGGCATGACGGCCGGCGAGCTGCAAAGCCGTCTGCTCACCGAGCACGCCATGTATGTACGCGACTGCTCCAACAAAATCGGCATGGATGCCTTCCATATACGCGTCGCCTCGCAAGGACGCCAGAAGGACATGCGCCTGGTTGAAGCCCTGAGGACTCTCCTGGTATGAACCGCCCCATCGTGCTTGTTGTCTCGCGCCGCACCACCCGCAAGGACCGCCCCATCGATTACGTGGGCGAGGCGCATCTGGATCTGTTGACCGGGATGGGGATTCTGCCCGTCATCGTACCCGTGGTGGAAGGCACCATGGCCTGCCTGGGCCAATACATGGCAATGATGAGCGGCCTGCTGCTGCCCGAGGGCGACGACGTAGACCCCACGCGCTTTGACGCCAATGATGCCAACTTTGAATTTGTGGAAGGCACGCACCCCACCAAGGACGCCATTGAGCTGCGTCTGTTGCATGAGGCGCAGGTACACAATATTCCTGTGCTTGGCATCTGCCGCGGCTCGCAGATTATGAATGTAGCCGGTGGCGGCACACTCTACGGCGATGTGCAGAAGGAGAAAGGCTCCGCGCGCATCCACATCAATTATGAAAACTACGATGGCTATCGCCACCCGGTAACGATTATCCCCGGAACGCCGCTAGCAGAGTGGTACGGCGTGGAAAGCCTCCCGGTGAACAGCTATCACCACCAGGGCGTGCGCGATTTGGCCGCACGCTTCAAGCCCATGGCCCATGCCGACGATGGTTTGATTGAAGCCTTCTACGATCCGACGGCCCGCTTTACCGTGGGCCTGCAGTTCCATCCCGAGCGCATGCTGATTGAAGCGCACGGACACCTGGAAGTGTGGAAGGCCTTTACGAATGCGGTCAAGGAATACAGGCAATAAGGCCATCGCCCCATCCGCACCCGGAGAGGTTTGCAGATGGAACGACGGCCTGCGCAGCTTTAGATGTGGTACCCGCCAGCCGCGTGGATGTTCTGTCCGCTAATCCAGCCGGAAGCCTCCGAGGCAAGGAAGACCGCAGCCGATGCAATGTCCTGCGGCACGCCGACACGTCCCAACGGGGTTTGGGCTATGGCTTGCTTTTCGAAATCGCTTCCCGCAATCCCTGCAGCCTCAACGCCCTCGGTGAGAATCAATCCAGGATTGATGGAGTTGACGCGAATCTTGCGCGGACCAAGTTCGGTAGCCAGCGCACGCGTGATGGTATCAACGGCGCCCTTGGTGGCCGAGTACACCGAAGCCGTGGCCACACCGTCGGCCGCCACTGAACTGATGTTGATAATGCTGCCGCCGGCCGCGTTGAAGTGCTTCAAAGCCGCCTGCGTGGTGAGCAGCAATCCCAACACGTTCAAGTCGAACTGCTTGTGGAAGTGCTCCGGCGTGACCGCCTCAATCGGAGCGAACTCGTAGACTCCAGCGTTGTTGACCAGAATGTCGATGGGGCCGAGCGCCTGAACAGCACTGGCCACAAAGGGTTCAACAGCCGCCGGATCAGAGAGATTCGCCTGCAGCGCAACCGCCTTGCCGCCCGCGGCGACGATTTCACCGGCCAGCTTCTCCGCTGCCTGCTTGCTGCCGGAATAGTTGACGGCAACGGCTGCGCCCTGGGCAGCCAGTTGACGAGCGATGGCGGCGCCAATGCCTTTGGATGCGCCCGTAACAATTGCGACCTTGCCTTGCAGAAAAGCCATGGGGAATTCCTTCCAATCTTGAGGTTGAATCGAAGCGTTCGTCTTTCGACATTTCGATAACTATCGAATTGATTCAACGCAGCCAGGAAAGGATGCAGGATCGGAAAACTTTTTTAGTAGCGGCTCGCGGCTTCCGTTGCTTAGCCCTTCTTGGTGCAACCTATTGTCTCCAGCGCCAACAACTGGCTGGCCAGCGCGCCGAGCACGCCGGGACGGAGCGCCAGGAAATGAAATTTGCCTTCGCGGCGAATCTCGATAAGTCCTGCGCTCTCAAGCTCCTTGACGTGATGCGAAAGCGTAGCGGCGGAGATGGGTAGAGCCTCGCGAGCCTGGGCGCAACTGAGTGCGCAATGGGAAGCCGCAATCCGCTCCAGCAGCTCAAAACGGCGCGGATCAGCCAGCGCCTTGAGTAGCGCGGCCCGGCGCGTGCGCGATAGACGCACGGCCTTGGGAGCAGTTTCCGCACTGGGCTGAGCAGAGGGCATGCTCTGATTTTATGCCACTTTCAGCTGACACGAAACTAAACATGCTTCATGTCATTGGTATACGAAATATAGCCGCGTCCTGAGAGTGGAATGACTCTTTCAGTTACCTTATAAAAATAGCTTAGGCTGAAGTGCCGCAGGATAGGGCTTTTGGCATTTCACTAAGATCTCTTTTGCTCTAGAGCTCGTTGAATCTAGCTGCTCCTCCCAATGCCCAGCTCTCACATAACGTGCCCATTCGACCCGAAACCCCACAGAAACACACAGTCGAACAATCTCTTCGCATGTAAACCTGCGATCCCTGACAAGGCACTCCTCAAATAGTTCGTCCCCGCTGCGAAATTGCTCTTTTCGGTAAACTATTTTTGTTTCCCTATCGACCATATAGTACTTAGGGATAAATACATTGCCGCTACTTTCCATCACATTCCCTGGAAGGAGAGATTGCAATTTCTGTGGCTCAGAAGAAAAAGCAAACCAATTCACAGCTTGATGTTCTGTCAATTCCATATTCATGACAGATATGAAGGCGTAACCTCCATCATTAATATGTCTTGCCAAATTTTTTAGGATAGCAATATTGCTATGATCATCAACGAAACTCCCGACCACGTCATAGAGACAGATACCAAGATCAAATCGCTTACTAAGATCTACAGTTCGACAATCCCCCTGATGAAACTTAATACGGGCCAAACATTCGTTCGCTTCGGCATTAGGCATATCTTCACTTTTTTCTCGAGCATAATCTATAGCCGTAACATAATACCCAGACTCGGCAAGCCTTATAGCATGGCGGCCATTTCCACAACCAAAATCTACCACCAAAGCCCCCTTAGGAACCCCAGAATTCCTTAGAATAAATTCCACTTCTTCAGCCGCATAGCGAGCCCAGGGATGTCCTCCCCATTCTGAGCGCATTCGCGAGTATGCCTGCTTTGTGATTTCATCTGAAGCTAACATCATTTCTTCCAACTCTTTTGCCTCCCAAGGGATCTGTTCTTGATCATGGAACGTAAAAGCCATCCACTCCCAGCCGTCAGGCAAATCTCCGAGTGTCCACGGCTTCGTCTCACTTGTAGCTTTACCGAGCATCTGCGGTAAGTCCGAATGATCTACATTGAACACTGTATTAACACGTGCTCCCAGATCATCGATCTTCCGCTCGATTGATGGAGCCACATAATGCACAAGTTGCTCTCCCAACGACAGAATCTCCTCTGCATGTTGGGCAATAGTCCGCGGATGGCACCTTCTTTTTGTTGCTTTTTCAAGTGCACGAACTGCATATGGGTTCGCTGTTAACAGCCCCCATGCAAAAAAATCAGAGAAGCGCCACATCGAAAAAAGCAATCTTTTCCCTACATCTGCCCTTCGGTGTTCTTTGTGCACAACGAATTGTGTAATCCATGCGATTTTCCCAAGTGGGTCTACAGGCTTATGAACAGCAATTGCATAACCCACAAATCTCCCCAAGAGAGTGGCCCATACGACATAGGAGTCATCTACAAGCCAGTTGCGAATTGATTTTGAAGACAGGCGAACCTGACTTCCCGGATGTTTACCTCCTGTTCCCCAGACACCATAGTGGTCAGAATACAGTTTGCTCATTTCAGCAATGAGTTCCTCACTAACTTTCAGACCACTTATGCGATGGAATTCGTACATTATTCAATTCATCCTTCGCAGCGATTCTCACCATGTGATCAAGCAAATAGCAATAAAAATATAGAAAAGGGCTCAAGAATCTAACCTTGCCTTACCGGCTGCAAAGAATACCTATTCAGCATGCTAGCCAGAGGTTCCGAAATTCCGAACAGCATACGACACCGGCCCCGCAGAGCATGCACTCTGCGGGGCCGGTTGTCGTGCGCTGTATGCAGCGTAATCTGCAGCATGCAATGCTTAGCGGGTCTTGGAGACTTCTTCGACGGTGACCGGATCGAGGAAGGGCATCTGGGCGCGGAGCTGCTTACCCACGATCTCGATGGGGTGCTTGGCTTCGGCTTCGCGGAAAGCCATGAACTCCTTGCGGCCGCTGTTCTGGTCGGCGAGGAAGCGCTTGGCGAAGGTTCCATCCTGGATGTCGGTCAGGATGGCCTTCATGGCCTTCTTGCTTTCATCGTTGATCACGCGCGGGCCGGAGACGTAGTCGCCCCACTCAGCGGTATCGGAGATGGAATAGCGCATGTAAGCCAGGCCGCCGCGATAGATGAGATCGACGATGAGCTTGAGCTCGTGCAGCACCTCGAAGTAGGCGCTCTCGGGAGCATAACCGGCCTCGGTCAGGGTCTCGTAGCCTGCCTTGATGAGGGCGCTGACGCCACCGCAGAGTACCGCCTGCTCGCCGAAGAGGTCGGTTTCAGTCTCTTCGCGGAAGGTGGTTTCGAGCACGCCTGCACGGGTGCAGCCAATGCCCTTCAGATAGCTGAGGCAGAGCTTCTCGGCATCACCGGTGGCATCCTGGAAAACGGCGATCAGGCCCGGGACGCCGCCGCCCTCGGTGAAGACCTCGCGGACGCGATGGCCGGGAGCCTTGGGAGCAGCCATGCCGACCGAAATGTTGGCGGCCGGAACAATGGTCTTGTAGTGAATATTGAAGCCGTGCGCGAACATGAGCAGCGAACCGGGCTTCAGGTTGGGACCGATCTCTTCGGCATACAGCTTGGCCTGGGTCTGGTCCGGGACGAGGATCATGACTACGTCGGCCCACTTGGTGGCGTTGGCTACGGTATCAACGTCGAGGCCGGCCTTCTTGGCCTTCTCGATGGACTTGGAGGTGGCAGAGAGGCCAACCTTCACCTGTACACCGGAATCCTTCAGGTTGAGGGCATGGGCATGCCCCTGCGAGCCGTATCCGATGATTGCCACCTTTTTGGACTGGATCAGAGAAAGGTCGGCATCGTGATCGTAGTAAGTCTTCGGCATGGTCTTTTCTTGTTCCTTCTGCTTGCGCGGTTTGGGTGGTTAGAAAAAATCCTGGTTTCGGATGCCGGCCAGGCCGGGTACCGTGTTGGTTCGGGTGCAAAATTCTCAGGCCGAGCAGGCAGGCCTGGGGTACCTCTACTAGTCCGACTCCACAACAGCGTGCGCGTCTTCCTCAACGGTATCCGCTAGCTGCCCCATGGCCGCCATCACGCTGGAAACGTGGTTGCCGCGGCGCATCGTCATTTTGCCGCTGCGGCAGATTTCGAGAATGCGGCCTTCGTCTTCGCGCAGCACCTCGATCAGGCCCTCGATCTTGCTTTCGACTCCGGTCATCTCAATGATGAGCGAGTCGGAGGTGAGATCGACAATGCGGGCGCGGAAGACCTCGACCAGGTCGAAGATCTGCGAACGGTTCTGAGGCGTAGCAGACACCTTGATCAGAGCCAGTTCGCGGGTCACCGTGGCGGTCTGGGCCACGTCGTCCACATCCACTACATTCTCCAGTTTAAACAGGCTGGCCCGGACGCGGTGACCAATTTCGGCTGTCGAGTCGCAGACTATGGTCATCCGGCTGAGTCCCTTGCGCTCGCTGGCGCCCACGGTGAGCGACCGGATGTTGATGTTAAGACGGCGGAAAAGCGAGGCCACGCGCGTCAAAACGCCGGGCAGATCTTCCACGTAAGCAATAAACGTATGCAACATGATGGCTCTCTCCCAAGTGGTCCGTGAACTGTGGATTGCGATCAGAATCAGTCTCTTTCTGAACACGGACCACAGTTCACTGTTCTTTACTTGTCGTCGGCGGACTCGACCAGCGGGTCCTTGGCGGGGCGGCGGATCATCTCATGCAGCGCAGCGCCCGCGGGAATCATGGGATAGACGGACTCTTCCTTTTCCACCATGAAGTTGAGCAGGTAGGCGCTGTTGGTGGAGCGAGCCTCGGCTACGGCCTGCTCCACTTCAGCGCGGGTGCGAACGGTGCGGCCGGGCAGACCATGGGCATCCGCCAGCTTGACGAAATCCGGGCTGACGAGCGGCGTGGCGGCGTAGTTCTTCTCGTAAAAGAACTCCTGCCACTGCCGTACCATGCCGAGAAAGCCGTTGTTGATGATGGCGATGTTGATCTTGATGCCTTCCTGCGCAATGGTGGAGAGCTCGGGCGAGGTCATCTGGAAGCCGCCATCGCCAGCCACAACCCAGACTTCCTTCTCCGGGCAAGCCGTCTTGGCGCCGATGGCCGCGGGCAGGGCAAAGCCCATGGTGCCCAGGCCGCCGGAGGTGACGAGCGAGCGGGGATATTCGTGGTGAAAGTACTGCGCCTCCCACATCTGATGCTGGCCCACATCGGTGACCACGATGGCGTTGCCGCCGGTGATGCGCCAGATGTCATGGAGCACATGCGCGGCATACAGATGGCCGGAGTCGGGAAGGTTCTTGATGTCGCGAACCGCCGAAGCTCCCTTGGTCTCGTCGATGGAGCGGAGCCAGCCGGAGTGATCGGCAGAAGGAATGCGGGGCAGCAGCTCTTCGAGCACATGGCGCAGATCGCCAATCAGAGCCACATCCACCTTGACGTTCTTGTTGACTTCAGCAGGATCGACTTCGATGTGAATCTTCTTGGCCTTCTGCGCATAGGTGGCGATGGTGCCAGTGACGCGATCGTCAAAGCGCATACCGCAGGCGATCAGCAGATCCGATTCCTGAATGGCGTGATTGACCCACGACTCGCCGTGCATGCCCATCATGCCAAGATTCAGCGGATGGGAAGCGGGA
>Ga0207834_1000424_pt1 | contig 15313 bp, 12 predicted proteins | sample LuqExpMetagenom5_FD_187763 | JGI IMG/M metagenome (GOLD analysis project Ga0207834, IMG submission 187763) | Tropical forest soil microbial communities from Luquillo Experimental Forest, Puerto Rico - Sample 5 (SPAdes) | ecosystem: Environmental > Terrestrial > Soil > Tropical forest ...
AGGATTCGTCCAGCCAGAAATCATTTATGAGGAGTGTTGCACCGGGATTCGCCCTTTTGGCAGCGGCAAATACTTCGCGTACAAGGCGGTGTCTGCCAAGTTCCTTACAGATACGGGTGATCCCGTTGTCATATTTATCAAAAACCGGCATTATCACGACTTCATTTATAACGTCCCAGATATCTACGAGGCCCGCGAAATCGGTCACATCGCGGCGTATCCTGTTCAACTGCGTAGTAAGTATGTCCTTGTTGCTCATATCCATCAGCCACGGAGCGCAGACAGTGTGCCAGCAAAGCGGGTGCCCCTTGAGCTTGACGCCATTTGATACGAGCCACTCGGATGCGACTCTCATTTTTTTAGTGTCCGGCTTTCCTTTGACAGGTTCGAATCGTCCCCAGTAAAAAGGCAGCGTGGTGTAGTTGAAGAGATCGAAAAACAAGCGAAATCTTTCCTCAGTAATTTCCTTTTCTCTCCCCTGCAGCTCTCCGTTTGCATATGGGAGGGCGCTGAATTCGGTACAGCCGAACAGGAATGCATGACTGATCTGTTTGACTTTGACGGCCTGGTTTTTCAAGGGCTTGCCGTCCTTGCCGGTGATCGTCAGCATCCTGCTGCCCTTACGGTGTTTCAGTGGATCGTTGGATGTGTTCGCCATAATGTTTCCCACTCCTTTTGTATGTGCTTTATTTTGTGCATAATACCGTTTGCCGTTATATGTAATCGCTGCCCTTATATTATATCATACAGTATTTCTTAATCTCTTGTCACTTGCGGCAAGCGAAAGAAAAATGCTGACCAGGAGTATCGATGCAATTATGCCCAGCGACGCCGCTACAGGGATCTCGATATCGAAGATCATGATCAGAAGCTTCAGCCCCGTAAAGGTCAATATCATGGCGACGCCGTATTTTACGTACCTGAACCTTTCCTGCAGGCTCCCGAGCGCAAAATAAAGGCTTCTCAAACCCAATATGGCAAATATGTTGGATGAAAAGACTATGAACACGTCGGTCGTAATCGAGAATATGGCCGGTATGGAATCTATGGCAAATATTATATCCGTCAGTTCGATAAGGATTATGATCGCAAAAAGTGGCGTCGCATAAAGCGTCCTGCCTTTCCTTACAAAAAAGCGTTCGCCGTAGAGCCTGTCTGTCAATGGAATTACTTTCCCCAGGACCTTTAGGATCTTTTTATCCCTGAAACCCGAATGCGTATCGTCCTTGAAAACGATGCCCATCCCGCTTATGATAAGCACCAGACCGAATATATAAAGCACCCAGTGAAACACATTCACAACTGCAACTCCAAGCAGAATAAAAGCGAGCCTGAGTACCACAGCCCCAATGATGCCGTAGCTGAGCACCCTTCTCTGCTGGTTCGGCCTGATCCCGTAATTAGTGAAAAGCATAAGGAACATGAACAGGTTGTCGACGCTGAGACTTTGTTCCAGTACGTATCCCCCCAGGAATTCCAGCGCTTTCTCCCTGCCCATAAAAAAATAGATGCCCGTGTTGAAGCATAGTGCAAGCAATACCCAAAACAGCACTCTAAGCAACGTTTTCCTGGTCGTCATGGCAGTCCTCCGAATCACATTTCTGACAATGTAATTCTATTCAGCAGCGACGTTTTAATGAAAACAAAGAGGGCGTTTCGCACTGCGTCGACTAGATCTACTTCAGCAAAACTCCCTTGATAGCAGGGTCCAGGCCTTTAATAAATTTGGCGCCGTCTTCAGGAGTACCCACGATACCACTGCCGTAATGTATCGGTACAGCGATCACAGGCTTCATGATATTGGCAGCCTCAGCCGCTTCCTCAGCCGTCATCGTATATGTGCCGCCTACGGGCAGGAATACAACATTCGCCTTGATATCCTTCATTTCGGGGATATTGTCCGTATCGCCTGCAAAATAGTAGCTGGTGCCGTTCAGATTTACGACATAGCCGACCCAGTTGCTTTCTTTTTTATGGAACTGCTTGTTTGTGTTGTATGCGGGAACAGCAGCAAATTTGATTCCTTCCAGTTCGTAGTTCTTGTTCTGGCCGACTGTCAGGATATTTGTCAGGCCTGCATCCACTACGGGTTTGACGCAGTCAGCCGGTAGTACCAGTACAGTTTCAGGTTTGACCAGCTTTTTGATATCCTCGACCGAGAAATGGTCGCCGTGGCTATGTGAGATGAATATCAAGTCGGCGTCCTTCGGCTCACCGGAAATACCGATAGGGTCGAAATAAACCGTCTTACCGCCCTGGATCCTTATAGTGGACTGCTTCCCGAGGCTTACCCCGTTTAACAGATCCTTCAACAACCGCTGTGATAACAAGTGTCACACCTCCTGAGTCCTATTCTTCCAGTACTATTCTTCCAACTCAATGCCCACCATCTTCATAAGGTACCTTGCATTGGTCGTTGTGCTCCTGCCCGGATGCAGCTTATAATCGAACTTTATTTCATTGTTGATATAATTTTCGGTAAAATGATAATTCTTTATATCGACGCCGCTTTCCCGCTCCAGCTCACACAATTCAAAATCATGCGTCGAGACCATGCCTACGATCCACTTTTTGCTGAGGTTTTTCAACACGCTTCTCGCTCCTGTAGTCCTGTCGAGAGAGTTGGTTCCCATGAATATCTCGTCTATCAGGTATATCATCGGTATTTCCTTATGAGAGTGCTCAATGATCATCTTTACCCTGAGCAATTCTGCATAAAACGTTGAAATGCCGCTATTGAGGTCATCCCGGATCCTCATTGAAGTAAACAGATCAAGTACAGGGCATTCAAGCCTGTTTGCAAAGACAGGAGCGCCTGCATATGCCAGGACAAGGCTGATACCGACGGTCCTTAGCAGCGTTGTCTTGCCGGACATATTGGAGCCGGTGATGATGCAGGCTCCGCCGCTTATTTCAAAATCGTTTTTGATACAGACTTCCTTCCTGATAAGCGGATGGCCCATTTCTTCAGCGGCAAATCTCATCCCGCCATCTGTTATCGACGGGAATGCCCAATCCGGGTACATCAGGCGAATCGACGCCAGGCTCGATATCGCTTCGAACCGGCCTATGGTTTCGAGCCATTCTCTTATATTCTTACCGTACCTGCTTTTCCATTCCTCCAGGGCAAAAACGCAATGGTAATCCCATAAAAAAATGCAATTTAATATAAAGTAAAGCACCGTACTGGTCTTCAGATCCACGGCATTTGCAATGCTTTCAAGCTTTTTCAGCGATGCCGACGCAGAACCGCCCCCGCCGATCAGCTTCTCTTTCAGTTCCGAAAGAAGGCTGTTTTCGAATTTCTCGCGTTCGACAAGGCTCAACAGGCTGGAATAGGCCCCGAGATATTTTCTGAGGCCGTAGACCATGTTCGTGAGCTTTGAATTTTTGCTGTAGCCGGCCGCAAATATCCCGAATTGCAGCGCTAGAAGCAGCAGAGGTAAAACGACCGGCACAGGCGCTCCCAGGAAGTAAAGGATGAATGACAATATAACTGCACCCGGCAATATGTAAAATAAATTAATCATACCCGGATTTTTGAAGCGCCTTGTGTCGTCTTCGGCATACACAAGCAGGTTTTCAGGGTCCTCCGAGGTCCTGCCGGAGAGCATCCCCTCGCTTTGCAGCTCTTCACAGAAATCTCCCTTTTCAGCCAGTTCCCTGACGGCAGCCTGCCGCACAACAATATCCGACGGGCCTTTATCAGGTTCTGCAAGCAGCCTTCTCAATTCTTTCCTGCCATAATGGGTGTGAGCCGTGCATATCCATTGATACAGGGATTTCGGACCGAAAATATCAAGGTCGTCCGAATAAGGATGCCGGGCATCTGCAAATTCCCGTCCATCGTCCTTGAATTGCTCCCACCCGGAGCTCATCCTGTCCATAAACATTCGGTTGGCCTCCGCCTTGCATTCCGTCCTTGCAAGTTCGTAAGCAATCCTGTTGTGCCGTATCACCAGATAAGTGAAAACACACAGGGCGAGAACCAGAACAATTACTCCGTACACCAGTCCGGAAGTTACAAAAAGCAGTATACTCAATACAGCGCCCGAGACAAACGCGGCGAGCCGCAGATTGCTCATACGGGCTGAGTTCTTCCTTTCCGCGGCAGCCTTGGCCTGGCACTTCTCGTACCGTTTTTTGAAACCCTCATATCCGTCTCTATTTTCCTGCATATTTGGAGCCTCCATCGATTGCTTCACTTTCCATCAGCATATAATATTCGAGTTCCCTGTACTGGGCCATACGCTTTACCGACTCTGAAGAAGGCGTCTCGGTAAAAGTCCCGCCTTCCTTTACAAATCGTCCGGTTACAACGGGGAGCAAGGTTTTCTGCTCGGACAGATAATTGAAATAAGCTCCGCCATTCATTCCGATATATTTAAGCAATTCGGTTGCCAGATAGTTTGCGCTGATTTCAGGAGCAACGCCTTTCGCCGGAGTTATTCCGCCGCTTTTGAGCAGGTCTTCGGCCGCTCTGTTACACCAAATGAAATAGGGCGTTTCGTATTGATTCAGATAAGCCTGAAGACTGCCTGACTGGCTTACCTCAAAGTCCAGGGCCTTATACCCCTGCGAGCTGTCTCCCAGCGCTGGCAGATGGTCGGCAAAAAACAGCAATACGACAGGTTCGTCCATACTCCCTATCGAATCGGCAAGGTATCCCAAAGCACTATCACATCGTGCCAGACCGTTAAGATAGTTGTTTATGTTGTTATAAATCGCCTCGTCCATCCCGGGCTTCTTTTTCAGTATCTGGGGATAACCGATATCCTTTTTCGAGTAGGGGCCATGGTTGTCGATGTTCACAACAAACTCGAAAAACGGCTTGCCGGGCTTTTCCGCAATATGCTGGTTCAACCTGTCCAGCGTGTATTGAGCGGTATTTTTGTCCGAAACGTACCCGGAATTGGTCTCAAGCTTGCTCTGGTCCATATCCCGCCTGAAATAAATCTGATCAAAGCCGAAATATCTGTAAACGTTGGCCCTGTTATAGAACCATGATTCTCCGGGATGGAACGCCAGCGTATCGTAACCTGCTTTTTCCATGACGCGTGCAAGTGAAAACGTATCTTTCCTGAGGTTGTAAGTGTACGGACTGGACAGCCCGGGCAATACAGCCAGTGAGTCGCCCGTCAGGAAGGAAAATTCAGTATTGGCAGTACCGCCGCCGAACACTTCGGCTGCTATCCTGCCCGACCATGCCTGTCCCGCGAGCCTGTGGAAATTCGCCAGAGGCTCGTAGCCGGCGTTGAATTCCACGCCCTTTATCCTGTCGATATCGTAAAAGGCTTCTCCCATCATTGCAATGACGTTAGGCATTTTCACCGCGCCTTTATTTACCGCATAAGGAGGATCCGTGTACTGGCTCAGTACTTTCTCGGCGTCAGCCCTTGAATAGCCTGAAGGCTTTATGGATTCCATAGTGGCTGTCCGGACCATGAAGGAGTAAGCAAATCCCCGTGATTTGAACGTGTTCATCCGCGAATAAACGTTACCGGTCACTTTGAAGCTGTTATAAAGCTTCACATTTTTATATATCCCGGAAAACGCAGCCATGAATATCAGAACAGCTGCAGCCATCCCTGCGATCCGCGCGCGCCAGCCCAATTTTTCCGATCTGACAAAGACAAGCAGGAATAATGTCACGAGCACCCAGAATATGATACTGGCGATTATCAAAGTACTGAACGGGAGCTCGGAAAATTTGACGACTTTAGCCGCTTCCGTACCAAGCAGCAGGTCATCAGGAGTAAACGGCTCCTCCCTGAGCTGCATCTTGAAACGGTTGACGATATGCATCGTGAGAATCAAACCTCCGCCGAATGCCGAGCCGACCCAGTGCCTGGATGAAAGATGATACAGGAAAAGCATTATTAGTGTCAGCGGAAGCGCATTTATGGCGAACAGGAGAGGAGACCGCAAATATCTCATCACATTTGCCATGTTGGCCACGTCAGACAGCAGCGCATTTACGCCGGAGAACACAGCCGACAGAAAAATAACCGCCAGTATATTCAGAATGTAGCTTTTTATATATATTCCGAAACGATTCTTTTTCAAATGCAAATACTCTCCTGACAAAGTAATATTATTTTTGCCAAAATAACTTACCTTATATTATACCATGATTTATCATGGTATAATTGCGCATCGCCGTTTTGCCATTCATATAATCAAGGGCAAATTATCGGCGGCGCATAAATTCCGCCGGAGGCGTATAATAGCCTTACGGAGTAAGGCTATTATACCAAACTATCAAGTAAGCAGTTGGAAATAAAACGATATTGACAAATGACGGAAATCGTACTAATATTAACAAAAACATACTGACTAAAAGGCTGTGAAGAGAAGAGTAAGCTGCAAGTTGTCCATACAGAGAGCTTCAAAGAAGGGATGACCGATATGACGGGCTGACAGGCGATCCCCCTTAGCTGAGAAGAAGCTGGAAGCAAACGGCTGAATATGGTCTCGGAGCCTTCGCATCGAACTGGCTGTCCCGATGATCCGCGAGGATCGTACAAATCAGACTGTTATGTAATGCCGGAAGCCTTAAGACTGCGACGGATGCGCCCGATAAAGCGCCGGAGAATAGCGTGTATACCGGTATTTTTAAACAATTGCCGGCACAAGTTCTTTCTGAGGCTGCTGCCGTGAGGCATCGGCGAACCGGGGTGGTAACACGAAATATCAAGCTCTCGTCCCCAGGATATACCTGGGAACGAGGGCTTTTTTATTTTTGAAATGTCCATATACGAAAGGATGTGTGAATTATGAATGTAATTATCGGAAATGCATGGCCGTATGCAAACGGATCACTGCACATCGGCCACATAGCGGCGCTGCTGCCGGGCGATATACTGGCAAGGTATTTCAGGGCAAAGGGAGATAACGTATTTTTTGTATCGGGGAGCGACTGTCACGGGACTCCGGTCACCATAAGGGCAAGACAGGAAAATAAGACTCCGCAGGAAATAAGCGACAAATATCACGAAGAGTTCTCGGAGTGCTTTCATCAGCTTGGCTTTTCCTATGATCTTTACAGCAAGACATCGAATGAAGAACATAAAAGCTTTGTGAGAGACTTCCACAAAAAACTGTACTCCGGCGGTTATGTCTGCGAAAAAACGATACAGCAGTCATATTGCAGTCACTGCGGGCAATTCCTCCCCGACCGCTTTGTAAGGGGCGTCTGTCCCAGTTGCGGTTCGTCTGCGCGCGGCGACCAGTGTGAAGCCTGCGGAAATGTGCTGGAGCCCGAAAATCTGATAGACCCGGTATGCAGCATCTGCGGTGGAACACCGGAGCTAAGGCCGTCAACTCACCTGTTTCTGGCTGTGACGAAACTGAATGAGGCTTTGGACGATTATGTGGAGAGCCATCAGGGCTGGCGCAAAAACGCGTATGAAATGTCAAAACGCTACATCCGCGAAGGCTTGCGTGACAGGGCCCTGACCAGGGACCTCGACTGGGGCATCGACGCTCCGAAGGAAGGTTACGAAAACAAGAAAATATACATCTGGGCTGAAAATGTACTCGGCTATGTGTCGGACTGCTATCGGCTCTGCCGGGATAAAGGCCTGGATTTCCTTGAATTCTGGAACAACAGCAGGCAGTACTATGTGCACGGCAAGGACAACATACCGTTTCATACGATCATCCTGCCCTCACTGCTGCTGGGGCGCACGGATGTGAAATTCAGCCTGCCCGATGAAATAATATCGAGCGAATATCTTACACTTGAAGGCAGAAAGATATCAACGAGCGGAAATTGGGCGATCTGGGCGAAGGATCTGCTGCAGCGCTATGATCCCGACTCCATACGCTATTTCCTGACAGCCAACGGGCCGGAGCAGCGTGATACAGACTTTACATGGAATGAATTTATAAACAGCCATAATGGCGAGCTTCTGGGAGCATACGGCAATCTGGTGAACCGCAGTCTCGTTTTCATTCAGAAGTTCTTTGAAGGCAGGGTGCCGGGTATAGCACAGGATAGCGCAATGCTCGCAGCTTTGGATTCCCTGTACCCCGCTGTCGGGAGCCTTATCGAACGTGGCAGCTTCAGGGCGGCTCTCGATTCCGTATTCACATTTGTCCGAAAAGCAAACAAATATTTTGACGAGGAACAACCCTGGATCACTGTAAAGAACGAGCCTGAAAAGTGCGGAGCAACACTGAACACCTGCGTGCAGATCATTGCCAACCTGTCGGTATTGCTAGATCCGTTTCTGCCGTTCTCATCGGCAAAAATACGCAGGATATTCGGGCTTGAAAATCTCGGATGGTCCCCGGTCCGCATATCGGCAGGCCTGGAGCTGGGCCCGGTGGATATACTATTCGAGCGTATAGACAAGAAGGTGATACAGGAAGAACAGCAGCGGCTGAAGGAAAGCTGCCGTTCCTGATCAGGCGGCTTTCGGCGGAAGCTTCACTGCTATCATATTTTTATAGTCGCGTACGCCGGCCTCATCGCTTATCCTGAACATCATCCATTTGCCCATTTTCATATAATCGCCGGCATTCCTGTAAAGCTCTGCAGTTTCAGGGCTCAGCATCGGCAATATCGCTTCCATTACGGGATCGAGCTTGTAGCTGAAAACTATGAAAACGGAAAAGGAATTTTTCTCAGGATATAAAGTGCCGAACGACTGCCCGCTTTTCTGGAACTTTACATTCCAGCCGGGTTTTCCCGTGCACACGCTGTATGAGAGCTTGGGATGCGCCTTGTAGGCGGATTCCATGTAATCCATCAGCGAATCCCAAAGACGTCCCGCCTCACCGCCTATGTAATCCGTCATTTCCTCCATTGAAGGCTGACGTTCCTGGGGAAAGAGTTCATGCCATTCCATACTTTTTGCACCTCTCGATAATCATATTACGATTATAATTTAGCACGAGTAATCGGACAGCTGTATGTCATATTCAAAGAATATTATTGTTTTCTGCTTTTGCCTGTTCCGGTCTTTGTTCGATCTTAGTCAATGTTTACCGGTTTGATTCCTATCCCCAGCACACCGTATCTCTTTTCCTGTTCATGAGTATAGATCGCGTAGGTTTCCTCAAGCATCCTCTCCATCGAATAACCTTCGCACCCGAAAGCTTTGAAAGGCAGGCTTTCATATAGTTCCTCGAAGGTTTTTCGACGATACAGAGCTTCCACCTCTACCCTCAGTGACTCATCCTCTTCGGGCAGCTTTCGGAAGGTAATGATATCCCCGATTTCGATTTTTCTTCGTTTTTCGTCGTTAAGGCGTATCTCAACTGTTTTTGCACCGCTGCGTATCGAATCGAAAGGCTTGGGAAGCAGTCTCATTTCATGATTCATATGCCTGTACCCCGTCCATCAGTTCTCCCGCCATCCACGATATCGATACTCAACAGCCCCGATTTCATAGCGAGTCTCCGAAGTTTTGTATTATACATGGCAGGAGACTTGAGGTTCTTCAGCATTATATTCCGGACCAGAGGAACGAGGTTCTTTTCATAACGTTCCAGGTATCCGTCGATGCCTTGTTGCAAAGCGCTGGCGAGTGCCAGTGAACTTTTGAACGCATAACTCATGCCCTCGGCGGAGCTTGGACTTATAAATCCCGCCGCCTCCCCCGCCAATGCGACTCTATTTCTTCCCATGCATATCTGGCTGCGTTTTACGGGCCGATACAGGTAAGCGCCGTTCCTCTTCAAGCTTTTGCTGAAATCATACCCGTATCGGGACAGTTTGTTTTTCAGTGCTTCGAATTTATTGCAGGCGTCCTTTCCCGGATTTAAAGCTGAGCCGAGAATTATCATATTTTCCTTGGGTATCGTCCATGAGTAGAAATCCGTTGTTTCGTCGTCAAATATCGCACCGTAATAATTTTGGACCTCCCGGGCTTCGAACCACTCCTGAATGGATATGTAAAGCCTTGGAGCTTCAGTTTCCGGAAACCCCTGCCTCCTGACTTTTGAAAATGCGCCGTCAGCGCCTGCAAGAAGCCTGGCTTTTTCTGCGTATTCCTTACCGCCGCGGCTGAACTTTATGATAACACAGTCCTCTTTTTCCTCGAACGTATTGAAAACACACCCGTCAATTACATTTACCGACGGTGGGATGATCGATCCAAGCCATTTATCGAATTCGTTTCTGTTTATATTGATATAGTAACGCTGGTAGTAACGTTCGATTGAGTTGGTAATATCGATGGTACGCACAGCGAACATCTGCGGGCTGAGCAATACAGTTTTGGGTATGGCGAGACCAAATCGCGCCATCATCCTCTGCGCATCCGGATCCAGCAGTCCCCCGCAGCATTTTTCGCTTGCGAAAGGCATATCGGGACCAAAAGAACGTTTTTCGAGAACCAGCACCTTATACCCGTTTCCAACGAGCCTCGCCAGCGTAGCTCCTGCAGGCCCGCCTCCAACTATTGCGATATCGTACATTCTACTGCACCTGTCCCTGAAATTCATTTGGAAAACCCCGCCTTTTTCACAAATATCCTTCCACCTCTTCAAGCGAACCTATCAAAGGCACGCCAAGACCGGATAGGCGATCTTTAGCCTGATGCCCGCAAGTCAGCAGGATACAGTCACAGCCAAGTTCGGCAGACGTTTCGAAATCGTGGCGCGTATCGCCTATCAAAAGGGCTTCTTTCCTGCCAATACCACTTTTTTCGAGCCATTCCCTGCCGATCTCGATTTTACTTGCCGCATGGCAGTTATCCAGACCCAGCAGCTCGTCAAAGTATCCAAGGACTCCGAAATGTCCTACCTGCCTTATAAGATCCTCTTTCTGCGAAGCTGAAAGTATGACCTGTCGGATGCCACGATCCCTGATGTGGTCCAGTACCTGAATTCCGCCCTCTCTCAAAGAGGCGCACAGGCTTTCCTCCCTGTAATCGCCGATAAATTCGAAGGATATCCGTTCAAAGGGCTCGGCTGTAAAGTCGAATCCAAGCTGCTCATAATAATCCCTGACCGGAAAACCGAATATCTTCCTGTACCTTTCCTCGTCCAGCTCCGGCAGACCCCGGTGACCCAGCACACGGTTCATGACATTTATGCAAACGCCCATATCATCGAGCAATGTACCGTTCCAATCCCATATGACACATTTGTATCCTGACATTCACTTAATCCTGTCCATCTTCATAGAAGTAGTGTTTTGAAGCCGAGTCCTCTATCCTCTTCCGTACGAATTCCGCAATTATTTCGGGAGTGTCTTCAAAGACAAGCCTGTTTCGTTTCATTGCCATCTCTTTTGTTACCTTGTGCTGCTTCCACATCTTCCCCTTTGATTCCGAATTCATCAGCAGGGGCTGTATCCGGTCTACGGCAGCGGCAAATATGGCTTCGTCCGTATCCATCCTTTCGAATTCATCCCACAGTCCCCTGTATTCAGCCTCCTGATCCTGGGGCAGCAGCGCAAATAATTTATCTGCAGCCGCCTGTTCACGTTCATCCTTGTCCAGATAACCCTGTTCATCGTATGCGAACGTATCGCCCGCATATATTTCGACAAGGTCATGTATCAGAACCATTTTGACGGTCTTCAGCATATCCGAGCCTTTGAAATATTCCGAAAGGATGACGACCATCATGGCGAGGTGCCAGGAGTGTTCCGAATCGTTTTCCCGCCGCGAACCGTCGGCAAGGTAATTGCGGCGCATGACGGATTTTACCTTATCGATCTCTATAATAAACTGCATCTGTTTGTTCAATCTTTCAAGCTCCATATGTATTACCTCTCTTTTGTACTTCTACCTTGCCTGTCTTTTTAATTGACTTATTGCCGCTTCTGCCGGTTCCATTGCCCCCGCCATAGCTTGTGCTCCTTCTCTCGGCCTCGAAGACGAAATACCCTCCGGCCTCGTGCACTTTCACGCCGCCGAAGACCGAAACGAGTTTATTTCTGTACCAGTCCCTGCGCTTTGTGACCATCAGCAGCCTGCCGCCTATTTTCAGGCGGTTGAAGCTCTTTTCTATAAACTTTTTGGCAACCGAGAAATCGGTATGATACGGAGGGTTCGATAATATCAGGTCAAATCCCGCCTCGTCCAAGGCTTCCAAGCCGTCGCTTCGAAGTACATGAACACCGCTGACGCCGTTTAGTCCGGCATTTTTAGATGAATACGCGACCGCTTCCTCATCCACGTCCACCATATATACATCAGACGGCTTGGTAAATTTAGCCGCAAGAATACCAACCACACCATAGCCGCATCCGAGGTCGAGGATCTTCTGCGATTCGGAAAACTCAACAAAAGACAGCATTGCCAGTGTTCCGGCGTCCATCTGCCTTGGCGAGAAAAGCTGCTGCGATGTTTCAAAAACAAGGTCTATTCCTTTTATGACTGTCTTGATCGACATAGAATCCTCAAAAAAACATTTTCCACGATGAAATATATTATAGCATAATGAAGATAAGTTTAACCATATGGGTATTAGACTGTTTTCGTACCCTCTATTACCGACATGCCGACCCATGTACGGGATCTCCATCTCCTCAGCATGAGGACGCCCCTCAGGCATTCATCGGCAGCAAATGCAAACCAAATCCCGGCCAAACCCATTTTCAACACGACTCCGAATACGTAGCACAGCGTTACGCTGACGCCCCACATGGACAGAATCGATATTATCATTGGGAACCTGACGTCGCCGGCGCCTCTCAGCGAGTTCCCTATGGCTAAATTTGCAGCCCTTCCTGTCTCGACCAGTATGTCGATCGCGAGTATCACGGAAACCATACCTATTATGGCCGTGTTGTGCGTAAAAATTCCGGTGATCTGCCGCCTGAAAGCAAATATGAGGACCGAGAAAACAAAATTGGACGCAATGCCCATTTTCAATGCACTTATGCAAACTTTATAAGCCTTGTTGTATTTGCCTGCGCCTACCAGCTGTCCGACCAGTATCTGCGAACCAAGTCCGAAGGAGCCGCCTAGCGTGGTTGAAAATACTGATATGCTCTGACCGTAAACCCTCGCAGTGATGGCATTGGCTCCGAACATCGTGACAATGTAGGTGGTCGCCATCTGTGCGAAATTATACGCCATCGACTCTCCGGCCGAAGGAACGCCGACCTTCAGCAGCATTTTGACGGTATCCCTGGGTATGGGCATGAAATCGCCAAACCTGAATTTGAGCCCTATTTTTCTGTAAACCATTATAAACAGGAAAATACCCGCAACCGCTTCACTGCCTACCATTGCGGCCGCCACGCCGGGAACGCCCAATACAGGCATGCCGAATGGCCTGTACAGAGAAACATAGCTGCCGAGCATATTGAGGATATTCATTGCAAAAGCCACATACATGGGTAGCTTGGTGTAGCCGAAGCTCCTCGATATGCCTGACAACACCGCCATAAATGCCTGCGTAAAGGTGAATGCGCCCGCGATTACAAGATATTGCCGCGCGTACTCCATAAGCTCGGGCGGAATGTTCATCAGCCGCAGTATGGGCACTGCCAGCAGCGACAGCATCAGGCTCATCGCAATCCCGAAGGCAACATTTATGGCGAGCGCTATATTTGCGACTTCGGCAGCCTTTTCCCTGTTTCCTGCGCCAATCAGCTGGCTCATTATAACAACTGTGCCCATACTGACGATACCGTACATAACCAGCACCAGGCTTATGATCTGGTTTGCTACTCCGACAGCGCCGACGGCGTCGTCGGAGAACTGGCCGAGCATGAAGATGTTCACGTTCCCGAGCAGCAGCCTCAGGAATGACTCGACGAAGATGGGCCATGACAGACTCACCAGTTTTAAGTTATATTCGCGCATGTCCAGGTCATGGCCCATTTTCATTTTGTCCCTCTCGGTCAAACCCTTGATCTTAAGTATATCTATTCTACTCTATTTCGTTATTTCAAAATACATGGTGCTTTCACCCTTGAACTGCAGCGCATCCTTGCCCGAAAGCGGCTCCATCCTTGTGCCGTCGGGATTCAGAGGATATACCTTTACGTCTGCGGCCTGTTTCCCTGTTATGGTAAGGCTTCCTTCGAGAGAATCAATGGTCACTGGCCCGCTGCCCTCATCGCGCATTATGCGGTAACCGTCCTTCAGTTCGAATTTCATGCCGAGGTTGCCGCACCAACCGAGCGCAACGAGGAGCAGGTGCGAAGACTCGTCGGTGTCCTTGTCGTCAAGCGATAGCAGCGAAAGCGTCATCATGTCGTTATTTACGTCAAAGCTGTATTTTCCGAGTTCCGCCTTGCCCTTGATGCTTCCTGACGCAGTTTTCAGCTGAGGCGTATTAATGTTGAATATGCTACTGCTGAAGTCAAAGCTGAGTTCTCCCGTATCCGACACAAGCTTGCTGTCATTGACAAGTCCCTGCTCGTGGGTCAGAAGCCCCCATCTCTTCATGGCGGCGTCAAGCGCATTGGAATAATTCCTGTAATCGGCGTCCATCGAATCTCCGTCCCTGATGATTTCGAAATTGCCGCCTGCATTTGCATGTCTGTCCAGGAATGCGTCGATGGCCTTGTAGTTCTGCGCCGCGTCTGCATAAGGGCTCCTCGAGAATATGAAGCCGTGATTTGCACTGGTATAGTCGCCGTTCGGAGTATTTCCGCTGGCAAGCGCAACATCGGCATTACCTTCATATTTCGGGCCGATGAACTTTGCGGCGACCCTCGATACATAGCTTGCATATCCGTAAGGCGCGATCCAATTACGCGGTACTGCATAAAGATCGCGTTCGGAATAGCAGACCTCAAGCAGGTTTTTGCCCGGGCTTACAAGTCCCTTCTGGAACATATATGAGCAAAGCGCTACCTGCCCCCAGGTCGCAGGATCGTTGTAGAGGTTGAAGGGCCCGCTCAGCTTGTAATCGTCATATTTATCCATATCGTTGAAGTGGTTGTAGCAGTACAGTACCATGCCGTCCCAATCCTGCAGGCTTGCATACGCCGCTACAAAAGGCAGGGCGTCGCTTCTGAAATCAGTGCCGTAAAGTATGTTCCACTCTGCAGCCATAAACGGCTTTTCAGTCACTCTGTCATGATTCAGCCTTGTTACGAGGTTGAGCTTGAACGGGCTGTCCACAACGGTCTTGCGCGGATCGGCCCCGATCATGTTCATATCGTGGAAATAAGGCGCTTCAGGCTTCATCGGGTCAGGATGGTTCCAGTATGCGTTGTCCTGATTGACGTCCGTATATCTGTCAAGGCTGTATATGTCAGCCGCTCCCTGGGCGTGATTCGAAATGTTGACCGGGCACTTCACTCCGAGTGAAAGCAGGTGGTCGCGCATGTCACGCGAAAAGTCGCACTGTATCTTCGTAAGGAATTCGCAGTAGTCGGCATACCTGACCG
>Ga0207834_1000426_pt1 | contig 15280 bp, 14 predicted proteins | sample LuqExpMetagenom5_FD_187763 | JGI IMG/M metagenome (GOLD analysis project Ga0207834, IMG submission 187763) | Tropical forest soil microbial communities from Luquillo Experimental Forest, Puerto Rico - Sample 5 (SPAdes) | ecosystem: Environmental > Terrestrial > Soil > Tropical forest ...
GCGAGCAGAGCAATGGCGACCAGGTCGGGAAGTTTACTGTAATCGACCACAGGGGTGTTCATTGCCTCCAGCCGGCTGGAATTTGGATTCAAATTGCCTTATGAATAGGATCGGTGATTTCTAGGAGATTCACATAACTCTTTGGTCGTAACGGGACACTTTCTCCCTACACTTGAGTAACCTCAAATTCCCCCGTCGGGTCAGCCTTCCGCCCTATAGTTTTTTCATGAGGAAAGCGGCGGCGTCTGCGCCGCATTATTAGACACCAATCCACGCGGGATTGAAGAAAAAGGCGAAATATGCCGATACATAAGCTGGTTCGCTGCACTTCCTGTATCCCGCATGCAAGAGGTCATCTCAAGAAGTTGCAGCAGGCGAGGAAACATGATCTCCATCAAAAAATATCTCGACTCGAAGAACGCCGGCCCCAGCCCGGAAGTTGCTGGTTTGCTGGCTGTTTCGCTGGCGGCCTATCGCGCGGCACTGGCCCAGATGGCGCACTCCAGCAACAACATCTGCCCCGGTCTCGGCACTGGATTCAGCGATCAACTGCTGGCTGCGGTGCGCGAAGTGAACGAGCAGATGAGCGAACAGAAGATGGTTGAGTCAGGCCGACAGATCTGCCAGCAACTGGAGCAGTGGGGTGTTGAGGTCGGGCGTCACTACCAGGAAAAGAGTGAGGAAGTAAAAGATTTACTGCTGGCGATGCTGCACACTGCTGAGGATGTTGGCACGCGCGACGAGCGCACCGCGGGCCAGCTTCACGATGTGACCGAGCGGTTGAAAGCGGTTGCCTGCCTTGAAGATCTGACCCAGATTCGCTCGTCCATTCAAAGTTCCGCTGCCTTGCTGAAGACCTCCATTGACCGGATGAAAGAAGAGGGAACTGCCGCAGTTGCGCACTTGCGCGGCCAGGTAAACAGCTACCAGAACAAGCTTGAAGAGGCCGAGAAACTGGCGCTGCGCGATAGCCTGACCGGCCTGCTGAACAGGCTCTGTGTCGAGAAACAGATTGAGCGCCGTATCGCCGTTGCCGAGTCGTTCTGCGTGACCGTGATCGACATCAACAGCTTCAAACAGGTCAACGATACGCATGGCCATCTGGCTGGAGATGAGCTACTTAAGCAGTTTGCGGGCGAACTGGTTTCCGCCTCCCGCTCCTCTGACATCGTAGGCCGTTGGGGTGGGGATGAGTTCGTGATCATCTTCGACGGCGGCTGGACAGAAGCCACCACCCAGGTGGAGCGCTTGGAAAAGTGGGTATGCGGCAATTACACGCTGAATTCCCCAACTGGCTCCGTCACGCTCGGTGTGCATGCTTCGATGGGATTAGCGCAATATCAGAATGGCGACAAGATGAAGGATCTGCTGGCGCGAGCAGACAAGGCTATGTACGGTAAGAAACCCTCCGCAGCCGCTCGCTGAGCGGGTTTTATAGGTTTTACCGGCCCCCGGAATGGATCGATCAGGATCTTCCGGGGGCTTTTTTTGCCCCTAAAAAGGTGCTAAGCCAATTTGGGACTAATCCCGTTTCCGCACTGGAAGGTAGTAAGCCCTCTGTCATTTTTTCTTTCCAATCTTGAGTTCCTTTTCGCTTCAGCGGATGTTGGTGAAGGAGGCAATTGTTTAGCGTCTGCTAAGCGGGGCCTCTGAAGCAAAGAGCAGTGATCGCGGGGCATGTATGTAGAACATTGCCCGAAGAGCAGAAAGGCACCCATGAGGTTATTGGTAGCAGAAGACGATAAAGCGCTGGGCATGTTCCTGTGCAGGGGTCTTGAAGCTGATGGACATCGCGTCCGTCTCGCCTGCGATGGTGGCGCGGCCGTGGAGGCCTTCCGGCAAGAGATGCCGGATTTGACCATCCTTGATCTAAACATGCCAGTTAAGGATGGCGAACAGGTTCTGGAAGAAGTGCGCGCCATGGACGCGAACCTTCCTGTCCTGATCCTGACCGCGCGGCAGGAAGTGGAAGCGCGTGTGCGCTGCCTGGACCGGGGTGCCGACGATCTGATGTTGAAGCCCTTCAGCCTGCATGAGCTGCGCGCCCGTTGCCGCGCTCTGCTGCGCCGCAAGCGCGAAGCCCGTCTGCAACTGCGCGCCGGCGATCTCGAGTTGGACCGTTTGGATCACTCGGTGCGTCGCGGCAATCGTCAGATGGTTCTAACCAACAAGGAATTCGCTCTGCTCGAGCATCTGATGCTCAATCGCGGCCAGTGTGTTTCGCGCGTCGAACTGCTGGAGTCGGTTTGGAACATGGAGCCCACTCAGACCACCAATATCGTTGACGTCTATGTCAACTATCTGCGCCGCAAGCTCCAGGATCCGCCTCCGGGCCAGTTGATCCGCACCGTGCGCGGACAGGGATATGTCGTCCCCTCCGATGCTGAGCTGGCTGCTCTGGCGGCAGCCGAGGCCTCATCGATGACAGCCTTTGGCCAGAACCACCCGGCTACTCTGCCGACTGTGGCTGAGGCTCTCTAATCCACTTTTGAACCAACGCCCTCTTGGAGGGTAGGAGTCATCTCATGCAGCCTGTTCCGGTCTCTGTCACGAACTCGACGAACCACACCCGCATCCATCCGCGCACGGCTCTGGTGACCAGTGCCGATAACAGCTTCCGCCAGCGTTTGGCGCAGATCCTTTCCGGCCTTCGCTGGCAGGTGCGTGAGGCGGCGAGTGGAGCTGAGGCCTGGGCACAGGCTGAAGATCAGAGCCCCGAGGCTATCATCGTCGACACGTGGCTGCCGGATCTGGAACTGAGCGAGTTTCTTGCGGAGTTCCGCGAGCGTTTCCCGCAGATCGATCTGGTCTCGGCCGGTGGCGCCACGCCGCAGGACGGACCGCGCGGACCGTATCGTCAGGAATTGCTCTACGCCCTGCGCCGCTGCCAGGATACCGATACGGCGATCTGGAATACTGCTCCGGCACTGGGCCGTCCCATTCCGGGTGCCGATTCGCTGCATCGCGAGCCCTGGCCTATTCCGCAGACGGAAGATGACGAGGAGATGCTGGAGCTGCCCGTGGCTCATCCGGTGTTGCCGCAGGCCGCGGCCGCTAAGGTGGCGGCTGCTGCGCAGCGGACGACCGAACCGGCTGCTCTGCGCAACGACCTTTCTCCGGCCGAGCGGTTGCCGGAACTGATTGGCAATGCCGCTTGCATGCTGGAAGTCAGCCGCCGCATTCGTCTGGTGGCGCCGCGTTTGACGCCGGTTCTGATTGAAGGCCCCACGGGGTCGGGCAAGGAACTGGTGGCTGAAGCTCTGCATCGTCTGAGCACGCGCAGCCGCAAGCCCTTTGTGGCCATCAACTGCGCCGCGATTCCTGAAGCATTGCTTGAAGCCGAGCTCTTTGGCCACACCCGCGGCGCATTTACGGGCGCGGTGCAGGGACGTGTGGGCCGCATTGAAGCTGCGGACGGCGGCACGCTCTTCCTGGATGAAATTGGCGAAATGCCGCTGGCTCTGCAGTCCAAGCTGCTGCGTTTTGTGGAGTGCGGCGAGCTGCAGCGGGTGGGAGACAACGAGACCATTAAGGTGGATGTGCGCATTATCGCCGCCACGCATCGCCCGCTGGCACAGCGCGCTGCATCGGGCGACTTCCGCTCCGATCTTTACTATCGCCTGGCTGTCTTTCTGGTGCGCACCCCTTCTCTGGCCGAGCACATCGAGGATCTGCCGCAACTGGTGGATCACTTCCTGGGCGTGATGGGGCGCGAGATGCCGGTTAAGCGCATCGATACCACCGCGCTTGCCAAGCTGAATACGCATGGCTGGCCGGGCAACGTGCGCGAGCTTGCCCATGTTCTGGAGCGGGCCGTGATTCTTGCCGGAGATGAGCCGACCCTGACGGCGCGCGAGATCGATTTTGGTTTTTCCATCAACTAACCTGGACGGCCCAGTCTGCAACACGAATGGGTGGTTCGCACATGAGGCTTCTGTCCGGCAACGTAGAGAATCCGGGCAGCAGAGATGGCAGAACAGAAACTGGCACAGGACTGTATCTGCTTGCAGGTAGGGGAGAGACGATGAATTTGGGCATCGAGAGCAGGATGGGGGCACAGCTTGAGCGCTATATGGATTTGGCCACCGATCAGACCAAACTGACGGCGACCAATATGGCAAACATTGATACGCCGGGCTACAAGACCATGGGCATGGACTTTGAAGTCGAAATGGGCAAGGCGATTAGTCAGATTGATAGCAAACAGTCGGCTAGCCGGACTTCTTTGACCAAGGTGGATGGCCTGATTACGCGCCCCGATGGCAACAATGTCTCGATGGATCGCGAGAGCTTGAATATGGCTGAAGCGCAGCTAAAGTTCCGTACCGGCGTAGCCTTGATGCGCCTGGAAAACCAGAAGATTCTGAGCGCCATTCATGCGTCGGATAAGTAAAACGGGCCAATGGCGCAAGAACGGGCCATGTGGTGAAAGACCGCGCCGGTGAAGGACGCGGAGTAAGACCACGAAGGGGGAGAAGATGAATCTGTTTGGCATGATGTCGACTTCAGGGGATGCGATGGCCGCGGAACGTATGCGGGCCGAAGTGGTGGCGGCCAACATGGCCAATGCCGAAACGACGCACACGGTTTCTGGCGAGCCTTATCGCCGTCAGCATGTGGTTTTTGCCGCGAATCAGAACCAGAGCACCAGCTTTCTGGATTCGATGACGACGGCATCGGGCGTGCAGGGCAGTACCGGAACTTCAATGGCGCTGCCGGCTCTGGGGAGCGGCACTTCAACGGCTCCCGGTGTGCACATCGCCGCGGTTGTCGAAGATACCGGCTCGCCGCTCAAGCGCTACGATCCCGGGCATCCGGATGCGGACGCCGAGGGGTATGTGTCCTACCCGGATATCAATCCGTTGACTGAAATGGTGGATCTGATGGGCGCCACGCGTGCCTATGGCTTGAATGGTTCGGCAGTACAGGCCGAGAAGAGCATGATCACCTCGGCATTGGAACTGGCCAAGAGTTAAGGCCGGACAACAAGACAAAAGTAGGCTCGCTCGATCGAGTGTGCTCCAACATCAACAGCAGAACAGGCAGAGGAGAGAAAACAGATGAATGCCATTCAGTCAATTGGTTCGGTAGCCACCACAGCAGCAACGCTCACAACTGGAATTCCCAGCTCGATTCCTACTGCTACTCCGCAGGCTCCGGCCGCACCGTTTGGCGATCTGATGACCGATGCCATTAGCTCAGTCAATACTTTGGAGACCCAGGCGAAAGCCACTGTAGAAGGGTTGGTAAGTGGCAATGGTGTTGATGTGCACCAAGCCATGATTGCCACCCAGAAGGCGGACATGGCCTTTGAGCTGGTTCTGGCCGTACGTAACAAGGCCGTGCAGGCCTATCAATCGGTCATAGGCATGCAGTTCTAGCCTTTTGACAGATATTCAGGTGCGTCCGGAGTGGGAAGCCGGACGCGTTCGATAGCCCCCGGGATCGCCCGGAGAAGACTCTGAAGAACGGTTGAGCAGATACGATGGCCACGGCGACACAACTGGAAAAGAGCCCGGCACCGGGCGCGGTAGAACAAGGCGGCTGGCAAAGCCGACTGAAGGGCCTGATGGGCCTGGTGCGGGTGCGATGGGAAGGGCTACCGCCTCGAAAGCGTACCTTGACGATTTCTGCCATGGCGCTTCTGGCGGCTGCCACGGGATTCCTCCTTTGGTATACGTTACGCACCGATTGGCGGACTTTGTACTCCGGTATGGATCCGGACGATGCACGTGCTACGGGACAAGCATTGGTCCAGGCTCAGATCCCTTTTGAACCTACTCCGGACGGAACCGGCATTCGTGTTCCGGCCAGCCATCTCGACAAGGCGCGTCTGGTGACAGCCTCCAAGGGATCGGCCAAAACCGGACGACTCGGCTTCGAGTTGTTCGATAAACCCAACTGGGTGGGCTCGGAATTCGACGAGCAGGTGAATTATCAACGTGCGCTGGAAGGCGAACTGGAGCACACCATCGGCACACTAGCCGATGTGGCTTCAGCCCGCGTCCACCTGGTGATGGCGCATGATTCTCTCTTCCGCGATCAGGAGCGACCAGCCAAGGCTTCGGTCGTGCTCAAGCTCCGCCATCGCAATTTGGCGGACGGTGAGCCGGAAGCGATTCGCAATCTGGTGGCCTCGTCTGTAGATCGCCTCGCACCCGAGCACGTTGTGCTGGTGGATGCGGCCGGCAATCTACCGCTTGGTCCGAAGACGGCCGATGCGCTACGCATGACCGCCGAGCAATCACTTGAAGAAAAGTTGATTGCCACACTGGAACCGATTACAGGTGCCGGCAATGTGCGTGCTTCGGTCACCATTGACTATGAACAGGCCGCGACCGATACCGTGCAGCAGAGCTACGATCCGGACAAGACCGTAACTCTGTCCATGCAGCGCAGCGAGCAGAGCACGGGTCCGCAGCAACTTCCTGCTGGAGTTCCGGGTACGGCCTCCAATGCGCCCAACTCGCAGAGCCTTCCGGTCTATCCGCAACAGACCACGCCGCCCCAGTCTGCACGCACGGAATCTGGGACCTACGGTGCGTCGAAGGTTGAGCGTCATGTGGTGGAACAGCCGGGCCGGGTGCGCCGTCTGACCGCTGCGATTGTTGTCAACGACCGCTTGCTGTCAGCGGCCTCCAAGTCCAAGGGCGCTATCTTCCAGCCGCGTTCGGCCGACGAGGTTCGTACGCTTACGGCGCTGGCCCAGGCCGCAGTCGGCTTTGATCCGGCCCGTGGCGATATGGTTACCGTGCAGGATCTGGCTTTTGACGATAATCGTCTTCAGCAGCCGGTTCCGGCTTACCGCACCTTACTCGATGTGGCAGAAGGCTCGCCAGTAGTCGTTCGTTATCTGGCGCTGGTGCTGGGGCTTCTGATGATCATGATCTTCGGAATCGTTCCCATGGTCTATCGCCTGACGCATGAGCCGAAGACGAAGAAGGTGGTGAAGGACAAGAAGGGCGCTCCTGCGCTGGCTGATAAGAGTGCCGCCGAACCTGGTGCACTGCCTGCCGGAGAAGCTTACGCGCCGCCTGCCTTGAGGCAGCCTGAATCGCCCGAGGTCGAGGCAGAACGTGCGCGAGCACAAGAAATCTTCGATCAGGTGGCATCTCAACTGAAACTTGACCCGGGCCAGAGCTCGCGTCTGCTGCAAAGCTGGATTCATTCAGATTAACGACAGGAGCAGGAGCGATGGCCTTCGAGCAAGGAACACACGGCAAGGGACGCGGAGCAATTCAAAATATGTCGGGCTCGCGCAAAGCTGCCATCTTGATGGTTGCTGTTGGCGAGGAGTTGGCCAAGGAGATTCTGCGAACTCTGCCGGAAACCGATGTACAACGCATTACCGAGGAGTTGGCCGATCTCCGCGGTGTAACGCCGACCATGTCGCTGGGCGTTATTGAAGAATTCTGGGAGCTGCTGCAAACCCAGCAGGTCATGGTACACGGCGGCCTGGATTACGCGCAGCGGCTGTTGGTAGAAACCTTTGGCCAGGAACGGGCCGAAGAAATGCTGGCACTGGTGCGTCGTTCGCAGGAAGCGCAACAGGGCAATCTTGCCAAGCTGCAGCGGACCGATCCGCAGCAGCTCGGCAAGCTGCTCGACAGCGAACACCCACAGACGATTGCCCTGGTGCTCGCTCACCTTGATCCGCGCCGTGCATCACTGGTGCTCGACAACTTGAGCGAAGAGCATAAGGTGGTGGCCATTCAGCGACTGGCTGAGATGCGCCAGTTCTCACCTGAAATGGCGCAGAAGGTAGCACACATTCTGCATCGTCGGCTGGAGAGTGTGGGCGATACCGCACGCAAGAGCTACTCCGGCTTCAAAGCGGTGGCCGATTTGCTGAACCGGCTGAATGCCGAAGAGGCCAAACATATTCTGGATACCATCGAAGAAGGGCAGCCCGAACTCGCCCTGAGCATTCGCAACCTGATGTTCACCTTCGAAGATCTGGTGACCGTGCCGCCGGCTTCAATCCGCGAGATTGTTTCCGGTGTGGACAAGCGGCAGTTGGCAATGGCCCTGCGCGGCGCTAAGGAAGAATTGCGCGCGCAGATCTTCAAGGCCATGAGCTCACGTGCCGTGGAGATGTTGAAGGAAGATATGGAAGTGCTCGGACCAGTGCGCTCACGAGAAGTGGCACAGTCCCAGCAGGAGATTCTCAATCTCGCCCGCCGCCTGGAGGCTGAAGGCAAGATTGTGCTCAAGCTTGAAGGTGGCGACGAGATGCTGGCCTAGTGCCAGAGGGATTTTCCGGAGGCCACAAGGATCCGGATCTCAGCACGCATGCAGTGAAAACAGACCGGAACAACGCAAGGGGGAGAGGGTTGAGTACGAGCAGCGTCATCTGGGATCCAGGCAAAGGTGGAAGCATCGAATCCTTTGTGTATCAGGCCACCGCCGTCGTCCACCCGGAAGCGGACCTGGAAGGGCTTGTGGAGATGGAAGCCGAAGAGTCTCTGGCTCAGCAGTCTGAGCCGGAAGTGGCGGCACCGTCTCCGCAATCTGTCGACGAGATTCGCGCGCAGTATGAAATGCAGTTGGGGGAAGAGACGCGTCGCGCCTTTGAAGCTGGACGCCAACAAGGGCAGAAGGCTGAGCTGGATGCGCATGCCGCGCAGTTGCAGCAGTTGAAGAACGAACGTCGTCAGCAGGCGGAGCAATTGCTGGCTGGCTTTATTGCGGAACGCGACCGGTATCTATCTGGGGTTGAGCATGAAGTTGTACGCCTGGCCCTGCAAGTGGCTGCTCGTGTTCTGCGTCGCGAAGCACAGATGGACCCGCTGCTGTTGACCGGCGCGGTGCGCGTTGCGTTGGGACAACTGGCGGCGAGCACGACCATGCAACTGCGCGTTCCGGCGCAGGATCAGACGCTCTGGCAGGAAGCGATTGCGCACTTGCCCAAGCTGCAGAACCGGCCGGAGATTGTTCCCGATCCGGGGATGCATCTGGGCGAATGCGTGATAGAGACGGGATTGGGTTCGGTCGATCTGGGCATCCGTGCGCAGTTGGCGGAAATTGAGCGTGGCTTCTTCGATCGTGCCCCGGGATCACGGAGCATCAGCCCGGAGAGCAAGGATACGGAGCCGGGTCAATGAGCGAGATGCTGGGACGATATTTTCAGACACTGCATCGCGGACAGCCCTGGCGCTGGAGCGGGCAGGTGGTGGAGTCGCTGGGTCAGACGATTGAGTCTACCGGACCGCTTTGTTCCGTGGGTGAGTGCTGCGAGATTCAGGATCGCAATGGAGGCCGCCACCTCGCAGAGGTCATCGGCTTCCGTGGTTCGAATGTACTTTCCATGCCGATTGAATCTACCGAAGGCATTCGCTTTGGCGACTCGGTGGCGGCACTTGGCACCGGAGCTGCGTTGGAAGTTGGGCCGGCGCTGATGGGGCGCGTGATCAACGCGCTCGGCGAACCGATTGATAGTGGCCCGGCACCGTTTTTGCAGGAGAGCATGCCGCTGGATGGCGCGGTGCGTGCGCCTCTGGATCGCACACCGATTCGGACTCCGCTCGGCACTGGCATCCGCGTTCTCGACTCGATGTTGACGGTTGGCCGCGGCCAGCGCGTGGGCATCTTTGGTGGATCGGGTGTGGGCAAAAGCACGCTGATCGGCATGATGACCAGAAACACCGAAGCCGATGTGACGGTGGTGGGTCTGGTGGGTGAACGCGGTCGTGAGGTAGGCGAGTTTCTGGAAGATGCGCTCGGCGAAGAAGGCCGGCGCCGCTCGGTGGTGATTGTTTCCACCTCCGATGAGTCGCCTTTGAAGCGTTTGCGCGGAGCCATGGCTGCCACCACGGTGGCCGAGTATTTTGCGGCGCAGGGCAAGCATGTTTTGCTGGTGCTCGACTCGCTGACGCGTTTTGCCATGGCGGCGCGTGAGATTGGTCTGGCTGCCGGCGAACCGCCCACAGCCAAAGGCTATACCCCTTCGGTCTTTACCAAGCTGGCCAAGTTGGTGGAGCGCTCCGGACAGTTCAACAAAGGATCGATCACGGCCTTCTACACGGTACTGATGGAAGGCGACGATCAGCAGGACCCGATTGTAGATGCCGTGCGTTCGTTCCTGGATGGCCATGTGATGCTTAGCCGCGCGCTGGCATCCGAGGGCTGGTATCCGCCGATTCACGTGCTGGATTCCATCAGCCGTTTGATGCCCGCGGTGACCGATCAGGCACACCGGGAGCAGGCAGCTCTGATCCGCCGTTTGATGGCTGTCTATGCGCGCTCGGAAGATCTGGTGCGTATTGGAGCTTACAAGGCAGGATCGGATCCGGATCTGGATCGTGCCCTGCGTGCCCGGCCGGCGTTGCGCGCCTTTATGACGCAGGACGCGCATGAAGAGGTGCACTTCAACGAGGCCATGGCCCGGTTGACGAAGCTGGCTGGAGAGATCTGATCGTGGCCGTTCCCCGGACCCTCAAGCGGTTGCTGCGCGTTCTCGAACTGGAAGAGGAGCAGCGCCAAACGGCGCTGCAGTCCGCGCTCGGCGAATTACATCGCCTGGAGCGCGCCATCGATACCGCGAGCGATCAGGAGCGCACCGGCCGTCAGATCGTGACGGCAGGCGTATTGAAGGATGAGTTTGAAGACCGCTTGGCGGGTCTTGAGCAGGCACGTGCCGCTCTGCATGCGCGCGATGTTCTCATGCCCCGCGCGGCGGATGCACGTGTCGTGGCTGCCGAGCGTCGTGAGGAATTTCTTGCCAAGCGTGTTGAGCGCCGCCAGGCCGAGACCCTGATTGAATCAGTAGAAGCTCAGGAAGAACTTATTGCCAGCCGCCGCCGCCAGGCCGCGTTGGATGAGTGGTTCCTCAATCGCCTGCAGGCGAAGGACGATGAGCTGGGTCCGGATAAAGAAAAATAACATTTTATATCGAACGCAAAAAGATTTACTTTAGCGCAAAATACGTATTTTCTTGTGGATAAGACTCTTTCAGGCTTCCAATGCACGAAATTTCAAGCTTCTAAGACGAAAATGTCCATGTTTGGCACAAAGACTGCATTTGCTTCTCGGCATGAGCGGAGCAGTTGCTATCTCAATGGGTGTACAGTCGGCGGGGACAGGGTCCACGGCCGGCGCAGGAAGCTCAACCTACGAGTCTTCCTTAGGCGCTGGTTCCACCAGCAGTGATACAAATTTCGGTTCAAGCTGGCAGTCCATGCTGTCTTCGGTTGGACTGCGTTGCACCGATGGCCAGATTCAATCCATGAATGACCGGGCTGCGGTACAGACGCAGCGCCAAACCTCCAGCACGGATACGGAAGCCGAGGCTCCGTCTGCCACGCTTGCCTCAGAGTTTTCTACACAGACAAGCTCAACCGGGAAGAGCGGGACAGCCGAAAGCTCGCAGGAAGATACCACCACCCAGGCTACGGATGGGCAGGTTGTGTCCGACGGTAGCAAACAGACTGGGCAGAAGACGCATAGCGCGAAGAGCGGTGCGGAGAAATCTGCCAGCAGCAGTTCAAAAGCCGAGGAGAAGCAGAATCAGGAGCAGAGCGCGACCAGTGCATCTGAGGCCAGCTCCGCATCCACGGCTTCCAACGCCACCGCAGTTCAGTCGACGGACACTACCGCGCAGCTCATGGTGAATGCTCCAGTTGCCACGCCTGTGCAAACGCCGGCGGCTGCCAAGACGGCTGAGGGCGATACCGACTCTAAGCTGCTCGCCTCTGGCGGTTCAGCGTCGGGCAGCTTCAGCCTTACCAGTGCCACTTCCGGTACAGAGAGCGCTGGCGCGGGCGTACGTGCGGCAGTAGTACCGGCCAAGGGCTCGCTCGTGCCCACGGCTCTTGAGGCAGGCCAGGAGCAAGGTGTTTCGGGCGGTGCAGCGACAGCTTCTGAAACTCCGGCCAACACCCTGCAGGCAGCATCCGCTGCCGCAACCGCAGAGGGGGCTGCTTCAGCCGAGGGAACTGCTCCAGCGGAGACTGCCGATGAAATCCCGGCGGAGGCGCTCGCCGCGGCAACTGCGGCCAAGGAAGCTACCTCGCAAGCAACCACGCAACCTGTTGCGCAGGCCACTGCGGCGCAGGCAAATCGAGCTGCGGCCGTCATGGCGGCTCAAGAGCAGCGTAATGCAACGGCTGCCAGCGCTGTCCCCCATGCGACCACTACAGCGGAAACCACGGCGATTGCGTCTGAATCGTCCGCGCACGCTGCTGCAACGTCTCAGGCCTCTGCTGCGGGCACGGTGGCTTCTTCGCAGCAGGCCACTACGGGCACGGGAACGGATGCGCAGGCGAATCTGGCCGCCAACTCGTCCACGGCCAGCGCCGCGCAGTCGGCGCAGAGCGCAGCCTCCGCGGCGGCATCCAGTGAGAGCAGTGCGGTATCCGCCACGGGCAAGAGTTCCGCGGTGAAGCGGAGCACGTCGAGCTCTTCGGTCACAGGCACCTCTCAGGCCAGTGAGACCAGTGCAACATCCGTGTCTGTAACACAACACCTGGCAACAGCAGCGGTTCAGACCGATACGGCAGGCGTGGCGCGTGATGCAGTCCAGACGCGCACCGATCTTGGCAATGGACAATCTGCTGACACTGGCGCAGCGTCGCGTGGCGCCGGCACCACTGCGCAGGAAACCTTTGCGGCACTGGATTCAGCCTCGTCGCAGGCGCCGACCGTATGGGTACACACCGGCAGCCGTCAGGCTGAGGCAGGCTATCAAGACCCGAATCTCGGATGGATCGGAGTTAAGGCAGAGGTCTCCGGTGGAACGGTCCATGCCTCCATCGTTCCCTCCACGGCTGCCGCTGCCGAGGCGCTTGGCCAGCACATGAGCGGACTGAACAGTTTCTTGAATGAGAATCGCACCCCGGTCGGTACGTTGACCATGAGCTCTCCGGATGGACAGGGAGGCTTCGGTGCGGGAGCACAATCTTCTGGCCAGGAAGCGCAATCTTCCGATAGCTCCAGGGCGCAGCAGACTGCAAGCCTCGGTTCCACATCCGTTGCGGACAGTGGAGACGAGAGCGTGCAAGCGCAGTCCGGTACCTACTCCACCACGACCGGTGAAGGCAGGTTGATCTCTCTAGTTGCCTAAGGCGCAGAGGGCAAACAGCAACCGGTCGGGGACAGGCTCCGGCCAGCAACGCATCATCCGGGATTTGGAAGCAGAAGCAATGGCTTATCCAGAAAGCCCGAAGCAGAGAAGGAGATAAGGATGTCTGCAGCTGGTGTTTTTGGCAACTATCAGGCAGCAAACAATACGGCACAGACGGGGGTAAAGACGCAGGCCGCAACCTCGTCGACTTCGTCGTCCTCTACGAGCGATGCGGCAACCATTACAGCCAACGACTTTTTGACTCTATTGGTGACTGAGTTGCAGAACCAGGATCCGACCGCGTCGAACGATCCGACCAAGTACATCGATCAGTTGGTGGGCGTGAACAGCCTGCAGCAGTTGGTGAGCATCAACCAGACCTTGAGCAGCGCCTTGGGCACCTCCAGTTCCTCAACCACGACCCAAGCTCGTGTATCCCCCAGCACTCTGACGGATGACAGCACCACCGCGCAGAGCGGCAGTGCTGTTACCCCCAGCGCCAATACCACGGCGCAAACTGTGGCCGGCAATCTTGGCGCCGGTACGGCATCGACTGCGGCCAACACCGTCGCGCATGCCTTGGATGGACATACCACGTCGACAGCTCGAGTCAACTGACCCAGTTGCGATAAACCTCAATTTCCGGCAGAGTGGCCGGCTCAACTCACTACCGTCCCGAAGCACGCAGGAGAGAAATAATGCCTAATTTTTTCATCGCCGTAACTGGACTGGATGCCGATTCAAAAGCCTTGAATACGATCGCCAGTAACCTGTCGAACATGAATACCGTGGCCTACAAATCGAAGACGGCCAGCTTTACGGATATGTTCTATGAGAAGCTTGGCCAGAACAACGCCGGTGACCCGCTCCAGGTGGGAACCGGAACCAAGATCGCGGCTACGACCACCAACTTTACTCAGGGTGAATACAACACCAGCGGCATGACGTCCAGCGACATGGCTGTGGATGGCAACGGCTTCTTTGTCGTCAGCGACGGATCGCAGACCTACCTGACACGCAACGGCCAATTCACGGCAGATACCAGTGGACATCTGGTGACCACCAATGGGGACACGCTGATGGGCTATGCGGCGACCAATGGCGTCATCAACTCAACCTCGTTGAGTGCCCTCACTGTGCCCACCAAGGGCCAGATCATGTCGCCCGCGGCCAGCAGCGAATTTACCATCCAAGCCAATCTGGACATGTCCGCGGCATCCGGCACTACCTACACCAGTACCGCCTCGCTTTACGATTCGCTGGGAAGCGTGCATACCGCCACGATCACGTACACCAAATCGGCCACCAACAATTCGTGGGATTACTCAGTTGCCCTGCCCGCGTCCGATTTCACTTCCGGCACCAGCACCCCGATCACAGGCACGCTGAACTTTGATGGTGCCAGTGGCAACCTGGCGTCCGTCACTATCGGCGGTACCACCACGAACGTTGCTACTGGCACGAGCACCATTCCTCTCAGCTTTACGGGTTTGAAGGATGGCGCTTCCGATCTGAGCTTGAACTGGAATCTGTTGAGCAGCAGTGGTGGGCAGATCCTTACCCAGGTGGATAAGGATTCGGCGACAACATCCTCTGTTGCCGATGGCTATGCGGCTGGTACGTACACAGAGTTCTCGGTCGATGCGGATGGTTCGGTGCGAGCCAGCTATTCGAATGGCGAGAAGCAGTTGATCGGTGCGGTAGCGTTGGCCGATGTGACCAACGAGCAGGGCTTGGATAGTCTTGGCAGCGGCATGTACAAGACCACCAAGGCCAGCGGCGATGCCAATATCGGCATGGCTGGCACCGGCGCGCTGGGCAACGTCAAAGACAGCGCCCTCGAACTGTCCAACGTCGATATCTCCACCGAGTTTTCGCAGTTGATCATCGCTCAGCGTGCTTTTGAGGCCAACTCGAAGTCCATTACCACCTTCGACTCGGTCACGCAGCAAACCATCAACATGATTCGCTAAAGCTGAAAGCGGGCTAACCAGCCCCCGATCGGTAAACGCCCGGGAAAGCTTCCTTCACGGAAGTCCCCGGGCGTGTGCTTTGCAGCCAACTTATGGGAGCGAGGCTGCCCCGGTGGAACGAGCTGGATCGGGATTTGCCCGTTGCATCCGGCTGGCGCGTACCTGAACAAAAACAGCACGGCCCGTTGCCAGCACCGTTCCAGCTTGATCCAGGATGCGGGCTTCCGTGTTGTGGCGGCGTTCTTCG
>Ga0207834_1000428_pt1 | contig 15182 bp, 13 predicted proteins | sample LuqExpMetagenom5_FD_187763 | JGI IMG/M metagenome (GOLD analysis project Ga0207834, IMG submission 187763) | Tropical forest soil microbial communities from Luquillo Experimental Forest, Puerto Rico - Sample 5 (SPAdes) | ecosystem: Environmental > Terrestrial > Soil > Tropical forest ...
ATAAAGCTGGGAAAATGGTTAAACTTAGATATAAATCTAAAACATATCTTAAAGGGTGTATTCCATCCATTATTCCCGAGAGTAAATTGACGCTATCATCAATTGATAAAAGCATTGACAATAAAATTCACCTAAAGTATACTAATACCACTATAATATATAAAATATAATAGGAATTACTTCAGGAGGAGATTATGAAAACATCCTGCTTCACCATGTGTTATAATATGTGCGGTATGAACAGCATGCCGAAATTACATATTTACCCGATAAGTGAATGTGATGTTATCATAATGCGCACGAAGTAATAATTCCTTCTTTGATTAGAAAAGACAGAACAGGATACTTATCGCGGTATCCTGTTTTTTATTGGCTGATACAGAAAGCATTGAGATTCGCTTCTATAGTCAAAATATATCTGGAGGTGCTGTACGGATGAATGACAAACCTATCGTTACGCTGGTAGGATTAGGTAAAGTATTTGAAAGTAAAAATAATAAGGTAAAGGCCCTGGAGGATATTAATCTTACCATTAACCAGGGTGAAATCTTTGGTATTATCGGCCTCAGTGGTGCAGGCAAAAGTACACTGGTTCGATGCATTAACTTCCTGGAGCGTCCGACCTCCGGTTCAGTTATCTTTGATGGTGCGGACCTGGGAAAACTAAAGGAATCGGAGCTTTTAAAAGCAAGGCAGTCTATGGGAATGATTTTTCAGCAGTTCAATCTATTGATGCAGAGAAATGCACTGCAGAACATCTGCTTCCCGCTGGAGCTTGCCGGTATTCCGAAAAAAGAAGCCAAAATGAGAGCTTCAGAGCTGCTTGAGATAGTGGGTTTATCCGATAAAGCAAAGGCATATCCGGCCCAATTATCCGGCGGACAGAAGCAAAGGATTGCCATAGCAAGAGCTCTGGCTACCAATCCGAAGGTTCTGTTATGTGATGAAGCTACCAGTGCACTTGATCCTACAACAACCCGCTCCATTTTAAATCTGCTGAAGGAAATCAATCAGAGGCTTGGAATTACAGTCATCGTTATCACTCATGAAATGAGCGTAATAGAAGAAATCTGTAACCGTGTCGCAATCATTGACCAAAGCCATATAGCAGAGGTAGGGGATGTTGAAGAGGTATTCGTGCGACCCCAATCTAAAATTGCGAAACAATTGGTATTCTCGGGTGATTCCCATATTGAGCATTTTGTAGGAGAATATAAATGCCGTATCATCTTTGACGGCAGAACCTCCTTTGAACCGGTCATTGCCAACATGGTACTGGAGTGTAAGACTCCGGTCAATATCTTATTCGCTGATACAAAGGATATTGACGGAAAAGCCTTCGGCCAGATGGTCATCCAGCTGCCCAATGAGGAAACCGGCAGAAAACGTATTATGAATTACCTGAATATGAATCAGATTCCTTATGAGGAGGTGAAAGATTATGTGGGATGATGGAATTATGAAATTTGCCCAAATGATGGGGACAGGTATTCTGGAATCCTTGTATATGACTTTGTTTTCTTCACTCATTGCCTACGTAATCGGATTGCCTTTGGGTGTTTTACTGGTTGTTACTGATAAGGACGGTATCGCTCCTTTGGTTTGGTTTAATAAAGTTATCGGAGTTATCGTTAATCTAATCCGTTCGGTACCATTTGTCATTCTGCTGATCAGTGTAATGCCGCTAACCAGAGCGATTATCGGTACGACCCTCGGCTCCACAGCCGTTGTTATTCCGCTTATCATTGCTTCTGCGCCTTATATTGCCAGGTTAGTCGAATCCTCACTTAAGGAGGTCGATAAGGGCGTAATAGAGGCGGCACAAAGTATGGGTGCCACACCATTCCAGATTATTTTTAAGGTGCTGATACCGGAGGCTATGCCTTCCCTGATTATCGGCAGCGCAATTGCAGTAACTACTATTTTAAGCTATTCCGCCATGTCCGGCTTTGTCGGAGGCGGCGGTCTAGGAGATATCGCCATCCGTTATGGCTACTACCGTTATGAAACAGGAACCATGCTGGTTACAGTTGCTATCCTGGTTTTAATCGTTCAGGTATTTCAGGAGCTAGGAACCATGTGGATGAAACGATCCGATAAGAGACTTTAATATAATTAAAAAGGGCCTGCTCCAATGTTAAGTGAAATACTCCTTTTGGCTGACGAATATTAGTAATAAAAACTGTCTGCCATAAGGAGGAGCGTATCACTTAACAGGGGGCAGGCCTTTTTCCTATGTATGATTGCTGGAGAAAGCAGCAGGAAGCCGGATTCCTTTTGGCGCATTATTACATATAATAATCATCCGATAAGAAATAATAAGCTTTTTTAGCTATGATAAGAAAGGAATATGTACTCTCTTAATCAGCGATGATCATACGTGACATGATAAAATAGTACTTTATATGGCATTATCAACAAAACAATAAACATTTTTAACCTATGGATAAGCTTTTATGACATTTTTGGTAACGGATTACTGACCTGCTTTGTGCCCATGCCATTGCAAGGAATGCAAATTAATGATACTATAATAAGGGGATAAGTTGACAGACAGATGCATTCACAGATGGGGGTCCACTGTATGAAGAAGATATTTGCTTATAAACGAATCTATATATTGATTTTACTACCTATCTCATTCATCTTAATTATTTTAGCTAAGAAAAGCAGTTATTTCGCAGAACAGATCTATGCGAAACATATATATAAATGGATTTCACAGATAATATCGACGATTACCGGGCTGTTGCCATTTTCCATTGCAGAGATACTGGTAATTACGGTTCCGATTGCGATTTTGATTATCTTATTAAGATTTATCATAAAAATGATTGTAGTAAAAAGTAACCGTAAGGAAAGACTGGTCAAAGGAATCCTTAATGTACTGTGCACGGGAAGTATTGCACTTTTTACATTTACACTTTGCGGTGGCTTGAACTATTACCGAAGCTCCTTTGGCACCTATTCGAATCTTGAAATTCAAGAATCAAGTGTGCAGGAATTATATGCTTTAACAGAAAGTCTGGCACTTCAAGCGAATGACTTCAGGGAGCAGATTCCCCAGACGGATGAATCAGGAGTATTCCAGCTTTCCATGAGCAATTATCAGCTAGCAAAAATTGCTGAAAAGGCCTATGATAATCTTGCCGAGGACTATCCGATTTTAAGTGGTTCCTATGGGGCACCCAAGCCGGTTCTTCTGTCTGAATTGATGTCATCAACGGAGATAACGGGTATCTTTTTCCCATTTACCATGGAAGCAAATGTGAACGTCGATATACCTGATTACACCGTACCGGCTACGATGCTGCATGAAATGGCTCATCAAAGAGGCTTTATGAGAGAAGATGAGGCTAATTATCTGGCTTATCTTGCAGGTATGGCCTCCGACAATGTGGAGCTGCAATACAGCAGTACCATGCTTGCCTTGGTAACAGCGGGGAATGCTTTATATGATCAGGATTCGGATCTTTATTTTGAAATCCGTGATATGTATTCGGATGGTGTTCTGATGGATATTGTTGCAAACTCCGATTATTGGCAGAAATATGAGGATACGGTGGTGAGTACGGTATCCAATTCCATTAATGATACCTATCTTAAGGCGAACGCCCAGACCGATGGTGTTAAGAGCTATGGACGCATGCTGGATCTACTGCTTGCTCAGTATCGTATGGATAATGAAACAGAATAGTATTTTAATATAATAGAAGAGATTAAGAAAGAGGCTGCTGCAAAACATTGGCTAATCCGAAAGGTTTGGCCATATGTTATGCAGCAGTCTCTTTCTTATTAACTATCACGATTAACTATCAGCCGATAAAAATGAGGGTTGATTTTTTAAGAATTTATGATATAATTATTAAGTAATTATTAACAGATTGTAATGAATTTTCCAAATATGTAACATGTTAAGGAGATTATAATGAGATTAATGAAACAACTGCAACTGAATATCTGCACAAAACTAATGCTTTTTCTGTTAGTAGCAGCAATCATGCTGTTGATTTATCCTGATACTGTTGCATTTGCATCGGAATTAAATACGAATGAGACACAGACTGTAAGCGGATCAAATACAACAGCAACAGCGACAACAACAGCAACAGCAACAGCAACAGCGACAACAACAGCAACAGCGACAACAACAGCAACAACAACTACAGCAACAGATACAGCAGATACAACAGTAACAACAGGTAATCAGGATACAAATTCTGTTGATCCGGGTACCGTTTCAGATACAGCTGATCAGGGTGTTGTACTGGGTGCAGGATATTATGTTGATGAACAAGGTCAGGTATATTATGATGAATCGCTGATCCAGATGGATGAGCAGGTCATAGAAGACATCAGTGATGAAGAACTCGATGATACTGACAGTACAGATAATACAGGTTCAACTGATGCTGCAAAAGATAATACAGCTACCGTTACTGATACGAAAAGTACTGATACAAAAGTTACCGATAAGAATAAAAAAGATGACACAACGGCTAAGAAAACCCAGACAAAGGATGAGAAGGAGCCGGTAGTAAAGAAAGCTTCTTATTCTGAAGCAGATTTGAGACTCCTTTCCTGCCTTGTATATGCAGAAGCAGGCAATCAATCCTATAAAGGAATGCTGGCAGTAGCCAATGTAGTTATAAACAGATCCAAAAGCGATGTGTTCTGGCATGTAAAAACCATTAAGGAAGTAATCTATGACCATAAGTGGGCAGTTCAGTTTTCCGTAACGATCAAAAGCAGCAAGACCGGCTTAAGTGCGTTTGATAAAGCTTTAAAATCCTACGATACAGGCAAATTTACAGAACCTAATACCGCAGCCCAGAAGAAAGCGATGGCAAGGGCAATCAAGGCTGCTAAGGATGCCTTGGAAGGCAAGAATAACATCGGATCCTATTTGTGCTTCACGAATAAGAGAGAGGCAGGCAGTATCAAGAAAAAGTATTCCGATTACGTGATTATCGGAGACCATATTTTCTATCGTACCAAATAGTACATAAGAAATAACGGCTGTTCTAATTGATTTACAACGAAGTAGTGTAAATCAGCGGAGCAGCCTTTTCATATGAAAGCGGACATTGGGTCTGGCATAGGTTATAAGACTGATTTTAATATTTATACTTTTATCTTGAAATAAACTGTGGTATTATATAACATATGTATTTATATAAGGAAAAAGGTAGGATTGTATTTAAATTTTGTGTAATAATACATTATTGAAATTGGAAAATGACAATATGTATATTCAGAATATATGACCGGAGGTTCTTCATGGAGAATAAAGAGAATTTTGAAGAAAAAGTGAACGAAGCTGAAGAAAAAGAGACAGTTTCCAAGAATTTTATTGAAATGATCATCGATAAGGATCTGGAAGAGGGCAAGATAAAGAGCATTGTAACAAGATTTCCTCCGGAACCGAATGGATATCTTCATATCGGACATGCCAAGTCGATACTTTTAAATTACGGCTTGACGAAAAAGTATGGCGGCAAGTTTAATCTTCGTTTTGATGATACCAATCCTACTAAGGAAAAGACGGAATTTGTTGATTCCATCATCGAGGATGTTAAGTGGATTGGTGGAGACTTTGAAGATCGACTGTTTTTTGCGTCCGATTATTTTGATCAGATGTATGAAGCTGCTGTTAAGCTAATTAAGAAGGGGAAAGCTTTTGTCTGTGACCTGACTGCCGATGAAATCAGAGAATACCGTGGTACCTTAACTGAACCCGGTAAGAACAGTCCTTACCGTGACCGCAGCATCGAAGAGAATCTTCAGTTATTTGAAGATATGAAGGCTGGTAAGTTTGCAGATGGCTCCAGAGTTCTTCGTGCCAAAATCGATATGGCATCTCCGAACATCAATATGCGTGATCCGGTTATTTACCGTGTTGCTAAAGTACCTCATCATAATACGGGGGACAAATGGTGCATTTATCCGATGTATGATTTTGCTCATCCGATTGAAGATGCAATCGAAGGCATCACTCATTCCATCTGTACCTTGGAGTTTGAAGACCACAGACCGTTATATGACTGGGTTGTCAGGGAATTAGAATATGAGATTCCTCCGAAGCAGATTGAATTTGCAAAAATGTATCTGACCAATGTAATTACTGGTAAGAGATATATTAAGAAGTTAGTAGAAGAAGGTATCGTTGATGGATGGGATGATCCGAGACTTGTTTCCATCAGCGCCTTAAGAAGAAGAGGTTATACACCGGAATCCATCCAGATGTTCATGGAATTATGCGGTGTATCTAAGAGCCAGAGCTCCGTTGATTATGCAATGCTGGAATATTGTATCCGTGAGGATCTTAAACTCAAGAGACCTAGGATCATGGCAGTACTCGATCCGATTAAGCTTGTTATCACGAACTATCCAGAAGGCCAGATTGAACATCTGGAAGCATTGAATAATCAGGAAAATGAAGCGATGGGTGTAAGACAGGTTCCTTTTGGAAGGGAATTATATATTGAACGTGAGGACTTCATGATTGAACCGCCGAAGAAATATTTCCGTCTATTCCCCGGCAATGAGGTTCGTCTTATGAATGCTTACTTCGTTACCTGCACCGGTTATAAAACCGATGAGGATGGTAATGTAACCGAGGTTCAATGTACCTATGATCCGGAGACAAAGAGCGGTTCCGGCTTCAATGCAAGAAAAGTAAAAGGAACCATTCACTGGGTAGCAGCTCAGACAACAGTGAAGGCTGAGGTTCGTCTGTATGAGAATATTGTTGATGAATCCAAGGGTGTCTATAATGAAGATGGCAGTTTAAATCTTAATCCGAATTCCATCACGGTATTAAAGGAATGTTATATTGAACCCAGTATAGCAGGAGCGAAAGCTCCCGACAGCTTCCAGTTCTTAAGACAAGGATTTTTCTGTCTGGACAGCAAGGATTCCACGCCGGAGAAGCCGGTATTCAACAGAATTGTATCCTTAAAGAGTTCCTATAAACCTGAATAAGTTGTGAATGGTGGCACAGCGGTTCATAACCGCTTCATAAATACATGTAGATGACATGTTTTAACGCTGACTGACTCGAGAATCGAATAAATTTTCAAGAGCAACTTAAAATACTAAAAGAAAAGGGGAGTCGTGCTTGGCTAATTTATTTTCAGGCTTAGAGGCGTTTGGCCTCGGTAATTTATCGGAAATGGATATTTATGACGCAAAGGAAAAAGAAAATGCAAAAGGTACCTCAGATGTGGATAAAGATGCTTTTTCCGAAGAAGATAACATATTTGATAAGACATATACCTGTCCGGTATGTGATCAGGAATTTAAGTCGAAGACTGTAAAATCAGGTAAGGTAAAACTGCTTAATCTGGATACTGATCTTAGACCGATTTATCAGAATATGGATCCATTAAAGTATGATGCGATTGTATGTCCTAATTGTGGGTTCGCAGCACTTAACCGTTTTTTCAAATTTGTAACAGCAGCGCAGGCAGGATTAATTAAGAAAAGCATATCGGCTTCTTTCCGCGGTATCAAGGAAGCTGGCAGTATTTTTGATTATGATGATGCCGTTGCCAGACATAAGCTGGCATTAGTAAATTCTATCGTGAAAAAGGCAAAGACCTCCGAACGTGCTTATACCTGTCTGAAAACTGCTTGGGTTATCAGGGGTAAAGCAGAGAAGCTGCCTAAGAATTTGCCGGATTATATGAAACAGATTGAGGAGCTTCAGAAGGAAGAGATGGACTTTATCACTAAAGCCTATGACGGCTTTGATGAAGCCTTCAGTAAAGAGGCATTTCCCATGTGCGGCATGGATGAAATCACAATAACCTTATTGATGGCAGAATTAGCCCGCAGGATTGGCAAATATGACGAAGCCGGAAGATGGATATCCAGAGTATTGATCTCTAGAGATGCAAATGAGCGAATTAAGCAGAAGGCAAGAGATATTAAAGATTTGATACGCGCGAACCAAAAATAGTTAAAGGCAGGATCATAATGAAAGAGAAGTTATACACCATTCCGGTAAGTGAAGCTTTTGAGTCCGATAGCGAATGTCCGATCTGCGCCATGAGAAAGAAGCTGGAAACAGATGCAATTGATTATACCATGGGACCCAGCTATATGGAGGATGACATCCGAGAGGCTACTTCGCGGCTGGGATTTTGCGAAAAGCATCTGGAGCAGTTATATAAAAATCAGAACCGTCTGGGTCTGGCACTCATTTTAAAGACCCATATGGACAAGGTGGTTCGGGATGTTGAAAAGCATTCCGGCGGTATTCGGTTATCCTCTCCTTTTTTATTTAAGAAAAAAGGTGAGTCTTCCGGAGTCGTTCATTATCTTGATGAGCTGGAGCATAACTGTTTTGTGTGCAATAAGATAGACGGTACCTTCGAGCGTTACATTGCAACGATTTTTCATATTTATCATAATGAAGAAAGCTTCCGCAAGAAATTCCAGGCTTCGAAGGGCTTCTGTACAAGTCATTATAAAACCTTATATACTGGTGCTTTGGAATATCTTAACGGGGCAGAACTGAATGATTTTATCAAAGAATTAAACAAGTTATACTTAGAGAATATGAAGCGTGTCAGAGATGACCTGGAATGGTTCATTAATAAGTTTGATTACCGTTATGCTGATGAACCCTGGAAGAATGCAAAGGATGCATTGCCCAGGTCCATGCAGAAGACCAACAGTATAACCTAGTGAAATAATATAATGGTGGTATATAATTCCTGTTTTGGAATATACTAAAACAGTATAGAAGGAATGTGAAAAGTTATTGCCAGTTAAGGTGATAACTTTTTGTGTGTATAATTGCTCTATTCTTTGTTCATTATCATGGTCGCTGGCATGGGGTATCGATCGATAAATTGATGTCGTAGGGAGCATCTTTCGAATACGGATGACTGATCAGACAATGAAAGAACTGCAAAAATTAAGAAAAGATGAGATATAAAGAGCTACGAAGAGAATAACTTAGAAATTATTAAATTTGCTACGGAATCTAATGAGAAATGAAGTTGCATAATAAAAGCAAATTTACTAATATATAAACAACGGTTAGCACTCAACTACATGGAGTGCTAATAACTTTCTAACTTAGAAGAAAGCGTGAAGAATAAAAACTTTAATATTGAAGGAGGAAAATGATATGAAACTTGTACCATTAGGAGATAAGGTAGTATTAAAGCAATTAGTAGCCGAAGAAACAACAAAATCTGGCATTGTGTTACCTGGTCAGGCAAAGGAAAAGCCTCAGCAGGCAGAGGTTATCGCAGTTGGTCCCGGAGGCATAGTTGATGGGAAAGAAGTTGTTATGCAGGTTAAGGTAGGCGATAAGGTTATTTACTCTAAGTATGCCGGAACTGAAGTAAAATTAGAAGATGTAGAATATATAATCGTGAAACAGAACGATATCGTTGCAGTAGTAGAAGACTAATAAAAAGGAGAGATAGAAACTATGGCAAAGGAAATTAAATACGGCTCAGAGGCAAGAGCAGCGCTTGAAATTGGCGTTAATAAATTAGCAAATACAGTAAAAGTAACACTCGGCCCGAAGGGCAGAAATGTTGTTCTTGATAAATCCTATGGTGCTCCGCTGATTACCAATGACGGTGTTACCATCGCTAAGGAGATCGAATTAGAAGATCCATTTGAGAACATGGGCGCTCAGCTCGTTAAAGAAGTTGCTACAAAGACAAACGATGTAGCAGGCGATGGTACCACTACCGCAACTGTTCTTGCTCAGGCAATGATTTCAGAAGGTATTAAGAACTTAGCAGCTGGCGCTAATCCGATTATCTTAAGAAAAGGTATGAAGAAAGCTACTGATTGCGCAGTTGAAGCTATTTCCAAGATGAGCTCCAGCTTAAAAGGCAAAGAGCAGATCGCAAGAGTTGCTGCCATTTCTGCAGGTGACGATGAAGTTGGTCAGTTAGTTGCTGATGCTATGGAGAAGGTATCCAATGACGGTGTAATCACCATCGAAGAGTCCAAGACTATGAAGACAGAACTTGATTTAGTAGAAGGTATGCAGTTTGACCGTGGTTACGTATCCGCTTACATGTGCACTGATATGGATAAGATGGAAGCTAACTTAGACAATCCTTATATTCTTATCACTGACAAGAAGATTTCCAATATTCAGGAGATCTTACCGGTATTAGAGCAGATCGTTCAGACCGGCGCAAGATTACTTATCATCGCTGAGGATGTTGAGGGCGAAGCTCTTACGACCATCGTTCTGAATAAATTACGCGGTACCTTTACTGTTGTAGCTGTTAAGGCACCTGGCTATGGTGACAGAAGAAAGGCAATGCTTCAGGATATCGCAATCTTAACCGGTGGAACTGTAATCTCCGATGAATTGGGACTTGACTTAAAGGAAGCTTCCTTAGAGCAGTTAGGTCGTGCTAAGTCTGTTAAGGTTCAGAAGGAAAACACCATTATTGTTGATGGTGAAGGCGAGAAGGCTGATATCGAAACAAGAATTAAGCAGATTAAGGCTCAGATTGAAGAGACAACATCTGAATTTGATAAAGAGAAATTACAGGAAAGACTAGCGAAGTTAGCTGGCGGTGTAGCAGTAATCAGTGTGGGTGCAGCTACTGAGACCGAAATGAAAGAGAACAAGCTTCGTATGGAAGATGCTCTTGCAGCTACCAGAGCAGCAGTGGAAGAAGGTATCATCGCAGGCGGCGGTTCTGCTTACATCCACGCATCCAAGGATGTTGCCAAGTTAGCTGCAACCTTAGATGGCGATGAGAAAACCGGTGCTAACATTATTCTTAAGGCACTGGAATCTCCTTTATTCAGCATCGTTTACAATGCAGGTCTGGAAGGAAGCGTTGTAATCAGCAAGGTTAAGGAAAGCAAGCCTGGTGTAGGTTTCAATGCATTAACAGAAGAGTATGTTGATATGGTTGAAGCAGGTATCCTTGATCCTACCAAGGTTGCGAGAACAGCTCTTCAGAACGCAACTAGCGTAGCATCTACTTTATTAACAACAGAATCTGTTGTAGCAACAATTAAGTCCAAAGAACCGGCTATGCCTGCAGGTGCACCGGGAATGGGTATGATGTAATCTATTAACGTAATAATAGATAAGAATAGATAAGAATAGATAAGAATAGATAAGAATAGATAATAATAGATAAGAATAGATAAGAAAAGGAATGTTGGTGACCAACATTCCTTTTTTATTGCTCAGAAGATGACAACTTCAATCATGTATATTCGTGAATAAGAACGCAAGATTAAAATTAACAAATATTCTCAATTGATATGGTCATTATCATCTTAATAAGGTATAATAGGAAAATATCAGGTAAAACATGGAACTGAGATTACATATGGATAAAGAAGATCATCCTGCCAACCTTTTCTAAAATAAAGATTAGAGATAACACAGAACTGCGCATGCCAGGCGGTCGGAAGCGGTCATATGAGAACATCCCATGGGTGCTTTAGATTATACGGTAAAACGATTGGTTTGCTTAAGAATCAGGATGTGGACACATCACGAAGGAAAGGGAATGGCAGTGGAGGGAGTTAAACTAAATCATAAATAAGTGGTAGGTAAATAAAATAAGGTTTTATTTTATGAGGGGGAGAAGCATGAAAAAGAAATGGCTAAAGGTTTTAGTTGGAATTGTACTTACAATTCTGATATTATGCGGTGCAGGATATACTGCCTGGAAACTGGCGCTGGATCCATACCGGGAGACAGTAAATTATAATATGGTATCCAAAGATTTAGATACGGAGCTGACAAAGGAACAAGCACAGGAGGATTTGGAATATCTGTTTACGCATCTGAAGAATTATCACCCGGCTTATGTAGATGGTTCCAAGGAACTGACGGATGCGGTAGAGAAGCAGTATAAGCAGGAAGTATCCCAATTAGGTGATACAGTAACTGTTCTGCAGATGTGGCAGGCTTGTACCAGAATTACAGCGACAATGCATGATGGACATACCGGAGTTTATGAGTATACATTTCAGAAAAAGTATCTTGATGGTAACCCCAATGAACTAGCCGATAAGGAAATAATCTCAATTAACGGTGTTGCAATTGAGGATTTATACAAAACCTTCTGCAGTCAATTCTCTTATGAGCTTGACAGCTATGCGGATTATGAATTCCACAATTTGATAGCACTGGAGGAGTATCTGAGGTTTTTGGGAATTAATACCACGGATGGAGTGGATATCACATATTTACAAAACGATACCGAGAATACGGTGCATTATACATTTAAAAGTATGTCGGAAGAGACTCAGCCGAAAAACTCCACTGATTACAAATTCGTTACCTACAGCATCGATGAGGCAACGAACTCGGCAATGTTTACTTTGACCGCCTGTGATTATAATGATGAATATCTTACAATCCTGGAGGAGTTCTTTACTAAGGTGAAGGAAGCGAAGATTGGGAATATCATCGTGGATTTAAGAAATAACGGCGGCGGTAACAGTATGGTTGTGAATGCCTTTCTGTCGTATCTTAACATAGACTCATACCAAAGCTATTACGGTGATGTAAGATTTGGCCCAATTTTATGGAAAAGCAAATCCGGCATTGTTAAAAATGAGAAGCAGGAGAAGGTATTTGACGGTAGGCTCTATGTATTAACCTCTTCGCAGACCTTCAGCTCGGCCAATATGTTCGCAGTCATGGTATCAGATAATAAAATAGGAACCATAGTCGGTGAAATAACAGGTAACATGCCGAGCAGCTACGGAGATGTACTTTCCTTCCGGATGCCAAATTCCAGGCTATATATAGGCGTCTCCGGAAAGGTATTTCATAGGCCGGACAGCTCTCTTGACAGTGAACCGCTGATACCGGATGTGCAAGTAGACGCACAGAATGCACTTTCCAACGTGTATGAGTTAATAGGGAAGAAATAAAAAAATTAAGATAAAGACTAAAATAAAAATAAGAAATGAAAATACTTATATTATTATACCAAAAACAAGAAATGCTATCATCAAAGCATTTTCTAATAATTTCCTTTGGCATTGATATTCAGAACTATAACCAGATTAAGGATTGATTTACGTTAGAAAATAATGGATCCATTTTATATGGATATGTACTTAATCATTAAAGGGAGGCCAAAATGGGAAATCTTTATTTGATAAAACCGACCCTCGACATGGAAGCAGAAGCGATGGCTTACCGACAGGAGTATTTTGATTATGGAGAAGGCCATATTAATGGGAGTGCTGGTTTTGCTCGTTACGATAATTACGGGGAATGGCTTGCCAGAGTACAGTCACTGGAAAAGGATGCTTATGTCAGTGGGAATATTCATGCTTCAACTTACTTTTCCGTTCGAACGTGTGATAATAAAATAATCGGTACAATACAGTTACGGCATGGTTTATCGGAGGAATTGCGCAAACATGGAGGTCATATTGGTTATGGAATAAGGCCGGCAGAACGGCGAAAAGCTATGCAAGCGAACAATTGGCTCTAGTTCTGGAGGAAGCCAGGAAAATAAGTCTTGATAGAGTCATGATAACCTGTGACAAAGATAATCTCGGGTCAGCAAGAGTGATACAAAGTAAAGGTGGAGTCTTGGAATGGGAAGGTTATTGTGAGGAAGTGAAGGAAGTGATACAAATTTATTGGATTGCTTTAGAAAATGATTGATACATAAATTAAGTATAAATATACAAAAACAGGGAGCTGAAAATATCTTCAGCTCCCTGTGCGTAATCGGTTAACGCAGTCAATGATGTCTTGCTGTGATCGGTATTCATCCGTATGCTTTAGTACATAATCCCTGGTATCGGAATCCAGGGAAGCCAGATAATTATTCTGTTCGTCCATGTTAGTAAAGACGCTGGCTAAAAATACATTATTTCCAAAGGGCTGTGAGGAAAAAACAGTCTGCCCCGTTGCCACTGTCCAATTAGGATCGATATAAATCACCTCCATCATGAAGTACTATCAGTATTATCTGTAAAAATGCAAAATGTATGCAGAACTTACAAATTGCGTTGATAAAATGACGCCTTTCTAATGAAGAGTATTTAGAGAATCGGATTCAGGATTCCATGTTAAATGGCAAGTTGGTATTCTTATTTAAAATACTGATCAATTCCATCGCAGATACCTTGAACGATTTTATTCTGATAATCCTTTGTCTCCATCCGCTTATCCTCGGTTTTATTGGTCATGTAACCCATTTCAATGATGGTTACAGGAATGGTGCACCAGTTGATGCCGCTCATATCATCACGGGCAATGGGACCACGGTTCTTGGCACCGGTGCTGTCACATATAGAATCTACAATAAACTTTGCCAAGGAATGGCTGTCAGCACTGAGCTGCGATACATATGGATTTTTCTTTGAAGGATATAAGGTACTGACACCATTTACTGCCGAATTAGTAGAACCGTCTGCATGGATTCGTATGAACAGGTCTGCACCGCTTTTATTGGCTATCTCTGCACGTTCCTTATTGCTTAGGTTTACATCATTCTTTTCACGGATCATCACAACCTCATAACCTCTGTTAATCAATTCCGTTTTAACCTTTTTCGCTACTGCAAGGTTTAGCTTATATTCAGCTACATGGGTGAAAGTGCCCTGTGTTCCAGAGCTTACCTTGGTTTTCATGGTAGTGGCTCCTGGGCCAATGGGTTCCACATCATAATTTCCTTTGCTTTGATGGCCTGCATCAATGGCGATTATCTTCTTGTGAGAAGATGTGTTAGCTCTGGTTGAATTATCTTTTGCTTTATTGTCAGTGGAAGCTGGCTGTGTACTATTCGGTGTATCATTACTTTTCGATGACGTGGCAGCAGTATCTTTAGAAGTACTTGCCGAGGTATCTTTTTGAGATACAGAGGTACCTTTATCAGATGCAGAGGTAACTTTATCAGACCCTGAGGTACCTTTATCAGATGCAGAGGTAACTTTATCAGATGCAGAGGAACCTTTATCTGACGAAGAGATACCATTATCAGACACAATAGTACCTTTATCAGATGCAGAGGTATCTTTTTCAGATACAGAAGAATCTTTTGTAGTTGAAGTTGTAGTTGAAGTTGTATCTGCATCCGTATGATTAGCGGATTTGCTGACATTCATATCCGTGCTATCTGAGTTTTCACCACTGGTACTAACATCGCTGGTATTACCGGAGTTATCCTTACTTCCGGCTGCAGCATCCT
>Ga0207834_1000429_pt1 | contig 15132 bp, 13 predicted proteins | sample LuqExpMetagenom5_FD_187763 | JGI IMG/M metagenome (GOLD analysis project Ga0207834, IMG submission 187763) | Tropical forest soil microbial communities from Luquillo Experimental Forest, Puerto Rico - Sample 5 (SPAdes) | ecosystem: Environmental > Terrestrial > Soil > Tropical forest ...
GGCTGACAGTGTAATTGATTGTGAGCCTATGGAACACGAGATTCTGGCTGCTATGGAGGAATCATCCTCTGACAATTTTCGGACCATTTTGAGAGAGGTCATTAATCCATATGGTGATGGTAAAACCTCGGATAAAGTCGTTGATATAATTAAAGATTATCTGCAGAAGGATAAGATTAATTTAAAAAAGAAATTTTATGATATCACATGGAGGTAACTATGAACATCCTTATTATTGGCTTGGGCTCTATGGGAAAACGTAGATTAAGGTTATTACAAAACCATTTCCCTGAGATAATCCTTTATGGACTGGATAAGAATGAAGAGAGGCGTAATTACTGTGAAAAGGAATATCACATAACTACGTTTTCCACCATTGAGGAAGCTGCTGAGAAAGTAAAAATTAATGCTGCGTTTATCTGCACAGCGCCTCTGGCTCATCATATCATTATTACTCAATGCCTGAATCATGGTATGCATATATTTTCGGAATTAAACCTGGTGAAGGACGGATATGAAGAAAATATTGCTTTGGCAAAAGAAAAGAATTTAAAGTTGTTCCTTTCCTCAACAGCACTTTATCGAAAGGAAATGCAGTTTGTTATTAATGAAGTGAAGCAGAGCAAAGAAATACAATGCTACAATTATCATGTGGGTCAATATCTTCCCGAATGGCATCCCTGGGAGGACTATAATAGCTTCTTTGTAGGAGATAAGCGGACGAACGGCTGCAGGGAAATACTTGCGATAGAAATGCCGTGGATTATTGAAGCCTTCGGTAAGGTAATAAGTGTCCATGTAATTAAGCAAAAGCTTACGGATTTGAAGATTGACTATCCGGATTGCTATCTAATACAGCTACTTCATGAGAATAAAACAATGGGAAGTCTGGTGGTAGATGTCGTAAGCAGGGAGGCTGTAAGAAAATTAGAGGTCTTCTCTGAAAATGGATATCTTGAGTGGCAGGGTAAGCCTGATACGCTCAGAGTAAAGAATATTGATACCAAGCAGATGGAAGTTGTGCAATTATATCAGCAGATCGATAAATTAGAGGATTACAGCAGTACCATCATAGAAAATATGTACTTGGATGAAATCATAGCCTTTTTTAATGAGTTACATGGAGAGGAATCCTCAAGGTATTCCTTTGAAAAGGATTTCTATACCCTTGAAATCATCGATAAAATTGAGGAGTAACAACAATGAAAATTTGCTTTATAGGATTAGGGTCAATTGGTACAAGGCATCTAAGAAACATATCCCGTATATTGGATCAGAGAAAAATTGCATATATTATCGATGCGTTCCGCACCGGTAGTACAGAGTTATCTGATGATTTGACAGCCCTGCTTCATGAGGAATATCGGGCAATCGACCAGCTGCCTAAGGATTATGATATTATTTTTATTACTAATCCGACCAGTCTGCATTTTGAGACAATTCAAAGTGTAATGGATAAAACCAGACATTTATTCATAGAGAAACCGATTTTTGAATCCTGTAACTATCAGATAGACAATTTGTCCAGGAAAGAGGAGGGCATTTATTACGTAGCATGCCCTTTACGTTATTCGCCGGTGATAAAATACATCAAGGATTTTATATGTAATGAGAAAGTATTATCTGTGCGGGCAATTTCTTCCTCCTATCTTCCGGAGTGGAGAAAGGGTGTTGATTATCGCAATGTTTACAGTGCAAAGAAGGCACTGGGAGGCGGTGTTTCCCTCGATCTTATTCATGAGTGGGATTATCTGACCTATCTCTTTGGTATGCCGGAAAAGATCTATAACCTGAACGGTCATTTCTCCGAATTAGAGATAGACTGTGATGATATCTCTGTCTATATAGCTAAATATAAAGATAAATTGGCAGAGGTACATCTGGATTATATTGGAAGAAAAACAACCAGAAAGCTTGAGTTATACTGCAAAGATACTGTAATATCGGCAGATCTGATTGCAAATAGAATAGAATTTTCGGGTGCTTGTGAAAAAGGAGTTGTTCTGGAGAAGGAAGATATCTATCTGAATGAGATGAATCATTTTCTGGATATAATCTCTGGAAAAGCCGGTAATAGCAATGATATCAAACATGCATATCAGGTGTTGGAACTGGCGATTGCAAATAAATATTAATAAGTAATTGCGAAACAATATAGTTTTTGTACTTGTAAAGTCTAAGTGTTTTACAATTACCTAAATAAATATTAGATGAAAAAGGGAGGACACTATGAATCTATTATTTACGATATGTGCACGAGCGGGCTCAAAGGGGGTTAAAAGTAAAAATATACGAAGCTTCTTAGATTATCCAATTGTTTATTACACCTTGGCGGCGTATCGACTCTTTTTAGAGAATAATCGAACGAAATTTGAGGTTGTGGATATTGCCTTGAATACCGATAGTGATACTCTGCTGGAACAGGTACAGACTACAGGAATACCTTATCACTATGTTCCACGAAAGGAAGAGTTGGCAGGCGATGTTGTATCAAAAACAGATGTCATCAAAGATACCCTGATTGAAATGCAGAAGAAGCAAGGTATTCGATATGACATTGTAATTGATCTTGATTTAACCTCACCGCTTCGAAAGCCGTACGATATTAAGGGAACCTTAGATGCGTTACTGGATAATCAGGGAGCAGATGTGGCATTTTCAGTAACCGATTCAAGAAGGCTTCCCTTTTTTAATATGGTGGCTGAGGATGAGGAAGGCTTTTACAAGGTACTCATTAACAAAGGATATGTATCCAGACAACAGGCTCCCAAGTGTTATGATATGAATGCTTCCATCTATGCTTATCGCAATGAATTCATTTCGGCTGCTTCGACCAAGAAGGTATTTGATGGAAAAACAGTGGCCTGGCAAATGAAAGATACGGCGATTTTAGACATCGACAGTGAAGAAGATTATGAATTAATGCAGGTGTTGGCCGCTTATTTTTATAAAAATGATAAAGAATTCGGAGAGGTTTATTCCTGCGTAAAAAGTAATTTTGCGGCGAAAGCTTAGATAAGTAGCAGAAGAATTCACTAATGATAAGGAAGGATTCGTCCGATAATATAATATAGAAATATTATTTTTATATAGATGAGCGTAGAAAGAAGGACCTTCAATGAATTCTGATTTGACAAGTGAATCGACCAAAGGAAAAATAGTGTTATTAAAGGGTCAATCCAGATATAATGTTTTACGTTTGGCATGTGATGTCATAGAAAAGGGATTCGAGGAAGGTGGTTATGACACGGTTGTTATTGACCTGGCCTTTATCACTGATTTGACGGAAATGGTAGATATGATAAACAAAGAAATGGCAGATCGTGGGTTGTTTATCTTTTCTCTTAATGCATTATGTCATGAAGTATATGTTGCTAATGGGGTTGCGTTATATGATTGGTTGAATTACCCGGTATATGGATTTTTAGTGGATTATCCTTATTTTCATCATCACAGGTTAAGCTTAACGCAAAGTGATAAGATCACGATCGGATGTGTTGATTATAATCATGTAGATTATATCAAACAATACTATCCGAATATCAAAAATGTACACTTTGTTCCGCATTTCAGCTTTCAAGCTGCAGAGCTGGTACCTTATGAAAATCGTGCGATTGATGTATTTTTTCCTGGTTCTTTTGATAATCCCCAAATTCATTTGGATACTCTTGAAAAACTGCCAGGGGTATTTTTTGAAATTGCGAAAGAAATCATTGCAATGATGCTGAAGGATATTAATTTGACGCTGGAAGAAGCATTAAGAAGATATCTTATTTCCGTGAATTTTGAATATACAAATAATGAATTTGTTGAAATAATAAAACAAATATTCATGATTGATCATTACATAAGAAGTTATTACCGAGATAAAATAATCCGCACTATATTAGAGTCAGGAATTTGTCTTACAGTATGTGGACAAGGATGGGAACAGTTAAAAGAGACTTATCCAGAAAATTTGAATATTCTTGGTACGGAAGGATTGGATATAGAGGATAATGTAAGATTAATAGCAAATTCAAGAATCCTGCTAAATATTTTACCTTCATTCAAGAACGGTACGCATGAAAGAATATTCACTGCTATGCTGAACAAATGTATATGTTTGACGAATCCTAATATTTATTTTGAAGAACATTTTAAGGATAATGAAGAAATATTGTATTACAGGCTTGATAATTTGGAAACCCTGCCATTAATTATTGGACATGCATTACAAAATCCGGATAAAATGAAACAACTAGTTGATAAGGCATATATACTTGCATCAGACAATTACACTCCAAAACACATATCAAGATATGTTCTAAAGGAAATGGGAGTAGAATTGTAAAGGGGTCGGACTATGACAGAAAGTCAAGAATGTGTAAAATTAAATGAACACGAGTTGAGAAAGATGCAGCTCCTTCAATTAGATATGCTGATTGAATTTGACCGAATCTGTAACAAACATAATATCGGATATATTTTGGATGCCGGTACACTCTTAGGAGCTGTAAGAAATAAAGGGTTTATACCTTGGGACGATGATATCGATGTAAGAATGCTCAGAAGTGAATATGAGCATTTTTGCAGAGTGGTTAGGAAAGAATTGGACAAGGGAAAATACTTCTTTCAAAATGAAGAAACAGATCCTGATTATTTTTGGGGATATGCGAAAATTAGAAGAAATGGAACGGAATTTATACGATTGGGCCAAGAACACCTAAAAATGAAGACAGGAGTATTTATTGATATCTTTCCCTGTGACGGAGTGCCAGGTAATAAAATGGTAAGAAAAATTCATAATTTTTTCGCTCTACTAAGCCGAAAAATAACTTATTCAAGAATTGGTGTCAGAACGGAAAAAAACCCGATAGTACGAATCGGATATAGGATTTTAATGATATTTCCTGTGACTTTATCCTTTCATATCATCCATTGGTTGAGCCGTAATTGCGATGAGCGAAGAAATAATCTGGTGGGCTGTATAGCATGGTATGGAGATAAAGACAAAACAGGTTTTAAGAAGGAATGGTTTACCGAACGACAGTATATAGAATTTGAAGGCAAGCAATTTCAGGCACCAAAAGATTATCATGGTTTTTTAGTACACTCCTTCGGGAAAGATTATATGACGCCACCACCTATGGAGAAAAGAATTGGATCCGCCTTGGCTACATCAGTTAAACTTATCGATTGAGTTAGTGTGAAGAAAAGCATCTTCACACGAAAAGAACTCCAAAATGAATTTCAGAGGAAATTCATTTTGAACTTCTTTCGGGTTTTGTGACGCCGCGAAGCGGCGTAATGGACATTTGTTTGAAATTAGGAGGGAAAACCGAAGATGAAAGCAATTTTATTAGCTGCAGGAAGAGGAACTCGGATATCAAGAATGGTAGAACACATACCCAAATGTACACTTCCCATCAATAAAAAGCCATTGATTCGTATTACTGCTGAACTTCTATTAAAAGCAAATTTTGAAATTACCGTATGTGTAGGATATAAGAACGACCAAATACATAAAGCATTAAAAGGTCTGGATATTCAGTATTATGAAAATCCCTTTTACGATATTACCAATAGTATAGCAAGTCTTTGGTTTGCCAGAGAGTCATTGGCAGGGGATGTATTAATCCTGAATGCTGACGTGTTTTTCTCTGAAGAAATTTTAAACCGAATTCTTGCAGATAACAGAGATGTTGTTATGGCGATTGATACCGGAAGAACGGTTACGGGAGATTACTTTTTTTCTACGTCTGATAGCGGTTGTATTAAAAAGTACGGTAAAGATTTACCGTTAACAGAAAGAAGCTGCGAATATGTGGGAATTGCAAAAGTATCAGAGAGTTTTCTACCCTTATTACTACAAAAAATGGATGTATTAATCAAAAATCAAAAACATCATATGTGGTGGGAGGATGTTCTATATAATCTTTCTGCTGAAAGAGATATTTACACAGTAGACATTAAAGGAGAATTCTGGTCTGAAATTGACTATTTTGATGATTATGAAAGAATACTAAATTACATTAATGGAGGCATAGCAAGTGGGCAATCATAGAATATACGGCGAAAATATTCAGATTAAACCGGAAAACACTCGTGATTTTTATAATCAACGAGCAAAAAATATTAATCAAATGCAATGCCCCTACACAACAGTCTTGCTTAATGACGAGGAACCAGAGCATGCACGGCAATGGAATGAGTTTGAAAAACAATATATTCAGCCGGAATTAAAAATAGATAACAAAAGCAATGTATTGGATATTGGATGTGGAATGGGACGTTGGGCTGAGACGATTATACCGGTAGCAAGTTATTACCTTGGAGTTGATTACTCTGAGGAAATGATTAAAACTGCCGCCGAAAGAAATCAATATGCGGATAAAAATTATGAATTTATGAATCTGTCCTTTCAAGAAACAGTTGAAAAGGGACAGGATTTTTTTAAAACTAAATTTAATCGTCTGATCATTGGCGGGGTATGTATGTATATTAATGATTCAGAACTTGAAAGAAGTTTTAAAAAACTAGAGAATCTTCTCGCTGACTCATGCATTATATATTTTACTGAGACGGTGGCGTTAGAGAAACGTCTTACCTTAGATGAGTTTTATTCGGAAGCATTAAAAACAAACTATGATGTGATTTACCGGACACCAACACAATATCAGGAATATTACAAGATGCTGTTGGAAAAGGGCTTTACTGTTTTAAAGCAAGGATATCTTCCGAAATTAAATGGAGAAGATAAGTATCGGGAGACAGATCGGTATTATACTATTTTAAGCAGATGAGGTAAAAAATGTATTATATTGATGAAAATATAAAGAATACTTATCGAGTTAAATGCAAAGGAGCACGCATTAATTATCTTCGTTTGGATACAAACGAGAATCCGGAAGGGCTCCCCAGAGAATTCTTTGATGAAGTAATGAATAAGGTAACCCCGGAATTACTTTCGATGTATCCGGAAAAAGATAATCTGATTCATTTATTATCGGAGCAAAATCAGATTGAAGAGGAGTGTATCTCTCTGACCAATGGTTCGGATGAGGCTATTCGGCTCGTTTTTGAAACTTTTTGCAAACCGGGTAAGAAGATAGTATCAGTTACACCTACCTTTGAGATGTATCATGTATATAGCAATATGTTTGGAATGATCCATGAAGAGGTTCCATATGATGATAATCTTGAGATATCTGCCGAGAAAATTATAGATCTTATTGATGCGAATACAAACCTAGTTGTGTTATTAAATCCGAATAGTCCGATTGGAACAGCCTATAGTGAAAGTGAAATACGGGCTATCATAGAAAAGGCAGATCGTATGGATGCAATCGTTATTATAGATGAAGCATACCATTATTTTTATGAAAAGACCTTTATGCATTTGATTAAGGAATTTAATAACATTTTGATTGCCAGAACATTCTCGAAACTATGCTCTTTAGCAGGACTAAGAATCGGGTATGTAGTCGGGAGTAAAGACTTAATTCATTATATAGAAAATACACAATCAACTTATAATGTGAATAGTATTGGACTTTTATTTGCGGAAGAGATTTTAAAAAGACCGGATATTATGAAAGACCTGCAGGATAAAGAGCGTAGAGGAAGGGATTATCTGATTGGTGAGTTGAATAAATCAGAGTATCAATATAATTATCAAAACGGTAATTATATTTTGATAAAATGTAACCTTCCGTCCACAGAAGTAGCTGCTTCCTTGAAAAATAAAAATATTCTGATTAAAACCTACGCCAGAGGACTATTAAAGGACTGGATTCGGGTTACTACGGGAAGTAAAGAAGTTATGGAACAATTTTGGAATGAATTTAAGTTGGTTGATAAATCGGCTAGTAATGGGAGACCTACATGAAGAAGATAAAAGTGTTGCAGATGCCGATAGCCGACACTTGTCGCGGTTTAACCAAGTATGTATTGGAGAATTGGAAGTTCATTGATAAGACAAGGTTTCAGTTTGATTTTGTAACTTTAAGCAAAACTTTGGATTTTGCGGAGGAATTACTGTCCCAGGGATGTAAAATTCATTATCTAAGCTGTTCAAGCATGGAGAATGAAGAGCAGTTTATATTAGAGATGAAGAAGGTTCTAGAAGAGAATTATGATGCAATCCATTTACATACTTCTTACTGGAACGGCTTTCTGGTGGAGAAGCTGGCGAAAGAGTATGGATGCCCAAAAATCATTGTACACTCGCACAGTACACTTGTGGATATAGCGGATGATGCAATGCGGGAGAAAACCATTGAAGAACATAATTATTATAAAAAGATATTTCCTATTGAGTATGCAACTCATTTTTGCGCCTGCTCCAGACTTGCAGCAGATTGGCTTTTTGGAGAACAGATTCCGAAAGACCAAATTCAAATACTTAATAATGCAGTCGATACAGATTTATATAAATATTCGAATGAAGTGAGAGAGCATTACCGGAACTTATTTAATCTAAGGGATCATTATGTTCTGGGACACGTCGGAAAGTATTCCTATCAGAAAAATCACAGCATGCTGATTGAGATTTTTAAAAAAGTAAGTGAAATAATTCCTGATGTACGATTGATGCTGATTGGAGATGGGCCTTTAGAAAAGCAGATATATGAGTTGGCAGATGAATATGGTCTTGTCGATAAGATACTTTTTCTGGGCAGAAGAGATGATGTTCCTCAGTTGTTACAGGCGATGGATATGTTCCTCTTACCTTCAAGATTTGAAGGTTTAAGTCTGGTTTTAGTAGAAGCTCAAGCAGCAGGGCTACAGTGCCTGACAAGCGACTGTTTAACGGGGGAAGCCAAGATTACCCCTAATCTTACCTATCTTCCGCTTTCAGTAGAAGCTTGGGTTAGTGAAGTAATAAAATACAGTTCAGGTTATGAGAGAGAAAATCATGTAGAAATAATGGAAAGCACGGGGTTCTCCTTAAAAAATCAGATCAAGGTATTGGAGCGGCTTTACGAAGAAAACTAATGGAGACGATGACATGAACAAACCAATGGTATCGATTATTATACCGGTTTACAATGGAAGCAATTATCTTAGAGAAGCAATAGATAGTGCTTTAAATCAGGATTATGATAATTATGAAATTATTGTGGTTAATGATGGGTCAATTGATCAGGGCAAAACGGAAGAAATAGCTCTTTCTTATGAAGATAAAATCCGATATTATTGGAAAGAAAATGGCGGAGTTGCTACTGCATTAAATTATGGGATCAGTAAAATGAAAGGTGAGTACTTTTCCTGGTTATCCCATGATGATATCTATTACCCGGACAAGCTTAGTGCACAGATAAAAGCGTTGTACGATTCGGGCGATTTAACAGCACTGGTATATAGTGATTATGATTTATGGGATATGAATCGGGATATCACATGCAACACGGCATTTCAAACTTATTATAGTATGGAACAATTAACAAATTCCGTCTTCCCTGTACTGCAGTGGTTAACACTTAGTTGTACTCCCCTGGTTCATAAAAGCTGCTTTGACAGAGTAGGTCTATTTGATGAAGGCTTGATTACAGCTCAGGATTATGATATGTGGTTTCGCCTTTTTCGATATGGTAAAAGCGTCTTTGTGTATAAGCCTCTACTAAAATCCAGAATGCATGCAGAGTCTGGAACCAATACGATAGAGTGTTTTAAGGAAGAATTAGGGAAAGTTGTTATTAAATCTTTGCTACAACTATCAGAAAGTGAGATTACTGCAATCTTTAGGCACCCAGCTATTATTTATCATAGAGTGGCTATGATTCTTAAGGGATATCAGATACCGCATTATTATCAAATTGCAATGAAAAGTCTGCAGTCCACCGGTTTAGAACCCATGCTCTTTGAAAGACTTCAGGAGTTTGAGAAATACATAGACAAGATTAGCGATGGAAAGGCTAATAAAATCTGTATCTTTGGTGGGGGTCAATACGGACAACGCTTGTACTGGGAATTAGACAGTAGATTAATCTATATTGATTGTTTCTCTGATAACAATCCTAGGAAGTGGGGTACATCCATAGAGGGGAAGCAGTGTATTAGCCCACAAGATTTAATGAAAATAAAAGATGAAACATTAGTGATAGTTGCTGTTCAAATGCCAGAAGTAATTATCGAGCAGTTAAAACAGGAAGGGTTTTCCCATATTACAACAATGCAGCAAATGGAATGGAGAATATCTCAGACGATACCGTTGAAATGGATTAGTGCATTGGAAGATAATGAGGACTCAGAGGAATTACCAAAGGACGCAACAGTAGTGAAAGACAAGCTGAACCAAGCAATATTTGATATCTGCAAGAATTTTGGAAAAGAAAAGCAGACTAGTCATAAAGCAGATTTTATATAAAACAGTGAATAACAAGAGGAGAAATGAAAATGACTTTGCCATTGATATCTATTATTATACCTGTTTATAACGGAAGTAATTATCTGAGAGATGCAATTAATAGTGCATTGGCTCAGACATACGAAAACTGTGAGATTCTAGTTGTCAATGACGGATCAACCGATCGTGGTGCTACAGAAGCAATTGCTATGGAATATGGTGGCAAAATCAGGTATTACAAAAAAGAGAACGGTGGAGTAGCTACGGCTCTTAATATGGGTATTCGTGAGATGAATGGAGAATATTTTTCGTGGTTGTCCCATGATGATATGTATCATCCTGATAAAATCCAACACGAATGGAATGCGATTAATCTTTGTGGTGACAGAAACAGAATTGCTTTCTGTGATTATGAATTACTTAACGTAGAAACAGATCAAAGAAGTATTATCCAATTAGGAGAGGTTCATTCGAAAGAACAGCTTACGAATGGTGCTTTTCCAGTATTGCATGGAATACTGCACGGATGTGCCTTATTGATACATAAAAGTCATTTTGAACGTGTTGGTTTATTTGATGAGACTCTTATTTCAACACAAGATTATGATTTGTGGTTTCGAATGTTAAGAAAACAATCAACAATATATGTAAATGAACCCTTAGTGATTGGACGAATCCATAGAGAGCAAGGCAGCAAGACTATAACAACACATAGTAAAGAACAATCGCAGCTTCATATAAATTTCATGAAGATGCTTGAAACAGAGGAGATAAAATCCTTATATACCAGCAGATATTTGTTTTTCTTTAAGATGATGAATTTTTATGAAAGGAATGGCATAATGGGAGCTTATGATTATGCACATGAGATGTTTATGATGGAAGATATTCCGGAACAGACCTCATTAAAAATTAAAAAATTGAAGGAACAGCTGCGTGAACTCAGTAATGGTAAGGCGGAAAAGTTATGTATCTTTTGTGCCGGAGATTTTGGAATAAATATATATCAGGAATTGAACTACCGCTTAATCAAACCAGATAGTTTTTCAGATAACAATCCTAACAAATGGGGATATGTTTTGGAGGGAATTCATTGTATACCTCCGACAGAGCTGAATAAAGAAAATACTTTGCTGATTGTAGCAATGAAAAATCCTGAGACATTAGCTAATGATCTGAGGGAAAAAGGCTTTCTTTACGTAACAACGAAAGGTGAGGTAGATCGTTTGATGGAAGAAGTGCCTCCTATCAAATGGCTGGTAGAAGCAAAAAAGATTGAAAATGTGGATTACTCCTCAAAGGGAATGATTCAACTAGTTGATAAGTTTAATCAAACCATATTCGAAATATGCCAATACTATGAGAAGGGAGAATAATATGGATCTAAAGAATATTATTTATTTATACGCTAACGATGAAAGTACATTAGAGAAACCTTCGGTTTGGGTTATTTTTGGAGCAGGAGAGCGTGGAAGACAATTATTTCAAATACTTGCAAATCAAAATATTTTGATTGATTATTATTGTGATAATGATATCAAAAAGCAAGGCACAGTTATTGATGGTATTCCTTGTATGAGCATAAATGATCTTAAATTAAAGAAGGAAAGTTATTGTATTATTGTATCTCCATATAATGGGCACCAGCTTTTTGAAGATTTAAAAGAGCGAGGTTTTCATTATGTTGTTTCACCTGATATATTTAATTTGGTAGCATATATGGATAACAAAAGTTATTGTGATGGAAAAGATAATTTCTTTCCCTTCGGGCATTTTTACTCCTTATATCCGAATATGAAGGAGATGCATCAAAAAGAGCAAAGTCTGTTTTCAGATGACAAAGTAATAGCTGATATTGATTTCAATGAAGATATTCAAAAAGATTTTCTGAAAAAAATGACTACATTATATGATACGATTCCAAACTGGGAAAACATGTCAGTACCCTTAGGAACAACCAATTTGCGACATCGTTATGGCAACCCTAGTCTTAGTCCAGGGGATGCCATAGGATTACATTGCATGTTGCGTATCTTACAATCGAAGAGATTAATCGAGGTTGGTTCGGGATACACTTCAGCGGTTACCTTGGATACGAACGAATTTTATTTGGAAAATAAGATAGATTTAAAATTTATAGAGCCATACCCTACTTTACTACAGTCCTTGTTAAAGAAAAGTGATAAAGTTGAATTGATGCCTACCGGATTGCAGGAAATTCCGCTGTCTACCTTTGAACAGCTGGATTCAGGAGATATTCTATTTATTGATTCTACACATGTTTCTAAGATTGGCTCTGATGTCAATTATTTATTTTTTGAGATTCTACCAAGCTTAAAAAAAGGGGTCTATATTCATTTACACGATATTTTTTACCCATTTGAATATCCAAAACAGTGGATTTATAGCGGCATGATATGGAATGAATTATATCTTCTACGTGCATTTTTACAAAATAATAAGGATTATGAAATTATATTTTTTCAAAATATGATGGAAAAAAAATATATGAATTTGTTTTTGGAAAAATGGCCTCTACAGGCACCTGTTCATGGAGGTAGCTTCTGGTTGAGAAAAAAATTCTAAAAAGTAAGGTGTGAATCTTAACTATGAACAAGGGTACAGAGTTAAATATATTGCATGTTGATAATAGTGACTTATTAGGAAGAATTTTTAACGGGCATGATTTACATATTTCATTGAATGAGCTTGGTTATCACTCTTCTCAGGCAGTAAAGTATAAATATGGTACTGAAGATACTACGATTTTATTGGGGCAAGAAACTACGGAATATGCAGATCGATATATCGGTAATTTGGAAAGGGAGCTTTCTATGAATTCTATACTTGGAGTTTGGGATAGATATTTGGAAAACTCCAGGCAATTTCAAGATGCAAATATTGTACATTATCATAAAATTCATGTAGGGATAATGTCACTCATGCGATTTCAAAGATTACTAGAGAAGAAAGCCTCTGTATGGACGATTCATGATCCTTGGGCATTTACAGGGCATTGCGTACATCCGCTTGATTGTGATAATTGGAAAAGTGGATGTGAGGGATGCCCGAAAATAGATGATTATTTTCCCTTAAAACAGGATAAAGCCTCACAATTATGGAACATAAAGAAAAAAGCATTTCAAAATATTGATATAGATATTATAGTATCATCCCTATTTATGGAAGATTATATTAAGAACAGTCCATTAACAAGTCATCTTAATAGAATTCATAGAATTCCCTTCGGAATAAAATTAGAACAATTTAAGCAATTTAGTAAACAAGTGGTTCGTAAGGAGTGGAATATAAAAGATACTGATTTTGTGATTGGTTTTCGAAATGATGATTATTTTATTAAGGGCTGTAAATATATTTTTGAAGCTTTAGAGACATTAACAGATCATCAGATTGTAATTTTAACAGTCGGTAATGGAAAATTACCTCAGAACATTCGTAGTAAATTTCGTTCTATAGAACTGGGATGGCAGAATGATGAAGTATTACTTAGCAAATTCTATACTGCTTGTGATGTTTTTTTAATGCCTTCCTTAGCTGAAAGTTTTGGTATGATGGCTATAGAAGCAATGGCGTCAGAATGTGTTGTTGTGGTTTTTAAGAATACTGTTCTAGAGAATTTAGTATTTGCTCAGGAATGTGGCATTGCAGTGGAATATAAAAGCAGTAAAGCCATTAAGGAGGCTATTATTTATTTGTTGGAAAACTCTATGGAGCTTAAAATCCGAGGTGAAAAATCACGATTATTAGTTGAAGAGAATTACAATTATTCGGATTATGTAAGAAAACATATTGAGTTATATGAGGAAATAAATGATAGAAATACAAATTTAAAAATTTGAAATAGATATTATGAATATAAATGCAATAGATATTTATCGAAAAAATATAACTTTGTAAAGTTTCAAATATATTAAGGGCAAATGTTTATATAAAAGGAAAGAGGATACTGATATGGATGAATGTTACATTGATATTTTCCCTGAAATAAGAAAAATATATGATGATTTGATAGATGAAAGATCAAAATTATTATTCTGCCATAGATTGCTTTTTAATCTTACCAATGATTTTATATATATTCAGAAAATAGTGTCAGATATTCCATTATTCAAGGGTGTAAAACCACACCCGCATTTGGAATTCTATATAAAATGCAAAGAATATGTTAATCAAGAAAAAAAACTGATTTTTTATGGAGCGGCTTCTTTCCCACAAAGCTTATACGATTTTAGCATAAATGAGAGATATTTCAATTATGCAATTTTTAAAGAGCTACCATGGTATTGTTTTTGCGACGGGGATGAAGAAAAACAAAAAGTTTTATTTTTAGGACATAAGGTCATTTCTCCACAGCAATTAATTAATGATCACAACAATGATATAGTAGTAATCGGCACATGGGGGAGAAACGAGGAGATTAAACGGTATCTTGTAGGATTAGGATTTCCAATAGAGAATATTATCTTTTATCCAGAACAACCGGCAGATGCTGACATTGTTTTTTTACCGGAAGAACAATATTTTGATAGAGAATTTATGAAGCCTTTAACAAATGAAGTTTTTATTGATGCTGGAGCTTTTCGATGTGACACAGTTGAAGAATTTATAAAATGGTGTGATGGGAAATATGAGAAAATATATTCGTTTGAGCCTGATGAGGAAAATTATAAGTTATGCAATCAAATTATTAAAGAAAAAGGCATTAATAATATAGAATTAAATAAAATTGGGTTATCTGATTTAAATAAGACAGTTTTCTTCACTGGCGATGGTAGTGGCGG
>Ga0207834_1000430_pt1 | contig 15129 bp, 12 predicted proteins | sample LuqExpMetagenom5_FD_187763 | JGI IMG/M metagenome (GOLD analysis project Ga0207834, IMG submission 187763) | Tropical forest soil microbial communities from Luquillo Experimental Forest, Puerto Rico - Sample 5 (SPAdes) | ecosystem: Environmental > Terrestrial > Soil > Tropical forest ...
AATAGAAAAGCAGCTATCACCCTTGGAAAAGCAGTCCGCTGTTGCTAAGGTCTATTTGAAGTTGAAAGAAGAACTGAAAAGCCTTGAGGTTAATCAATTCTTAAAGGAATACGAGAAGATCAGGACGGCCAAAGATCAGGTTGAAGAAAAACTGACGATTGCTACTTCCGATTTTGAGAAGGCAAAAGAGGAATACGAAAATACCAAGGAAGAATATATCCGACTGGAACAGCAGCTTGAGGAATGCGATAAAGAGATTGAAGAAGATAAGAACAACTATAACGAGTTGAAACTTAACAAGGAAAAATCGGAAGGTGAGATTAAGCTTCTTCGGGAGCAGATCAGTTCTGTACGCCAGAATGACGAATATATCCAAAACCGTATACATACCAATAACCATGATATTCAGGTTAAAAAGGAAGAAGAGAATGGTTATCTGGCAGAGAAATCAAATATAGACGAGAAGATTGCAGGAATGGACGATCTTCTTACCGCTGCCCTTAATGAGCTTAACAGGATTAAAGATAATATTATCCGTTATTCTAAAGAGATTGAAGAATGCAATAACAATATCTTTGAACACCTGAATATTAATTCCGGTATTAAAAGTAACATGCAGCGTTACGAGACAATGCTGGAACAGAACAATATCCGTAAAGCTGATTTGAACCAGAGAATTTTACGGAATAAAAGTGAAGAAAGTCTCTATGATGAGACGATTAAGACCTGCCAGGAGAATTTAAAGAACGTTTCCGAACTGTTAATCGATAAAACCAGGGAAAGCAATGAGCTTGAACAGCAGATATCTGACACACAATCAATCATTGACAGTGTCAGTGCGGAATATAATGAAGTACAGGCTCGTCATCTGGGGGAAAAATCCCGCCTTGATTCCTTAATGAACTTGACGGAGCGATATGAAGGCTATGGTGTAAGTATCAAGAAAATCATGGAGCTCAAGCCCCAGAAGCCTGGAATAATCGGTGTTGTTGCGGATATCATCAAGGTTGAAAAGGCATATGAAACTGCGATTGAGACAGCACTTGGCGGTACCATTCAGAATATCGTCACTGATGATGAAGCAACCGCGAAGAGCCTGATTGCTTATCTGAAGCAGAACAAATTCGGCAGGGCAACCTTTTTACCATTAACCAATATGTCTGTCGGCTCCGGAATACAGAATGATAAGGTATTAAAAGAGCCTGGAGTACTTGGTATTGCGAGCAATCTGGTTGAGACAGATAAGAAATTTGATACATTAATTGATTATTTACTAGGTAGAATTATCGTAGTTGATGATATTGATCATGCTACTGCAATCGCAAGGAAATATAATTATACCTTGAGAATTGTAACTCTGGAAGGAGAACTCCTCGCTCCCGGTGGTTCCATTTCCGGTGGTGCATATAAAAATGCAAGTAATCTGTTAGGTAGACGGCGTGAAATTGAGGAGATGGAGGAGCAGGTTGCTTCCTTATTCAATCAGTCGAATGAACTGTTACGTAAGAAAGAAGAAGCCAGAGAAACCAAGGCAAGACTTCGTGGTAGCCTGGAAGAGGTGAAGGCTCTGATGCAGGAGAAGTTCCTGGAGCAGAATACAGCTAAGATGAACCTTGACCGTGAGCTGACCAAAAAGTCCGAGGCTGAGGCCGTTTATCAGGAGTATGTGAAGGAACTGCAGGAAATTGAACTGCAGGCCAGAGACTTAAAAGATAACTTAAGTAAGCTAAACGAATCTCTTGCCCAGAATGCACAGCAGAATAAAGAAAAGGAAACGAAGATAGAACAGCTGACAAAGCTCTTGGAGGAAGAACGGAGCAAGGAACAGGCTGCTAATGAAAAGTCTTCCCAGTTAAAGCTTGAATTATCTTCCTTTGAGCAGAATAATCAGTTCTTAATGGAAAATGTAAAACGTGTGAAAAGAGAAATTGAACGGCTTTATGAGGAAGAGGCAGCACTAAAGGCTGATATTCTTAAGGCAAACCAGGCAGTTGAAGAAAAAGAAAAAACAATCGGGTTGACGGAAGCGCAGATTGCCAGATATAATGAAGCCATTCTGGAGCTGGAAACAAAGATTAAGAAAAGAACCTCAGAAAAAGAGCGCATTAACAGTATTCATAAGAATTTCTTTGCAAAACGCGAGGAGCTTTCCAATCTGATGAATGAACTGGATAAGGAATGCTATCGTTTAAACGGCCAGAAGGAAAAGCTGATCGAACAATCCGACCTGCAGATGAGTTATATGTGGGAGGAATACGAGCTTACCTACACCAGTGCTTTAGAATTTCCTATCGATAACGAAATCAGCCTGACCCAGGCTAAGAAATCAATCTCGGAAATTAAGGTTAAGATCAAGGAGCTTGGTGATGTTAACGTCAATGCGATTGAGGATTATAAAAATCTATCGGAACGTTATGAATTCCTCCATGGTCAGAGAGAAGATCTGATCAAGGCTGAGGAAGCGCTCCAGCAGATCATCAATGAGCTGGACAGCGAGATGCGAAAACAGTTTGAAGAGAAGTTTAAAGCAATCAATGAACAGTTTGATATCGTATTTCAAGAGCTATTCGGCGGCGGTAAAGCAGATCTCGAGCTGACAGAGAATGAAGATATTCTGGAAGCCGGAATTCGTATCAATGCCCAGCCTCCGGGTAAGAAGCTTCAGAACATGATGCAGCTTTCCGGTGGTGAAAAAGCCTTAACAGCGATCTCCTTATTATTTGCAATCCAGAATCTGAAGCCTTCGCCCTTCTGTCTATTGGATGAGATTGAAGCTGCGCTGGATGATTCAAACGTAAAGCGATTTGCAAAATATCTTCATAAGCTGACGAAGGATACCCAATTTATCGTTATCACCCACCGTAGAGGTACAATGGCTGCTGCTGATATTCTATACGGAATCACGATGCAGGAAAAGGGTGTGTCAACTCTGGTATCCGTAAGTCTGATTGAAAATGAGCTCGAGAAATAGTATGGTAAATACATGTTAAGCATTACAAAAAAGGAAATAATTAATAGATGTAAATTTGTATTATAAAGTATTATCTTATTAATATAATGATATTTGAAAAGTAACTTTTGCTCTAGGAACCACTATGAAGTAATGCCTGAACATAAATATCTTATGATATTATTCTTACAGGCAATATTGATATTATCAAACAAAATAAAGGGTTTCCAACGCAGGGTTCTAAATAATGAATATCTATATTAGTAATAGCAATATGGAGGTTATATGGGAGAAAAAACAGGTTTTTTCGGAAAATTAGTGCAAGGATTATCAAAAACCAGAAACAGTATTGCTCATGGAATCGATGCCATCTTCAGCGGTTTCTCCAGCATCGATGATGATTTTTATGAGGAGCTGGAAGAGGTTCTGATTATGGCTGACTTGGGAATTAATACAACCACATCCATCATCGAGAACCTGAGAAAGAAAGTGAAGGAAAATAAGATCAAGGATCCGGGCGAGTGCAGACAGCTTCTGATTAGCAGCATGAAGGAGCAGATGCAGCTGAAAGAAACGGCTTATGATTTTGAAAATCAGAAATCTGTCGTACTTTTAATCGGTGTTAACGGAGTCGGTAAAACAACCTCTGTTGGTAAGCTTGCCGGTCAGATGAAGGATAAAGGGAAAAAGGTTATGGTTGCGGCTGCGGATACCTTCCGCGCCGCAGCGATTGAACAGCTGACCGAATGGGCACACAGAGCCAACGTAGATATCATTGCCCAGAAGGAAGGCTCCGATCCTGCCGCTGTTATATATGACGCTGTTACCGCAGCAAAGGCACGAAATATCGATATTCTGCTTTGCGATACGGCTGGGCGCCTTCATAATAAGAAGAACCTTATGGAAGAGCTTAGAAAGATTGATCGCGTAATAGAACGTGAATACCCCGAAGCCTACAGAGAGACGCTGGTTGTTCTCGACGGAACCACCGGCCAGAATGCTCTGGCGCAGGCAAAGGAATTTAATGAGGTAGCAGATATTACGGGTATTGTTCTGACGAAGCTTGATGGAACCGCAAAGGGCGGAATTGCTATTGCAATCCAGTCCGAGCTTGGTATTCCGGTGAAGTATATCGGCATCGGCGAGAAGATCGACGATCTTCAGAAATTCAATGCAGATGATTTTGTGAATGCATTATTCCAGAAAAATGAATAAGTTACAGTTGTTAAGCATTTCACAGATTTTTCACTGTGAAATGCTTTCACATAATTAAACAAGTGCCAAAATGTCCAGGCACAAAGATGGAGGTAATACCATGATGACATTAGATAAGTTTGAGGAAGCTACGGAAGCTGTCAAAAAAGTAATACTGCGTACAGAGCTGGTGTACAGTGATTATTTCTCTGATCAGACAGGCAACAAGGTATACTTAAAGCCGGAAAACATGCAATTTACCGGTGCTTATAAGGTACGTGGTGCTTATTACAAAATCAGTACATTATCCGAAGAAGAAAGAGAGCGCGGACTTATCACAGCATCTGCCGGTAACCACGCTCAGGGAGTTGCCTATGCAGCGAAGCTCTACCATGCGAAGGCGATTATTGTGATGCCTTCTACGACGCCACTGATTAAGGTTAACAGAACGAAGAGCTATGGTGCAGAGGTAATTCTATATGGAAATGTATATGATGAGGCATGCCAGTATGCACTCAAGCTTGCTGAGGAAAATGGTTATACCTTCATTCACCCCTTTAATGATGAGGTTGTTGCTACCGGACAGGGTACGATTGCCATGGAGATTTTCAAAGATCTTCCTACCGTTGACATCATCCTTGCTCCTGTCGGCGGCGGCGGTCTGCTTGCCGGTGTATCAACTTTAGCTAAAATGCTTAATCCTAATGTCAAAATAATCGGTGTTGAGCCTGCCGGAGCTGCCTGCATGAAGGAATCCTTAAAAGCAGGACATGTCGTAACACTTCCCCATGTGGACACAATTGCTGACGGTACAGCGGTGAAGACTCCGGGAGACGTTATTTTCCCTTATATTCAGAAATATGTCGATGACATCATTACGGTAGAAGATCAGGAATTAATCGTTAATTTTCTGGATATTATCGAAAATCATAAAATGGTAGTTGAAAATTCTGGTTTACTTACAGTAGCAGCCTTGAAGCATTTAAAATGCAAGGACAAGAAGATTGTATCCATCTTAAGCGGCGGCAATATGGATATCATCACGGTATCCTCCATCGTACAGCATGGCTTGATCCAAAGAGGCAGAGTATTTACCGTATCCGTTCTTCTTCCGGACAGACCGGGCGAGCTTGTGAACGTAGCCAGTATTATTGCAAAGGCACGCGGTAATGTAATCCGTCTGGATCATAACCAATTTGTCAGCATCAACCGTAACAGTGCAGTTGAGCTTACGATCACCATGGAGACCTTCGGCCACGAGCATAAGCAGGAGATTGTCCAGGCCCTGATTGACGGCGGTTATAATCCGAAGATCTGTATGCCGAGTAAATTGTATTAAATAGTTACTTTATGATACTGTATCATGGTTATTTTGATTTTTGAGTTTTCCGATAATGAATTTCTGGTTTATAACACATCACATTTAAAATCATTAGGATAAGCGGATTAATGTGATGCGGTATTCGTGCTTTTACATAGAAAGCGCTTAAAATTTCGTGAATTTTAACGGGAGCCCAGTCTATTTACAGAATATAAAGATATTGTTATAATACAAGTATCTTTATATTCTGTATTATCATAATAAATGGATGAATACTATCATCCATGGATACGATTCTTAAGTGCATAAGCTGCACTTCATAACAATTCCTTCTTATTCCGAACATTAATTTTCTTCCGTATTAATAAGCAATAAAATGAGCATCTGTAAGGAAGGTATCCGGTAAATGAGATATTTTTTTATTTTCCGATTAAAATGAAAAATATTTTTAATACGAAGGCACCGGATGTCCGGAGAATAAGATAGAATGAAATTGTTGGCTGGAAGTAAGGTTTCGGTATTGACATTACTTCTAAAATAAGTTAATATAATCACAAGAACATTAGTTCGTATTTTGGAGGCGGTGCCTTCATAAAAAGGGAGATCAGATATGGCAAAGGATGATAAAATCAGAGCATTGGAATCTGCTTTGGCGCAGATTGAAAAACAATACGGTAAAGGCTCAATCATGAAGCTTGGCGATACGAATGCGAATATGAACATTGAGACCGTTCCCACAGGCTCCATCAGTCTGGATATTGCACTTGGACTTGGCGGTGTACCCAAGGGGAGAATTTTGGAAATCTATGGACCTGAGTCCAGCGGTAAAACAACCGTTGCCTTACATATGGTTGCTGAGGTACAGAAGAGAGGCGGAATAGCAGGTTTTATTGATGCTGAACACGCTTTAGATCCCGTTTATGCCAAGAATATCGGTGTAGATATTGATAATTTATATATTTCACAGCCGGATAACGGCGAGCAGGCATTAGAGATTACAGAGACTATGGTACGTTCCGGTGCTGTTGATATCGTAATCATCGACTCGGTTGCAGCCTTGGTTCCAAAGGCTGAAATTGACGGCGAGATGGGTGATTCCCATGTTGGTCTGCAGGCGAGACTGATGTCCCAGGCACTTCGTAAATTAACTGCCGTCATCAGCAAATCCAATTGTATTGTAGTATTTATTAATCAGCTTCGTGAGAAGGTTGGTGTTATGTTTGGTAACCCCGAGACGACAACCGGTGGCCGCGCTCTCAAGTTCTATGCTTCCATCCGTCTGGATGTAAGAAGGATAGAATCCTTAAAGCAGGGCGGAGACGTTGTTGGTAACAGAACCCGAATTAAGGTTGTAAAGAATAAGATTGCTCCTCCGTTTAAGGAAGCAGAATTTGACATTATGTTTGGTAAGGGTATCTCCAAGGAAGGTGATGTTCTCGACTTGGCTGCAGATAACGGAATTGTAGTGAAGAGCGGCGCTTGGTTTGCATATAATGATTCCAAGATCGGACAGGGTCGTGAGAATGCAAAGCAGTACCTGATTGATAATCCGGAAATATTTGCTGAGATTGAGACAAAGGTCAGAAGCAAGTTTACCTTGAATCCAGTTAAGAATTACAGTGAAGTATTAGAATAGTGAAGTATTTGAATAGTGAAGTATTTGAATAGTGAAGTATTTGAATAGTAAAGTATTAGAATAGTGAAGTATTTGAATAGTGAAGTATTTGTATAGTGAAGTATTTGTATAGTGAAGTATTTGAATAGTGAAGTATTTGTATAGTGAAGTATTTGTATAGTGAAGTATTTGTATAGTGAAGTATTTGTATAGTGATTTTATTAGAATAATGATCTATTAGAATAATGATCTGTTAGAATAATGATCTATTAGAATAATGATCTATTAGAATAATGATCTATTAGAATAATGATCTGTTAGAATAATGATTTGTTAAATTATTCTACTGTTATTAAAAAGTGATATCTGTATCACGTAGTTCATATGATTTTGGCTGTCCACGATAGGGTAGTTGACATAGGTTTATAAGGATGCCTATTCATTTACTATTGAATTGGACAGCCTTTTCTATATGGGCCTTTCATATAAAATTACTGATTAATAAGAATACAGAAAAGGAGCTTTAATATGATTGTTACACGATTGGAAGAGCTTGAGCAATCGAAAGTGAAAGTATATATTGATTATGAATATGCATTTCTTCTTTATCAAAAGGATATAACCCAATTTAAGCTTAGGGAAGGAGACTTGATTACGCAGGCGGTATACGAGGATATCGTCAGTAATACGGTCTATTACAGAGCAAGGCAGAAAGCTTTATCCATATTAAAATCGATAGACCGGACAGAACAGGAGCTTCGCAAAAAGCTTTCAGACGCAGGATATACGAATGACATCATTGATAAAACCATATCCTATATCTCCGGATACGGGTATCTCAATGATGAACGCCTAGCCTCCGCTTACGTAAGGGCAAGGAAAAATACGAAAAGCAAGCTTGTGATCAAGAATGAATTACTGCAAAAGGGCGTGAAGAAAGAAATTATTGATTTTGTATTTGATGAGGCATATGATAACGAGGAACAGGAAGATTCTGAGTTAATTGCCATTAAAAAAGCAATTGCAAAGAAAGTAAAAGATCCCGGGAATCTGGATTATGATGAAAAACAGAAGCTGATCGCATCCTTGTACAGAAAAGGGTTTGATATTAGTAAAATAAAACAAATTTTAGATAATTTTTATAAATAAAATCCCCACATTGTTCCATTTTTAACGAATTTGTCCTTGCCTTTTTTGAGTAAATATAATAAAATTATAATCGGCATAGAATTGATTAATAATTAACAATAGAAAAATGGAGGGCTGAAAATGAGCAGTACAGCACAACTGTCAGCAAGAGAAAGAATTACTTCTTTGCTTGACGACAATAGTTTTGTTGAAGTCGGCGCTTTCGTTACAAAAAGAAGTACAGACTTTAATTTGCAGCAGAAAGAAACCCCTGCTGACGGCGTTATAACCGGTTATGGAGTAATTGAAGGTAATCTTGTTTATGTATATAGCCAAGATGCAGCTTCCATGGGTGGCTCCGTAGGTGAAATGCACGCTAAGAAAATAGCACATATCTATGATTTGGCACTTAAAGTAGGTGCTCCCGTAATAGGGTTATTAGACTCATCAGGTCTCAGATTGCAGGAGGCAACCGATGCCTTAAACGGATTTGGCGAGATATATCTGAAGCAGACCTTAGCTTCCGGTGTTATCCCTCAGATTACCGCTATCTTCGGAAACTGCGGCGGTGGCCTGGCTGTATTGGCTTCTTTAAGCGATTTTTCTTTTATGGAAGGGAAAAATGCAAAGCTATTTGTAAATTCTCCCAATGCTTTACTCGGCAACAGCAAAGAAAAATGCGATACAGCAAAGGCTGTTTTCCAGGCTAAATCTGGAGCAGTCGATTATGTCGGTGAGACAGAAGCTGATGTAATCAGCCAGATTCGCAATTTAATAACAGTTTTACCTTCGAATAATGAAGATGATGCTTCTTTTGATGAATGTACCGATGATCTGAATCGATTACTTCCTGCATTATCATCGGATTCCAAGAGAGCTTTAGCTGATATTTCTGATAATAATTATTTCTTTGAAATCAAAGCAGATTATGCAAAAGAGATGGTTACCGGTTTTATCCGCCTCAATGGTGTGACCGTTGGCGCAGTTGCGAACCGTACGGAAGTAATTGATAATTCCGGCAAGGTAACCGATCATTTTGATGGTTCCTTAACGACTGCAGGCTGCTATAAGGCAGAAAGCTTTGTTAATATCTGTGATGCTTTCAATATTCCTGTATTAACACTGACTAATGTAAGCGGTTACAAAGCAACCGTAGAAGAGGAGAAAAACATAGCTGTAGCTTCTGCTAGATTAACCCATGCCTTTGCTAATGCCACTGTGCCGAAGGTTAATGTTATCGTAGGTAAAGCTTATGGAACAGCCTATGTAACCATGAACTCCAAGCACATTGGTGCAGACCTTGTATTTGCAGTTCCAAGTGCACAGATTGGTATGATGGATGCTGATTTAGCAGCTCAGATTATGTATGACGGCGAGGATTTGAGTGTTCAGAAGGAGAAATCCGCTGAATATGCTGCACTTCAATCCAGTGCAGAAGCTGCTGCTAAGCGCGGATACGTAGACAGCATCATCGAACCAGAAACGATTCGTAAACATGCTATCTATACCTTCGAAATGCTGTTCACAAAAAGAGAGACCCGGCCTGCTAAAAAGCATGGCACCAAATAGAGTGAAAGATAACCCAACTTTTACAAAGAATTTTGAATGAAATCGCTTTCTAATAATGTCGCCTAAAGGTGGCGGAATGGAGGTTATGATGGGTACATTACAGTTCAGCCAATCAGTGCTTCTCTCAGGTAGTCTGAGTGATTATATCAACATCAACACATTGTTTTGCGCAGTGGTTGTTTTAGCAATATTATTCTTAATTATGTGCATCACCTATTTTATTAATATCAAACCAAACCTGAATGACAATACCTCAGGTAAGGGTTCATATAATAACAGTTCCGTAGATAAAGCGATTACACAGATTGTGAATAATGAAGAAGAGGAACTTGTGAGTGATTGTGAGCTGGTAGCGGTAATAACAGCAGCAATATATGCTTCTATGGGTGATGCTGTACCAGCTGACGGATTCGTTGTTCGTTCCATCCGCAGAGCAAACAGCAGTAAATGGAAGAACGCATAACTTATTTGATAAAACAAGTAAATTGAACATTTTACTTGCATAAAGTATGGCACCCCGCGGTGTTAATGACAAGGAGGATTTAATTATGAAATATTATACAATTACAGTAAACGGAAATGTATATAATGTATCTGTTGAAGAAGGAATTACAGCGGCTCCCGCAGCAGCTCCTGTTACTGCTCCTGCATCCGCTCCGAAGGCAGCTGCTCCCGCTACAGCAGCACCTGCACCTGAGAAACCTGCAGCACCTGCTGCTACTGGAAGTGCTGGAAGCTTCAAGGTTAGCTCACCGATGCCCGGTAAGATTATATCTACCAAAGCTACTGTAGGACAGGCGATTAAGAAGGGCGAAGTAATCTTAATTCTGGAAGCTATGAAGATGGAAAATGAAATTGTTGCACCTCAGGATGGTACTGTAGCAAGCATTAATGTAACTGCTGGACAGTCCGTTGAAGCAGGAACTTTACTTGCAACATTAAACTAATAACTTTTCGCTTGCGGCGTTTGGCATATGTATGATCAGAAAGATTATTATGCTGTCGCTGAACAGACCTGGAACAATTATAAAATCCAGGACTGATGAATGGTTATCTGAATTTATATTTCACAGGAGGTAGAGTAATGGCAGAACAAGTAAAAAGACCGGTTAAAATAACCGAAACGATATTACGTGATGCCCACCAATCCCTGATTGCAACAAGAATGTCGACGGAAGAGATGCTTCCGATTCTTGAAACAATGGATAAAGTAGGTTATCATGCAGTGGAATGCTGGGGTGGCGCAACCTTTGATGCTTCCTTACGTTTCCTGAAGGAAGATCCCTGGGATAGACTCAGAAAGCTTAGAAAAGGCTTTAAGAATACAAAGCTGCAGATGCTGTTCCGCGGACAGAACATCCTCGGATACCGTCATTATGCTGATGATGTAGTGGCATATTTTGTTCAGAAATCCATCGCAAACGGTATTGATATCATCCGTATCTTTGATGCTTTAAACGATATGCGTAACCTGGAATGTGCGGTAAATGCAACCAACAAAGAAAAAGGTCATGCTCAGGTTGCAATATCCTATACTTTAGGCGATGCATATACTCATGAATATTATGTAGCTATGGCCAAGAGAATTGAAGAGCTTGGTGCATCCTCCATCTGTATTAAGGATATGGCAGGCTTATTAGTTCCATACGAAGCTACGGAGTTAGTAACTGCATTAAAATCAGCGGTAAGCATCCCGATTGATCTTCATACCCACTATACCAGCGGTGTCGGCGGCATGACCTACTTAAAAGCAGTGGAAGCAGGCTGCGATATCATCGATACAGCAATCTCTGCATTTGCAATGGGTACGAGCCAGCCAGCTACCGAAGTCATGGTAGAGACCTTCAAGGGAACTCCTTATGACATCGGCTATGATCAGAACATCTTAGCTGAGATAGCAGATTATTTCCGTCCTCTTCGTGATAAGGCTCTCGATACCGGCTTATTAAATCCGAAGGTTATGGGCGTAGATATTAAGACTCTTTTATACCAGGTTCCGGGCGGTATGTTATCCAACCTTGTATCCCAGTTAAAAGAAGCTAATCAGGAAGATAAATATTATGAAGTATTAAAAGAAGTTCCGAGAGTTCGAAAGGACTTCGGTGAACCACCGTTAGTTACACCTTCCAGTCAGATTGTCGGAACACAAGCGGTACTTAATGTACTCGCTGGTGAGCGTTATAAGATGGTTACCAAGGAAACCAAAGCAATGTTAGCCGGCGAATATGGCCAGACTGCCAAGCCCTTTGATCCTGAGGTTCAGAAGAAGGTTATCGGCGACAAGAAACCGATTACCTGCCGTCCTGCAGATCTGATTGAACCTGAGCTTCATAAAATTGAAGCAGAAATTACCCAGTGGAAGCAGCAGGAAGAGGATGTATTAACCTACGCGTTATTCCCTCAGGTTGCTATTGATTTCTTCAAATACCGTCAGGCACAGCAGACTAAAGTAGATGTTACAGCTGCAGATAAAGCTAACAAGGCATATCCGGTGTAAGTTATTTTACATTGTAAGTGAATTTCCTGTGTAAGATAATTTTTAATGTAAATTAATTTCCAGCGTATATTAATTTCTGGTGTATTTTTATTTATAATATTTTGTTGGGATATTTTCAAATACTATCTACTAATTTAATTTCTATCTATTATAATTTGCTTGACAAAGCTTTCATAATTAGTTATACTACCACCTGTAAAGAAAAAACCTTTACAGGTGGTGATTTTTTATGAAGCAATCAGAAAACCAGCTTGATAAGCTGGAGGAAATAGTGTTACAGTCAATTTTATATGACTTTTACGGTGAATTATTAAGCGATCATAAAAAACAGATTTTTGAAGATTATGTATTAAATGACTTATCCCTCAGTGAAATTGCCACAGAACAAGGTATCAGCAGACAGGGTGTCTATGATATCGTAAAGCGTTGTACTACGGAGCTTAAGGATTATGAAGCCAAATTATCCTTAATGCACAAATTCCAGACAATCAAAGAGAAAATAGGTTCAATCAAAGAAATCGTAACTAATACAACTACAACAGGAGATATTACACAGCTTAGTGCAATATCAGCCTTGACAGACGAAATATTAAAGGAATTGTAGAAGCGATTTGTAATAATATATTAGGAAAGCTACGAATAATCCGCTTGAACAATCCACTCACTTGTCTTTTTCAGGTTTATTTGCCGCTTTGTGCGGGGAATGGAGACTTATATGGCATTTGAAAGTTTATCTGATAAATTACAAAATATATTTAAAAGCTTAAAGGGAAAAGGAAGACTTTCCGAAGCAGACGTTAAAACTGCCTTGAAAGAAGTAAAGATGGCATTATTAGAGGCAGACGTTAACTTCAAGGTCGTTAAAAACTTTGTTAATACCGTACAGGAGAGAGCAGTAGGACAGGACGTCCTGAACAGCCTGACTCCGGGACAGATGGTTATAAAGATTGTTAATGAAGAGATGGTTAAGCTCCTGGGCGAGCAGACCGTTGAACTTCAGTTGAAGCCTTCCAACGAAATTACCGTACTTATGATGTGTGGTCTTCAGGGTGCAGGTAAAACCACGACAGTAGCAAAGCTTGCCGGAAAGCTGAAATCCAAAGGAAGAAAGCCTCTTTTGGTAGCCTGTGATATTTACCGTCCTGCTGCAATTGACCAGCTGCAGATTAACGGCGATAAACAGGGTGTCAGCGTCTTTTCCATGGGTGATAAGCACAAGCCTTTAAATATTGCTAAAGCGGCAATGGAACATGCTGCAAAAAACAATTACAATGTGGTAATTCTTGATACTGCAGGACGTCTTCATATCGATGAAGCAATGATGGAAGAGCTGCAGGAGATCAAATCCAATATAACCGTGCATCAGACTATTTTAGTTGTTGATGCGATGACAGGTCAGGATGCAGTCAATGTATCCGAGATGTTTAATGAGAAGCTTGGCATCGACGGAGTTGTCTTAACGAAGCTAGATGGCGACACCAGAGGCGGTGCTGCATTATCCATCCGTGCAGTAACCGGCAGACCTATTCTATATGTAGGTATGGGAGAGAAATTAAATGATCTGGAACAGTTTTATCCGGACCGTATGGCCTCCCGTATCCTTGGAATGGGTGATATCCTTACCTTAATTGACAAAGCCCAGGCTGAATTTGATGAGACCAAAGCCAGAGAGATGGAGAAGAAGTTCAAAAAAGCCGAATTCGATTTTAATGATTTCCTCGATAATATGCAGCAGGTTAAGAAAATGGGCGGCTTAGCTGATATTCTCAGCATGATGCCCGGAGTTGGTAAACAGCTTAAGGGTGTGGAAGTTGATGAAAATGCTCTTTCTTCTACAGAAGCGATCATCTACTCCATGACTAAAGCAGAACGTTCCAATCCTGATATTCTTAATCTTTCCCGTAAGAGAAGAATTGCTGCAGGTGCAGGTGTTGATATCAGCGAAGTGAATTCCCTGGTAAAGCAGTTTGAGCAGTCCAAAAAGATGATGAAGCAAATGTCAGGAATGATGGGCGGCAAAGGCGGTAAAAAAGGCGGCAAGTTCCGTATGCCCTTTGGATTTTAGCAGTCTTCGGATATTATCATTATTTGTGATGGTATTCGTTTAGATAATAAGAAGAGTTTTAAGGAGGTGAAATAAATGGCAGTAAAGATTAGATTAAAGAGAATGGGTCAGAAAAAGGCTCCTTTCTATAGAATCATTGTTTCTGATTCCAGAACACCTAGAGATGGTAGATTTATCGAGGAAATCGGTACTTATGATCCTACCCAGAATCCTAGCGCTTTCAACGTAAACGCTGAAGCAGCTAAGAAATGGTTAGCAAATGGTGCACAACCGACAGATACTGTTGGTAAAATCTTCAAGAACGCAGGTATTCTTTAATTAGCATCGTGGAGGGAATGCGAATTAAATTACTAATTCGCAGTGGAAAAACACTATGTGTTTTTCCACTTCATATTTAATATGGAGGTAGTGAAAATGAAGGAGTTAGTCGAAGTAATCGCTAAATCACTCGTTGATCATCCCGATGAGGTTGTAGTTACGGAAAAAGAAACCGATAAGGCAATTGTTGTGGAATTAAAAGTCGCTTCTGAGGATATGGGAAAAGTAATCGGCAAACAAGGCCGTATTGCTAAATCCATTCGTACCGTAGTAAAAGCAGCCGCAACAAAGGATGACAAAAAGGTAGTAGTTGAGATTCTGCAATAGCAGTAAATCCAATTGCAATTTTTCCAATGCAGAATCAAGGAAGCTGTCTATTATGTCATATGAAGCATTATGTTTTCATCGTTGACATAGTAGAACAGCTTCTTTTTGTATCTATGATATTTTTATTTGTGGTTAGCTAAAATAT
>Ga0207834_1000432_pt1 | contig 15089 bp, 12 predicted proteins | sample LuqExpMetagenom5_FD_187763 | JGI IMG/M metagenome (GOLD analysis project Ga0207834, IMG submission 187763) | Tropical forest soil microbial communities from Luquillo Experimental Forest, Puerto Rico - Sample 5 (SPAdes) | ecosystem: Environmental > Terrestrial > Soil > Tropical forest ...
ATCTCCTTTACCAAAAACGAAGGATCAAACGCATTAAGAAATATTTGACGAACACCAAACTCTCGAACAGTGCTAACTACCTGAGGTAATGTATTATAGTTAATATTTGAAACCGTAAAAAGTACATTGACCATTCTAGATGATTTAAAGCTTTGAAATATACTTAAAGAGTTAATTACTTTATCATATACTCCTGCCCCACGTATTAAGTCATTTACTTCACGCGGACCATCCAAAGAAAGTGAAATATTATTTAGTCCTGAGTCTATTAATTTTTCTACGATTTTTTCTGTAATAAGAGTTCCGTTACTACTCATATTTACGTGCAATTTTAGCTTATGAGCATATGCAATAATAGCATAGATATCTTTGTGCATCAGTGGTTCTCCGCCTGTAAGATACAGTTGACGAACACCTCTAGCTTTAGCACCCTCCAAAGTCACTTTAACATCATCAAATTCAAGTTTATCTGAATTAATAAAAATATCACACGTTTGGCAATGCAAATTACAAACATTGGTTAGCTTTATGTATATTTTTTTTATGTTCAAAGGAATCCTCCTCTTTTCATTCACCCATAAAAAGTTGATTAATTTGTCCTTTTTCAATTGCACGTAACGTAAGCCTAACAAACCATTTTATTGAGGGATCCTTTGGATATTTCGTTTGTAAATATTCGAAATTCTTAATTCTTCTCTCAAATTTGCTTTGAACATCGTCAATGCCTAAATGATAGTTAACCGCTCTATTATTAGCAATTGGTTGTCCCCCTGCTTTTATCAGCCGATACGCAAGATCGGTATCTTCACAACCGCTCCATTCAAAGTTAAGGTCAAAGTCCCCAGCTTTTTTCAACAGCTTGCTTGAAACAGATGCATTACTGGTTACAAAATAAGCCCATGCGACCTCTCTCTTTTGAGAATTCCAGTGACTCATTGCAACTTTTTCCCAATGGGGAAGATAAAAGCTTCCATCTACTCGTTTTTGATATCGTAGTCCTCGTACAATCGCATTTTCATTCTTCCTATGAATCTCTACATGCTCTGCTATAAAATCAGGAGAAACCACCATATCATCATCACTAAAAAGGATAATATCACCGGTAGCATGCATCATTGCATGATTTCTGGATGCGCCAGCATTATTCGTTCCTTTTGGTATAGAAAATATATTAACGTTTTTGATATCTATTTTATTACATATATTGATTAATGATAATGTCTCGCCTTCTGTTACAATGATAATGGAAAAATCTTTATAGCTCTGCTCTTTATAAGATTCAAGCACTGGGACAAGATTTGAAACCGGGCGATTAGTAGCTATAATTACTTCAACACTCATTTGAATTCTCCTCACTCAACACTCATGCTATTATAGAAACTATCCTTATACACTCTTTCTTTGATCTGCTCCAAAACTTCAAGTACGCTTGGTGTTTTACCAATCTGCATTCTTTGTAATTCATTTTTGTTAATAGTACCTTGTAAATAAGCGTTAAGAATTTCCCATCCGCCTTCATAACAGGTATGACAAAAACCGCTATTGACTTTTCTATCCTTGTACTCTTCTTTTGCTTTTTCGATACTAGCTCTTGCTTTCTCTGTTTCCTCATGAATAGTACTACTGATTACCGGTATACAAGGGCAGCTCTTTATCTTTCCGCGGTTATCTATTCCATTAACAAAATACGGAACATAACAACGAGTCGTACGATGGCCCGTTTCTAAGATTCCTAATAAGTTTGTCATATATGCTTTAGGAGGAAGAATATCTTGATAATACTCATGTTCTTCATATAACTGACGTAATTTGCTAAGATCCCTCAATAGCGGAGAATACTTTCCTTGAGTCCAGCGAACCGGGAAAGGTATCAATTTAATATAGTAACCTTTTTTTGAATATTGAAGTAAATAATCTGCATAGGCTTTTATTAATTCGATATTCCGATCATGAAGTACCATTTGTACCTCAACCTTTATTTCCTTCTCAAGGCAATACTCCAGACTCTCTAATAGCTGGTTACTGAGCTTTTCACTTGGAACACGATAGCTATTCATATCATATTGAAAGCCGTCCAACGAAATATATAATAATAGGTTTTTACATTTACTTAATGCCTCAATCGTTGCTTTATCTAATAGGGAGCCATTTGTTGTCAATATAATCAACTCATAGCTAGACGAAATCTCTATTAAATAATCAGTAAGCCCCTGTATCAAAGTTAATTCGCCGCCAATAAGGCTCAAAATAGGTGACGGTACAATCTCTAATACCCTTTTGCAATGCTCCCGCATTCTAATCCCCAGTTTTTTATCTTTAGAAGCATCCAGCTCAATAACTTCACCAGCAGATTCTGCTAAAGTAAAAACTCCATTTTTAACAGGAATTGGTTTCAATGGGGCTGTACAATATTCACAACGAAAATTACAGGCGTTGTCTACAAACATAAGTTCAGTAATAAGATTTTTATATTGCATCATCAACACTCCTTTTTGGCAAAGCTATACTCCTAATTACCTGCCTTTTTTCTTTCGATAAAGTCAACAAGACTATGTACGCTTTTTATAACATCCCCTCCCAAATCACTATCATCAATTTCGATATCAAATCTTCTTTCAATTGCTACTAGCAATTCTAATCCATCAATCGAATCCAAACCAATTCCACCCTCAAATAATAATACGTCATCTCCAATTTCTGAAGGCGTAAGGTTTAAGTTAAGTGCCTCAACTATCGTAGTTTTTACTTCATCATATAATTTGTTCATAATCCGTTCTCCTTTTCAAACTTTTTATTATATTAATTATTGCTTAACACCTGAGGCAGAGAATTTGTGTAATCCCCGTCTCCAGATGATTATTACGAAAACCAGAAAAAACTAATACTTATATACCATGCTTACAGAGCGTTGTACTAATTAGATTTCGTTCGTTACTACAGCTGCATTGGGAAACGCTTTTTGCAGCAATGCCTCTATGTCTTCGTTTTTGCCTGTATAATGAAATACAATATTTGTTATCTGATAATTATTAGTAATAAACTCTATCAACTTGCTTTCAATCCCCCGACCCAATGCACGGCAAGAAACACTGAAAAGGGTAAGACTGTTACCTTTAATTTCAAAGGCTCCCACAATTCCCAAATCAGAGAAACGATCAGAAACGGAAAGAACGTATAGTGAAATATTATCAGTTTCTGCCCTTTCCTTGATTTGATTGACCGTATATCTTTTGCCATTGGTGCATTTATTGGTCCGCTGAGTAAGTTCAGAGATTCGGCTATATTCAATTGGAGCGGCCTTATGAATATCTATTCTAATATTAAGTGCAGCAATAAAATCAGAATAGTCTTTATATTTAGACTTCAAGACTTCGCGTGCTTGATTAGTGTGATATGTATCATTACGCCTCTTAATATCATCAATACTTATACTGTTTTTCAAATTAAACAAAGAAAAATGCTTATAAACCGTATCTCGTTCATATAGTATCGTTGTAATATCCGGTAACAACGATCTTACTGCTTCAATTTCAATCGGCGAATCATCGATAAAAACCATACTGTCCATACTTATATTTAGTGTTTCAACGATTTTCTTAATATTATCCGGCTTATTTTCCCAATTGACTTGAAAGCAAGCGATGTGCTCTTCTTTTATTATCATTTCGCTGTGAGTACGAAACATAGTCATGACATCAGATAAATCATTTTTACTGCATACAGCCAGGATAACGCCATGATAATACAAGGACAAGATAAACCGTTGGAAATCTTGATAAGCTCGCCCGAAACCGCTTCCGAGCTTGATATTTTCAATCCCGTCTTCAGAAAGTATCCCGCCCCAAAGAACATTATCGCAGTCTAATATAAGGCATTTCTTCGTAATACCGGCTTCAATTAGACACTGCTTATATATTTCTTTTATTGCTACTTCAATTAATGATTTTGAATATGGTGCGTTCCATCGATATTTTCCTTTCGGATCATAAGCATTGCTTAAGCCTACCTCAGCAACTAGATTTTTTAGGTCTATCCATGCAATCTTATCCTTAATTAATTCACAAAGCTTTAGATTTAATGTATCGACGAAAGGATTATATCTATGCCCTATGGTAATAGAATTTAACACATAATAGTCCTCGAACAAAAACCATAGGATTCGCGAACTAGAACAACCAGATAAATAAGTGTAAAGTCTCTGACAGAAAGCTACGATATTATTCATCATGTTGTCTTTTGATAATTCGGATGAGCCCGGGACAAAAGCATTGGGGAGTAACGTCTCTATATCCAGCCAAACTATTAATAATTCAGATTCTATCAGCTTACTGCGGTTATCGTCTGTTATACATTCATCGTTGCTAATAAAATTTACTTCCACCTGTGTATTGTCTTTATTAAAATAATTTTGAAGCAAAGGATCAAAATGCGGTTCAAAAGATATATTTGATATTAAAGATATTGTATACAATTCCTCTTTTTTGTCTCTATTATTGAACATATAATCCTCCTTCTTTTTTGTTGTTTGTTACTATTCATAGCTTAATACAGGAAGCGTGTGTAGTGATATCACATGGAAACTACGTTTTCATTGTGATTTCTTGATTTCATTTAAAACAATTTGAACCATTTTATTTATACTGTTGGTAACAGAAACAATTAAGTATTCATCTGGGAATTCTATCTCAAAAACTCCTTCTAACGTAAGAACAATTTTAATAAATACAATTGAATCCATTCCCATCTGAGATAAATCTGCGTCAACATCGACAAACTCGGGTGACATTGTTGCGATGTTAGAACATACAATTTCAATTATTTTTTCAGTAATTTGCACTTTTAAAACACACCCCTCATTTTAACTAATTTCCACAAAGCTCCTAAAGCAACTAAAATAGTAGGTATCAGGTTACTATGCTTTTCATCATACAGAAAATTTTATTTTCTACTTCAATAATTTCTTTCATGTAATCAATTATTTTCTTTTTTGTTCTCCTAAACTGTGCCGGCGCATAGTAATTTTTTATAAAAATTGAATTTAAATGATTCCACAAATCTCCTGAATGATATAACAAACTATATAGGGAGAATAATTCCTCCATGTCTTGATGTGACGAACTTAGTTTTTCAAGCAAATAGCCTAGTTGAATTCTACCATCAGCAATAAATTTAGTAACCCGCGTAATTCTGCAAAGATATACATCCTCAGGATAATCATAAAATCGCGAAGAGTCAGTTGTCTCTGATAAATCCTTTAATAACAATTCCATCATCTTGAACATTTGACTTTTATTCGTTTTATCGCTAATAATTTCACTACACAAAGAATTTACGCTTAAGCTTGCTGTATCGTTCGAATGTATAAAATATATTAACTCTCTCCCCGTCATTAGTTGTGAAGGAGACAAGGAAATATAATTATTTCCCATTAAATATGGATCGATACAGATGAAAGTTTCATGTGAATATCCAACAACTAAGCAATAATGATCTATATGGGTTTTCATATAACCACGATGCCACGGGCAATGGAAGGAGTCAATATTAAGCAATAAGGCCTTATGGCTATCTATATATTGCTTGATAGCTTCAAGATTAATTAGATTATGAATATCAATTTCTTGTGCTTCTATACCTAAATATCTTAATTGCGTTGTTTCAAACTTTAATTTTCTAAACTGTCTAAACAAAAGATCCTCGGGTGAAAAGAAATCATTATTTGGTTTATAATAAAAATCCCACGAATCAATAAACATTTTTGAAAAATCTATATTTAAAATTTTGCAGATATACTCCATATTCATTTGAATACAATTCATGTGTTTATAAATATCTATTCTACTATTCACAAGAATCACCTCCTTTATCATTTCATGTTACTATTCACAGCTATTACGCGAAGTATGTGCGGTGATATCACTAATGCTTCCGAAATACTAGGAAATTTTCATTCGTCGGGAAGAAGTTATGTTTTTTTAGAACTTTATGTACCGCTGCGCAGTGCAGCTACGTCGTATTTTATCGCTTGAATATTGAACATTTTTGCATATTTACCATTCTGAAGCATTAACTCGTTATGCGAACCCGCTTCTTCTATCTCACCGTTCTCAACGTAGAATATCTTGTCAGCTATTTTAGCAGTAGACAATCTGTGGGAAATAAACAGTACAATTCTGTCTTTTGCTATCTTCATTATTGTTTCATTAAAATGAGCTTCGGCAATGGGATCAAGCGCCGATGAAGGCTCATCCATTATTATAATATCGCTGTTGCGGTAAATAGCTCGTGCTAACGCAATTTTCTGTGCCTCTCCACCAGAGAGATTCACTCCATCATTGTCAAACTCCTTCGTTAATTGAGTATTCCTACCCTTTTCAAACATTCGTAATTTCTCGGCGAAGCCGCTCAGCAAAATAGCGTTAGCTAAACTGATTTCATTTGCAATGATATCGAGAGATATATTTTCTGTCACGCTTGCAGCGTACAGATAGTAATCTTGAAACATTGCGCTCATACAACTTTTATAACTCTCCAGGTCTATGGCTTCGATCTTTTTCCCGTTGATCAATATTTCTCCGGAGTTAATATCATATAGCCGCAATATGATATTACTAAGAGTAGTCTTACCCGCGCCGTTGTGACCAACAATAGCTATTTTCTCATTTTTATTGATTTTCATGTTAATGTTTTTCAATACAGGTTTGTTTTCTTCATAAGAGAAGCATACATTTTTTAGTTCAATGCTTTCAATTTTTTCATGGTTAAATTTATACTCACCACTTTTAATTTCCGATTTAATCAATAAAAATTCCTTGTATTTATCTATATATAAACTGTTTTGGTATAATTTTGATGCTTCATAAATTAAAGAGTTTAAACTTCCAGTGAAATTCCATTGGGATCTAATAAGTGCAATAATTGTACCGTAACTCATTACTTTTAGAATTAAGGATTTATAAGCCAAATGAAGTATATATATTACATCAAAAGCAACATTATCCATAATGTATGTGCTTATAAATTCAATAATAATTAAAGATTTGGAGGCTTTTTTTGTTATTTTGATAGAGTCATCCGTGGTTTTTCTATTTAGATCAAAGAATTTTAAATTTATATTCCCCATTCTAAGTTCACTTGCGTAATCCTGCATATAGAATACTCGTTTTACATAGTCACGAACGCGACCGAGAGAGCGTAAATCCATGATTTTTTGATAGTTAATTCTGTTTGATTTATTATTTAACAGATATTGAACAATAAAAACAATTGAAATCAGAATAATTCCAAAGATATCTGAGGATATGATAAAACCGCCATAAAGAATAATACCAATTGTCGCAGATACGATAGTAATGATAGCTTCATAGGTTCCTAAGAATCTTCCTTTTACATCATTTAAATTCCAAACATAATCATCAAAGAACTCTTTATTATCATATTGAATTAAATCAACTTTAGCTGCTCGTTCATATAAGTCGAACTGTATGGCCCGAACAATCTTCAACTCATCCTTTTCCTTAAAATAGGTATTATAAAGATCAGTTCCTCTGTTTAGGATTAACCAGCCAAAAAACAGAGAGACGATATAATATACCACATTACGAAAGGGTCGATCATATTGAATACAATCAATTACAAATTTATATACATAGGTATGCTCTAAGAAGAAGAATATTGTACTGTATGCGCTATTAACCAAATCAAATATTACACGACGGGGAGCATGTTTAAAAACCAATTGAAATACAAAAATATTATTTTTTATTTTATGAAAAAAATCTTTCTTTTTCATTCGCATAACCCCCGTTCATTTTCATAGCTACTTTTCTGTTTTTCAAAAATCATTTTATATTTGCCGTTTTGGTTCATTAGTTCATCATGAGTGCCGCTTTCAAGAATTTCACCTTGTTCTAGAAATACAACGTAGTCAGCAAGTAATGCACAAGACATTCGGTGTGATATTAGTACAACAATTTTATTTTTTTTGCCTATATAGAGTTCTTTTATGTTCTCATAAATTTCATACTCGGCTATCGGGTCGAGCGCGGAGGATGGCTCATCAAGGATTATGACAGGAGTGTTCTTAAACATGGCGCGTGTTATTGCAAGCTTTTGATATTCCCCACCCGAAAACTCAACACCACTGTCGTTAAATTCTTTTGTTACAATCGAATTAATACCATCGGTTAGTGTGCTTATTTTATGATATAATTGCGATTTATTCAGAGCTTCCGCAATATCGCAATCAATGTCTTCTTCGTTACGCTCCAAATTGTTTCCCATTGTTATGTTATCTTTTATTGTCATAGCGAACAACTGCGGTTGTTGGAAAACAGTAGATATCAGCTTTTGATACTCCTTCAAATTGAAGTCTTTAATGTTGATTCCATCAAGTAATATTTCGCCCTCTGTAACATCGTATAGACGCATAATGAGCTTAATCAAGGTGGTTTTTCCGGCACCATTATGACCAAACAATGCGATTGTACTGTTAATCGGTAATTTTAGATTTATATTTTTCAATGCTGGCTTTGTTTGTCCATCATATGTAAAACAAACATTTTTAAACATTATATATTGGGGTGTAACCGGAGGTCTTAGCCCCTCCTGATTTTGGTTTATTTTAGGCACATATTCCATCATATTTTTAAAATTTTGAACATACAGACCATGCTCTGTCAACTCATTGCTTCTATCGACAAAAGCTTGAAGTCTAACTCTGGCGTCAACAACAGCTGTAGCAATTAATATATAATCGCTCATTTGTAACGATCCAACCACCATAATTTTGTATGCAGCATATAACCAACCGGCGTAAAAGCTGATAGGCATACCCATGATATTTGTTATGGTATTACGTACAAAAAGCTTGTGCTTATACTGGTCAATCACAGTTCCTATCCCCTGATAGCCTTCATCATATCTTTTCTTAAACAATATTAATAAATTTGATGTTCTAATGTCTTTTGCGTATTTTTTAAGCAGAACCATGCGCTTAACATAGTCCATTTTCCTTTCAAAAGGTATCTTTTCCTGTTGATATTGGTATTTTAGTTGCACTCCAATAAGTTGAGATATATAGGTAAACACAACTGGGATTATTATGAAAATCGTAAAAATAAAATCCAATTTAACTATAACACCCATGAAAAATATAGCTGTAGCAAAGGCTCCAATTAAATTACATACGCAATCCAAAATGCTGATAGCCCTACTTTCTGTTTCTTTGAGCGCAGCAATGTATGTGTCATAAAAATCTTTATTCTCATAACAGCTAATGTCAACGCTTAATGTTTTTTTTAGTAGCATATCAAGGAATTTGTAGTTTAACTCTTCAAGCTTTACCGGTCTGTAATATTGCATGAACCAGCTTGAGAAAATTGAGGAAACTAAAAAATATAAAGCAAATACAAAAACCAACCCTACGATATCTTTAAATGGGGCTTCTTCTTCGAACATTCGAAACAATCGAACAGTAAAAAAGAGGGTAAATACGGCCCATGTCAAGTTGTCTACTAAAAGTGATTTAAATAAGTTTCCTATCACTAATCCGGGATTAAAACGAAAGATCAACTTCATAAAATATAATATATTTTTAATGCTCAATATTCTTTTATTATCTTTCTTATTCTTCATTTTATATTCCTATCATTTTAATATTTTCTAAAGATGCCATTATTGTAATGAAACACATTCCTACGCTAGCGCTGACTTATGTACTAATGATTATTAATTAAGCTCCTTCTTGGAGGTACTACCTATTTCACTATTAAATAAATAATTTAAGTCAGAACAATTAGCTAAACACCCTGGACATTGTCCCGTTATAGCCATTTTCTGCAATTCTTGATAGGATGCGGATTCCCAAGCAGATTCAAAATTTAACCAATTAGCTTTTCTATATAGTTCTTTTGGGCCAAATAAAGAAAAGCATAATTGTAGCTTGTTTGTCTTCGTAATTACAGCTTCGCTTAAAGGAAGTGTGCAGCCTTTTTGAATATACAGTTTTTCATCTCGCAGAAAATATTCAGGTATTGTTTTTACCAGCTGTTGACTCCTGATAGGTATATTCAGTTGTTCTGCTGTTTTAAAAGCAAGGCTTATCGCCCTTTTAAGTTCAGGAATATCAGAATAATTGATAGCCAACTCCGAATATTCTAATCCACCCTGCCGTGAACTGACTGGCTGGAAGGATACCGACTTCGCTCCTAGCTTCTTCGCTAATCGAATCATATCACTCATATACTTGTAATTTTGTTTCATAATAACGTTAAATATTGAAAATGTATTATTATATTTCTTAAGATTTTCAATGCCCTCCATTGTTTTATTCCAAGTATTCATTCCTCGAATCCAATTATTAAGCTCACTTACTGGAGCATCAAGTGATATTGGAATATCTTTTACTCCTAGATGAAAAAACTGCTTCGATATCTCCGATGTAATAAGGCTTCCATTTGACACAAACCCAATTTCTATATTATGATGATTGCAAAACTCAATCACTGATAATAGCTCCTTACGCATAAGCATTTCACCACCAAATAATTCAATCTTAGAAATACCAATCTCTTGAGCTTTCAATATTAATTCGTGCATTTCTTCAAGGCTCGGTTCCTTATACACCGCAGTTGAATAAGCCCTTTGCCCAATGCGACACATCTTACAATGATAATTACATCGATCAGTAAACCAAACATAAAGTGTTTTGAGTTTTCCACACTGTAGCTGTGAATTATCTAGTACCGTATAGCTTTCAATATTGGCTTCCTCACTTATCTTAATATCAAACCCTATATTATTTAATGAATACATCAAATCAGCATTTTCTGTTACTCCTTCAACACAAAAATATGCATCAAAGCCATTAACTTGACGAACACCACTCACATCCATAGATGAGTTATTATTTGCATACAACATCCAAGATCCTTTTAACTTATTGCTTGCATGTAAACGAAAATCACTTATTTTATACGGTTTTTGTACAGTTAAAGTATTTTTATAGTTTTTATCAAAATCATACACACGAGTAAATAACCCACAAACCACTTGAAATTGGTCTGCTTTTCGATGAATTTCTATCGACTTTTCCGTTGGGGTTGCTCCTGATTCGAGTAAATGAATTCTTCCTGTGGTAATATATTGTAAAGCATAATTGCAGGCTTCATTCCTATTTAAAAAAGATTCCCTCGAAAATAATACATCGAATAATTGATATTCTTGCTGTATAAAAGTCGAACAAGATTGATTGGTGACAACAATAATATGTTTTACATTAAAATTAATTAAGAGATTTAATGTATGTCGAATTAGGTTATTATTATTACTGCCAGTTATTATACATGTAAACATGATATCTACTCCTCTATCAGCTATTTATAAACAAATCAATATCAATCGATCTTTCAATTAATAATTCAGAAACTTTTGAAATTTGCTGTTCTCTTGGATATAATTGTTGGAATTTATGAAATCCCTGTTGTGCAATTGACTTCCAATTAGTTCTAGCATGAGATATATGATAGCTTTGGGCTTGAGGGGCATCACCAAACCTACCTCCCGCTTTATAAATGCGATAACCAAATTCTAAATCTTCTGGTCCCCACTCTAACCCAAATGATTCTTGAAATAACCCAACCTCAAGTGCAAAAGAGCGTGATATTGACATATTTGCCGTACACGATGCTAGCCAAGGAATTTGATATTGATCAATACCCTTTGTAAACATATGTCGAATATTTTTCTCGAGGTTATCTTGGGAATGACCCCATTTTTTTATTATATTGAGATTATCCGTTAAATCCTCTTCCATGATCCGATAATTTAATAATTCTTCCGATATCTTGCGATTTTCATACCCCTTTATTAAGCCCCTTTGAGGTTCACGTGGATCAATAAAAAATCTAACATATGGGATTTCATTTTTCCAACCATGAATCAAAAGATTAGCATTTGAACGATGAGCTAACCAATGAGCTTCAATGAAGGATGACTCGACTATTAAATCATCATCGCAGAATATCAGTAAATCTCCTTCCGCTATGTTTATTCCCACATTCCGATTATGGCTACGTCCCAAATTCTTAACTCTGACAATCTTTATTGGAAGAAATGGCAGGAAGCGATTAGCTTCAGTATTAGGCACTTCTCCACCATCAATTAAAATAATTTCAAATTGCTGCGATGTTTTTTGATAACAAAACGATTTTAATGTTAAAGCAAGTCTTCCACCTTTATTATATGTAGGCATAATCACCGAAATTGTTTTCATACTAAGATTTACCTCCAGATATCAGTAATGTAATTAAGTAAATGAAAATATCTCGCGTAATTACCTTCTAGTTATACTGTTCTGCTAGTCTCAAATTACTTTTTAAAAATTAACGAGTTATCTTCAGTTATATCTTCTATTGACTGTAACAAGAAAGCTTCTGCGAAACGAAATTGTTTGAGTTGAAACATAGCTGCACGGTAAGAGTTTAAAGCAAGGATTAGCTTTAGCAAATTATATCTCTTTAGCTGAGATTGATAACATTTTATTAATTTTATTTTTTGATTTATAACTTTTGTTATGTTAATATAGCAATTTGGATTAGGTATAGGATTCCATATTTCATAATATGCAATTTTACCTCCTCCTTTTCGGCGCAATGCTTCTGTTACTGCCATACCAGTAACTAAATGATCATGATGTAAATCGTTTAAATGTGGCGCAAAAATAATGTCTGGTTTATTATAAGTAATTTGATTATAAATTCGTTCTATTAATTCTTCCGTTAATTGCAAAGAATTATCAAACAAGTCAAAAATAGTAATATTTTTGGCACGAAGTATATTTTTGGCATTTAAAGATTCATCTTCACGAACTGAAGATGTATCTTTTAAGTAATCCTTCTTCCCATTTGTCATAAATACGATGCTTAACTCACAACCAATATTACCATACATTAATAATGCTCCACCACAACCAATGCTTTCATCATCCATATGAGGTGCGAAAACTAAAACACGTTGTGCATCAGGAAGAATAAAATGTTTTTTTGTATGAATCTCATTTATTTTTTGACTCATATCAAATCATAACAAAATCAACTCGAAGAGTTCATCATAAATATCGCTTGTAATCCTAATCTTCTTTATAATACGCTTTAAGATTTGCACATCCTTTTTTGAAGATATATCATATTCATGCAATTCCTTATTAAATCTTTGAATTATAATCTCGGTAATGCTTAACTGGTGCGGATTCCATTTTACAAGAAGCTCATTATTACCACTATATTTTGAGAAATATTTGAAATCTCTTTTGAATGGTCCATCTTCAGCATATCTATCATGATTATGCAACTCAATCCTTATACCATTAACATAAATAAGCCTTATTCTCTTACGGAGAGTAAAATTAAGTGCCTCTGAAATGTTATTTACTATAGGTTCGCCCTTATCATTGAGTGAAGTGTTACATATAATAGGAATGCCAGTCTTTCTATAAATATCAGTAATGATAGAATAAAGTTTCATATTATCTTCACACGTAATTGTTTGTACCCGAGCACTATCGTCAAGATGTAATATTGATTCTACTAAATCTTTTTTCTCACTCCTAATAATAAAGTTATTTAACATATAGGGTGAAGATAAGGAATCCAAAAACCATTTATCTAATTCATCCTCTAATATAATTGGAGCAACGGGTCTCCACCATTCTCTCTTCTTATATTTATTCAAAAGATCTTTTGACTCAGTCTTTGCTGGATTCGCTAATATACTTCTATGTCCAAGTGCTCGTGGACCCACTTCACTCCTACCATCAAACCAAACTATGGGTTCGTTAATAATATCGTCGCTGGCACGATCAGTTCCTTCATGAACATTTTTTATATACATATCAAATTTCTCAATCGCATCTTTAAGATTACTGTCTGAACAACCATAGAAAGATGTCTCAAAACGATATTCAAATGATTTACAATTCTTATAAAAATAATATAATCCCATTCCAATCGCCATTCCACTGTCATTAATGCATGGGCAAATTAACTGTCCTTTAAAGCTAAATTTATGCATTATACTAGTATTAGTAGGACAATTAAGTGCATATCCTCCTGATAAAGATACTACTGTATCCTTAGAATTCAGTTGGTACTTATCCAATGTTTCCTGTATCAATTTATAAACTTTCTTTAATGATATTTCCTGCACAAATTTTGTAATCATACTTAATTTATTTTCATATTCGGTAAAACGATCATCATAATTTACGCAAATTTCATCTAAACGATCTTTCGGATATGACATTATCCAATCAGAAAATTTACGTAATATTTTTATATTTTCATGGCTGTCAGAAGTATTATAATTATCGAGCAATGATGGAAGTTCTCCGATATAACATGCGGTCGTCGCATAAGCGAGTGCCATTAGTGTTCCCTCGGGTTTGTCAAATATTCGTGAAAGATGTAGCCAATATGGACCTGGTGATGGAACTGGAAATATTTCCATTTCACCTTTTATTGATACCGCTCCGCAGTAAGCATTCTTTTTAAATGCATTTTTATCAACAACGACATCTGGACCACCATCAAAGGCAAATGCAATAATATTTTCATTGTAAAACAACCCTGTATCCATTAACATTGAAGTGAATAAATGACAAATAGAATGATATGACACTTCAGTAAAATCATTTATACTGTGGTAATTATCACAGGTTGATATCTGAGGCATACCAATAACTTCGCACATATCGTCAAAAGTCAAAGAATATTCGTTCAACAATTGGTTTATAAACTCAACCGCATCCTTTTTATCATAGAAAGCTATTTGATGATGCTTTATTCCAGTTATTCGCTCAAATTCCCAATGATGTACAAGATTTATTATATTACCTTTTTTCTCAAACAAAGCCATATTATGATCATGTCTCAATGAATAGCTTTTAATATGAAATATTGGATCAATTTCCGAATAAATAGTTAAATAATAACCATCTTTAAAATTGTTATGCATACCGAACTCTCCTCCAATTTATAATTTGATAAAATCATCAGCTAATTCCTATTAAATAAATCACGAGTATAGACCTT
>Ga0207834_1000435_pt1 | contig 15009 bp, 12 predicted proteins | sample LuqExpMetagenom5_FD_187763 | JGI IMG/M metagenome (GOLD analysis project Ga0207834, IMG submission 187763) | Tropical forest soil microbial communities from Luquillo Experimental Forest, Puerto Rico - Sample 5 (SPAdes) | ecosystem: Environmental > Terrestrial > Soil > Tropical forest ...
CGGAAGAACAGTATGCTATTATGGAAGGCATCCGTAATGATCTTTGCAATGTAAAGAGGCTTATGGAGGAGCTCGGAAGTACGGTGAATCAGTTTAAAATCAGTTAAGTCAGCCTTAAAATCAGTTGAGTCAGCTTTAAAATCAGTTAAGTCAGCTTTAAAATCAGTTAAGTCAGCCATAAAATCAATTAAGTCAGCCCTAAAATCAATTAAGTCGGCCTTAATATCAGTTAAGCCACCCTTACAAGCAGTTAAATCAGCCTAATATGAATTACGATAATTACGTCACGATGATACGCTATCCTAGTACAGCGTTCTGTAAATACCTTTGCATATTTTCTGGTCTGATTTCCCTTATTAAGCATCGGCCAAGCTCAGTGTAGCCCCATTACACCTGCGTTTGTCCGATACTGACTAAGAAAAATCATCCTCAGAACTATGTAAAGGTATTTAGCAAACGTTGCACTGGGAATATTATTTTGACGTAATTTTATGTTTCTGCTAAGATAATAAATAGAAAATGTTATTATTTACTCTATTGCAAAAGAGAAGGTGGAGCACTATGGTCAACAAAGAATTTGAAGAATTAATTCTGAAATACGATATACTCGAGAAAGCCTTTGACAATATTAGACTAGTAGATCCTGCAAAAAACAGAGTACTGGATTTATCCGGTACGACAACAGAAGATACAGAGCTCAAATGCTTTGAATCCTTGGGTAAAAATAAGGTCTGCGATAATTGTATATCGATGCGGGCATATCACGATAACAGGCCCTATGTGAAATTGGAATATTCGATGAAAGAAATCTATGCTGTCATAGCAATACCTCTGGATTTACCCGATCGAAGAGTAATCATGGAGATTTTGAAAAATGCTACCAGCAGCCTGATTATGGAATCCAATCAAAGCAACATTTATTCTGAAGTACAGGAATTGATTGATAAAATGAATAACCTGGCGTTAAAGGATTCCTTAACAGGCATCTTCAACAGGCGCTTTATCAATGAGAAATTGCCGGCGGAAATAACAAGTACTAAGTTCTCGGGGAAAAATTTATCAATTATTATTGCTGACATAGATTATTTCAAAAAAGTAAATGATACCTACGGACATCTTTGCGGAGACCGTGTCTTGAAGAAGTTTGCAAAGCTGATTTCCCAGTGTTTGTCAAGAGAAGAAGACTGGCTGGCCAGATTTGGAGGAGAGGAATTCTTGATCTGTCTGCCGGGAGCTGATCTGAAAAGAACAGCGGAAGTAGCTGAGCGTATGCGTAAGAAAATTGAAAACAGCCAGTTTGACTGCGGGCCGTATCAATTCAAGCTTACATCAAGCTTTGGAGTAAGTACGGTTACTCCCGGAATGAATATTACCATGGAGCAGTTGATGGAAAAGGCTGATACTAAGCTGTATGAAGCCAAGAACAATGGTCGGAATCGAGTGGAGGCATAAATGCTCTAGCAGGCATCTGATATCTGGAATTAGAATATAAAATAATAATCGAGGAGTATTATTTCCTTATGAATAGCTCATAAGGGATAATACTCCTCGATATGATTCTGACTATAGGTTATTTCAGCTCAAGTCCAATCTCCTTTAGCATATTGATATATAATAAAAGTTCTTCTCGGGAGGCTATTTCAAGCTTGGCGAAGATACGCTTGCTGTGTGTTTTGATGGTGTTAATGCTTAGGAACAGCTCATCTGCGATTTCCTTGGCAGTCAGGCCTTTCACATACAGATTAAATACCGAATGCTCCGCAGGAGTAAGGGTTTTGGTTTTTGTGACAAACTGTTCAAGCATCGATATCTGAATCTTATCCTGCTCCACCTTCTTCGTAAGCTCCTTCTGATATAAGACAAGGTAATTTATCAGATCGTCGATTTCCTGTACATTCGTTTTTGGAGCTTCCTCCTTGTTCTCTGATTTAATAATTTCAATTCCCTTGGATATCGGTTTTAAATATTTATTACTGAAAACGATGGAAATTGTAATTCCAATGGTAATAAGTAAGCTTAACAGACATACGAGTACGATATTTAATCGTGTAATCGAATCTACGATATCCTCCTTGGGAACCAGGACAGCAGTAATCCATTTCTTATCTGCAAAAGGGGAGCCGCCCGGATATAACTGAATCGCTGACTGAATACCCAGATATACATTACTGTTATTACTGATATAGGTAATAAATGATTTCTTTCCTTCTTTCACCGAAAGCTCGGTATTATCCTTTGATATTTCCTTGACGGAATAGCCTCCGGCAAACATGGAACGGTTTATTTCCACCCTATTGCCCCCGAACGGTGAAAGCATGCAGAACATTCTGGAATAGGTGCTGTTGGAAGGCATATGGGAGAGCTTGAATAACATGGAGCTAATCTCAAATCCACAGACCCCATACACATTATTTCTGGGACCTATCATTGGTACAGTGCAAACCATGACCTCCTCGCTGGTACCCGGAAGCTGCATCGGTTCACTCCAGTAATACAGCTTGGAAATGGGAATTTCCTTATGCTTGCCATATGCTTCAATGGGAAGCTTATAATAATCAGCATCCTTTACGTCAAATTCCATACTCCATTGGGTGTGAAGATCAATGGAATTGGATCTTCCGATGTCAGAAAATCCGCGTAATATCGTAAAGGTGGGTGAGGTGGCACTGATTATATTGGGCTCCATATTCTTTATGTATAAGCCGGCCTTGGAGTATTCAGAGTTGGGTAGGGAAGTATTTACCGTCGTGTCCAGAATGAAAAAGGCACCGCTGCAGTTGGACTTCTGCAAGGAATAATAAGTATTTTCAAATAAATCGGTTACTAACTCTTCGATCTTTTCCGGATGATCGGAAAGGCCCGAAAATAGTATATCCTGCTGCTTCAGATTATCATCAATTTTCTGGGTAAGCTCTTTGGAAAACTCGATTGCCTGGACGGACAATTCACCGTATTGTGCGGAGATATCCTTGGAGGAATGGGTTAATTCATCCCGTAACAGCTGCCTGCTCGCTGAGATTCCGGCAGAAAAGGTTCCGGTAACCAGCAAGATTACTATGATGCCTGCTATCATGGTAAAAACGAGTACCAGCAGAAAGAAAAACAGCCGCAGCCGCATGGAGATACTTACCTGTCTTGATTTTTGGATTTTATGAATTAGCAGTTTGTGAAGCTTCTCCACCGGTTTATACCGACCTCTCTATGATTAATCATCTACTCAAATTCTTTCATAAATTCTTCATATTTACCATCCAGGGTATTTCCCAAAGCATCCTCAGCGGTTTCACTTTGCAATAAGAACAGGTATTGCTCTTTGGAGTCCGTCGCCATAGCTTTGATATTGGTTTCATAATTGCTTTGCAGAAGGTCAACCCCATCAAAAAGAGGTGAAATGCAAAAATCATATTGAGCCTGCATTTCTCTGGATACCTGAAGGAGATTTTGAATATTCTCATCGGAGATGTTATCCATTTCCTTGAGCATGATATCGCCAAAGGCTTCTTCCGTTACCGGAAGATAACCTGTGGAGGCTACAAAATGAAGATTATTTTCCGGGCTTGTAAACCATTTTAGAAAGATCCCTGCCATACGCTCCTTTTCCGGATTGGATTTGATGACACACATTCCGGCACCGCGCTGGATAGCGATTTTTTCTCCGCCCTCAAAGGTTGGATATGGAAGGATGGTGAGCTTTGCATCCTCCGTCGTATTATCAGGATAAGTCACAGTAGGAGGAAAGAAGGCAACGCCTGCTGTTGAACCGGTGGAGCATACGATATCACCTGTCTTGGCAAGATCGGAGGCATATCCTTCAAAGATGGCGAACTGCCCCTGTGTGGCAGGCGTCATAAAAGTTTCCCACACGGTTTTGGTATCGGGATTGGTAAAATTAATAGCATTGTTCTGGATGAATTCACTTCCCAGCTGCTTGCAGCCAATATAGGACAGGTTAAATACCGAATCAGGAACATAGAAGGTTTTACCGTCGTTAGGAATATCAGGAGTCTGCTTGTCGGTCCATTCATAATACAGTTTGGAGGTATTCATAATTCCTTCAAAGGTTTTTAGATCCTCCAGGGTTACTCCCGTATCGGCAGCAAAACGATCAAATATCGTTGTATTGACAAACAGAACCTCCGTTGATTTTGCAGTAGGAAATACATATAAATCGTCACCGTTAAGCCTGCCTTCTTCAATAAAGCGGGGTATGTATTTGGCAAGCTCTTCATCGCTGAACTGTTCCTCCAGGTTCACCAACAGGCCTTTTTCTGCAAGAATCAAAGCAGTCTTGGGATATGCAGTGGTGATGTCCGGCAGAGAAGGTGCACCGGGATCGCCGTTTGCTGCCATCGTCAGCTTATCATGAAGGGTGGAGGAACCGGAGATGGAGGTTACACTGATAAAGACGCCCTCCTTTGCTCCCACAGTTCCATTGAATTCTTCTATCATTTCATCCATCGTATCTTTCATCTGTCCCCCGTAATTGTGCCAAAGGGTTAGGGTGACAGGCTTTTTTTCTCCGGGCTTTAATAATATTATGGCAAGTATAGCCGCAGGAATAAGTAATAAGACGAGTATCAGTAAGACGTATTTTTTCTTCATATGCTCCTCCTAGATATCAATTATAGTTGTGCAGAAGGATCTGCCCAGTAAGGAAGTTTATGGATGAACAAAATCGTAAGCATATTGATTTTGCCGGCTTGTTCTGTCCTTAACCTCACAGGATGAGTATAACATAGGATGGAAAATTTAACCATTATTTTTTCCGACATATAAAATCACCCTCAGGGTGATGCCAATTATTGGCAATAATCACCCCTGGTGTAATAGCATTTTTCCTTAAGAGCGATAGAATGGAATCAGATGCTGAGGCATCAACAAGAAAATAGGAGGATATTCAATATGTCGGATCCAAACAGGAACAATACCGTTGGGAACACAACAGAAGTATTTGACCAGGCAGATATCGATAAAAATAAAACAATTTCAGGCTTAGCTTATCTGATCTTTTTCCTGCCTTTAATCATTTGTCCCGACTCGAAATTCGGAAGATATCACGCAAATCAGGCATTAATTTTATTTATCGTAAGCGTTGCCGGCTCTATTATTTTAAGCATCATTCCCATCATCGGATGGTTGCTTCTGCCGTTTTTCTCAATTGCTATTTTAATTTTCGCAGTCCTGGGACTGGTGAACGGTTTGGGCGGAAAAGCGAAGGAACTGCCCTTGATTGGTAAATATAAGCTGATTAAGTAAAATGACCGGTAGATATTTTTGGAGGAAGTTTATGAAAAAATTTATGATTTTTATTTCACTATTACTTACTTTAGCCTTGATTAGTATGGGTTGTGGCAGATCCTCCGACACCTCCGGCAGTACGGATACAACCGCTGACTCTGCCGGAGATGTTACAGGGGATAATGCAGCGGATAAAGCAGCGGAGGCAGCAGGAGATGAGACCGTCTCTGCAGGAACAGAGCAGGTAAATAATTATTCGGATACTTCGTCTGCAGGTAATTCAGGCAAATTTGCCTGTATTTCTGATATTGCAGATTACTGGAATAATCTTTATACGGCGAATGAAGAGGTAATTAATGCTTATGAAGGGATGCCGATCCTGGAACTGGTAACACCCGGATTATGCTTTGTAAGCGGTGTACAGTACGATTTATTAAATATCAGCAATGTCGATGGCCGCTTTGAAGGCAATCTTATGCTTGCCGGATATCCTGGCTTTGTAGAGAAAAAAGGTTCTCAGTTAACCTTTGGATATGAAGATGTAGTAGAAGAGGAAGGCTTCTCTTCAGATAAAATAGGAGATAAGAAGATAGAGAACGGAACCTGTGATCTGGAGAAAGGTTACTATTTCTCCGACAGTTATACGGCTAGAGATGGAGCTAATATCAACCGCTCCACCAGTGAATTTGCTATGCAGGCAGATGGCAGCATGTGTTCCTTGGTATTAGAGGGAAGTACAATAAACTATAGCGGGGAAGATGAATTGAAAACTACTTACATTTTCATTCGCGGCGGCGACAAACAGTATGATTTTGTAGTGGCTCGTTCTTCTGTCGGTACGGCATATGAGGTATTGCATCTGGAAGCGGATATGACAAAGGAAACGGCAATCACCATGTTTACAAACGCCGGTGCCGCAGTTGAGAGCAGCGGTGGAATGAAAGATGGTGCTCTTGTATTGGATTAATCTGTTAGGAGGATCATAAATGAATGGCAAATTGAAATTGGTAATAATCGCAGCTGTCCTGCTGATGCTCCTGTCCGGCTGCAATTTAAAGAAGAAGATAGGGGAGAGTATCACGGAAGGCGTGATTGAAAAGGCCTCCGATGGTGAGGTAGATGTAGACATTAACGGTGATGACATAACCTACTCCACGGACGAGGGTGAGGCTATACCACAGATAAGCTGGAGAGTTCAGCGGAGGACCTTGAGCTTTATTCAGGCTCTTCCGGAAACGGAGTCGTTGTGACATTAAGCTTCATGCAGGTGGAAGGCATCCTGCAGATTACAGTCGAAGCAAGTTCACAGCAATAAATAATGCTATCATCTTATCATCGGTGGAGTGGAAAGTTTCAATAAAAAGGGGCTGTTGCACTTTTCTAAAGCTTCAGTCCCGCAAAAGTTGATAGCCTGCAGGTACAGTACCAGAAGTACTAATTTCGTCATCAGAACAGCTATACTCGAATTCACGGTTACGGCCAGACATGATAATGTATCATGTTAACCGTAATCATACAGTTCTTGTTCGTCTGTCCTCCCTGATGAAATTCAAATGCAGTTACTTCAGGCACCTACTGCAGGCTGTAAACTTTTGTTGGAACGAAAGATTACAAATTATGCAATAGCCCCATTAATTTACCCTGGGCTGACTTTATTTTGGACATATGGACTGGCGAATCTTTTTCTCTTGATTATTCCTCTTTTTCATAAACAATCTCGAGCCCTTCCTGATAGCCCTTTTCCATCTTTCTTCTAGCCTTACGGTTGGCAACGCTATCAAAGATTATGGAAAAGTCATAATTTTCCGGATACATCTCTTCGGCAGCTACCTTCAGCTGCAGGCGTTTATGATTGATAAATTCCTTTTTCTTCTGGATCTGTACTCCCACATCACCCTTCTCATCAGCTCTTTGGAATACGATACCGATTTTCTTCTGAGGATATACAACAACGCTGTCACCGATGCTAAAGCGCTGGCTTCGTGTACTTACCGGCTTTGGCGGGATTACCTTTTCAATCCTTGCAGTTACGATCGGCTCTGGCTTCTGAGTGGACGAGGTATCGGAAGTACCCTCAAGTAAATCCTTCTCCGGGGTACTTCGCATCGGGTGACCTTCCTTCAGATAAGCTTCCTGGTATGCACGTTCCAGCATGCGCTTCGGCAGGCCCAGCCGCTTGGCAATATATAATGCGCAGCTTTCACCCGCTTCTCCGATCTCGAGACGATACAGGGGTCTTAAGCTCTCCCGGTCAAAAGCCATCTTCGCATTCAGAAGGCCTTCCGTCTTGTTAGCAAATTCCTTCACTTCCGGGTAATGGGTCGTTGCTACAAATAGGCAGCCCTTATCCTTCAGCTCCTCCAGAATGGAGATTGCAATTCCCATGCCTTCTGCCGGATCCGTACCGGAGCCCAGCTCATCCAGTAAAATCAGGCTGTCCCGGTCGGTGTAGCTAAGAATGTTGATAATATTCGTTATATGAGAGGAAAAGGTGGATAAGTTCTCTGTGATGCTCTGCCCGTCACCGATATCGCATAAAACAACATTACTCATACAAAGCCCTGCACTTTCACAGGGGACATGCAGACCGCTCTGAGCCATTAACTGCAAAAGTCCTACAGTCTTTAAGGCAACCGTTTTTCCACCGGTATTCGGCCCTGTGATGACGATGCCCCGAACTCCGTTGCCCAGGGTAAAGTTCAGGGGGACACATTCGGAGGGCTTAATTAACGGGTGTCTTCCGTTGATTATGGTAATTTTTCTGTCCGTATTTATCTCAGCAGGTACTGCCTTCATATCGACACTCAGCTTCGCCTTTGCAAAGATAAAATCGAGGGTTTCCATTGCTTCCATATTCAGACGTATTTCATAACCGTTTTCTCCGACAAGGGAGGACAGCACATATAAGATTCTTCTCTCTTCGTTGTTTTCTGCAATTTCCAGGATGGATAGCTCTTCCTTCAGCTTGGATACTGCCGTTGGTTCAATAAAATAGGTAGACCCGCTGGAGGAGATATCAAGTACGGACCCGCTCACCATATGCTTATATTCCCGTTTTACCGGGAGTACAAAATGACCGTTGCGGGTGGAGATATATCCATCGGTAAACCATTCCTTCTTACTACGAAGCTGACTCTCCAACTTGGCTTTCATTTCTGAGTTCACCTGATCCATTTTACGCCGGATGTCCTTCAGCTCCTTCGAGGCATTATCATCGATTGCATTATTACGGATGGTATTCTGTATTTCTACAGAGAGATTATTCAATTCGCTAATGGAGCCTCCGTAGCCTGCGATATCCACGCCCAGGGATTCGGCACGTTTTAAGAAGCTTTTCATACGCTTGCAGGCATTAATGAACAAGCCGATCTGCGTCAGCTGCTCAGGAACCAGCATAGCTCCCTTTTCTGCAAGCTCCAGCAGCATATTCACATCCTTCATTGAGGCTAACGGAGCAGATCCGATGTGGTCAAGAATTTTTCTAGCCTCCGTTGTATCTTTAATTTTTGCATTAACTTCCCTTTCGCTCAGATAGGGCTTTAATTGCAGAAGCTTTTGCTTTGCATTCTCTGAAACCGCATTGTCACAAAGCATTGCTAATATTTTATTAAATTCAAGTGCATTCATAGATTTTTCTATCATAATCATTCTCCAATCTGCCGCCTTGTTACGGCGCTAATATAAAATGCCCACAGCAAATTCTACCAATACATCCGGGTAGGATACTCCTGTGGGCATCTGTCATAGCCGTAACAATTTGCACGGAATAGTCCCTTCAGATAAAAGAAAGGCATAACAGGATATACCTATTATGCCTTGATAATCTGAAAAACGCTGCAAAAAGTCTACGGTTTTCCTAATCTATAACAAGACAGTTCTGAGTATTACTGTAAAGGTAGAAAGAAGGGTACAACAAAAAAAGGTAACATAAGCAATGTACCCTGCCTGATTCAATTATGTGCTAGTTAGCACAAACCTCTTTTACAGATAATACCGACATCAAAACCGTCCTTTCAAAACAAAATTATTTACAGTTGCATTCTAGCATAAGATTTTTTATGTGTCAAAATAAATTTTTAAGTAGGTAACAGGGCTTGGTATAAGCAGGCCTTACCTCAGCTCGTAAACATTAACTATTTAGTTAATTAGTAGATTTTCTTAGCTTCGAAAGCCGGATGCATGCGGCTTTATTTCTCAGTGGAAGCTAATGTCTCTTCAATGGCATTCTTCATCATTTCCTTTGTAAGGGCACCTGGTGCATAGCCGTAGATATTGCCATCCTTATCAATCATGAAGGTGGTTGGGAAAGCAGAGATATAGTAGCTGCTTAATACATCACCGGTTTCATCGAACACTACCGGGAAGGTGTAGTTATTGTCCTTAAGGAACTTGGTTACCTCTTCCTTGGATACATCACTGTTATTAGGATATTCATCACTTTTCGGATTTGCTACACCAAGAAAGATAACATCACCTTCATTTTTGCCGTATTCATTATACAAGGCCTCGATATCAGGTATTTCGCCTTTGCAGGGAGGACACCAGGTTGCCCAGAAATTAAGGAAGACAACCTTACCTTTATAATCAGAAAGCGTGTGTACATTACCATACTGATCTGTCAGGGTGAAATCAAAGGCGGGATTCTTTTTCTTTGAATCTGAACTGCCGGACGAGTTGTTATCAGAGTTATCAGCAGAAGCTCCAGGAGTGGCGGAAGGAACATCAGTCGGTGCTGTGCCGGAGGTGGTAGCATCCGGAGTAGGGAAGGTATAAGAATTATCAGTGTTCTCCTGATATTTTGCAGGTGTAAGCTTATTTAGGTAACTGGAAACAGAGTTCATCCAGCCAGTAAAGGTCATAATACCAATTAAAATCAATATGACGCCTCCGGATTTTACCGTATATTTCAGAAGGTTCTTATGCTTCTTTAAAAAATTAAGGGCATGGGTTGTAAACAAGCCTAAAATTAAAAAAGGAATAACAAATCCAGCGGCATAAACGATAACTAACAAATTTCCAACCAGAGCACTGCTGCTGCCGGATGCCATGATTAATACGGAAGACAGGGCAGGACCTACACAGGGAGTCCAGGCAAAGCTGAAGGTAAAGCCCAGGACAAATGCAGCTATGGGGTTCATTCTTAATTCCCTGGCTGAGAGATTAATTCTGCGTTCCTTCTGAAAGAAGGAAATGTCCAGGAAACCTATCTGAACTAGACCGAGTATTAATATAAGAATACCGCCGATTCTAGTAAAAAGCAGCTGATTTTCTTTAAAAAAGGTGCCAAGCGCCGTAAATGACATGCCCAGAAGAAAGAAGGCAGAGGATATTCCCAGGATAAAAAATATAGTGTGGAAAAATACTTTCTTACGTTCATATCGTATTGTCCCATCTTCCAATGTCTGCTTGGTATTACCGGCAAGGTAACTCATGTAAATGGGTATCAGTGGTATAACGCAGGGCGAGAAGAAGGACAGAAGCCCCTCCAGAAAAACAAGGATAAAGCTGATGTTGCCTGTCGAAAAAATATTTGCCAGCATGTACTGCTCCTTTCATGGTCATAGACTATTACATCATAACACATAAGTGGCCGGAATATTCCTGCATACTTATGGAATGGAGCAATTATAACATAACGGAATTAATAAAAAAGTGACTTTGTTCCAATTCGATATTTTACGAAAAAATAACGAAAAATAATTAATTATAGTATTATTTAGCATTATTTGTTACAATAACTCAGAGGTTTTCTACTAAACCGATAGGCATTGCAGATAATTAATAGGCAAACACCTGAAAATGCTTTTCTGAGAAATGATTATAATGATATGCTCTCGATTTTCTTAATAACTCAACTTAATAATCGGATAATCTCATGAAGTAATTGCTTTCCGTGTCAATCATGTATATAATAAAGAATATTTGGTATCACTTGCTATCATTTATTAAAATTGCATATGGTGGGGCAATACGAATGATAGCACAAATAAATGAATAAAATATTTTAAATGGGAGCGAAGGATATGCTGGAAAAAGAGTTTGAAAAACTATATTATAAGTTTCGTAATAATTATTGCAAAAACTTATTTTCAAGTGTTAATGAAGAAAAGGACAGCTTGAGTCCGACAGAAGCATATTGCGTTGAGGTTATTTTCTTGCTGAACCGGCCTACAGTACACCAATTTGCGAATTACGTTAATATTTCCCAACCCAATGCAACCTATAGAATCAGTAACCTGATCAGTAAAGGATATGTAAGAAAAGTTCTGTCTCTGGATGACAGAAGAGAATATTTTCTGGAAGTCACAGATAAATTTTCAAAGAATTATGGTATGAATGCTTCCTTTAATGCTGAACTGATGAATGGTGTCCGTGATAAATTCACCAAGGAAGAGATAGTTCAATTAGAAAAGATGATTAAGAAATTAAATGATATCATGATCTGATACGAATGGAATTACAATGGGGTAGAAATAATTACAGATACCCATGCAGATTCTGGTGACGTGTAATTACTTATATAAGATGAAAGTCTAACTATATTATTGAACGCGATAAAATCGATATAAAATAAAGAGCTATCCTGCAGTACATTCAGCAATCGTTGATTGCTGAAAGGTAATGTGTCAGTGATAGCTTTTTTGTTTTCCAGAATCTTACTTTTCTACCACATGTTACATATATATGAACTAAATATTACGAAAATATTAATAAATAAGTTGACATCTTAACATGTGCGTAATATAATTGCTCTATACTTACGAGAGTAAATCAAAGACACTAGTTAGGAGAATGTAATATGAGAAACAAATTCATCATACGATGTGCAGCTATATGCATGGCATTATTAATGACACTTACACCAGCTAACGCTTCTGCGGCAACTTTACTCAAGAGGGGTTCCTCGGGTACCGTTGTTAAGACGATACAGGCAACCTTGAAAGATTTGGGATATTTTACATATAGTGCAACCGGTTATTATGGCAGCTTGACAGAAGCGGCAGTTAAGCGCTTCCAGAGAGATAACCACATCCTGGCAGATGGTATTATAGGAAATAAGACAAAAGGAATATTATTATCAAATGCGAGCGTAAAACCGGCAGTGAAAACAACAACAGCCGTATCAGCAGCCACAGTGGTATCTGGATCTGCACTTACGGCGCAGACGATAAATACTTCATCAGAATATTGCGGAGATTTAGACTGGTTTAAGCAGGTCAGGGACATCTGGCAAAGAGGAATGGATGCAACTGTTACTGATGTGAATACAGGAAAATCATTTCAGGTAATGAGAACCTACGGAACCAACCATGCAGATGTGGAACCTCTGACAACCGAGGATACGGCAACGATCAAGGCAATCTGGGGCGGCTTCAGCTGGGAACGAAGAGCAGTGATTGTTCAGATTGGTGATTATACAATAGCTGGCTCCATGACGGCTATGCCGCATGCCGGTGTAGACTCTAAGCCAGCGAATGTATTTGTGTCGAATCGAAGTGCAGGCTATGGTTTTGGAATAAATCTTGATACGATAAAGAATAACGGTGTCAGTGGTCATATGGATATCCATTTTAAGAACAGCAGGACCCATGGTACCAACATCGTGCAGAAATCCCAACAGGATATGGTGAAAAAAGCAGCGAGCTATATTAATAATTTATTATTACAATAATAAAAAGGGGCAAAGCCCCTTTTTTTATTGCTATTTTTATAGGAAAGGCATCCGATGAGGGAACATTTTGTCAAAGTCTATTCGGTAAAGTCCGCTGGCATAAGGCATACCTGCAATCGGCTTATAGATTTCGATGTCAGCAAAATGGGAAGGAGGACCTGGAGCATATTTGGGCATAGCAATACACAAAAAGCGGTATTTCATTCCTGATTGTTCACGCTTCGCTACAGCAATCGGTTTATAATAGTAAGGATCCAGATGTCGCTGCATCGCATTATAAAAAAGAAGTGCTTCATAATATGTTATTTCAGGTTCATAGATCCAGCTCTGATACATACCCTATACCTCATGAAGAAGGTTACTATATCATATGCAGCGGGAATTTCATTATTGTAAAAATATTTCTTGATAAGTATGAGAAGCTAGTGAGAAAATGATAAATGTGGAAATAAATCATTCGAATGGCTGCTGTTAACACCCGCCCCACGCATTAGGTCTTGGAGGTGGTTTACAGCAGCCTCTTCTTAATGTAACAGTGGATATAATCAATTAAGTGAATACATTAAATATCAACGGATCTATTAAATATCAACGGAACTATTCAATATCAGCGGAACTATTCAATATCAGTGGATAAAATCAATGATTTTTTCAACAGCCAGCTTATAACCGCCTGCCTGGCGGAAGGTTTCGCCAAGAGCTATGCTGTGCTCCTGAAAGCTCTTGTCAGAGCAAATGGTATTTACAGTCTGCAATAACAGATCAGGGGTGATATCAGCTATATTAAGCTCAAGTCCTGCACCCAGCTCAGATACACGTTTGGCTACAGCTGGCTGGTCATTGGACATTGGGATAGCGATGACCGGTACTCCGTAATAGAGCGCTTCGCTGACGCTGTTCAGACCTCCATGGCTAATGAAAACATCGGCATGCTTTAATACCTCAAGCTGCGGCACATAGCTTCTGACCACAAAGTTACCTGGAATTTCCTTCAGGGAAGATAACTCCGTCTTATTGCCAATGGACATCACTACCTGATAACCGGTTTCTTTGAATGCATCAAGACATTTATTATAAAAATCAATGCAATTATTAATTACTGTACCCATGCTTATGTAAATAAGTTTATTATCCTCAGTATCCTTAAGTTGAAAATCCATTGTTTCCTCGCGGTCTGAGATGGAAGGTCCTGCAAACCAGAACGAGGGATCATAGCTGTCACCCATCGGTTGAAACTGGCGGGATGTGTATACCAGTGTTTTAGAGGCCTTTTTAAAGAATACATCGGATATCTTAAGCTCCTTCAGCCCCCATTCATTTTGTGCTGACTCCAGTTCAGAATATAGATAATCCAGCTGCGGGTGGAAACCGTGCTCAAGCATTCTCTGAGGAACCGGCGGCTTCTCCATCACGAAAGAGGAGCAGGATGCTATGGACGGAAGTGTAAGCTGCTGTGCCAGAATATTACCTCCACCGAACATTACATCATGCAGGATGCAATCATAGCGGATACCTTCCGATTTCTTAAGGATAATTGGGATTACCGCCCGGTCCAGGGCTAGCATATACTCTATCAGGGTATAGAAAGGATGATTGCCATGAGGACGGAAGCTCTGCAGGAATTGATTGAATTCTTCTCCATAATCCATAAAGATGGCCCCGGCTGCTTCCAGCTTAGTCTGAAATTCCCTGGTGGAAAAATAATAGACCTCTTCGCCACGCTGTACCAGTTCCTTTACCACTGGCAGTGTGGGATTAATATGTCCATGCAGGTTGCCGTTAACAAATAATATTTTTGACATGTGATACCTCCATTAATTTTCCTGCGGGTATGACTGGAGCAGCTGCAGGGTATCCTCTGCCCAGCGGATCGCAGTCTCTGCATTCATAATTCCTAAACGCAGGGAAGCCAGCCAGTATGGATAGGCAGGATCTTTCTTGGCTGCCTCATTCGCAAGATAGGGAGCTTCCATGAAGCGATATTGCTCCAGATGCTTATTGTTACGAACTTTTACCTCTTCTATCATGGCCAAAATATTCTCTTTTGGCATATGATTACCGAAGGAGAGCTTCAGAAGAAGCTCTGATCTGGGCGGCTG
>Ga0207834_1000437_pt1 | contig 15001 bp, 14 predicted proteins | sample LuqExpMetagenom5_FD_187763 | JGI IMG/M metagenome (GOLD analysis project Ga0207834, IMG submission 187763) | Tropical forest soil microbial communities from Luquillo Experimental Forest, Puerto Rico - Sample 5 (SPAdes) | ecosystem: Environmental > Terrestrial > Soil > Tropical forest ...
AAATACTGGATATACTTCATGATGGTCTCGTAAAGAACATCCCGGTTATCCTCCAGTTCCTGCTTTCTTTGCTCCAGCTCCTTCTGCTGCTGCCTAGCATGCTCCAGGGAATAATAATTCTTAAGAATTACCTCCAGCTTCTGAGAAAGCTCAGAGATATCCGATACTTGATTCTTCCTGATAATCTCTGCTATCCTGCTCTGCGCCTGAGTCTTCTGCTGCTTCAGATCCTGCGCAGCGGAATCTATGTCATTGATGATTGATTTGTTTTTCTTATCCAGCGTGCTGTTAATCACAAAGCTTGCTGCCATTAAAACGACCGCTGCTACGATTCCAACGGGATTGAACTTGGAGAGAAGAAGGATCAGGACTGACAAAAGTACGGCTGGAACCATACTTGCCAAATGATATCTACGAATATTGCTATGTAAGGTTTCCTTCTTACTTTGCAGCTCCGGTTCCTGCTTCTCCAGTTCCATCAGCTTTAACCTTAGCTGCTCCGCTTCCTTCATCTCTTCCTTTAGCGTATCCGTGGAAAGCTGCTCCATCTCCCAGGAGGCCATCTTCCCCTTCAGCTCCTTTTCCTGCAGTTCAATCGCGATTGACTGCTTCGAAAGCTCCTGATGGGAACGGTATTTTTCGAGAATCGCCGGAAACTGTTCCATCCTCCGTGTCTCCTCCTGATCCGAAGAAGCTGCTATCTTATCTTTCTGTTCCTTCAGCTCCTGTTCCTTAGCAAGAAGCTCTTTCAGTTGTAGTGTCAGCTGGTCAATCCTTGTCTCTTTCTCCAGTCCGTCATCAATCTCAGACTGGAGTGCTTTTAATGCAGATTGGTTCTGCGTCGGCTCAAGCTGTTTTCGTTGATCGGTCAGGATACTGACTGCCTTTGCAACATTAACTTCCTTACTCTTGGCAATGGATAAGTTCGTTATATAATTACGTACCTGTGAGGCCAATTCTGAATCCGTCTGAGCCTTCAGCTGCTCGATACTGATGGTATTCTTAAAGGTTGACTCCGTCAGTCCGGGTACCAGCTCACTGATCTGGCCTTCCTTCAGCTTCATTTCCCTCCCTGTTGATAAATCCAATACCACAAAGCATTTATCATTGGCATGAAAGCTTCTCTGTAAACGATATTCCTTATCTCCAACGCGGATATCCATGCTCCCGCTGTAGGCACCGGGGTAATCCCAGGGCAAATATCTGGTATAAGTATCCTCCTTTGAAGCAGCACCCCTGCCTCTCATACGTTCGATCCCAAACAGCATTCCCTTAATAAAGGTATGTATCGTCGATTTGCCTGCCTCATTATCCCCACAAATCAGGTTAATGCCAGGCTGCAATTCGATTTCCCGGTTCTGGAATCGACCGAAATAATTCAATTTAAGCTTTGTAATCAGCATTAGTGTACCATACCCTTCCTCAGACTATCTGTATCCTTCATTATAACAATTAATTCTTGGCCCCAAGCAATGCTTCAATACCGTAATACAGGGCCTTTTTAGCAATCTCATCCTGCTTGGTATTCTCCCTGATTCTTTGAATGAACAGGCCAATCATATTATCGGCATTCTCTTTGTACAGAGCATCAAAGTCATAATCCGGTACGGACTCGTCCTCTACCTCAAGAACATTTCCAAGGCTTTTCAGTGCTTCCTTATCAAAATGAATGAATTCATCCCTGATTCCCAGAATACAGAAGGAATAAATATGCTGTTCCCCGGCAGCGCGCATAATATCCCGTGCCTGATCAAGAAGTGACCCATTCGTTGTTTCCTGGGTAGCCGTCAGTTTTACTCTCTTATACTCCCGGACAGAGGTTGGAACGAAACGGATTGACGTCTTTCTTTGTCCCTGCTCCTCATCTATTACACCCAGGATATATCCACGCTCGCCGGTTTCATTTTTATCGACCGGTTCCATGGAGCCAGGGTATGCCATCCTTTCATTGATGATCTCCGGCTTATGGATGTGACCCAGCGCTATATAATCAAAGCCGGAATCCATCAGCTTCTTCCGGTTCATCGGAATATTCTTCTCTTCTCCTCCATGAGCCAGCAGGATGTTAATTTTATTCATCTGATTTGGTCTTACTGAATCATACAGAGGCTCGGTAATATCCCTGCTTCGGTAGCTCAGGCCGTATACTTCTGCTCCCAGCTCGGGGAATTCGAAGGACTCAATCGTATCATTCAGAAACATATGAACCTTCTCGTCCCAAACAAAGTCCTGGTAATAAGACCTGGGACCGATATAGTCATGGTTGCCCGCCATGATGACAGCCTTTGCTGTAACTAATTTGCTGAGATAATAATTAGCTTCCTTCAGCTCCCTGAGAAGAGGCTGCTTGTGGAACATATCCCCCGCAATCAGCAGCAGATCTGCCTTTTCCTTATTACAAATATCAATGATATGCTGAAAGCTGTCCCAGATTTCCTTCTCCCGAAGCGATCCCCAGGGTTGGTTGGAATCCGGAACGGCACCAAGATGTACGTCCGCAATATGTATGAATTTCATAGGCTCCTCCTTGTAAAGGCTGAATACTCCTGTCACCATAAATATAACAGTGATGCAGGAGTGCCCTGATTATTATAAGAGATATTTTATCAAATAAATTGTAATCTAGCAAGCTTCCCTTCGAACATTTATTCTGATGGAATTTTCTTGCAATTATGGTGGTGAGATAGTATACTATGGAACAAATCACCCCAAGTAATGCCTAACGCAAAAAGGTATTGGTATAAACCGCTTGAGTACAAGACCATAATATTACTTATTTATGTGCAGAGTGTGAAAAATCAAGATTTCTTCACTGCGAATATGTGTTAACACTTAAATTCACGGTACTTGGCAAATATTAGTTTGACAAAAATCAAAATTTCTCACGCGGAGAATAAGTGTTAATACCCAATTTCGCGGTACTTTGACAGAATGCAAGTTAGCGTTAGAAATAATTATATACTCTTTTATTTTAATCGATACTGGAAGGAGAATGCTTATGAAAACACTGGAAACTGAGAAACTAATCCTGAGATCATTTCAGGAATCCGACCTGGATGACTTATACGAATACGCAAAGAGCCCGAATGTAGGGCCGAATGCCGGTTGGCCGCCCCATGAGAGCAAGGAAGATTCTTTACAGATTTTAAAAATGTTTATGGAAGGTAACGAGGTCTGGGCAATCGAATACAAAGCAGATAAGAAGGTCATCGGCTCCGTCGGACTGCATGGAGACCGTCTCCGCTCCACGGATGATATTAAGATGTTAGGCTATGTTCTCTCCGAAGATTATTGGGGCCGCGGTCTCGTGACTGAAGCTTCGAAAGCTGTCATCGATTATGCCTTCGAGGAACTAGGAGTCGCATTGGTTTCCGTTCATCATTACCCTTATAATAACCAATCAAGGCGTGTCATTGAAAAATGCGGCTTTCTCTATGAAGGGACCCTGCGACATGCTACGAAGCTGTATGACGCAAGGACATATGATCTTGCCTGCTACTCCATGACTAAGGAAGAATGGAGCAATAAGAATAAATAAAGATGTATTCTGGTAAAGAAATATTTGTATACAAAAAATCAAGTAATTCGCAATATCCTATGCTAATATTACATCATACGGTACCGTAATATCTGTAATAGCAACCAGCAAGGCAGGTGAAATCTTTGAAAAACTTTTATATCCTTACGGACGCAATCAATTATATTGAGGATAACTTGTGTAATGACTTTACCCTGGAGGATGTGGCAGAAGCTTGTTACTCTTCCCTCTCCGGTCTTAAGAAGCTGTTCGGTTATACTTTCCACCTTGGGCTTAAGGAATACATATCCAAGCGCAGGATGACCCATGCTGCCCAGGATTTATTGAAGCTGGATTCTTCCATCACCGACATTGCTCTAAAGTATCAATATAATTCTCCGGAAGTATTTACAAGAGCGTTTTTCAAAATATGGGGAACCACCCCTTCTGCCTTCAAAAAGCAATGGAGATTCGCAGGAATCTTCCCTAAACTATTATTTGAATATGACGGAGGTACAATTATGAGCAGAAGAAAGCTGGATCTTTCGGAATTATATGATTTGTTAAAGAGCCGGACCAACAGCTATGTATTATGTTTTGATATGATTGAGATGGAGGCCATTAACTGTAATTATGGTCGTGAGGCCGGAGATAAAGCCATCCTGGAATGCTTACGAAGAATTGATTCCCTGTCGGAGGAAAGCTGTCTGTTATTCCGTATCGGCGGTGATGAATTTGCTCTGGTTACCAATCTGCAGGATAGTGAAGAAGTCCGAAAACTGGGCCACAGGATTCTTGCTCTGAACGGTCAGACCATTCTGCATAATAATGCTGAAATTCCGATTGGGATGCGCGCCGGCTGCACAAAGATCATCGGAAGTAATGTCCGTTATAAGGATCTTTACACGGATCTTTATAAAGCAATTGAAGGAGCGAGAGAAAATAACAGTATTTATATAATGGTGTGAGTATAAGTGGTATAGGATAAATTCTTGTATCCGTTAAGAAACATAATATTATGTAGATTTGATCATGTAATAAGATCGGAGGGATAGCTGCGATATCTTCCCTCCTTTTTATTATATAAAAACCATTTCATTACTTGCATTTAAAAATCCACACTTTAATAAATTTGTGACCAGCAACGGTTGCTTCCAGATAAGCCACATGTTCATCAGTATCAAAGCTGTTTTTATATTATTCATAGGTCCCTTTCTTAACGCTAGACATATCTGATTCTTACTGTGAATTCCCACATGATATTATTCCATCAATTAGTACTAAAAACAAATATTTGATGCAATCATAAATAACTCAAACATTATATATATATATGCTAAATACATATCTAAATTAGAGAATCCCTTATTGACAAAGAACAAATTATGTAATATATTACACAATATAAGGTAACATATTACCTAATATGCGGAGGAAATTCAACATGGAACTGCGGTCAGAGAATGTCGATGATAAATATGTTATATTCGCTATGATATTTATGTTATCCAATCAAATTCAGACAATCGGAGACTCCTTCTTTAAGGAAGTTTCCACAAAACAATGGTTTGTGCTGTTGGTTCTTGGCATCATGGAGGGATATTCGCCGACGTTGAACGAATTATCCGAGGCTGTCGGAAGCTCACATCAGAATGTGAAACAGCTGGTAATAAAGCTGGAGCAAAAGGGTTATGTAGAAGTCACCAAGGACGAGACGGATGCCAGAAGGCTGCGTATCAAGATGACCCCGAAAAGCCATGAGTTCCACGATGCATATCAGGAAAAAAGCAATGTATTTATGTCACGATTATTTGACGGCTTTAAGAAATCAGACTTAGCCGTTACAAAAAAAGTAATGTCCACCATGAGAAACACCTTAGAAAGGATGGAAAAGGATTATGTCAGAGAATAAGAAAACAGTTGTTGTCTACCGCTCTTCCACAGGCTTTACAAAGAATTATGCAACCTGGCTTGCAGAAGAATTAAAATGTGACCTGCTGGAGGGAAAGAAGACAAAAGCATCAGATTTAACGAAATACGATACGATCGTTTACGGCGGAGGCTTATACGCTGTCGGCCTCAGTGGAATTAAACTGATTACCAAGAACTTTGATCAGCTGAAGGGCAAGAAGATCATTATTTTCGCCGTCGGAGCATCCCCTTCCAGAGAGGGAACCGCGCAAGTGGTCCGCAAAGCCAATATTCCTGCTGAGATTGATGAATATATTCAATTCTTCTATCTGCGTGGAGGCTTTGATTATAACAGACTTAGTCCTTTCATGAAGCTTTTGATGAATCTCAAGAAGCTTCAGGTAAAATCCGTTCAGGACAAAGACCCTGATGCTAAGGGCTTTCTGGCAAGCTATGAACATCCCATGGATTTTACAAATAAGAAATATCTGAAACCTATTTTAGAAAGTATTGGAGGTAAATGATGAAGCTTTTAACAAGAATTCTTATTATATTCGGAATCCTGATTGCAGTCATCGCAGTCGGAGTATTCGTACTATATAACAATATGCAGAAAACAGCATCAACTTATAATAAATTCGATTTTGCCAGTCTTGATTTATCAAACGTACAGGACGGAACCTATACAGGCAGCGAGGACGGAGGTATTGTGAAGGCTTCTGTCGAGGTTACCGTGAAGGATCATGTAATCACGAATGTAAAAATCCTTTCCCATGAATGCGGTAAAGGAAAACCGGCAGAGGTCATTGTCAATGATATCGTGAATAATAACAGCCTTGAGGTTGATACCGTAAGCGGAGCAACCTATTCCAGCAATGTAATTAAAGTGGCCGTATACAATGCCCTGACACAGTAGACCCTTGGATTGAGTATATAAGTAAAGAGCCCTACCCGTTCAATAACAATCAAAGCCATATTGAAAAATGTACTCCAAATGCCAGTATCCATGACATTTGGAGTACATTTTATTTCCTACGGCTTAGCCACATTGGGTTCCGTATTCATTTCAGTAGCCGACCCGGTTTCTTCTTTTGACATGATATTCCTAACCATTTCATAGGTACCCGTACTTGCGAGCCCGCTCGCCAATCCACCCAGTAAAATCTCCGGAGTCAAATGCCATCCGCTGATCCAGACATTAAGAATCGTGCCCACGACTGCCATAATCAGTGGAATGAATTTATTCGGGATAAAGGATATGCTGTGCTTTATTATATATCCTAAGCATAAACAGATTGCCAGAACGACAACCACTACATATTTTAATAAAAAGTCCATTATGTATTCTCCTTTCCAGACTTATTCATCCATCGAGAGTACCTTGAAGCTCAATTAGTAAAACTATTTCTGGTATCCTGTGTTCAGGCTCTACTTCGTCCACTATAAGTTATGAACAATTCCTTTCTAACATGCTTATAATTTATACACAAAACATTCACGATTTCTGCATACTTTAGACACATATGTTGTTTATACTTTAAACATAACATCAAACAAAGAAGCCACAGCCGCAGCAGTGGTGACTGGCTTCAACTAGCAAACAAGTAAATTTAACATAGATTTTTTTCATAACTCCCCTTAAAAGCCAACTGAATAAGTTGGCTTCTCCTCTGTCTATGGGTCAAATTGAATCAATAAAGAGGACTTCAGCCAGTCATCATCCAAAATGTCCGCTCACATAATCCAAGGTTTGTTTGTTTTTGGGATTAGTGAAGATATTTTCAGTTGTGTCATATTCAATTAAATCACCAAGCAAAAAGAAGGCTGTCTTATCAGCGATACGTGATGCCTGCTGCATATTATGAGTAACAATGACAACGGTATAAGTTTTTTTCAATGTTGCTAATAAATCCTCGATTTTATAAGTAGAAATAGGGTCTAATGCGCTAGTCGCTTCGTCCATCAGAATTACCTCCGGATTAAGCGCGATAGTTCTGGCAATGCAAAGACGCTGCTGCTGTCCACCCGAAAGAGACATTGCGCTCTTCTTCAGACGATCCTTGACCTCATCCCAGAGAGCAGCTGCCTTTAGGCTGCTTTCCACGATTTCATCAAGCTCCGCTCTCTTTTTACCATGGTATTTCGGCGCATAAGCAATGTTGTCATATATGCTTAAAGGAAACGGGTTTGGCTTTTGAAACACCATTCCTATTTTTTTACGGATTAGCATAGGGTCAATTTTGCTGCTGTAAATATTAATATTGTCAAAAATCACTTCCCCAGTGGTTTTGCAGTTCGGGATGATATCATTCATCCGGTTTAGGACCCTTAAAAACGTTGACTTACCGCAGCCGGAGGGACCGATTAACGCCGTAATCTCATTCTTTTCTATTTCCATACTCACATTGTTTATTGCCTGTTTATCTCCATAATAGAGATTTAGGTTTCTTGTAGTAATAATGCCCATTATTTAACACTCACTTTCTTTTTGAATAAACCTGCAATGATATTCGCTGTAAGGTTAATAACAAACACCAGAATCATTAAAATCGCAGCCATTGCATAAGGAACCCAATCAGGGGCACCACCTTCCGTTGCATATAAATAGAGCTGTACCGTTAAGCCGGCGCCAGGCTCGACTATATGCTTGGCAAAATTTGTAGGCATGGTATAATCTACGCCTGCGGTATAGAGAAGTGCTGCAGATTCACTTACGATTCGTCCTATACTTAAAATCACCGCAACAACAATTCCCGGCAGCGCACAAGGCAGCAATATCGTACGGATGATGTGAAGCTTTGAAGCTCCCAGAGAAAATGCCGCTTCACGATAGGTTGGATTTACCTGCAATAACGCTTCTTCTGTGGTTCGGATCATCGTGGGCAGAACAATCAGCGCGCAGGTAAGGGCACCTGACAGCATGGAGCCGCTGCCGCTTCCAATCCTTAACGTATTTACAAAAAACGCCAAGCCAAATAAACCGTACACGATGGAAGGGATTCCTGCAAGAATTTCAATAGCAAAACGGAACGCAGATATTATTTTGCCCGGCTTTGAATATTCAGCAAGATATATTGCTGTTCCTATACCAAGCGGTATGGATACGACAAGCGTTATCAAAACAATATATAACGTGTTAATTATCATAGGAGCAATTCCATAGGTTTCATTTAAACGGGAAGGCGCCGTAGACAGTAGCTCCCAGTTGATATATGGAAGCCCTTTTATAATTAAATATACAATAATTGCAACAACCAAAGTAACCACTGCCGCGGTAACAGTATATATCAAGGCCCTCACAGCGATAACGCCAGGTCTTATTTGTTTATCATAAATATTTTTATCCATTTATCTTACCCGCCTTTTTAATAAAGAAACGAAATACAGAATTGACTATTAAAACAAACACAAAAAGCACTAAGCCTATTCCGATCAATACGCCTCTGGTCTGCTCAGTTGCATAAGACATCTCCGTAACAATAGCCGTTGTTAAGAAACGAACCGGTTTCAGCATCGAGGGCATCTGCGGAATGTTACCTGCCACCATGATAACCGCCATCGTTTCACCGATTGCTCTTCCGACACCGAGCAATACTGCTGTCATAATTCCTGACTTTGCAGCCGGTATAATGATGGTAAACAGGGCGTATTCCTTTCGCACACCTAAAGCGTAGGCGGCTTCTAAGTAGCCTTTGTTCACTGCATTAATACTCGTTTCACTTACACTGATTATCGTTGGCAGCGTCATAATAATTAAGACTATAACAGACGATAGCATGGTTAGTCCCGACGAAAGGTTAAATATTCTCTGCACAAAAGGAACCACAAAAATCAGTCCCATGAAACCATAAATAACCGAAGGAATACCCGCTAGCAAGCTGATAATCGACCGAAGAACCGAGCCAAGTCCCTTTGGCATCAACTGTCCAATAGCCAAAGCAACCAGAATTGAAATGGGAACTGCTATTAAAACAGTAAAAAAGGTAGAATAAAACGAAGATAAAATAAATGCCAATATCCCATATTGTGGAGGCTCGTTGGCAGAATTCCAGACAGGACCAAGCAGAAATTCCTTTAATCCAACTTTTACTATGCTAGGTCCTCCATTCACAATCATAAATATTCCAATTAAAATAACTGATAGAAAAGTAATTAAAGCAAAGAAAAAAACGATTGCCTTAAAAATGTTGTTATATATATGTACTTTCTGTTTTTTCATATTTTCCTCATTCCTGCGCACAGTTTATTAGCTCGCTTTACGAGACTATGTGCATAACTGAAGTTAGTGCCGAGGATTTTACCGGCACATATTTTGTGGGTGAAGGATTTAGCTGGCCCATTCACTTGTTATGAATTGGCTAATGGCACTGCCTTACAGCAGTGCCAATAACCAACATAATTTTATATCAATCCTTATTGAACTGTTATGGAACAAGTAGCTACCTTGCCGCCGTCTGCAGTTTTAACTGTAATTTTGACAGTGCCGGGTTTAATTGCTACAACCAGACCCGTTTGCAGTACTACAGCAACATCGGGATTAGAAGAGGTCCATTCGCAGTTTTTCATTGAAGCGTTCGTCGGAGCAACCGTTTCGGTCATCTGATAAAAGGTGTCTTTCTTCATTGTATATTTTGTTTTATTTAATTTGACACTCTTAACAGGTACGATTACTTTGACACTACATTTTGCTATTTTTTCGCCGTCTTTTGTTGTAGCAGTGATGGTCACATTACCTGCTTTTTTACCGGTAACAATGCCGGTTGAAGATACGGTAGCTACAGCAGTGTTGGAAGACTTCCAGGTTACATCTTTGTTGGTTGCATTAGAGGGTTTAATTGTAGCTTTTAATGTTAATGTCTTTCCAACATACAGAGTTGCGTTGGTTTTATCTAATTTAACGCCGGTTACCGGATTTGTGACCGTCACCTTACAGCTTCTTTTAATATTGGAACCATCGTTTGTCGTAACAGTAATGGTTGCGCTGCCTTCGCTCACACCTGTAATCATACCTGCAGAAGATACACTGGCAACATCAGTGTCGGAAGAGGTAAATGTCAATGTCTGGTTGGTTGTATCTGCAGGAAGAACGGATGGAGTTAATGAATAAGTGGAACCGGGCTTAATATCGATGGATGTGCTTCTTATGGTTATATCGGTTGCTTTCACTCTGACAAGATTGTTCTTAACAAATCCCATTTTATCAATGATCGCCTGACCATCAGCGCTTGCGATGAAATCTAAGAAAGCTTGTGCTGCCGGAGTAATAACCTTTGTCTTATTATAAACAAGTAAGAAAGGTCTTTTAATTGCGTATGTACCGTCTGCAACAGAATACTTGGAAGGCTCAACGCCATCGATTTTCAGAGCCTTTACCTTAGTATCATCCATATCACCAAGGGACATATAACCGATAGCTCCTGAGTTATTCTGTACTGAAGTCTGCATAACACCTGTACTTGCAAGTGAACCGTCGAGAGCTACGTCATAACCGCTGGGGAGTGCTTTGCCGTAATCTACTTTAAAGAAATCCTCAAAACAGCTTCTGGTACCAGAACCAGCTTCACGTCCGAAGGGAGCAATTTTCACGCTTGTTGTGTAGGAAGCGGTTACCTGATTCCAGTTCAGTGCTGCAGTATCTTTAGTATAAATTTTATAAAGTTGTTCTGGGGAGATCTCATCAATCGGGTTATTTTTATTTACTACAACTGCAAGTCCATCCAGACATATCTGAATTTTGTTTAATACTTCTGACTCAGTACTTGTTATGTCTCTACTTGACATACCAAAGTCAACTGTGCTATTGGCGTCTTTTGCATCAGCGATACCTGCGCCTGAACCGGTAATATTTTGTTCAACGATTTTGATGCCTGAATTTTTTGCCATGAAAGCCTCTGCGAGAGCCTGGATAAGAGGATTAACTGAAGTCGAACCGGATAATACGACTGTTCCTGTCACTGCCGCCGATGCAGTTGCCGGAATGTAAGTGAAATTGGAAAAAACCAATGCCACTAATAAAACTAACGATAAATACTTTTTCATGAGATCTCTCCTTATCTTGTTATCTACATTTTTCTTAATTACTTATTTATTATAACTTTTCGAATGTAAAATCTAATAGCAGGATAATGTAAAAAATATGCACAAATTTGTTAAATCCATGCAAAATATTATCGTAAAGTTATTGAGTTAGCTAATCTCTTTCAAAAAAAGAAGGCTGTTTCCAGCCTCCATTTCTGAATTACCCTATTAAGATTCTCCATTTCTACAACTCTTTTATTCTGTATTCTCTTAAACCAGCCAGGCCGCGTACAACGGAATCGCTTCAATACCATTCTCCCACCCGAAGTTTCTGCTTGAAAAGCGTATGGTCTTCTCTGCTTTATACTTACTGTGGAAGAATGACAGGCTACGTGATTTCGTATGTTCTCTAGCCTTAACTTCGATAGGAACAACTTTTCCATCCTGCTCAATGATAAAATCTAGCTCAGCTTCTCCTCCGGACGACCAGTAGTATAGCTTATATCGGTTCATTTCCAATATATTGGCAATATAATTTTCAGTTAATGCACCAATAAAAATATAATCATTACCACTGATAATATCGTATGCCGTTGTTCCGGCCTTTGTTGTAAGAAGTCCTACATCACTCATATATAGCTTAAATGCTGACAAATTCTTATATATCTCTAATGGATGAATCCCATGCTCCACCCTTTCACACTTTGTTACTATGCCTGCTGCCAACAACCAGTCAATCGATGCTCCAAACAAAGATGCTTTTCCTCCCTGTGCTATAACCTTGTACTGGAATTTTCTATTATCCTTAGCTAACTGTGCCGGAATACTATCAAAACTAGCCATGATTTTGGCAGTATCTGATGCCGTAGCGTATTTAGCCATATCTGCAACATAAGCATTCAATATATGGTTCTGTATTTCACCCACATCTAATAAGTTTTTCTCTTCCGTATAAATTACTACCGCTTCCGGCATTCCTCCAACAATCAGATATTCTCTATATATCTGTAGTGCCTTATCATGTAAAACCGGATCTATTTTTTTCTTTTCCTTAAAACAACTCACTATCTCTTCCAACAGCAAATCTTCTCCAAGCGCACGAATAAATTCATCCAATCTCATTGGATACATATTGATCTGGTCTACTTTACCAACCGGAAAACTGTATTTTTCTCGATTCATAGCTACACCAAGTAAGCTGCCAGCTGCTATCACGAAATACTCGGGTGCATCCTCACAAAAATACTTCAGCGACGCTAATGCGCGTTCACATGCCTGGATCTCATCAAAAAATATCAACGTTTTATCCGAATTTATTTTTTGATTAAAAAATATCTCCATTCTGTGTATTAGAAAGGAAGGAGAAATATCCTCCTCAAAATCCTTTACTATTTTCTGGTTTGCTTCAAAGTTGATGTATATGATATGTTCAAAATACTTTTTACCAAATTCTTTGACGCTATATGTTTTACCAATCTGACGCGCTCCATATACAATAAGTGGTTTTCGGCGTGATTTATTCTTCCATTTCAATAATTGTTCTTCTATATTTCTTTTCATATCAGAATTCCTCATTTCTTATTTCTATTCCTACATATTATACAATAAGTCATTTATACATTTAAGTCAATATTAATGTTTATTTTTACTTTTTTTCTGACTTAAATAAGTGAATCGGTACGATAATTCACTTACCATGAATAAAATGACTTATGAAAAGACATCATCTGCCAGTATGCTTTTTTCCTCAATCTTGCAGTTAACGACAGACGAAATCACACCGTACAAATACTGGGTTCCACAGTTTTGCTTTCCCATGGATAAAGGTCGAAATTAATAATTTTATAGGTTTGTTCTATATTTTTCGGCCTGAACGTTGAACATTTCTGCATATTTTCCGCCGGTTCTCATGAGCTCTTCGTGGCTTCCCTGTTCGATTATCTCGCCGTTCTCCAGCATATATATTTTATCAGCCATCATTGTTGTTGAAAGTCGGTGGGATATAAATATAACCGTCTTATTTTTAGCGGCTTCCAGCATGGTCTGGTTTAAATTATATTCACTGATAGGATCTAGGGCACTGGAGGGCTCATCAAGAATTTGAATGAAGCATGGTTTTGCAAATACTCTGGCAATAGCAAGCTTTTGCGATTCGCCTCCTGAAAGTAATATACCTGTATCGTCAAATTCTCTGGAAAGCTGGGTATGCATCCCTTGCTTCAGTTCATTGAATTTTTTGGCAAAGCCGCTGTTAATCATCGCATTCTGTATGCTGCTATAATGGTGTTCCTCCACCTTGTCCATTAATACATTTTCCGACACACTGGCTGCAAAAATCTGATAATCTTGAAATACTGTACCAAAGCAACTGCGGTATTCCTCAATTTTATAATCCTTTATATTGACTCCGTTATAAAGGATTTCACCTTTCTTCACATCATAAAGCCTCATCATCAGCTTAGTAAATGTTGTCTTGCCTGCTCCGTTATATCCTACCAGAGCTATTTTTTCATTCGGTTTTATCGTGAGAGATATATTTTTTAATATATCCTTATCATTATCACCGTAGGAAAATGATACATTTTTCAGCTCCAGCTGACCCTTGTCTTCGGGTATTGTCTTTGAAGCCTCCGTATCTTTTATTTTTTGCTCAAAGTTTAGAAAGCTTCTGATTTTTTCAATATAAAGACTGCTTTCCTGGAACTTAGCAGCGATATTTGCAATCGATTGAAGCCGTTGTTTCATATCCCAGGTAGAATTATACAAGGAAATTACGCTTCCATAGCTTAATGTGTTCTTTACCGTAGCACTAAACAACAGATAAATCACTGAAATAATTCTTTTCACCACTCTATGTATCTTGTCCACTTATTATAGCTTAGTGATGTGTCTTTTCCCACTATATACCAATGTCTAAATTTGTTCAATATAAAATCAATCATTGGTAACTTTTCAATTCCAACTTTAAACCACTTCAGCTGGTTCTTGACGTGGGATAATTATGGGTGCTTGCCCTTCATTCCATAAATGAAGGAGGTGAACTTTCCTTGACTACATTACATAGAAAGGGGAGTGAGCCTTATGACAGTTTCAGAAGCTTTATCTTTAATGGTAACCTTTGCTACATTTGTTGTAGCTTTAATCACTCTTGTTGTTCATCTGATAAAGATGTACAACAAAAAATGATTATCCTGTACCCTCAGAAAGTTTAGGATAATCATTTTTATTCGACACTTAGGGCAAGCATAGGTTTTTACCCTATGTTTCCTGTTACCTATATTATAACAATAGCCTTAGTCGTTGTATAGTAGCAGCTACTGCCTTTTTATGATCCTCTGTTATACCTGCAATTACAAGAGTATCGTTCAATTTTAACCCGACGAAAATCCAATCACCGGTAGCAACTATGGTTCCGTCACAATTCCTTTCCTGTTATTTCATGCCATTCGAAGGACCACCGTTACCCTCATCTCATCTCCCTGGCTCTCGGCATAAATACTGCCGTCCATCAGCTTCATCAGCTGGCGGCAGATATAGAGGCCCAGTCCGCTGCCA
>Ga0207834_1000441_pt1 | contig 14982 bp, 9 predicted proteins | sample LuqExpMetagenom5_FD_187763 | JGI IMG/M metagenome (GOLD analysis project Ga0207834, IMG submission 187763) | Tropical forest soil microbial communities from Luquillo Experimental Forest, Puerto Rico - Sample 5 (SPAdes) | ecosystem: Environmental > Terrestrial > Soil > Tropical forest ...
GTTAACTTTGATATTACGTGGGTATCGGTAACGGCATTTCCTTTTAATCCACCCTTAGACCAACCCGAATATTTTACGCTTATATTCTCAATTCCTGCCTCCTGCAATAATCCCGTGATTTTCTCCGCTTGTTCAAAGGTTGTCAGCGTCTGTGTGGCACGGTATTTAATTCCGATAAAGGATTTATATTTTTCGATTGCTCCTATGTATTCAACAAAGAAAGTAGTATCTTTTTTATTATTTATTTTAGAAAGACACCCCTTATTAATAAGGTAATTTTGGTAACCGGCTGCCATTCCGGAATAATCGGCATTCTCACCATGAAGGAAGGAATACCGCACAGAATAAGTTCCTTCGAAATCAGCTTTCGAATACATCTGAAAACTATTGGAACCAACGATTTCATCCAGAGATATGGAACCGTATTTTAAATATGAGAATCCTGCAAATACATTATTATAGGAATTTGTTACTCCGGATACTTCTGCCGTTATGTCGCCGTAACCGTCTCCTTCCTCAATAATGGCATACCATGCTTTATCTCCGGTCTTTAGTCCAAAAACGGGTAGCTTGACTGCAAGGTTTTCATCAACTTCCGATTTCCATTCATTCATGAAGGTTAATGTCTTATCCTGACTGTAAACTGGAGCATTATATGCCGGAGCTTTCACTTTTCCACTATTCAGATTGATCAGTGCGCCGCTTCCGTCAGGAACAAACATATATCCCTGCTCTTTGCTTCCAGCCGCACCGAAATATTCCAATAGATCGATGTCAATCAAGTAGTAGCCATTTGTGTTATATTCAATTGCTTTCGGATCAATTGTAACTTTGAGGCTATCCTGGTCAAGGGTATAGGTTAGCGGTATCTTAAACCAAGGTTTATCATCTTCTGCTGCCTTACCGTTCTCCGCTGTATCCTTTTCCTTTTCCTCCAGGGTGTAGCCTGCAGTCGTAAAATATCCCGACAGTTCTTCCTTAATATAGTCTTTAGCTCCTGCCTTAATAATGTAGATATTTTGTTTTTCAAGCCCGGGATAGGTTTTCAGATAATCATCCTTTTCAGAACCGGTTAATGTAGACAGGCTGAGCAGAGTATAATTTCTAAATACCTTCTTCGCAGCTTTTTCTTCCATCTGTCCCGTATAATAATTCATACGTTCTTCGCTGATGACATCCGGAATGACCAGCTTTGAGGATGTCTTTCCCAAGGTATATACGACAGTTACACCATTCTCGATATACTGAAGCTCGAACTGCCCTTCTGCAATACTGTCATTATAATTATCCATTTCACTGGACTGAACATTATCGTTATAATACTGAATCGAAAACTGTGATTTCATCAGTTTCTGATAATAGGCAGTTGCACCTGTATCCTCTTGTGCTCCCGGAGGATTGGAATACCATACGTCACCGCTTGATTTAACCCTAACTGCAATATCAGTCTCCGCTTCATCGATATATAATTCCAGAGCATCATTCTCAGCTGCCAGCTTCATGCCCTCCAGCTGTTTTGTGTCATCCGGTATAGCTGCTGCGCCCTGCTGCGTAGTATTAACCGTATCCGAATTCACTTCTTCGGCTTCAGTCCTTCCCGTCTGTTTCTGTACGGAAGTCAGAAGGGTTATAGATAATATAAAGCATATCAGTTTTTTTAAGCTTCTATATTTCATATCCTTTCAGCCTTTCCTTACCGAAATCTGATTTCTTTATAAATGGTGGATGCAAACGTAATCATCTGCTGAATTACACTAAAAAATAACAACCCGATAAAGATAATTATTCCCATGCCGATTATGGTGCAGATACAGGTTAACAGCGTTTTTTTAAAGGAATATTGATGTGTTATCATCGTTCCCAGATAAATCAAGATTCCGACCCACAGATAGCTTACCGTTCCAAAGACATGATAGAAGGTTCCTTCACTGCTGGTAATCATATGACTGAATAACACGAGTGGCAGTCTGATTAAAAAGATCGGGAATAGTGCATACCCTGTTGCTATCATGATATCCCGCAGCTTTCCTTCGCCATCCATTAAAGAGGTAAGGCACCAGCTGGAGACACACCATAGAACATATAACAGCAGTACCGTAATAATATCCACTACCACATTAAGCTCGTCTAATTTATTGAAATTGAATAGAAATCCGGTATTCTGTTTTTCAATCGTAAGAGTCAGAATAGTAAGTACCACGAAGGTCCATGCAGCCGCCAGACTTCCCCTATGTTCCCTCTTCAAATCCCAAAAGCCGTCAAAGGGTCTGACTATCAAATGGAACACATACTTTAATGTTTTGACATAGTACATCGTACTTCATTCACCCACCTTCTGAATTTTCTTACCCAGATAATCATCAGAACGATTACAACCACTGCTATGACAGCAGTCATTATCCTGCCGAAGTTTTTTTCCATTAGAGCTCTCCTGTAATAATAGAAAGCCTTCGTATAATATTTCCTGCTGTTTCCTAATTTAAAGTACTCCATTGCCTTCTTATACTCGCCTTCCTTAAGGTAGGTCTTTCCCAGTCCAATATAAGCAAGCTCACAATTTGCATTCGCTTTTAATACTTCCTGCCATTCCCGGTTAGAGCCTTTAGAATCCCCCTTACTATTCAACTCCAATGCAGAAAGTAAATGCTGACCATACTGCGTAATGTCATACTCAAGAATACTGCCAAGAATGGAATCAAGAACGTAGATTTTATCTGCATTTTCGCTAATCCCAAGGGCTGTGGGATTCTTCATCAAGCCCTCCCTGCTTCCGATTCCGCCAAAGCAGAATAAAGAATTTCCATCGTAATCATAGGCAAAGATTTTTCCTCCTGCGGAGTCAAGGATAAAATAGCAGCCATAATCCGTCGCGCAGACATCGGTGAATACTGACCAGTCTGAATCTGCACTGTTATATAAGTCACCGATAATAGGATAGTTTCCAAGCCTTCGTAATATATCCTTTCCAGTCGGATTAAGCCGCCTGATGGCATCTGCTCCTCCCATATAATCATCTTCCGACAGATTACTTATGGTGACATATAAAAAGTCCTGATTATCAGCAAACATGTTACTGTACTCCGTAGGAACGATCGTCTGCATCCGAGCCTGCTGCTCTTCTGTAGAAAAGTAATTTTTCCAGATGTATTCAAAAGCGCTGACGCTTACCTTTGCTGCTCCCATGAAACCCTGAAACTCCCCGTTCTTGTTAAACTCTACAAGCCCCATGTTAATTCCATAAGCAATTGCATAAATACGTCCTGCATGATCAACTGCAACCTTTGTCGGCTTATACTCCTGCGAAGCGGTAATCAAATCTGTTACAGGGCGACCGATTTCCCTAATAAAGTTGCCGGCGCCGTCATACTCCACGATTCTTCCGTTATCGCTGTCAGCCACATAGATATGTCCCTCATCAGTAACGAATACACCCTGTGGTTTATTCAGCAGATCATCCTTCCCGTCAGCATAGGTAAGTTCCATTAAGACCTCACCACTTGTGGACAGCTTAAGTATTCTTGAGTTATCTGTATCAGCAATATAGATTTCATTCTGATACAGAAACATATCCTTTGGATATGCAAGTGAAGTACCAAATTCCTGACTTGACAGTTTACCTGAATAAAGGTAAGCATTCGGTTGTACTACGTCATCAAGCCAATAATTATAGCTGTAAGTCGTATAAGGAACATCGGCATATACTGTTGCGGTATTCGTATCTGTAAGTATTGCAACGATACAGAGCACCAGCAGAGCGGAAAACATTCTCATCCGTTTTCTTTTTTTATAAAGCATAGTTTCCACTCCTCTCCTATTCCTTAATACCGGAAGATGCCATGGTCTCAATAATATTGCTCTGGCTGATGATAAAAATGGTAATCGGTACAATCATCATAATTACTGCAACGGCTGCTGTGGCTCCAGCTCTTGATATACCTGCTGCCGAGATCTGCGATAAGGCATAGGGCAATGTCTTTAATTGTTCACTGTAGATGTAATTCGAGCCCTGCAGATTCCATAAATCCTGAAAGCAGAAGATAATCAGGGTCAGCCAGGCCGGCTTTACCTGGGGCATACCAATTTTTAAAAATACTGCAAATTCACTGGCGCCATCGATTCTCCCGGCTTCCAGTAAGGAATCCGGTATCTGCTCCATAAACTGCTTCATAAGAAACAATCCCAGAGGTCTTGCAATGGCAGGTATAATCAGCGCCAGGTAGGTATCAAGCCAGCCAATTCTGGACATGATCAGATAATTCGGTATTGCAGTAACCTGTACGGAAAACATGAGCGCCAGAACAATAACGGCGAATATGATTTTACGCCCGGGGAATCTATGCTTTGCCAATGCAAAAGCACAAAGACTTGCTATGATCAGATGCCCTACGGTTCCCGTTATGGTGATAAAAACGGTATTAAAGATATACCTCGAAAAGGGTACCCAGGAGCTTCCCATCAGGACAAATACATCGTGAAAATTATTTAAGGTAGGATTCCTTACAAAGAAGCGGGGAGGAAATACAAACAATTCTTCCAGTGGCTTCAATGAATTACTGATTGCCAGTATCAGCGGCAATACCATAAAGGAACCTAACAGGAGAAGAATAAAGATACTTATGAAATCTCCGCCTCTGGAATGATTCGGTTTTTTTCTTTTTTTTCTTCGAAATAGTGCCATGATCTCATGTCCCTACCTTTCTTAAGAAAAACTGAACCACTTTATTACATAAAATCATTACCATAAACAATAAGGTAGCGATGGCGGAGGCATAGCCCATTTCAAACCGGATGGTGCCATAATCGATCAGGTGAGATACAACCGTATGTGCCGCATAGTTAACACTTGGGAAGCCTGCCAGAGCAGCCAGCTGGTCATGAATTGCAAAGGAAGCTGTAATCGTCATAACCGCACCAAACATAAGCTGCTCCTTCATAGACGGCAGTGTAATAAACCATAGCTCCTGGAAGCGGTTTTTAACACCGTCCACATATCCTGCTTCATAAAGAGAACGGTCAACATTCTGAAGACCCGCTATAAAGGACAGGAAGCCGGTTCCCATGCTCATCCAGAGTACAACTACGATCAGAATAGGCATGATATATTTTCCGTCCTCAAACCAAAGTATGGCTTTAAAGGTGACGCCCAGCTTCATCATCCAGCCATTTGCCAAACCATAGCTGTCACTGGAAAAAATATATTTCCATATGATAAAAGCCTGGCCGGAAATGGTCGGTGCGTAGAAAATCAGGGTCATGACTGCTCTTACCTTGGGTTTTAAGTCATTGATCATCCAGGCGATGAATAACGCCATAAAATATCCGATTGGTCCGGTAATCACCGCGAATAAGAAGGTATTTTTCAGTGCAATCAGAAAGACATCATCTGCGAAGAAAAGATTTATATAATTCTGCCAGCCGATAAATCTGGGTTTTTCCAGAATATTATAGTAGGTAAAGCTCAAACCGATCGACATAGCAACCGGTATCAGATAAAACACTAAAAACAGAATGCAAAAGGGTGCAATAAACAGGTAGGATATCCTATGCTTTTTTATTTCAGCCCAAAGCTGTTTACTCTTCAAGCGGAAATAACCCATGATAAGCGGAAATAATCTCTTATCTTTGGCCGACTGTGCTGCAGCTTGATATTTCATCTTAACGTTTCCTCCCACTTTTAATTACCGACATCCAAACCAAATTCAATACGTTTATTCGTAATCTCATTGTTGATGGTCTTAACGCAATCCTCCAGGGTTTCCCTCGGATCTTCCATATTGTTATAAACAGTATAGAATGCATTCTTAATGTACCGCTCCGTATAGTATCCACCCGGTACCTCAGGCAGCGCTTTCACCCAATTAAGCTGATTGATCAGCTGTTTGTAATCTGTGTTGGACCAGGGCAGGTTATCCAGAGCTTCCATATTGGCAGTAGCAACACGTCCGGAAACACCTAATACATTCTCTATTTCATTACCGTAGTCGGTCTGGGTCTGGGCACTCATCCACCATTTCAGGAACTTCCAGGCATTCTCCTGTTGTTTTGAGGTAGCCATAATAATCGATGCTGATTCCCAGGCTGACACGCTATGGTCTTCCTTACCGGTGGAATCCACATATCCCGGTACGGTCGTAAATCCCCACAGTCCTCTGATTTCAGGTGCAAATACGGATAAATAATTGTAATTTGTGTAATCACCCAAGGCTAAGGGCATCTCTCCCGAACGAAATCTGTTGGCAAAGTCAAAGGTTACAGGTAAATCATAATTAACGTAATTACCAACCCATTGTTGAAAGGCTTCTACTGCTGCTTCAGAATCGAGACCGCTGGACTTACCCCCATCCTTATAATATTGCCCTCCATGCTGGTATAAGAAGGTCGCATAGGTGGTGTAGTCAGGGTAAATACCTACATTCATATTATTCTTCTGAATGACAGCCAGGCATTCATAGAATTCCTCCCAGGTTGTAGGAACCTTTAAACCCAATTCCTTAAAAATATCAGCCCGGTAAAACATCACATGAAAGGACATTGTCTGAGGAAGCGCATAAACACCGTCACCAAGGGTAAACTGCGTCATGGCTTCTTTATGAAACCAGCCTTTTACTTTCTCATAATCCTCAAACTGTGTCAGGTCGACTACAGCCTTTCGCAAGGCATAATTAACGGGTTCCTTGCCAGCTACATTTAATGCAACGTCCGGTCCCTTGCCTGCCAGGGTTGCGGATAATAATACGTCCTTGTTAACTAGCTTAACGTTCACGGCAATTTTGTTCTCAGGAACAAAATAGTTATCTACCAGATTCTTAATTACGGTTGCCTGGTCCCGCCCGCTTCCGGACATACTTGTTACATTTGCACTGTCCGCTAATATCCAGACATCCAGGGCTTTACCGTTATATACTTCTCCAATACTGTCATAGTCCTCAAAAAAGCTGGCTACAAAGGATTTCATCTCATACACAAGCTTTTCCAGGAAATTTGCTTTTGCCTTCGGCAGCTTTTCACCCGGGGTATTAACCAGAATATAATCAATTTCCAGGGGCTGCTCCGTCATCTGAAGTTCCCAGGCACCTAACGCCACAATATTATCCTTGAACGCAGCCCATTGCTTGGCTATCGTTTTCGGTTTCTTGTTCATCGTATCCAATTGAAGCATAAGATTATCAATTGCCGCTGAGCTGCTGCCCTTCGATCCCTGTGAATACTCTTCTAACCGATCTGAAATTTCTTTTATGTTAGAGTACTGAGCCTTTAATATCTCCAAGGCCTCGGGAGTCTTAGTCTCGAGCTGATAATCTCTCAGGGTATCGGGTGAAGATCCAATTACCATCAAAAGCTGTCTGTAGGCCTGATTAAGTTCCGAAATACTTTCATCTGCTATGTTTAGTATTTCTGCCATCTCTTTGCCGAGAGTAACCTCAAGGGTTATCGTATGCTTACCTGCTTCAAGGTAAAACTGATAGGCCTTATCTCCATCGCCAAGTGCACAAATCTGCCAATCATTCTTATAATAAAACTGTAATTCTTCAGCTTCTTTAAAGGGTGTCTGCCCGTCAATCTTTAAAGATCTGGCAACGGTAACACCTGTTTTGATATTCTGTCGGTATTTTACATCAATTTCATATAAGCCACTTTTAGGGACATCCAATTCCCAGCTAAGCCACTGGCCGGAAATTTTCCAATTGTTGCCTCCAATGGTATTCAATCTGATCTTTGAGGCACTATATGGCTCAGTCTTGGGTGATGTGCGGTCTGGAATGGGAAACAAGGTGGAATCTGATTTGTAAATTGCCTCCTCACCTTGAAGCTTTATGGTCGAAACGGAGGCCGGTGTATATCCTGCTGTCGTGCAGGCTGCCACATAATCAGCATATGATGGCAATTCCTTTTCCTGAGTCAGAATTATTTTACCGACAGCCATGGGCTCTTTCGTTGAGACCATACTTATGGTATTCACACCTTTTTGAAAATAAAATTCATAGGCTGAGGTAATATAGCCTTCGCTGTCCTTACAGAAGGTTTCCATCCATTTTGGAGCCTCCTCCTGCTTCGGACGTACATCATTATCTCTGGAATCCTGCTTTATCTCTTCTGAATTGGTCCAATTCCTTGAAAATTCTATGTACCCGGCTCCCTCAAAAGGGATTTCACCATTGATATGGAATTCTCTCTCAATGTTATTGTTTTTTCCTTTGACAGGATAATAAACGATTTTGATATTATAAAAACCTGCTTCCGGTACATTTACTTCCCAGGTAACTTCTCCTTCCTCCAGGGTCAGTACCGTACTTCCCTCAAGGTCTTCATAATTTTCAACCCGTTCAAAGCCTTCTGAGGCAGTTGTAAAATCTCCGCCAGCTATTTCTATCTCCTGAGCAGGATGTTCTGCTGATTTATAGTTGTTAAGATACTCATCATATGAAATCGTGTCATGAATCATTGATAAGAGATCATCACCGGCATCCGTCTGAGTCTGATGGGCTGTCTGTGTCTGATCAGCTGTCTGAGCCTGATCAGCTGACTGTGTCTCTTCCGCTCTAGCCGGAATTGCCTGAAGGTTTGACATTAACCAAACTGCCGTAAACAGAATACTAAATAATTTTCCCAAGCAGCTTTTTTTGAACATTTCCAACCTCTTTCCCGCATATCGTATCGTCTGCGTAACCGCTAAATTATATATATTCCCTTAAATAACCGTTACTTATTTCAGTCCTTCAGGAAGCTGCCATTCCTCTGTAAACGAAATACTTGCTTTCCCGTCTGCATCAAATTCAATCGGCAGCCAGAGATATCTGGAATTTGCCAGATCCTCACTGTTCCAGCGGTCTCCCATATAGACATAGGTCTGCGTTTCTTCGTCTGCTAGAAAGATACAGGTGCTCTGGGAATCAAAGGTAGTATTTTTGGTATCTCCGATACAGGGGTTACCCATGTCCGTCCAATCTCCAAGCATGGAATCCGCCGTAAACATCTTAGCCTGATTTGGACTCCAGCCGGTACAACCGGAGGTCATCATATAATATTTGCCATTTCTTTTGAATACGGCAGGTGCTTCTCTCTGCGCTCCGGGGAAAATACGAATATAATCCTTTCCGTAAACAGCTTCCTTCGGATCAGTTGCCAGGTAGGTATAGGTATCATTTAATTTGGATATGTACAGGGTCAGATTTTCTTCACTGGAATAGATGATATAAGCTGTTCCGTCATCGTCTACGAACAGGTTCATATCTCTTGCCATGCCCTTGCTTTGCGGGAATTTATCTACCTGATCAGCCGGGCAGGTATTCAGGCGGTACCGGTCAATGAATTTAAATGGTCCATAGGGAGAATCACTGACTGCTACTCCTGCTGAAGCTGCAGCATAGCTTGCATCGCTGGTTGCGGTAGGTCCGTCCGCATGAAACCATAATACATACTGTCCTGTCTTTTCACAGTAAAGCAGCTTCGGCCGTTCGATAATGGAAGTTGAGTCATTGATGCAGGTATAAACATTGTCCAGCTGCTCTTTGGTATAATCTCCGTATAACTCTATAAAATATTGTTCGTCCTCCAGCTGCTGTCTGGAAGAAACGTTGCGCATTACTACGCCCTCAAAGGTCCAATTATATAAATCCTCCGAGCTGTAAGCACAGATACCGCCACGGCTGCCATTCGTCTTATCCTCACCGATCCACCACCATTTTTCAACCATTTCGCCGGTTTCTTTATCGATTACAGTGAGCCTTTGAATCTGTCCTCCATGCGCTTGTATCAGAACGTTTTCCGTATCCTTCCATACCTCTCCTGGTCTGAAAGAATTATATACAGGTTTCTTCTCCATGCTTTCATATACCTCCTTCAATTTCGTATAAGCATTCTTATAATCATCCCCGGCTGCATTTGTCTGACTTAGGAGCTCCTTTGCTTCTGCCAGGGCTGCCTGATATTTTTCGATCGATTTGGTTGTGTAGACATTGGATGCAGTTTCACTTAATGCTTCTGTATTAATCAGGCAGGTCAGGAGCTGATTATTATACTCCGGAACTTTTCGAATAATGATATAGCTCAAAATCGGGTCTTTCATTACCTCATCACCGCTTTTTGGGTTGTAAACCAAAAGATTAAGTACCCCATCTGTAACCTGCTTTGTAAATACAGCTTCCGTTAATTGATATTTAAGAATTTTCTGATCCTTAATCATTATTTCATCTTCGGCCTTTACTGAGATCGGTCTTGCGCTGAAGGGATCATAAAATCCACAGGTCACTTCATATTCTCCTTCGGGAACGGAAAAATCATAGTAAAACCCAGTTTCCTCAGGATTGATCTTCGTATTTTCAGCGATTACCCATTTGGATGCATTCTTATCTGCGCTGGAGACATCTCCCGCAGCTGAATAATAAGGCTGCTTTATATATCCCCAATTTATTCCGGTACCTGCATCTGAGCCGAATTCCTGATCAGTGACCGACTGATACAACCCCAGATGATCGCCCTCAGTTACAGTGGTTACATTTTCAGTCGCACAGTTTACAAAATATAAAATCATATCATTATTAACCAGCTCTTCCTGAGTCAGCTCCATGGCTGCAGTATCAGAGGCGGTTTGGTTATCCGGAGTTACAGGTACAGGCTCTTCCAGTTCATCTACTTTGACAGTTCCTTCCCTGGAACATGAAGTCAACACCAGTATCAGGCAGCATACTGTAGCATACTTAATACACTTTTTTAACATAATTGGTAATCCTTACCTTTCGTAAATTCATCTACATTATGTCACAAACTTTCTATTATTGCAATCGATTTCAATTATAAATAATGACGATACTATTTGTGCATTTTACACAATTTATTTTAAGTGCAATCGTTTGCAATTCTCATATATGTCAATTTTCGACACGTAGAACATCCCTACTTTCTTAGAAGTCTCCCAACCTTAGTGCCCTTCTTTTCAGATAACCAGCTCATTAATTAACCGGTTGTTTTTGTAATATACCGGTATTTACTGCGTCTAATGCTTCCGAGTATACTACCCACAATACGAAACATTATGAAGCAAATATGTTCTATGAAATTAATAAGAGCAGCTGCCAATTAACTGATTGTTAATTTGACAACTGCTCTTATTATTTAAGCCAAGCAATAATATTTGCCCTATGGTATTGTTTCTCAGGTTACCCCAAAATGAACACTTCACAACTATGTAGCTTAGTAGACGACAAACTCCAGGTTAATAAATGAGATCCCTGAGGTACTATTAATCAGCTATATCAGATCCTTCCTTTTAGTAAATCAGAATCTAGCAATCTTGGTTTCTCACAGGTAGTTTCTAATGGAATAAATTCTTTTTTCTCCTGGCTTTCATGGATTGCAACCATAATATTTAGCACATGGCAGGCGAGTTCTCCATTTGCCCGATTATCTTTTCTACCCTGTAAAATGCAATTCGCCATATCCGATATGCCAGCTCCGCGACTATTCATACTATAAATACTTGTAAGCGGAAGCTTCTCGAATTGAGATGAAAAATACTGTTTAAGCAATACCTCTCCATCAAAGCAGTTAGGGTCAGGTACAATAAGGCTTCCCCTTGTACCATGCACTTCTATTCTGGGCAGCATAGATCCCCAGGTATCAAAGCTTGTAATAATATTTCCGATAGCACCGTTTTTAAATTTCAGTAATCCTGTTACGTGTGTAGGTACTTCTACTTGAATAGCGTTACCAAATTTCTTCTTACTGGTAATGATTCTCTCAGGAAAGGATATCTGGTTCATTCCTACTACTTCACTAACCGGACCGATCATAGCCACCAGTGCCGTCAGATAATAAGGTCCCATATCAAACATAGGCCCTCCGCCTGACTGATAGTAGAATTCAGGATCCGGGTGCCAGCTTTCATGTCCGTGACACATCATATAAGCATTGGCACTTATTACCTCTCCTATCAGTCCGTCCTCAATCGCTTTGATACAAGTTTGAATTCCGGCACCCAGAAAAGTATCCGGCGCACCTCCCAGCAATAGGTTCTTGCTCTTTGCCAAAGCTACTAATTCTTTCCCCTCTTCCAAGTTCAAAGAAAGCGGTTTTTCTACATAAACATGCTTACCCGCCAACAAAGCATCTTTGCATATTTTATAATGGTTTTTTGGTGTTGTCAGATTTAATATAATCTGTACCTCTTTGCTGTTTATCATTTCGTCATATGATAAGATATGTTTTACGTTGAATTTTTCTGCCGCTTCTTTTGTTCTTTCTTCCATCAAATCGCAAATCGCATAAAGATTTACGTTTACAAATAAATTATTTATATTTTCCATATAAATAGAGCTGATATTACCACAGCCAATAATTCCAACATTTGCTTTATTCATTATCAACTTCTCCTTATCATCAATTTAGTTTAGTTATTATAGCTTTTGTTATTACAGTTTTCGTTTGTTTCAGGCCAAAATCATCTTGCTGCCCATAATAATCCGCGTTTCATAATTTCATATGCTTCCGGAATATTAAAGATATCTGCATGATGTCCCAAAGAAGTGTAAAATACTTTTCCTTCTCCCCACATCTTCGTATAGACAACAGGCATATTTACCTTCCCATTCGTTGCATGTGGTCCATCTATGACCGGAAATGTTGTAGTTGCATATACTTTAACAGCCGGATCCACATGCAGGTAATATTGTTCGGAACAAACTTTAAAATCTTTTAACCCCTTTGTAAAATAGTCATCATTTGATACATGAACCATATACTCTACACCATCGTTGCCCGGATGTGCTACCCACTGGGAACCGGTCATAAACTGCCACTCGACATTATCCCGAAAAGAATCACACATGCCACCATGGCATCCAGCAATTCCGGTTCCGCCTGATACAGCTTCACATACATTTCTTACATACTGTCCATCAATCGTTCCCATCGTCCAAACCGGGACAATCAAATCGTACTCCTTTAATTTACCGGCATCAGCAAGGCAGTCGAGGTTATCATATAACTCAACGTCAAATCCGCCTTCTACCAGAATCTTCTTGAAAATCCCTGAAACCAGGACCGGTTCATGTCCGTCCCATCCACCTTGAAATATTAGAGCTCTTTTCATTTTGTACCTCCCAATTTAATATATTATTACATCAGTACCTTCTATTGATAAATCAAGCATACCATTTTTCATAAAATATAAAAGAAAAGAGGCGTAAAAAACTGGACATATTTTTACCTTTCATTTATACTTTTATAAGAAAGTAAATATGAGTACTTATCCTGGTTATTTCAATTCATTATCAACAGCGAAGTATCGATATCGATATGTTGCTAAAAGTTTTACCTGGCATAAAACCAATTTATAAATGCCAATGAAAATACCAATTTAATTACCAACTTGAACGCTAACATGAATACCAATTTATATGCCAATTTGAATATAAACTTTAATGCAAATTGAATACCAAATAGAAGGCAAATTAAAATAAGAAGAAAGAAGCGTGTGATTAAGTGAAGATTTTCTATGAACGGAAGGGTTTGCAGTTTCATGTGTTTCAAGGTGAAAATCTGACCTTTCCTTCTCATTTACATAAAGAAATAGAATTTGTGATGTGTCTGGAGGGGGAGCTCGAGGTTAGTTGCAATGAAAAATTGGAAGTGATGAAGCCCTATGATTTCATGCTAGCTTTTCCTAATACAGTTCATTCCTATAATGCCGCATCAGCCAATAGGTTTATTTTAGGTATTGTAGCAACGGATTACCTGCCGCTTTTTAAGGATTATTTCCTTCATGAACCCGAAACACCTTTTATAAAAAGCGAGAACACTCATTTATTCCGAAACTATGTAATTTTGCTTTCAGACGAATATGAGAAAGACAGAAACAAGGAAATTATGGTAGGCTACATGCATCTGATCCTGGCATTCGCTGTAAAGGAATTAGTTCTGCTTTCCAAAAAGCAGCCTAAATATGATGATATTCTGCCTAACTTGTTACTTTATTTAGATGATAACTTTAAAAATAATTTATCACTCGAGGATCTTGCATCACATTTTGGATTGAATTCTTCCTATTTATCGCGTCTATTATCTACCAGGTTAAATTGTACTTTTACCCATTATCTGCAGGAGCTTCGCATTGAATATGCTAAATACCTGTTAAACACGAGTACCTTGTCCATCACTCAAATAGCCTTTGAAAGTGGTTTTTCCACTCAGCGTTCCTTTAACCGTACCTTTAGCGAAATAGTAAAAATTCCTCCCAGAGAATACAAAGCGAAATCAACAAAATAAATCGAAGTGACTGTTAACTTTCTACTCAATTGATTTTATAGAACTTGGAGCTCCTGCTTAATAGGGGGCACAATGTTGTAAAGGTGTATAACGGCGGAAAGGCTATTAAGAAGACCTTCGAAGAAATCAATGAAAATCTTTACAGCAGCGGATGGAAGTCTCAGTTTATGTCAGGACTGATGATGCCGATTATGAATTTTAAAAAGGCGGATTTTATGCAGAGCTCTATAACAGTCAGTTTGAACAGGTGTCATAAATAGAAATTGAGGTATCATATGTCACACCACTGACTTTCCTATAACAACAGGCCTGTATCCTTATAGCGGATACAGGCCTGTTGTTAAATTGTTAAATTATTCCTTATTGCTAGAAATACACCATATTCTTGCTTATATTACACGAATATCTTTGATCTCATTTATCAAAAAACATCATAGTTCAAAGCTGCATCAAAAATATATTTACAACCCTCATTCAAATTGAGCTTCTTTATATTATTCTTATACTTTATGCAGCAATCATCCTTATGTTTTGAATAGATAACCGCTTTTTCGATTTCTCCATCCTTCCATGAAATATATGCTGTTCTGTCACCACGCAAGCAAATGCCCCTGATTTCCCCTTCCTTCCAATCATCCGGAAGTGCCAGCAGTAGTTGAATCAGATTATCCTGACTTTGGACGAGCATTTCGCAAATTGCGGCAGTATTACCAGTATTTC
>Ga0207834_1000442_pt1 | contig 14957 bp, 10 predicted proteins | sample LuqExpMetagenom5_FD_187763 | JGI IMG/M metagenome (GOLD analysis project Ga0207834, IMG submission 187763) | Tropical forest soil microbial communities from Luquillo Experimental Forest, Puerto Rico - Sample 5 (SPAdes) | ecosystem: Environmental > Terrestrial > Soil > Tropical forest ...
GGGAACCAGTAGATCCAAAACATATAACAGCGTCTGGATATTCTTTCACGGAAAGGCAATCCATCTTTCTTTTCTGAGTTTTTCCTCACAAAACGATTTAATCAGGACTTGCAAGAACCTATATCGATATGGAACCGTAGGGCATCTTAATTCAAAAAGCGGCTATAAACTGACCTATCAGGCGGATGGAAGCAGGGTTGTGGTCGTCAGGCCTAATTTTGCTACTCATTGGGCATTTTTCCTGCGTAAATTTGATTCTACAAAGAATATGACGATTCATAAACTTCTGATTAATGATGGAAGTGATATGGTTGTTGAGATGATGATGTGGATTATCAAGGGATGTCTTAATGTGGTACTGTCAGGAGATCAGAACTCAGGAAAGACAACCTGCTTAAAAGCACTCGGTATCTTTTTTGACCTTAGAAATCCGGTTCGTACAACAGAGCAGGAGTTTGAATTATGGCTAAATAATGCCTATATTAATCTAAACTGTCTTTGCCTTAGGGGTACGGAAGGAATGTCCGTCATAGATGCGATCAATATCCAGAAGAAAATGGATGCAGCAATTATGCTGTTAGGAGAGGTTAATTCCTATGAGCTGGCAGCAGCTTATATATCCTTATGTTTATCCGGAACAAAATCAGCAATCTGTACCTGTCATTGTGTATCGTCGGAAGACCTTGTAGACTATTTTCGTAATTCTATCATGGCAAGTGGAATGTTCCGGACAGAAATGACAGCAGAAGAGCAGGTTGCTAACTCCGTCCATATCGATATCCATTGGGAAAAAGCAGCGAATGGATGCAGATATATCAGTTATATTAATGAAATCATACCTTATCCCCGTGAGATTAAGGAAACAGACGAAATCCAGGCCTTGGACAGTATCGCGAATTCATTAAGATTACTGTCAAGAAAAAGGGCATTTTATATAAGGCCTTTGGTGGTCCTTGAGAACAATCAATATGTGATAAAGAATAATTTTAGTGAAAGGGCTAGTATGAGAATTCTGAAAAATCTCGCTGAAAATGAAAAAGCAATTTTTCAACACTTTTGCAGTGCTAAGTAGGAGTAGGTATGGATTGGAGAACTGTCATAGCAATCGTAATAAGTCTTGCCATAATTATGCCTATAGTTTTTATCTGCATAGAGAAGGTGGATCAGAAGGATAAAGCCAAGAATAATACTGGGGCATCGCTTTATATTAAAAAAGCAAAGACAAATCCGTTATATTGGATTTATAAAATATTTTGCCGCATCCCTTTAACGAGAAGTTACCTTCTTAAAATCAGCAGCAACTATGAACTTATTTGTCCGGGAAACCCCAGAGCTATAGCAAATAAGACCATGCTTCTTGCTGGAACTACGCTTCTGTTATGTATAGCAGAAATCGCACTAACCTTCCTGCTGGAGCCGGACATGAATAATTTAATCCTGGCCGTTTATCTGATTTTTGTAATAAACAATGAGGTAATTAATTATTTCGTGAGAAAATCTGTTATTACCCTGCTGGAAGAAATGGAACGGTTTATATCCAATGTAAGTCACAACTATTTTATTAATTATTATATTGATGACGCTATTGTAGATGCAATAGATAACCGAATGTCCGAAGAAATGAAAATAAACGCTAAAATTATTTATGAAATAGTTACTTCTGATAGCCAGAAGGAGGATGTGGCTAGATACAATGCCACGACTCATAATAAATATCTGAAAATGTTCCTTTCTCTCTGCATCAATGTGATGGAGAATGGAGATAAAATCCATCATGGTCAACGTCTTATGACTCAAAATCTTATCAGTCTGAAAAAAGAAATTAATCTGGAATATCTGAAACAAAAAAAGTTAAATTATATTTTTTCTGGTTCTATTTTCGCTGCTGTAGCTGTCTGTATCCCTCTTACCTTAATCCAAAAATTCGGAATATCAATCGCACCACAGCTTGAAGCAATTTATTTGGGCCAGCTCGGCATACTTTACGTAGTACTTATTTTTCTAATTTCTTCTGTTGTATATATCATGATAAATAATGCGAAAGAAATGAAGAAGCCAATGGTTCATAACAATATTTTTTTAGAGAAGCTGGAAAAGCTTCGTTTTATTAATACGGCCCTTGATAATTTTGCAGAAAAGCACTATGGACCTATAATTAGGCTGAGAGATACCTTAAAACGGCTTGGAGAATGCATTACGCCGAAACAGCTTTTACTGAAAAGCATCATTACATCATTTTTAGCATTTTCGATAAGCATAATTTTGATGTTTTATATACATTCCAGCAATAAGGCGCTACTGACAGAAAAAGTTATAAATGAGGAGAATTTAACGTCAGTCGGCATGATTGAATTAACAGAAGTTATGAAGGAGGAGATATTAAGATATGTAAACAAATACAAGGAAGAAGCAGTTACACAGGAGCAGATACAGCTGCAGCTACAGAAGGAGGGATCACTTTACAATCAATCAGCCATTGAGGAAGTGGCAAAAGAGGTAATAGAAAGAATAAACAGGTATCAGAATGAATATTTCAAGTGGTATGAACTGCTTATCTGCATTGGGATTGGGTTATTGTGCTTTATTATCCCTTATCTAATGATCCTATACCGAAGGAAACTCCTGGCAGCAACGATGGAAGATGAAGTAATTCAGTTTAATTCCATCATATACATGATGATGTACTCGGATCATGTCACCGTTATGGATCTATTAGAGCAGATGGAACTGTTTGCTATGGTTTTCAGACCAACCTTGCGTGAATGTATGAATGAATATAACAGTGGAGATATTCAGGCTTTGGAAAAAATGAAAAAAAGGGAAGCCTTCGAACCATTTATACGCCTGGTTGATAATCTGATCAGATGTGATGATATATCAATTGAAAATTCTTTTGACGAAATAGCCTCGGACAGAGAAAACTATTATGACAGACGGAAGCTGGAAAACGAAATAATAATTCAAAAAAGAGCTGACAATATAAAGCCGTTAGCATTTCTTCCAGGAATCATGGTACTTATCTATCTCATTCTGCCTCTGCTATATATCAGTATTAAGAGCCTGCTGGATCTGAAGGAAATGATACAATCGATGGGTATTTATTAATAATAACAAAGGAAAGGAATCATTATGAAAACAAATAACATTTCAACAGCATTAAAAATTATTCTTTTAGCAGTATCTGCAATAGTTGTCTGCATTGCAGCATTTATCGGAATCAAGACTACCAATGAAGGTAAAGCTATGGTTAACTCAGGAACGACTCAGGTGAAAGCAATGACGGAAAGCTATTCTAATATTGATAAGGCTTCTTATGATAATCAGAATATTATCGGATCTGCATTGGTTGACCTTATTCAAACAACAATTGCGGATAAAGAAACACTTTCCATCTGGGTAAAGACGAATTCCAATGCAACAACCGGAGTTTACTATAATTACACGCTGACTACAGCAGCCGGCGGTAACACCATAGCGGTTGGTTCAGCACTAACAACTATAACTACTGATGCTACCAGTATAAACTATATAAATCCGAATGCTCAGTTTACCGGTAAAGTATATAAGGATGTAAATAAGAATATAATCGCAATCTTATTTGACCAGATGGATTAGCTGACTATGCAAGATGAGAAAGGTAAAAATGCAGATGAAAACAGGCAATATATCTCAGGCATTAAAAATTATCCTTTTAGTAATATCCGTAATTATCGTATGTATTTTATGCGGCGTGATAATCGGAACGGCCAATTCCGGAAAAGCCATAGTAAACAGCAGTACGACACAGTTTAAAAAACTGGCTGCGAAAGCCGACACAATTACAGAGGCGACCTATGATGGTAACACATTTCTAGGAAATGAAGTAACTGCACTGATCAACAGCACGGTTGAAAACAGTGAGCGTCTATCAATCGTTGTAAGGACACTCAGAAATTCAAGGACGGATTATAACTATACTTACGATTCAACGAATAATAGCATTGCGACAGGCGGTACAACCACCTTGCAGACCAATATGTCTCAGGATAACTACATAAACAGGGATGCGGTATTCCAGTGCAGCGTCCTGGAAGATGATAATGATAATATCATCTGTCTATGGTTTGAGCAGAATCCTTAAAGAAGTGAAAATAATAAATCTTTCATTATCACGGAAGGATATGAAACATGAAAACAGGTAATATGAGTACAGCATTAAAGTTAATATTAGTCGGGGTTTCAGTCCTTGTAACCTGTGTGTTTGTTAAGGTGGTATTACTGGCAACAGAGGAAGCAAGACACTTAAGTATGGGTGCCATTGAACAGATGAATGATATGAACAATGACATTGTTGACAGTGGTATCATGAAATACAATGACGATGTGCAGGGAAGCGATGTAGTTAACTGCATTAAAAAATATCTCGGAGATTATACATCGACTCAGACAGCTCCAATCTATGTGTACGTCAAGACTTCCGTATCAGAGAATACTTATACGAATAGTAATTATATACCCAACATCCGTAATTTCTCTGATACACGATTCATCAAACCGACTGCCATGTTTACAGGTCAAGTAATGAAGAATACCAATGATGTCATCATAGGCATCAAGTTCATTCAGAAATAAGTGAAAAAGCGACTGGGATTATCCTGCAGTTGATTAAGGAATGGAAGGAAGGGCTATGGTACGGCTATTTAAGGCTTTTATATCTGCTAGTGTTTTTTGTATTGGGATTTATGTTCTTGTTTATGAGTTTCAGGCTTATACCACATTATTAAAGCTTACAAGGGAAAAAATTCGAGAGGATGTTATCTATCAGGAATATAACATTACAGATCGGGAGACGATTTCCTATGCAGAGCTGATAGCCACCCTCATGCAGCCACTGGAATATGACATCTTGATAGATGGAACACTGATTGATAAAGATAAACATGATAAGTATATGATATCCGGATATGCAATAAAAAACAGTAAGTATGGTAAAAGCTATCGTTATGATGATAATGGGAGTATTACAATGATTATTTACACAAGTAAAAGTTGAAATAGCTGTAAAAGCCGAAAGGATAGTACAATATGCTGATTACAATTCACTCAATAATAGGATATGTATATAACAATTATTTACAATGGCTCGTTCTTTTTGTTGGAAGTGTTATGATATACTACTTTACCCTTAAAACCTTGGTTCACGAATGTGGGCATTTGGTTTTTGGTTTACTTACGGGCTATAAATTTGAAACCTTACGAATACGACACATAATGCTTATGAAAGCAAAGGATCATTATAAGATCACAAAGCATTATTCCTATGGTTCACTTGGACAGTGCGTGATGGCTCCCCTGGAGTATAGGGAAGGCAAAAACCCGTATGTTTTATACATGCTCGGTGGAATTATATTTGATACACTATTTGCTGTAATCTTTACCTTGATTGGCATTACACCTTCAGTTCTTTCAAATCCGGTAAGAATAGTCTTTCTTTCCCTGGCATTCACTGATTTCATAAATGTATTTACCAATGGTGTAGTATCGAGAAAAGGAAAAATTAATAATGACGGTACTAATACATATTATTTAGCGAAGGATCAGCAGTCCATCAAGTGCTTTTATATGAATAGTAAAGTATTTTACTATTTATTAAACGGAAAAACTTATAAGGATCTTCCAGAGGATATTTATCGAATACCTGTCGGAGCGAGCCTTGCAAGTGCCCAGACCGGTTGGCAGATAATAAACCACAGTTATTATTACATGGATTTAAGACTATGGGAAAATGCCCTGGCATGTCTTACCGAACTTGAAGCAGTAAGTGGAAAACAAAGCAAGCATATGCAGATTAATCTGCTAATGGAGAAGCTTTTCCTATATATAAAGTTGAATAGAAGTACTTCAGAAATCGAAAATTTATATGATCAGGTGAAAAAGGATATCAAATATTTTAAATACGATTTTAATATGGTCCGGGTGCGTATGACTTACGAACTTTATAAAGATGGCTCTATAAAAAGAAAGATGAAAATCAATGATGAACTTGAAACGGAAGTAAGAAAATACCCATTTGAAGGAGAAGCAATCTTCTGTGCAAATTTAGTAAGGGAAATGATTAACTAAGGGGAAATGATAACTTAGGTAAATAATTAACAAAAGTAAATGATTAACTAAGGAAAACGATTAACTAAGTGTAATAATAACTATAACTAAGGAAGGCTTATGTTATGAACGGATATGGTAGATTTATCGTCATTGCTTTTGCTGTAATATTAATTGCCTTGTATCCATTGCAATACATAGCTCAATCGCAAAGTGACACGATTGAAGATATTGTTAATGCAAAAGCTACGGAATTTACCGATAAAGCTAGACATCAGGGGTATATAACAGTAGATGAATATGAGGATTTCATAGGAGATCTGGATAGTACAGGAGAGCTATATGACATAACCATAGAAGCAACACATCCGGTATCCGGTAAAGAATTAGCTGAGGCAAACGTGGGGGAGGATGTATCTGATCTTTCTATTAAGAACTCCTCGTTAACCACCATTAAGAACACTTCATTAACCGCCATAAAGAACACTTCTTTAACCACGGAATCGAATCATATGTTTCATATTTCTTCTGAGAGAAATACAAAAGAAAATTGGAATAATTTAAATCGAAATATTGCGGAACCAATGTATTCGGCGTTAGGTGCAGGCATTACTCTATTTGCAGTTCATACACACACTACGGATTGCTATGCAGGACATAATCATGCTGCAAGTGGATGTTCCTATCATACACATTCAGGCAGTTCAACAAGTGGTGGCGGATGTTACGGAGTAGCCAATTATCATTCGCATGCTTCAAGCTGCTGGGGATCAAGCACATGTGGGGGATCAGTAAATATTTCAGTTTACAGTACAAACAGCGGTTATTGTTCTGCTTGCAAGAAAAATGTATCAGGAATAACCTATGCCAAAAGATGCAGTGTTTGTGGGCAAAGCTATGGTAATGTGTGGGTTCTGTCCTGCGGACATGGAAGTTCCGTTCCTTCATCGTTTGCTTGTACTAACTCTATAAGTAAACTTATTTGTTCAATCGATATTACGAAACCTATATCCTACAGCCTAAGCTGTAGTTTATATGCAGGTTATAACTGCGGGTATTCTAACGATAATAATCCATTATGTGCAACTGTTGTCACAAGCATTACAGCTACGAACCCAACTCAAAGTATAACACAAGGCGGAAATATTGTAGCTACAGCAACTGCTGCATACCTTGATGGGAGTACAGGAACAGTAAACTGCACGGTTTCAGGTTTTAATACTAACACCCTGGGATCACAGGTAATAACCTTAACCTATAGCGGATTTGTTGGGAATGCTAAGACTACCGGTACCAGAAGCTGTACCGTGAATGTAACAGTAGCTTCTGCAAAATATCCTACCTCAATATCGGTAACACCTTCATCATCAAGTGTCTATAACGGTATGGAACCTTCCTATACAGTTATAATTAAATATAGTGATAATACAACTAATACGGTAACATCAGGATATACAAAAACCGGATGGAGTATCGGCGCAGGAACCAAAACTGTGATTTTTTCCTATACAGAATCCTCCTATACAGTAACAGCTTCTGTAACAATAACAGTGCTTCCAAACGTAAGCAGCCTGGCAGTCTTGCCTTCATCAACATCCGTATATAACGGTACTGAGCCGACATATACCGTCGTACTTACCTATGAGGACGGTTCTGCGAAGAATATTTCTGCCGGATATTCGAAATCCGGATGGAGCGCAGGAGCTGGGACGAAAACGGTTACTTTTATATACACAGAAAACGGGATAACTGTCTCAAAAAGCATTGTAATCACCGTTTTGCCAAATATAACAAGTATTTCAGTAACGCCTTCTTACCAGACCATTTATCGATATAATAATCCGACCTTCACAGTAACAGCATATTATGAAAATAATACATCCAAAACGATTTATACCGGATATCTGGTAACCGGCATTAATGTAAATAGCCTTGGAGCACAGACAGCAACCATTTCATATACGGAAAATAATATTACCAAAACTACAACAGCAACCGTCGTGGTTAATAAGCTGACTATCATCTGTCCAGCCTGTGGAACGGTATATGAAATGGATGAAAATGATACGGATTCTGGGTGCCCCGTTTGTTCTAATAAAATAGTAAAGATCATTGTCTCGCCTTCAACGGTAACCTTATATCAAGGGCAGCCCTTATCTCTTACTGTGAGAGCGGTTTATCAAAACGGTAAAATGGCGACAGTGTCTGGATGGACAAGTAATTATGATCCATTGGTTGTCGGTATCCATGAGATTAAGGTTACTTATCTTACATTTACAGAATATATCACGGTTGAGACAATAGCACTAGTAAAAACATGTCCTGTTTGCACGCTGGAGTACAGCATGAATGAGGATGGTTCGGATCCGGGATGCCCGTTATGCAGTAAGCAGGTTGTGAGTATCAATGTAGTTGAAGATATCGTTAATCTTGAAAGAAACCAGCCATTAGTTCTAACAGTTATTGCTGCCTATAAAGATGGTCATACAACAATAGTAACCGACTGGACTGCAAACTTCGTATCGGATACGACTGGAACCTACGATGTAACAATTTATTATCAGTCAGCTTCAGACCATGTCTTAGTTAAGATCACGGATCAAGGCTGGATACAATGCCCGATATGCGGCTTGGCGTATGACCTGACAGCAAACCCCAATGGATGTCCGATATGTTCCACAACCATTGTGGGTATTGAAGCATCCTTAAGGAATGGCGGCACCCAGGTTATGTACAAAAGCCAGTTAAATCTGAAGGTAGTCTTAATCTACAAAGATGCACACCGTATGATTACATATACTGGATACACTATAACCGGATACCAGCCTGATAAGCTTGGAACTCAGAGGGTGACCATAAATTATGGCACTTTCAGTACAGTGCTTACGGTTGAGGTTATTGACGGGTCACCTAAGGCTGCATGTCCGAAGGGACACGAATATTACCTTAATGAGGATGGATCAGATCCAGGATGTCCTTACTGTAGCAGTACAAGCAAAGATGCCGCAATATTCTATTTTAATACCACCTATTCTGCTGATATCGTAAGTTCCCTGTATAAGGACGGAATTTACTATCTTAAGGAAGGAGATTACCTTACTGTAACGATAACGCAGAGGGATGTATCCCTAAGGGTAAAATTACAAGGTATGTTCTTCGGAACTAATAAGGGGATAACTCATAAGAAACTTACATTTGGCGGGGAGGTTTCCAAGTGACAGATGTATTGAAGCATTTTCTGGATGCAGCAATTGCCGTCATCATTATATTCCTGGCTCCGCTAATCTATTTTGGCCAGAAGCAGGATGCTTTCATACAGACGCTTGTTTCCGTGGAAACAGGTGCCTTAGTAAGTGATATACGAAGCAGCGGTTATTTAACAAGAGATATGTATGATGACTTCCTGGATGACTTGTCAAGAACGGGTTTGCTGTATGATATCAAAATAGAACATAGACAGCAGGTTCAAGAGCCTGAATACCGGTTCCGGACAGCTGAGGAAGTAATTGAACAGCAAAATGCAGCGTACTCCGGTTCAAATTATTATACTTACCGCAGTGTCACTACTGATATACCAGCAGTATCAGATCCGGTAAACACCGGCACCTTGAATACAGAAACTAATGCCAGTGTCCTTGCATCAGCCGTAAATACTCCTGCAAGTTCAAGCCACATTCATACAGCTGCTTGTTATGTTGGCCATTACCACACCGGTACACCGGAAAGTGGCGGAGGTTGCTATACAATACCAGTATACCATACTCATATATCAGCCTGTTATACCAACGTATCTATAGTTCATTATCATGCAAGTGGTTGTTATTTATCGAAAACTGAGGCCTGTGGTGGAACGATCAATTATTATTATTCCAAGACGATGATGCACGGAGGTACAATACAGGATAAGGTTGATATTTATTACGGTGTATGTTCAGCATGCGGAGCCACTGGGAATAAATATGTAACTTTCTATAAAAATGTCTGCAAAACCGGTACCCATCCTACCGAAGGTGGTACTACTACTTGTGATAATATTGTTAATAAAACCGTTCTGATTTGTAATAAAATAGAAGGAAATTCTTATACAGAATCATACATTACCTGTAATAAAACACTAGGAGTATCCATTGACAAATATAATTTGGGTTGTGGGCTATCAGCTGATGCTACGTTGGACTGCGGACAAATAATAACATCCATTGCTCCAACGCACCCGGTACAAACGGTTGCTATAGGAGATTCGCTTATCACAACTGTTACAGTTACCTTTCTTGATGGCTCAACGAAGGTAGTCGCAGGTACAACAGCATTTTCAACAGCAAATCCAGTTCAGAATAGTACTGCAGCCATTCATTACTCATATACGATTGATGGCAGCACCTATTTAAAAACCTGTAATATAACAATCACTGTTGTTCCCAGAAGCAAAACCTGTATGAATGGACACACTTATAACCTTAACTCAGACGGATCAGATCCAGGATGTCCGTACTGCCGCAGTTGGCTGGCTTCTTTGAAAATAACATTTCCTGCAACAAGCTCCATAACAATTTATAAAGGAAGTACTTTGCCAGAAAACGGAGTAATATTGATGGCGACTTATATGGATGGACATACCCAATATTTATATAACGAATATGTAGATAACCTGGACAACCAATACATTGGCTCACAGAATGTTACAATTAGCTATAAAGGTAAATACGTATCTCTTACTGCTATTACAAAACGTAATCTGAAGCAGTGCCCGATCTGTTTACGCTATTATGAGTTGTATCCGGATGGAAGTGATCCTGGATGCCCATATGAAACAGCTCGTATCCCGATATTTACTGGTACTGTAATGAAATATAATAACGAAAGTTATACCAATGATATCATTGATACTCTTTATGAAGGGGACGGCATTTATTATTTTAATGATAAGGACTATATCATGATTGATCTTAAAAATGAAAGTAAAAGCTGGGGATATAGATTACTGTCCTTTATCTTTAAAGGATTAGGGAAATCCAATATCCAAACAGTTAAAGACGGATATATCAGGGAAGATGGAAGCCCTGATTGAATAAGGGATAGGTGGTAAGCATTTGAAATTATATCAATTTTGTTTTGTGTTCCTTGTAATATTTCTTGTAATAGCCGTTACCGCAGACATAAAAACCAATAATCTAAAAGCAGTCATCGATAACAAGGAGCAGATAGATAAACATCTTGATATTGCATTAGATGACGGCGTTACAAAGCTTGCAGAAGTTGATGATAATAATAAAATAACCATAAGTAAGGCTGCAGCGGTAAACAGTATCTTCATGTCCCTTTATTCAACGTTCGGAATTATGTCAGATAAAAACAGTCAGGAAAAGCTAAATCTCTATATTCCAGTCGTCACAATCATGATGGAAGACGGTTACTATATTTTCTACAGTGATGAATTTACGGCCTCTGACGGGCACAGATATATATCTAAGCGATGGTCAGAAAAATTTCCTTTCTATTATGAGGATAATGATTTCATTTATAGCTTTACGTTAGGCGATGTGATAACTATTTATGATAAGAATAATCTGCTTGGAGGGGGAGTATCCATGATGACCTATAACATGGATTTTCATGACTTCCAGACAGATACTGCCTTTGCTTCCTTCCGGTCGGCCCGACCTAACAGCTTCTTATTAAATGATGAGAACTTTGATCTTATACGAAAAAGTACAATTTTAAAATGTTTAGAAGATTCCATGTCTTACTATACAAGCCGGCATAATAGAATAGCATCTCAATATGGTATTGCGTATACATTTTCCTTTCCTTCTGTGAGAGAGGAAGAATGGAAACCTTATCTTAACAATGTCGCCATGTTTGTGGTATTTCAAGGATACCCATACGGAAGCGGCATTGGAGAAGCATATAATAAAGTTGCGGCAGCTGGTGCAAAAGTTACCAAGAGCAATGTATATTATATAGAACAGAAAGGCTGGTATCTGATTTATCATAAAGCTACATGCCCGGAGCTTCTTAAGGAAGGCATAATACTCAAGGATGAACCGTATTATGATCCGGAACTGTGTATAAAGCTTGGATGTTATCAGTGCCCTATCTGTTTCCCTAATGGAATTTATGCACCGGATTATACGCCATAGTAAATATCATTGGATACTATGTTAGATTATCACGGTATTGATTATGTATTACGTGAAGAGATATGAGATGAATTGAGCTATATTAATCATCCTAAATACTGGGACCTTCAATGTTTATGCTTACACTTAATATACTACCAAATTCCAGTATGACTTAAATGCCTAATTGTGTAAGACTAATTTCTGCTTTTCTGCTTAAGATTTTCTGAATTTTGTTTATTATATAATTTATGAGAATGAAAACAGATTAGAAGAATATAAAAAAATAAGCCGCTGGAGTACAGAGAAAACTTGAGATAAAAAAGGTTATATAGAAAATAAATAAAAAAGGATATATAGAAAATAAATAAAAAAGGATATATAGAAAGTAAATGAAAAAGGCTATATAGAAAGTAAATGAAAAGGCTATATAGAAAGTATAGACAAAATGTGGAAAATAATTGTATAATTATAGAAATTATTTGGATTGATGTCATAGAAATAGTTTGATTATGCTTCTCCTTATAATTAGATAATGTATTTGCAAACTAAGACAGCTTTGTAGGTAAAGAATTAGGATGGGGCAGGGCTGTCAGAGTAAGGGTTAAATAGCCAAAATAAAACTAAGGAGAAAATGAAATGAGAAAATATGCGTTTCAATCACTAATTGCGTTATTACTAGCTTTTATTATGACAATAAACATTAATATATTTCCTGCTCCTAAAGCAGTGAAAGCGGCAACAGAATATATCTCGGTTGAAATATTTGTTGAATATCTTGCGAAGGAATTACAATTAGACCCGATCAGTGGAGACGAAGTATCTGGGTATATCAACGCTTTAAAAGACAAAGGCATTATGAAAACCGGAGATGTCAAAAACTACTCAAATAATCTGACCCGTGGTGACGCGATGGTATTTTTAAACCGGGCAGATGAATACCTGTATGGAGATACCCTTGATGCAGATCTGGTACAGACAGCAATCGAGAAGAGAATTACCGATATCGGACAGGTAAAGCAATCAAAACGAGAAGATGTCGCAAAAGCATATTTGAAAGGTTATGTAAAGGGTTATTTGAATGGTGAATATTCAGCGGACCGTATTATGAAGGTAAAGAGTAAGATGACAAAGTCAGGAGCACTAAGCTGTATCAAGATGATGAAGGATAAAAGCCTCCGGGCACAGATCAGTCCAGATGGACAGCTGATTAGAACAACTAATTTGCCAAAATATGCGAAGTATTATCCTTATATACTGGCAAGCTATCCAAATGCTTATTATGACTGGAAGTTTTGTTATGAAGGGCAGTCTATGTATAATCCCAATACTGGTGTAAGAACTCCTTATGTAAATCTTAAGGATTATGCAGCTCCAGTAGATATTGACAAGTCCACAGACTTCGATAATTTTCCTGAAGTAAAAAAGCAATATCTTAATTTATGGGTAACTAAAGCAAAAACGTACCTAGAAAAAGTATTTAGTGCTGATTACCGGACAATTAATGATGATTGGGTTGAAGTTGTTCTTTCTACCGATTATTGTTATGGTCTACGGAATGGCGAGGAATTAAGTAAAAATAATATTGAGACATATGTAAAAGCTATGAAACAAAACAAAACTATTGTAGAATATTCAAAAATTGCAATAGACGGTTCTTCCTTATATTATTTTAATGGATGTTACTATCTTCGTTCATATGTAAAATATCGTATTGTTTCATCAAATATTAAATACGGAGTTGATACTGATACTTTAGTTACAAAGTGGCCATATAATAATATTTTATTCAGTACCTTTATCGTAGATTTTACTGACTTTCAAATTGGTGAGTGGAGGGAAGCTCATTACGATATTAGGATGACCAGTTATGAACAAAATGCGGGTGATAAAATTGGCGTTTTTGAAGCAAATCTAGATGAATACTTCTATACTGAAGGGAGAACAGATAAGTAATGTTAAAAATCTTAAGAAATAAAAGATTGCAAAAGATTATATCTGTTCTTCTAATAATTAATATAATAATCGGAAGCTTCGGCCTGTTTACTCAACAGGCCGAAGCTTCCGATTATGAATGGATTTCTTTTGAATCAACTGGAGGTAATGGGATACAGTCATATCGGGTATATAAAGATTATATTATCCAAACAGGTATCCACAACACAGCTGATGATGATTCTGTTCATTATGTTACAAAGTACTATTATATGACTAAATCTCAATATGCATTAGACGATACATTTTATTGTGGTAGTAATGCATCTATTCCTAAAGAGATGCTTAATATGTCAATTCTCAATGAATATGTTAAAGGTGATATAAAAACAACTGAGTACAAAATTAATCGAAAAGAATTTATTCAAGTTGCAGCTAAGCTGGGTGTTACAGGTGAATTTGTCTATACGAATGACGGTGCGACAGTTTACTTAAACAATGTTTTTAAGATCATGCAAGGGAACGATACACTAGATGAATATGTTTGGGGATATCCGGCCATGATGGATGCAGTCAATTGGAGTCCTGCAACTAAAAATTACCTCAGAGGTTATTATAACTTTCCATATCATCTAAATAATGTCGCTTTTAATATTAAAGTGCAAGCGGTAGATACAAGCGGAAATGTTCTTGTTGATAACTTAATGACTGCTAAAAAGATATATACAGAAGAAGTAGATTACGTGTTACCGGAGGATAAACAGACTATGGTTATAAACGGGGTAACATATAATTATAAAAATTCTTGGAAATATGATTATA
>Ga0207834_1000443_pt1 | contig 14957 bp, 8 predicted proteins | sample LuqExpMetagenom5_FD_187763 | JGI IMG/M metagenome (GOLD analysis project Ga0207834, IMG submission 187763) | Tropical forest soil microbial communities from Luquillo Experimental Forest, Puerto Rico - Sample 5 (SPAdes) | ecosystem: Environmental > Terrestrial > Soil > Tropical forest ...
TAGTCCCTGAGATAATCTAAAAGATTTAGAGTCGGTGACAGAGGAACTCCTGTAATATCCTCATATACGAACGGGTCAAAATTTTTGATATCTAAAAGAACAAGATCCGTATAATCCAAAAGCTTCTTCACAGCCTCGTTCCATACATAGCCCGAAGTATCAATTGCAACTGATAAATTATACGGTCGCAACAGCTTGGCAACTTCCAGAATAAATTCTGCCTGCAAAAGTGGCTCACCACCTGTAAAGGTTACTCCACCACCCGAAAATTCCATATAGGATTTATATTTAAGGATTTCTTCAGCCAATTGCTCCGGTTTATATTCTGATCCTTTTTTCACTTCCCAGGTGTCCGGATTATGACAGAACTGGCAGCGAAGGAGACATCCCTGCATAAATACGACAAAACGGATGCCCGGGCCATCCACAGTCCCAAAGCTTTCTAGGGAATGAATTCGACCAATAATGCCCATAAAAACACCAACCTTTCAGGAATAACTGAATAAAAATGGTCCTTACAATAACCGGACTATAAACAATAATGGAAGCCATAACATAAGAGCAGATATTTGCTCCTATATTATGACTTAATGGTTTACTTATCTTTCATGGAAGGTACGATGAATAACATCCAGCAGGCCAACCAGATTGTCAATCCGCTCTTCCTTGCTCTTTCCTAATGCTTTAGGAATGATGGAGAAGGTATAGGAAATACCGTCTTCCGCATGCTTGTAAGGAAGCTTGGCTACGGATAACATAGATGCAACCGCACCCTTTTTATCCCTTCCATGCATCGGATTTGCTGCGGGTGCAAAGGGTTCGCCGGCTTTTCGTCCGTCAGGAGTACTTCCCGTCTTCTTACCGTACACCACATTAGAGGTTATTGTCAATACCGATAATGTCTGTTTAGCACCACGATAGGTTTTCACCTTACGCCAATTACCGCACCTGTTATATCACATGATATCTTTTTAGCAGATCTTCTATTACCGTTCCCGAAATCTTTTTCAAAACCTTCTTCTCTATCAGATTCAATACCCATGGCAGTTTGATGTCCGTCAGCTTCTTACCATCCATCATTTTCGATGTAGAATCTAGCAGTACCCGGATATCGTAACAGGAGGCAAATACTTCAGGGACGCCGCGGTCGACATCTAATAAAGTATATACAGCTTCCATCGCAGTTCTGACGGAGTACTCCGTTGTAAATACAGTATCTCTTACTGTATCGGCAAATTGACCGATGAAGGCAAAATTCACACAGCCATCCGGTACAACCTTCGGTCTGTCACCTTTAGTTCTGGGCATGAAAAATGCTGTAATGTATGGCATCATACAAGGGATACAGTGAGCTGATTTCGTTGCAAGCTCATGGATTTCTGATTCCGGAACACCCATATGATATAACCATTCTTCTGTAATTTCCGTACCGGTACACTCTTTCATCGGCTTCTTGATATAGTCTCCGGGTACATCGGTGAATAAACCGTAGACCCACACTACCAGCTGATCCTTCGGCTGCTCCTTAAAATGAGGCTTACGGTTCAGTGTATAGCTCATGAGCCATCTGGAATCCTTGACCGTAATAATTCCACCGGTTACCACCTTGCCGCTGAAGGGATTACGCTTACAGATTTTCTCGATGTATGGAGGAATCCGGTCGTCAAGAGTAGTAATCGTCGCAGACTCCCAGTTCGTTGCTTTGATATCGGTGCAGAATTTATCAGGGCGGCCAAAGGAGGGATCCTGCTTGGCAATATTTTTCCACAAATCCCAGCAGGCTCCGGTAGAGGTATTTCGCATCGGTGCGTGCTCATCGTCTCCCAGGGAAGAATTCTCTGTACAGCTGCCGTTGGTTACGAAGACAAGATCATCTTCGATCAGGTCAATGCTCTCTTCCTTTCCGTTATGGATACAAATGATTTTCTTGGCAACCTTTTTATCCTTTTTAATGTCAAAAATAACATCAGTAACTACTGTATCATATTGGAACTGGACACCACGAGCCTTAAGGTAGCTTACCATCGGAAGGATTAAGGATTCGTACTGGTTATACTTGGTAAACTTAAGAGCTGAAAAATCAGGAAGACCTCCAATGTGGTGAATGAATCTCTGAAGGTAGAGCTTCATTTCCAGGGCACTGTGCCAGTCTTCAAAGGCAAACATGGTTCTCCAATAAAGCCAGAAATAAGAGGAGAAGAATTCTTCCGTGAATACATCGGATATCTTCTTATCATACAGCTTTTCATCCACGGTCATAAACAGCTTTACAATTTCCATGGAAGCTTTCTCGCTGAGACCAAATTTACCATCCGTATGTGCATCCTCGCCCCTGTTTACGGTAGCTCTAATCAAGGAATAATTAGGGTCCTTCTTGTTCAGCCAGTAAAACTCATCGAGAACTGATACACCTTCCGTCTCGATGGAAGGGATGGATCGGAATAAATCCCACAGGCACTCAAAATGATTCTCCATCTCACGTCCACCGCGGATGATAAAGCCTTTCTGACTGTCGTTAATGCCATCACAGGCTCCTCCGGGTAGCCTCAGTTCCTCAAGGATATGGATGTGTTCTCCCTTCATCTGACCATCTCGTAGCAAAAAGCACGCTGCTGCCAGGGATGCCAGACCAGAGCCTACCAGATATGCTGATTTTTTATCTACGCCTGCAGGCTTTTGTGGACGCGCAAATGCTTCATAATTTCCGTTACTGTAATACATATAAATACCTCCTGCTCTTTTATTAAAGCTTTAATTAATTCTTATATTAATACTTATATCAATGCTCTTATTGATGCTTTAATCATAAGAAATTACAGACAGGTTGACAATAAACAAAAACCCCGTCGTGTTGAAAATTTTGACACGACGGGGAAACTGTAAAAACTTTATACATATATCCTATTTTGTCTAATTATGATGGTCCGTTCGAAACCGTTCCAGTGCTGCGGTAAAGTTTCCTCCGATCAGAATACTGAGCCGTTCGATAATCGCGGAGGGCTGCTCCTTCATACCGGTGCGCACCCATTCCAGCATCAGTCCTACGAAAGCATATTTATAAAAATGAGCGATAAATGCCTTATCATCCTCACGCAAGGGCATTCCTCCCGCTTTCTCTTCAATTACTCCGATTAACAGATTATAAGTTTCGTTATAGAGATAGTTCTCCAGATGCTCCCGGCTGATGGAGTGATAGGTAGATTTCACAAAGGATTTATTCGCCAGTACATACTCAAAGATATATAAAAAGCCCTGCTGCCAGGTATCATAGGTTTTATTGCCGTCCAGGGCTTTGGTTGCTTCACTGGTGTAAATCCACTCAATCAGATCATAGATATCCTGAAAATGATAATAAAAGGTCTGACGGTTCATTCCACAATCTTCTGTAATGTCAGATACCGTAATTTTATCCAGCGGTTTTTCTGCGAGCAGTTTTTTTAAGGATGCTGCAAGTGCTCTTTTCGTCGTCTGTGACATAGGATTACCTCCCAATAGTATTACGCATGATAAGCTTTCAGCAGTGCGTTGATGTCAAATTTCTTCATCGTAAGAAATGCTTTGGTGATCCTTGCTAACTTGGCAGGATCCTTGTCCTTCATTATTTCATTCATGATGGATGGGGTTATCTGCCAGGAGAATCCGTACTTATCCTTTAGCCAACCACATTGCTCAGCTTCCGGTACTGCAGAAAGCTGCTCCCAGTAAGCATTTTTATTTGGTCTTTTATTTATTATATCCTTTCATATTCAAACTGACAACCAGTCAGGTTTTTATTTATATAACAAACAGGCTCTTAATCTGGGCTGAACTGATTTGTATCACTTCAGCCTTCGATTTAGAGCCTGTTCATTACTATCTTTATCTGGTTTTATTTACAGATTGCTGTAGCCCATTAGGCTTGCATCTACAGCCTTTGCAACTTCATGGCCTTCACGGATCGCCCATACAACTAAGGACTGTCCACGATGCATATCGCCTGCTACAAATACCTTATCCACATTGGTCTGGTATTTGCCGGTATCAGTCTTAACGTTGGTTCTTCCATCAAGCTCAACACCGAAGGCTTCTGCAACATAACTCTGGGTTCCAAGGAAACCTGCCGCAATCAGTACCATGTCAACCTCAACCTCAGTCTCGCTGCCAGCTACTTCCACCATGTTGAAACGCTTGGTAGCTTCATCGAATTTGCTCTCCAGACGTACAATGATCGCCTTTGATACATTGCCCTTGTCGTCTGCGATAAATTCCTTAACGGTTGCCTGATATTGTCTCGGGTCGCTGCCGAACATCGCAGCTGCTTCTTCCTGGCCGTAGTCTGTCTTACAAACCTTCGGCCACTCCGGCCAAGGATTGTTCTCTGCTCTCTTATCCGGTGCCTTAGGCATCATCTCGAGCTGCAATACAGAAACTGCACCCTGTCTGATGGAGGTACCAACACAGTCATTACCGGTATCACCACCACCGATAACAAGAACCTTCTTACCCTTCGCCGTGAGAGCGAAGGAGCTGGCATCGGTGACCTTTGTTGTTCCTGCATCTAATAAATCCTTTGTTGCAGACTTCAGGAAATCTACTGCAAAATAGATACCCTTTGCTTCTCTTCCGGGCACCTTGATATCTCTCGGATTCGATGCACCGCAAGCTAAGATGACACTGTCATATTCCTTCAGAAGATCGTTTGCTTTATGATTCTTTCCAACATTAGCTTCTGTTTTGAAGGTAACACCTTCCTGCTTCATGATGGATACTCTGCGGTCAATGACCTGCTTCTCCAGCTTCATGTTCGGAATACCGTACATCAGTAAGCCGCCGATACGATCGGAACGTTCGAACACTGTTACGGAATGTCCTCTCTTATTTAACTGATCTGCAGCTGCAAGACCAGCAGGACCGGATCCGATTACCGCTACTGTTTTGCCGGTACGGATTGCCGGAGGGTTAGGAGTGATATAGCCAGCCTCATAACCATATTCTGCGATTGCATATTCATTTTCCTTAATTGTTACCGGCTTGCCGTTTAAGCCGCAGGTGCAGGCTGCCTCGCAGGGAGCCGGGCACACTCTTCCAGTAAACTCAGGAAAATTGTTCGTTTTCAGCAAACGTGATAACGCCTGCTTCATGTTACCTCTGAATAATAAGTCATTCCATTCCGGAATCAAATTGTTAAGTGGACAGCCGGAAGCCATTCCTCCGATTATCATACCTGACTGGCAGAAAGGCACGCCACACTCCATACAACGAGCACCCTGGCATTTTCTCGCTTCCATGGAAAGAGGCTGATGGAATTCGTCAAAGTGCTTGATTCTTTCCATGGGTGATTCTGCTGATGTTTCTGTTCTATCATATTCCATAAATCCTGTTGGTTTTCCCATAGTTACCTCCTTTATTGTAACCTGTAAATATCAGAAATTCAGATACTGGAAATACCCAGGTATACAAGAATGAATTTCCTATGGAAATCATTCTTGTATCCTTAATGACTCGCGTGCTTTTTGCGAGACAATGTTCATTCTGATATTTACCAAGAATTTTGCTTCGCTAAATTCTTTATCCTCTGGTGTTCGCAAAGAACGCTTCAATCTGTGCCTGTTCGCTGCTGAGACCCTTCTCTTCCATCTGAACGATGGTCTGCAGCATACGTCTGTAATCATGAGGAATGATCTTCTTAAACTTCGGCAGGTAATCTGCAAAGTTTTCGAGAATCTCTTTACCTTTTGCTGAGTTTGTATATTTTACATGCTCTGTGATCATGTCTTTTAATTCAATTACGTCATACTTCTCGGTCACTGCTTCAAAGGAAACCATACCTTTATTCAGCTTCTTGTATAAATCACTGGCTTCATCAAGTACGTAAGCAATACCGCCGCTCATACCGGCCGCAAAGTTCTTTCCAGTCTTACCAAGAACCGCAACTCGTCCACCGGTCATGTATTCACAGCCATGGTCGCCAACGCCTTCTACAACTGCCATCGCTCCTGAGTTACGTACACAGAAGCGCTCGCCGGCAACACCGCCGATAAATGCTTTACCGCTGGTTGCACCATATAATGCTACGTTACCGATGATGATGTTCTCATCTGCCTTGAAGGTACTTGTCTTCGGAGGGAAAGCTACCAGCTTGCCGCCGGAAAGACCTTTACCGAAGTAATCGTTGCTGTCACCTTCCAGCTCAACGGTTAAGCCCTTCGGAATAAATGCACCGAAGCTCTGTCCACCGCTGCCCTGTGCTTCAATGACAAAGGTATCCTCCTTCAGGGCGGTACCGTATTTCTTCGTAATCTCAGAACCTAGGATTGTACCGAAGGTACGGTCTGTATTGGTAACCTGTATTTTGATTTTCTGAACATGCTTCTCATTTAACTTAAACTTTTTTAACAGAACTTTTTCATCAATGGTGTTCTCAAGCTCAAAATCATAGATCTGATCCGGGCTGAAATGTACTCCCTCACCATTCTTCACAAATGGATTGTTCAGGATTGCATTCAGATCAACGAGGCTTGCTCTTTCATCCTGCTTTGCACTATCCTTTACCTTTAACAGATCGGTACGTCCGATTAGCTCATCAACAGTCTTGATACCGAGTTTCGCCATATATTCACGAAGCTCCTGCGCCACAAAACGCATGAAGTTCTCAACATATTCCGGCTTTCCGGAGAAGTTCTTACGAAGCTCAGGGTTCTGAGTTGCAACACCAACAGGACAGGTGTCAAGGTTACATACTCTCATCATGACACAGCCTAAGGTTACCAGCGGAGCAGTAGCAAAACCAAATTCTTCTGCACCAAGTAACGCAGCGATTACAACGTCACGGCCGGTCATTAACTTACCGTCAGTCTCGATGACAACTTTATTACGAAGTCCGTTCATGATCAGAGTCTGATGTGTCTCTGCTAAACCTAATTCCCAAGGAAGACCTGCATTGTAAATGGAGGTTCTCGGAGCTGCACCGGTACCGCCGTCAAAACCGGAGATCAGTATTACGCCTGCTCCTGCTTTTGCAACACCTGCTGCAATGGTTCCTACACCGGCTTCGGATACTAGCTTAACGGAAATTCTGGCATTCTTATTGGAATTTTTAAGGTCATATATTAACTGAGCCAAATCTTCGATGGAATAAATATCATGATGAGGCGGCGGGGAGATAAGGCCTACGCCGGGAGTTGAATGTCTGGTCTTGGCAATCCAGGGATATACCTTCTCTGCCGGTAACTGACCACCCTCACCAGGTTTTGCACCCTGTGCCATCTTTATCTGGATTTCTCTAGCACTAACTAAATATTCACTGGTGACACCGAATCTGCCGGATGCAACCTGTTTAATGGCGGAGCATTTATTGAGTCCGTCTTCGCCCACCTTAAGACGTTCCAGAGACTCACCGCCCTCACCGCTGTTGGATTTACCGCCAAGACGGTTCATGGCGATTGCCATAGCCTCATGTGCTTCCTTGGAGATGGAGCCATAGGACATCGCGCCTGTCTTAAAGCGTTTTACGATGGAGTCAACTGCTTCTACCTCATCGATGGAAATACCCTGTTCCGGATAATTGATATCGATTAAGCCTCTTAATTGTACCTTTTCCTGTTCTGTGGTTAACTCCTTGGAGTATTCCTTGAACATATCATAGTTACCGGTACGGGTAGACTGCTGAAGTAAGTGTATAGTCTTCGGGTTATATAAATGCTCTTCCTTACCGCTGCGAAGCTTATGGGAACCATCACTGTCCAAGGTAAGGTCAAGATTTAAACCTAACGGATCGAAAGCCTTGGAATGCAAAGCATCCACCTGCTTTTCCATTTCCTTCAGGGTAATTCCGCCTACGCGGCTTACGGTTCCGGTAAAGTATTTATCAATTACTTCCTTGCTGATACCAATTGCTTCGAATATCTTGGAGCCCTGATAGGACTGGATCGTAGAGATACCCATCTTAGAAGCGATCTTAACAATACCCTTGATAACTGCTTTGTTATAGTCATCAACTGCTGCATAGTAATCCTTATCCAGCATGTTGTTCTTGATTAAGGAACGGATGGTTTCCTGTGCAAGGTAAGGGTTAACCGCACATGCACCGTAACCAAGTAAGCAAGCGAAATGATGAACATCTCTGGGCTCGGCACTTTCCACGATCATAGCCAGTGCAGTTCTCTTCTTGGTACGAACCAGATGCTGCTGTAATGCAGATACTGCAAGCAAGGAAGGAATTGCAACATGGTTCTCATCTACGCCACGGTCGGAGAGAATGAGGATGTTCGAACCTTCTTTGTAAGCACGGTCTGCTTCCACGCACAGATGATCAATTGCTTTATCCAGGGATGTATTCTTATAATAAATCATCGGAATAACTTCTACCTTAAAGCCAGGGATCTTGGAGTATCTGATCTTTAATAAGTCGGTATTGGTCAAAATCGGGTTATTTACCTTTAATACCTTGCAGTTCTCTGCCTTTTCCTCAAGAATATTGCCATCTTCGCCAATATATACGGAGGTCGCGGTTACAATTTCCTCACGGATTGCATCAATCGGAGGGTTTGTAACCTGAGCAAATAACTGCTTGAAGTAGTTGAATAACGGAGGATTATTCTTCGATAGCATCGGAAGAGGTGAGTCAACACCCATCGCTGCTACTGCTTCCTGCCCGCTGGTTGCCATCGGAAGAATGGTTGTCTTATAATCCTCATAGGTATAGCCAAAGGCCTTCTGTAATCTTTCAAGCTCTTCATCGGAATATTCAATAACCTTCTTATTCGGAATATGAAGGCTCTTGAGCATTACCAGATTCTGATCCAGCCATTCGCCGTAAGGCCTGCGCTTTGCATAGCTGTTCTTTAAATCCTCATCATCAATGAGGCAGCCCTTTACAGTATCTACAAGAAGCATTTTACCGGGACGAAGTCTTTCCTTCTTAATAATCTTATCTGCAGGGATATCAAGTACACCTACTTCGGAAGAAAGTATAAGATAATCGTCATTGGTGATATAATAACGGGAAGGTCTTAAACCGTTACGGTCAAGAACTGCTCCCATGATATCTCCGTCGGAGAACAGGATGGATGCCGGACCGTCCCAAGGCTCCATCATGGTTGCGTAATACTGGTAGAAGTCACTCTTCTCCCTGCTGATTGCTGAGTCGTTGCTCCAAGGCTCCGGAATGGTAATCATTACGGCAAGAGGAAGGTCCATACCGCTCATTACCAGGAATTCTAAGGTATTATCAAGCATAGCAGAGTCGGAGCCTTCTACATTGACTACCGGAAGAACCTTATGCAGCTCGCCTTTGAGATGCTCGGATTCCATGGTCTCTTCTCTTGCTAACATCTTGTCCGCGTTACCGCGGATGGTATTAATCTCACCATTGTGAACAATCAAGCGGTTCGGATGTGCTCTCTGCCAGCTCGGATTAGTATTGGTGGAGAATCTGGAGTGTACAATTGCAATTGCACTTTCATAAGCTTCATCCTGCAGATCCTGGAAGAAGAGACGCAACTGTTTTACCAGGAACATACCCTTATATACGATGGTACGGCTGGATAAGGATACCACATAGGTATTGTCGTTGCTTTGTTCGAAAATTCTTCTGGCAATATAAAGCTTTCTATCAAAATCAAGACCCTTTGCAACTTTTGCCGGTCTCTTAATAAAGCATTGAAGGATGTGAGGCATACACTCCACAGCTCTCTGTCCCAAGGTCTGAGGCTCAGTCGGAACCTCCCTCCAGCCTAAGAATTTTAAGCCTTCCTTCTCAACTACGATTTCAAACATTTTCTTAGCCTGATTACGGCTTAATTCATCCTGAGGGAAGAAAAACATACCTACGCCATAATCTCTCTCGCCTCCAAGATCAATTCCCAGCGGCTGTGTAACCTTGGAAAAGAACTTATGGGATATCTGAAGAAGAATTCCTACACCATCACCGGTCTGGCCATTCGCATCCTTACCGGCACGATGCTCTAAATTCTCAACTATTTTCAGTGCATTTTCCACTGTTGCATGGGTTTTGACACCCTTCATGTTTACCACTGCGCCGATACCGCAATTATCATGCTCGAACCTGGGGTCGTATAAGCCCTGTGGAACCTGTGTAACTTCCTCTCTAATTTTTTCCTTCATACGCATTCCTCTTCCTTATTATATAATGATTAATATATTTGCCTTCCGATATCCATTCCTGTAAAAATGTTCCTTTAGATACCGTAACATAATAAAAGGACATCCCTAGACCTATCGCGTGATAGTCTAAAAACGCCCTTGTTTTTACTGTGCTGATTATAATATAGATTGCTGAGGAATGCAAGTAGATTCCCTCAAATTTTTGATCCCAAACATTATTTTATTAGAATATTAACATCCTAAACCTAATTATATAACGAAATTACATGTATTTGCTTAATAATCTAAAGTTTAAATGACTTTTCAATAGCCATTAACATTTCGGCTCCTGCCGTCGATATATGTAACAGAGATAAGAATAGAAAACCAGGTTAATTAAGGTCACTTTTTCAGAAAGGAACTCCTATGGATATCAACCAGTCGCCGCTCTCCGGCTATCAGACAGATAAGAATAAATCCATCCGGCAATTGAAGGAAAGCAGAGCCGTATCCGAAGCTTCGAAGGCAAAGGAAAGTGCCGCTTCGTCTTCCTTACCGAATATGAAGCAGCCTGAATTAAAGGAAGGGCAGCTTGTGAAGGGGCAGGTCATTGATCATCGTTATAACGAAGTCAAGATACAGCTGGATCCAGGCAATCAGGTTATAACCGCCAAACTGGCAGGGGATGTTGCGCTTTCCATCGGTCAGGAAGCTAGTTTTCAGGTTTCTGAGGATTCCTCCAGTCAAATAGTGTTAAAATATATACCAAGTGATACGATTGCACCGTCCGATGCAACTGTACTTAAAGCACTGTCAGCTTCTGCTCTTCCAATCACAGACCGCAATAAGGCTCTGGTATCAGAGCTGCTAAGCCATCGGATGCCGGTTGATAAAACAACTCTCCAGAATCTGATTCGGTTTTCTCTCATGAACCGGGAAGCCTCACCCCTGACCTTGGTTCTGATGTATAAGAACAATATCCCGATGACATCCTCGAATATAAAGCAATTTGATGCATACCAGAACGGAACTCACCAGCTGCTGAATGATATAAAAGCCATAACTCAGAATATCACAGGCTTGTTACAGCAAACGGGTAATTCTGAGCTTGATGCCACTCAGGAGCCAATATTAAATCTGAATAACCTGCAAAATTCAGTTGCTGACGATACTGCTGCCGGTTATCAGCAGGCAATCGGGATGAATAGTAAGCTGGTAGATTTATTATATCATAATAATGACTCCAGTCCAATTCAAGTTCAGCTGGGTTCTCTCCTGGATTCACAGGAGCTTTCCCTGCTAGCTAAGGATATGCTGCAGAAAACCAGTACAAACGCGGCTGCAGCAGGTTTGTCACCGGATATGATGAAGCAGCTTGGTAGTATGTCACTTGAAGAAGCCGTTAAATTCATAAAAGAATGGTATCCCGAGTCTGCGCAGCTGTCAGCTGATCAGAATATTAACACTCTGTCTGACAGCATGAATGGACAGCCAGAGGCAGTAATTACCAAGCTTCTTCAGCAGTATTCGCAGTTAACGGACAACACCTCAAAGCTCTCTGATACGTTAAACCAATCTGAGCGTTCGAATTTCGTTCAGTATATGACCTTAGTTCCTGATGTTGAAGGCATGAAGGAACGTATCCTGCAAGGCAGTGCCTCACCGAAAGAAACCTTTGCCTTTTTGCAGAATCATCTGGAGCAGGCCGGAAGGGAAAATGCCATAAAACTGCTGCAATCCCCGGAATATTCAAAATTATTGCAGTCGGCATTCTTACAAAAATGGACGATTAGCCCTGAAAAAGCTGCAAAAAAGGATGCCATAGCTGATTTGTACCAGAAGCTGCAGGAAGATCTGGAAGAGATCAATGGCCTTGTCAAGTCCGGTAAGGAAGTTGAGAATACAGCACGTATTCAGGAACCAGTGAAAAATATGCAGGAAAATCTTCAATTCATGAAGGATTTGAATGAGGTATTTACCTATCTTCAGCTGCCGGTACAATTTCGGAATCAGGAAGCTCATACCGATCTTTATGTCTTAACCAGGAAAAAGGCACTCAATGATAACCGTGAAGACTTAAGCGTTCTCCTGCATCTGGATATGACGCACCTGGGCTCACTGAATGTACATATAAAGATGAATCAGGATAAGATTCAAGCTTCCTTTTATCTGGAGGATTCCCGGGCCGGTCAGCTGATCAGCGAAAACCTCCCGTCTTTGACCGATGCATTGGAAAAGAAAGGTTACCACATCCGAGCCGAGGTTATGAAGGATTATAAAAAGCCTGATTTTGTTAAGGATTTTATTGAACAAAGTTCTCAGGAGACTAATATCAGGCGTTACTCCTTTGATATCAGAACATAAGCATGTTATTCCTAGATACCTAAGTAGTTAAGATATATCATTATTTCGTATAAACCTGATTTACATAGTCAAGCATCGGTTGAATATGATCTGCTCTTTGATTAAGGAAATCCTTGATGCATTGATAGCTTGCATAACCTCCGTTGATACTGTTATCAGCGCTTCCTGTTCCGGGATATCTGGTAAAGAACTGGTCATAAAGAGGATTATATATATTCTTATATACATCCAAAGCTACCAAAGCGGTATCTTTCTTGAAATTCTTCTCACTTAAACCCAGCAGGGAAGCTGCGAAATCACTACGGAATTTCTCATTTGTCATCAGATAGGCATAAATCAGTACTGCAGGGTTATCCGTATCCATATCCAATAAACCCAGAGGCTTATAATTATCTTCTTTGATGGTATTTACAGATACATCACCGTTTCCCATGACACCTCCAAAATCAACGTCATAGAAGCAGAAACGCCATCTGCTATCCGCATATGGATTGCTTGAATCAGCCTTGGCGGTTTTCCATAAGGACCAGTTCTTACCCGGCCAATCCCATTTGTTATTAACCCAAATCTGCACTGCAAAATAATTCCTTGCTGAAGCTACATCAACAAGCTTTGCAAACTCTTCATAATCAGCGTCACTTTTTAAATCCTTATGGGTACGGAAGAAATCCAAGAGATCTTTAAAATAATAACTTTCGTCCGTTTCGCCATCCGGAAGATTACCTAAATCCAGCTTATAGCCGAGTGCCAGATCCTCTGCATCACCTTTATATAAAACCACATCATCCTTATTCACGCCATGTGTGGTTGCGAAATATTCCTGTGAATAATCCTCCTGTAATACGTAAAGTCCCCAATATTCTCCATCGATGTAAACCACACAGGGTCTGGAGGTCTGTGTATCGCAGTTCAAAGCCTTGATCAGTGACTGCCAGTAGGTATCACTGAACTTAGTAGTAAATGCTGTATTACCGCCATTACGGAGTGTCAGCGACTTAAAGGCAGATAATGTTTCACCTGCATCATTTTTCAGACCATCACCGAATACCGCATAATCGAAAGTACTCTTGCCATATTCCTTCCTAGCATAAAGGCGGAAGCCCTTCTGAAGATCAGAACGGGAGTAATTACCCTGAATACGGACACCGCAATCCTGCGCAAGGGCAAGGGACGTGGTCGTTCCGTCACTTTCAAAGAAATCCATATGTATGTTACGTTCCCATTCTTTACCCTTTTGAGTATAGTTCGCCGCGAGCTTTCTGGAGGTATCCGCAGATATCTTATTCTTCTCTCCGGTTGTCAGGAATTCCTGAAGAGCTTGATCAAAAATGTTACCCTTTACATAAATACCTTTCTCAGGATCGAACAAATCATCATAATTGATGCTCAAGGAAATAACAGCCAGACTGGTGCCTGCTGCTTCGCAGCTTTCCTGGATGCCCTTAATGTGATCTGCCATACTGCCGACAAAATATGTATTCGTTGCTACATTGGTATAAAGTCCGTCTTTGTCTAATGCAGCTGCCCGAATTACGGTGCATTTATCCACTGCATCATTGGTTAAGGTATTATTTAATTTATAGTCAAAACCGTCTCGAGTGGTGTTCAGGTTCACATTAGCAGCATCAAATAAAGACGGATCTACTGCAGACACATAATTTGCATCATTTTTGCGATTGGTAACCTTGATTGGTGTGCTGTATTGCACCTTCGTGGAGCTGGTAGTCGGATCACTTCCATCCGTTGTATAATAAATATCAGCATCCCCGTCACAGGTGATTTCCAGATCAAATTCCCCATCATATACACCGCTGCTCTTAGAAAAAGTTACAGTGAGCGACGATTTCGGCATAGGTGTCGGATCTGCTTTCTCTGGTTCATCAGCAGCTTGCATCGTATCCGAAGATGCCGTTGGTGCTGATGTTGCAGAAGCATTCCCCTTCGCCTTATCCGTTGAAGCTTCCTTCTCTTTATTACTGCATCCGTAAAGCCCCAAGGACGCAATCATACAAATAATTAATACCAGTGAAATAAGTTTTTTCACATTCATTCTCATGCCATTCCTCCCCTTCTCTTATACGTAAAAAGCATATTTTCATAAGTGCTATTATACAGGGTCTGGCAGTGATGTATACATTTATTTCTAGCTATTTTCCATGTAATAATTTATCTTTTATACTAACGCACATTCCGTTATTTCACGGCAGCTCAAAACCTTGGAAGAACAAGGAGTGAGCACCATTGTGCGAACTTCGCAGTTCTTCCTGTGTGAATTGTCTTTTATTCACATTAACTAACATTCCGCCGTACCTCGGCGGCAGAAAACCTGAAAGAAATTCAGAATGAAATTCCAACGGATTTCGTTTTGGAGTTCTTTCCAAGAATTTAGGATTTTTCGAAATTCTTTTCACACTAGTGTAACATTGATTAAGTTGTTGATATATAAAAAGTGTGTTATAATTGAATCATCATACTACAGAAAAGAGATGGTTCAATATGTCAAAAATTAT
>Ga0207834_1000444_pt1 | contig 14901 bp, 17 predicted proteins | sample LuqExpMetagenom5_FD_187763 | JGI IMG/M metagenome (GOLD analysis project Ga0207834, IMG submission 187763) | Tropical forest soil microbial communities from Luquillo Experimental Forest, Puerto Rico - Sample 5 (SPAdes) | ecosystem: Environmental > Terrestrial > Soil > Tropical forest ...
ACATAAATATCAACATCAAAATCTGTCATAAAGGAGTTAATGGCTTTCTCCCATGACTTCACTTCCTGAATCTCATCCAAAAACAAATATGACTTTTCGCCGGATACGAGCTTGGCTTTCACTTCCCCATACAGAAGCTTTGCGGTCTTGATATCCTCATACTGCATGGAATCAAAATTATAATGCAGGATTCTTTCTTCGGGAACGCCACGTTTTTTTAATTCTTCAACAACCATTTTCAGTATGATGGACTTGCCGCAGCGCCGGACGCCGGTCAGAATTTTTACAAACGGAGTATCTACATACGCCATAATTTTCTCAACATACATCGGCCTTGGAATCATTTGAACCACTTCCTCTCGCCGATAGTATACCACAAAACAAGCATTTGTAAAATAGTTTTGCGGATATAACCATAAAAACTTTTCGACATAATAATTTTTTGCGGTTTTATTCGCTATTTCGCCTGTCTTTTTAACGCACGGTCAACGCACGCGTGCGTTAAATCGTGCGTTAGCGTGTGTTAACGCATTGACACTATTGTTCACTTCGTATCGTTACAATCGTAATCATATAACGATTCAATAACGATTCTGTAACGATTGCAAGCTATTTCTTAGAAATAACAGGGTTTACAGGTCAATTTCGATCGTCAGAATCCAACTGAAATATTACCGATTCGTTTCGATTATTATTAAAAAACGATTCGCTGACATAAAGCTCCCATCTGTGATATAATGCCTTCAGGGGTGGTAGATGGATGGATAAAGAAAGGCAACTAAATTTGGACGAGTATCTTGATACAGCAATCGCAGAAGCCGAAGCCGAGTATGTTTCTGAGGAGTAGCTTATAGATGCAAGGGAAGCCCTATCGGATTTAAAGAAGAAGTATTTTGGATAAATGCTAACACCTTGCTAACAAATATCCGGAAAATATTCTTTTGTTAACATTTTCCTCGAAGCCTCTTGACACAAGCATAACAGCCATCAAACCCGCACTGTTGAGCCATTTTCATCGCTCCCAGCGACACTAAAAAACAACGACAGGATTTTGGCGGACACTCAGAGATAACGACTCGAAATCAGGTTGTCACGCAAGTGGCACGTGGGTTCGAATCCCACCTCTTCCGCCAGGATAAGTTGACAGATTTCAGTTTGAAATCTGTCAACTTTCTCTATATTCAGAAGCTATTTTTGCAGCAATAGTGATAAACAAAAAGTCACGGTTTACAACTGGCCGGACTCAAACCAGCATAAGGAGGGAAAACAATATGGCTATCACAGGCAGAGCAAAACAGTATCATGAAAAGGAGTACGCAAAGCTTGGAAATTCGGATCTTCAGGTTTCCCGTTTCTGCGTCGGCTGCATGAGCTTCGGCGACCCCGCCAGCAAGATGCACGACTGGACTCTGAACCCAGAGGAAAGCGAAACGATCATTAAGCACGCCCTCGAGCTCGGCATCAACTTCTTCGACACCGCCAACACCTATTCGGCGGGCACCAGCGAGGAGTATCTCGGCCGCGCCATTAAAAACAATGTGGCCCGCAACAAGGTGATACTCGCCTCGAAGGTCTATTTCAACGAAGGGCATCTTTCCAAAAAGGCGATCCTGCACGAAATTGACGGTACGCTCAAACGGCTGGGGACGGATTATCTGGATCTTTACATCATTCACCGTTTCGATTACGGCACCCCGATCGAAGAAACCATGGAGGCGCTCGACAGCCTCGTCAGGGCGGGCAAAGTGCGGGCGCTCGGCGCTTCGGCCATGTATGGCTACCAGTTCTACAATATGCAGCTTGCCGCCGAAAGAAACGGCTGGACGCCGTTCGTCTCCATGCAGAACCATTACAATCTGCTTTACCGCGAGGACGAGCGGGAGCTGATTCCGATCTGCAATCAGCAGAACGTCGCGCGCACGCCGTACAGTCCTCTTGCGGCGGGCAGGCTTTCCCGCCTTGCATGGAAAACCGACACGAAACGCAGCCAGACCGATAAAGCGGCGATTTCCAAGTATGACGGCACGCAGGAGACCGATTACAAGATCGTGCTTCGCGTCAATGAAATCGCAGAGAAATATCACGCCACCATGACGCAGATCGCCCTCGCATGGCAGTTTGCCAAGGGCGTCACGGCGCCTATCATCGGCGCCACCAAGGCAAGGTATTTCGACGACGCGATCGGCGCGCTGGATATCAAGCCGACGGAAGACGATATTTCCTATCTTGAGGAACTGTACGTCCCGCATAAAATTGTCGGGGCACTCTGATCAAAATGGAAGGAGAAAAAACAATGAACAGCTTTATTTATGATATCCCCACAAAGGTTTATTTCGGAGAGAATCAGCTTTCCAATCTCGGGCCGGAGCTTTCCCGCTTTGGCAAGCGTGTGCTGCTGACCTACGGCGGAGGCTCCATCAAAAAGACAGGGCTGTACGACAAGGTTGTCGCGGAAATCAAGGCCGCTGGCCTCTCGCTGTTCGAGTTGGGTGGCATTGCGCCGAACCCGCATATCGATTCCGTGCGCGAAGGTGCGGAAATCTGCAAAAAAGAAAAAATCGATGTCCTGCTTGCCGTAGGCGGTGGTTCCACACTGGACGCGGCTAAATTTATGGCCGCGGGAGCCTGCGTAGATTTCGACCCGTGGAAATTCCTGAGCGAATGGGCGCCGATTGAAAAAGCGCTGCCGGTTGTCACCATCCTCACACTTGCGGCCACCGGCTCGGAAATGGACTCTGGCGGCGTGATCAGCAACCCGGAAACCCACGACAAGGTCGGTCGGCTGGCTCCGCCCATGCTTCCCAAGGTTTCGTTCCTTGACCCCACCAACACCTACACGGTCAACGCATATCAGACGGCCTGCGGCGCGGCGGATATGATGTCGCATATCATGGAAGTCTACTTCAACATGGATCAGGATTTGCAGATGTTGGACGGCATCATGGAAGCACTGATGAAAACCATCATTAAATATGCTCCTGTCGCCATGCGGCAGCCCGATCATTACGAGGCCCGCGCCAATCTGATGTGGACGGGTTCCTGGGCGATCAACGGCTTTGTGAACGGCGGCAAGAGTCAGGCATGGAGCTGCCATCCCATGGAGCATGAACTTTCAGCCATTTACGATATCACTCACGGCCTCGGCCTGGCCATTCTTACCCCCCGCTGGATGGAATACACGCTGGACGAATCCACAGTATCAAAATTTTATCAGTTCGGCGTCAACGTGTTCGACATCAACGTCTCCCTGCCGCAGATGGATGTAGCAAAACGAAGCATCGCGCTTTTGAGCGATTTCTTCTTCAAGACTCTCGGCCTGAAAAGCAGCTTCCACGATATCGGTATCGACGATAAAAACTTTGCGGTTATGGCGAAGAAAGCGTGCGGCGGTGGTACGCTGCCTAGCTTCAAACCTCTGAACCAGAAGGATATTGAAAGCATCTTCAAAATGTGTTTATAAGGAGATTTCATCGTGACTGCCGCGGAGGGCGGCTCCAATGAATGGCTGGAAGCCGCCTCCAACGTGGAGTATAATAAGCTTAGATAAGCAGGGATGTGAGAACCGATGATCATTGCGGAAGTCGCAAGAAATATGGGCTTACCCCGGATACACTACGGATAGGACCAGTCTCCCCACATAAGGAGGATTATCATGGAGTGGCGGATCGCTGAGCAGGAGTACCTTTGCCCAAAAAATAAACGCCGGAGCCGATGAACTTATACCTGCAGTTACTCCTATTGGTTATGCAGAGGATAAAAAATCGCTTGTTGAAAGCCTGGTTCGATTGTCAGTCGGCGCAAAAAGCAGAAAGAGACCGGAAGAGCTGTTCTTCGACAATTCCATCGATACTCCGCTTGATCCGGATTCCTGCGGACAATATTCCAAAGTGCTTGCTGCAGTCAGGGTAGTTTATGTAATCTGACATCCTCCTTTTTTGTCAGAGCAGCAGAGCCAAAGTCCCTGCAACTATCAGGACCAGTCCGGATGCAGATTTATTTGAAAGCTTTTCCTTCAGAAACAGGTATGAGAATGCTATGGTCACCAATATACTCAATTTGTCGATCGGCACTACCACGCTTGCCGGACCGTCCTGCAAAGCGCGGTAATAGCACAGCCATGAACCTCCGGTGGCAAATCCGGACAGAATAAGGAATACCCAGCTCTTTGCGTCGATATTTTTCAAGGTGTTTTGTTTACCCGTCACAAACACGACCAGCCATGCCATCACCAACACAACGACAGTCCTGATGGCTGTTCCGAGATTCGATTCGACGCCCTCGATGCCCACTTTGCCGAGTATCGACGTCAGGCTGGCAAACACTGCAGAACCGGCAGCATAGGCAAGCCACAGGCCGGTCTTCGGACTCGGAGCGCCGGTTTTTTCCTTTTGGATCATCAGATAAGTGCCGATGCCTATCAATACTATCGCAACGGCTTTAATAACCGTAATGCTTTCTCCCAGAAGAATAAACGCAAGGATCATCGTCAAAATTGTACTTGATTTGTCGATAGGTGTGACCTTGTTGACGTCACCCAGCTGCAATGCCTTGAAATAGCAAAGCCAGGACGCTCCGGTAGACAATCCCGACAATACCAGGAACAAAAGCGTATATCCGCTGATATCGGGAATTGTCCCGATAGAACCCGCAACAAGCACCATTAGCCATGAAAACAACAGCACTACGACAGTCCTCAGCGCTGTTGCCACGTTGGAATCCGTATTTCTGATACCTATCTTTGATAAAATAGCCGTAAGCCCTGCAAATAACGCTGACCCGAAAGCAAATATGATCCACATTACGTAAACCCCACCCCTTATCTTTAAACCGGTAACCCGTATTTTATTCTACCACCTTTACAGCCGGTAATGTGATAATTATATTCAAACCCTTACCTGAAACGTCTCCAGAACTGGACCCGGCAAAAAAATTAATATATAATAAGGTCTGTTCGTACCGAAAATCCAATATGCCGGAGCAACCATCACATGAACATCAGAAGCAACTACAACCACACGCTTTATGCCAGTTATTTAGGTTACATAACACAGGCGATAGTAAATAATTTTGCACCCTTGCTGTTTCTGACCTTTCAGAGGTCCTATAATATATCCCTTGAAAAAATAGCCCTGCTGGTTTTTATAAACTTTGGCATACAGCTCCTTGTAGACCTGCTCTCAACGATTTTTGCAGACAGGATCGGCTACCGCATATCTATTGTATCGGCACACATTCTTTCAGCAGCCGGGCTTGTCGGACTCGGCATACTTCCCGGACTTTTTAGCAGCCATTACGCAGGTTTGGTTGCCGCAGTTGTGCTCTATGCGATCGGCGGCGGATTGATCGAAGTACTAGTCAGTCCGATAGTAGAGGCCTGTCCTACGGAAAGAAAATCGGCTTCGATGAGCCTGCTGCACTCGTTTTATTGCTGGGGACAGGTACTTGTAGTGCTGGGTTCGACCCTATTTTTTACTTTTGCAGGGATCAGTAATTGGCAGTTGCTCACCTTTCTCTGGGCGTCGATCCCGCTGTTCAACGCCTTCTATTTCACAATGGTTCCAATCGGGAAGCTCGTGGAAGAGGAAAAGGGCTTATCGATCAGGCAGCTGTGCTCGATGAAAACATTCTGGGTCTTTATGCTCCTGATGGTTGGCGCGGGCGCGTCTGAAATGGCTATGAGCCAGTGGGCGTCCGCTTTTGCGGAAGCAGGTCTTAAAGTTTCAAAAACGATCGGCGACTTGTCCGGACCGTGCTTTTTTGCTGTAATGATGGGGATTTCCAGAGTGTTCTATGCAAAATACAGTGAAAAGATAGAATTATGGAAACTCATGCTTGGGGGCAGCATACTGTGTATTTTCAGCTATTTGCTGGCGGTATTCGCTCCGCATCCTTCCATAGCCCTTCTCGCCCTAGGCCTGTGCGGATTATCCGTAAGTTTTTTTTGGCCCGGAACATTCAGTTTGGCATCTAAAGGATGTCCAACGGGAGGGACGGCAATGTTCGCTCTCCTGGCTCTTGCCGGCGACCTGGGCTGCTCGTCCGGGCCGGCGTTAGTCGGGTTTGTATCAGGAATTTTCAATAATGACTTAAAAAACGGTTTGCTTGCGGCGATTATTTTTCCGTTAATTATGGGTTTTAGTTTGATTAGTTATAAAAGAAAATTCGCCACAAAGTCTGCCGCACAGGCCGGAAATAGTTAAAACTGCAGGCTTTCAGCCTAATTATACGGTTTGCTCCGCTTTCCGGTATATTTGAATAAAATGCCATATTCTGCTATTAAATTCAATATGAGACATTAAGCTTCCAGAGTGCAATAAATTACCATCCACAGCCAGCATTGACACCCGTTTACATTTATGTTAGCATGTATACAAAGGCATTTTGCAGAAAGACTGCGAAGTGCCTTGTCATTTTATAAGCAACTGCCATTTAATACCACAAAATTATTGTAAAGGGAGATGGAAATGCGTAAAAATTCTTTGTCGGCGAACCTGTTGGATTTTCTTTCCGACCATGCTAAAGAGGTGAAAAAGGAAATAGATTTTCTTGTCAAGGAATACTACAGCGAAAATACACAGGAGAGCCTGGACGTTGAACGCTTTTTCAAAGAATATACAGATACCGTAACCAGTTATATCAACATCAAAAGAACTGCCGCCGAAGGCAGCATGAATTGCCCGTTTGTCATTATCAGGAGTATCGTTGAGGTGCAGGACATGGATGATATGGAAACATATCAATACTATATCGTACCTCCATACTCGATGGATTCATACACTACCGTAAATAATGCATCCTGCCTTTCACCGCTGGGAAGAGCATTACTGCTGAAAAGCATTGATCAGCAGGTGAAAATTGAAATTCCCTCGGGAACACTGCGCTACTGCGTAAAAAAAATTACCATACCGGAACAGTTGATTACCAAATATCAAAATGTACCGGAGCCCGCCATTAAATAAATTCTGAAACGGAGCCACTGTCGTGAATCAGCGAATTATGCTGACAAAGCCTGTCTTTGAACGGCTTGTCGAACATCTTGTATTTATCGAGGAAAACACGGATACGCTGGCGAACTTTTGTTTTCCTGATCTTCCGATAGAACGTGAAAATATGAGAAAGCTCTTTAGAGAGTATGCCGTGAAAATCGAAGACGAATTCGAGAGGACCGTGATCATAAATTCGCCCGAGAAATATCGCGATACAGCCAATTTAAATGAGTTTCCCTTTGTCATTTTAGGAAGCCAGGTCCGTGTTGCAGACCAAAGCAGCTCATGCAGCACGGTCTTCAAGCTGATTCATCCCATAGAACAAAGCAGCAGGATAAATGAAGTCACCTGTCTGTCCGCACTGGGAAAGGCATTGTTTATGAAGAAGGTCGGCAGCGAGGCCGTCGTCGATACGCCTGCGCGTCAGAAAAGATATAAAATAGAAACGATCCGGCTCCTGTGAGGCGGATCGAAAATCAGGAGGATTAAAGCAATGCAAGCCTTGAACGTTCAATTGCGGCGTGAGGTATACAGTAACGACGTATGGAAAATCATCAGCTGGATGGAGGACGACGAGGTAACAAGATATTTGAACGAATATAAATATATATCCAACAGTATTAAACAGGTATTAAATAGAGTAAACCTGCCTGTTCTTACCCATCTGTTCAACAATAACGGGAGCTTTTTTATAGTGTGCATGGGAGATGCTCCGGTCGGCTTCCTGAGACTTGTTCCCAGGCATTCCGGAGCTGAAATGGTCATCGTCATAGGCGATAAGGAAAAATGGGGGAAAGGCTTTGGCTCAGGCGCCATTTTACAAGGCTTGAAGCATGCTTTTTTCGAATGGCGGGTCAATAAGGTCATTGCAAATATAAACACCAAAAACGAACGTTCTATCAAAGCATTTAAAAAAGCCGGATTCAGGTTTGAAAAAGATCTGCCTGGAGGCATACAATATTCACTCGCCATGGATGAATTCCTTAACTCATGAAATACTGTCATTCGCGTCGGATCAGGATTATTCCTGATCCAGCGTGAACTCTATGACGCCTCCGCCGGTGAAGCGGGTCAGCAATCCTGCTTATACTCCACACTTCATGCACGGACATGCTCGGCAGCACCGGATGTGAGCTTGGCCTTTTGTTTTTGCACAAGGTCCGCAAGTGTAACGTTGCCAACCACGTTGCTGATAGCCTGATCCAGCTGCTTCCATAGATCGAGCGTAGCGCAGAACCCACAGCGCGGGCACTGGTTCGGATCGTCCTCCATGCAGGCTACCGGGACGAGGCTGCCCTCGATCAGTCTCAAAATCATCCCTACGGTATACTCTTCGGCAGGGCGCGCCAGTTTATACCCGCCCTGCGCCCCGCGGGTACTTTTTACGAATTTCGCGCGGCTCAAAACAGTAATTATCTGTTCAAGATATTTGTCCGATATCTGCTGCCTGGCTGAAATCGCTTTAATGGTAATATATTCTCCATTATCGTTCATAGCCAGATCCATCATCAGACGCAAAGCATACCGGCCTTTTGTCGATATTTTCATTTCCTCACCACCCTGTCTATTCTAAATTATATTATATGAATGGTATGAATTCAAGGAAACCCCAGTATGGTTCCAGATAACAATTAAGCATATCTGTTTAATATGTTATTGACACTAGCGACATTCATGGCTGCAATGATAGATACGATAAAACAGGCGCTGTCAGCATACCGATATTCCAGACAGCTACATTTACCCACCCGGGAGTCGGTCAAAGCATGGGATACGACTATTCCAGGCTTCAGAATCCGACTCGTGAACACCTGGAAAAAACCATTTCCATGCTGGAGCGAGGATATGATACACTTGCTTTCTCAACAGGTATGGCAGCAGTTACAGCCTTGATGGAGCTTTTTTCTCCGGGCGATCATATTATCGCGTCAGATGACCTTTACGGCGGAACGAGAAGATTATTCGGCAGCATATCCTCCAAAAACGGGATTTCGTTCGACTTGACTGACACGGCGGATGTGTCTGCCATAGAGTCATTGGTAAAGCCGCAGACGAAGGCTGTATTCGTTGAAACTCCCACCAACCCAATGATGCAGGTAACGGATATAGCTGCCGTTTCCCGACTGGCAAAGCAGCGCGGGCTCCTGCTGATAGTTGATAATACATTTTTGACCCCTTATTTCCAGAGGCCGCTGACCCTGGGCGCTGACATAGTCATACAGGCGCCTGCCTTTCGCCGTTTGACAGCTGGTTGATCATACGCGGGATAAAGACACTGGCAATACGCATGGAAAGGCAGCAGGAAACAGCCGGCTCGATCGCACGCTGGCTGCTCGGTCAGGAAAAGATCAGGTCCGTGTACTATGTCGGGTTGCCCAGCCATCCGGGCTATGAGGTTTTATTAAGGCAGTCGACCGGCTTCGGCGGCATGATCTCCTTCGAAACGGACAGTGAAGAGACCACGGTACGGATACTGAACCGTGTTTCGCTGATAGAATATGCAGAAAGTCTGGGCGGTACGGAGACTCTTGTCACATATCCGATGCTGCAGACGCATGCGGACGTTCCCAGGGAGGAACGTGAGAAAAAGGGGATCAATGAAAGGCTCCTGCGCCTGTCTGTCGGCCTTGAAAGCGCAGAAGACCTGATAAATGATCTGAAACAGGCAATAGACGGCTGACTATGTCAGGCGAGCGGCCGGCATCATTATGAAACGGATTGCTGTTGGTGCCTGTAAAGCTCATACTATTAGTTGACAGACTGATGTATAAAAGGTTGGAGGACTATAGATTTGAAATATGATTTTGACGAAATAGTAGACCGCAGAGATACAGACTCCATCAAATACGACTTTGCCGTCGAGCGCGGGAGACCGGAAGGTGTGCTGCCTCTCTGGGTAGCCGATATGGATTTCCGGACTCCGCCCTGCGTGACCGAGGCTCTTGTAAATAAAAGCAGGCACGGCATTTTCGGCTACTCTGAAAGCGGTCAGGATTATTTCGATGCGTTGCAGGGTTGGTTCACGCAGAACCACAATTGGACAATCAAGCCGGAATGGCTCATCAAAACCAAAGCGGCCAACGAGGTTACAGGCCGGTAATGCATACAGATTTTACTTCCGTTTCATGCTGCGGATGAGGTTTTTTGCCTCGCCGTCCACCCTGTTAGATTCTATGATCTTCTGCAGCGCCTTGTTGTATGTAAAATCGTTCAGAGAACTGATGTGCAGATATTCCATCGTTTTTTCCGGGAATTGGACATAGCATACCGAAAGCGCCCAGGCAACGGCCATTTTGACGTAATACCCCTCATGCCTGATCCCGTCGAGCAATTTCAGGACAGCATCGATATGATCCTCGTCGATAAAGTAAAACAAAAGCATGACAGCGCCAAAGCGCAGTTCAAATTCCTTATCCGAATCGAAATATTGCTTGAGGAACTCCCAGACGCGCGGTTTATTCCTTTTTACAAAGCTAAGGCCTGCGCAGAAGCTGTCGCAAACTCCCCAATTGGTAATTTTCGGGATAAAACCGGCGACGAGGCGCAGGCTTTCCTCGATATCCGTTTTAACAAGACCGATCACTATGCCCTGGAGCATTATTTCTTCGTAATATTTATCATCCGCTTCCGACAGATAATCATGCCAATCCCCCTTTGAAAGCTCTTTACCCAGCTTTCGGAGAGCAGGCAGCCGGACGCCGAGCATGTTGTCGACATTGGGTATAAGTCCGGCACTGAATTCCCTGTACTTTTCATCGGCAAGGCTCCGGAGTATTTCTTTTATTGAAGTTTCGGTATAATTATTTTCACTTGTTTTCATTGTCCACCTGTAAGCCTATCGTACCGTATATCGGCAAATTCTCGTTCTCCTGTTTGGCAAGCTCCTATTTCTCCAGGTCTAGCAGCTTTTTCTTTATATCCAGCCCTCCGGCATAACCGGTAAGCTTTCCGTCGGCGCCGATCACCCTGTGGCACGGTATCAGAATCGCTATCGGGTTCTTATTGTTCGCCATTCCCACGGCTCTGCATGCTCTGGGCTTGCCAACGGTTTCAGCTATTTCCTTGTAAGTCCTTGTCTCGCCATACGGGATACCGGTCAGCGCCTTCCATACGGCCTTCTGGAACGGCGTGCCCTCCGGCGCCAAAGGAAGATCGAAGGCTTTGCGTTTTCCCGCAAGATATTCATTCAGCTGTTCCGCAGCCTCCCGAATGAGAGGCGTCTCTTTCAGGTTCGCATCGTATAGGTCCCTGACCCAATCCTTCAGGCCCGAAGCTGTTCCGGCGGCAGTCTCGTGCGGCATATCGCCGCCCACATACATCAAATCGGTGATTGCTTCCCCATTATCTGTGATGCCGACCTTCCCTACCGAAGTGTCATAAAAATAGATATTTTTCATACAGGCCTCTCATAATCGATATTTATTTCAGGACCGGACCATTAAATATTTTCACAAATATATATTATCATAAAAACATGACCGGCAACAAAAACACCAGCGCCTCATATCCCCATCGTCCGCCGCAGCTTTGCATAAGAAACTCCGGGCAGGCATCAGCCAAATAATCCTTGCCATACGGCATGCGTTGGTGTACTATTTGTAAAAAGAAATATGCAGCAATCAAGGGGTGTTTTTGATGAATTCATGGAGAATTGAGACCAAATGCCTGCAGGAGGGCTACAAGCCCGAAAATGGCGATACGCGCGTGCTGCCCATCTATCAGAGCACAACATATAAATACGATTCTACCGAACATGTAGCAGAGCTGTTCGACAGGCCGGACGGAGGCCACATATATTCAAGGATCAGCAATCCTACGAACACAGCTCTGGAAGACAAGATCTCGGCCCTGGAAGGCGGCGTCGGCGCCTTGTGTGCATCATCCGGCCAGGCAGCCTCTTTCATAGCCATTATGAATATCTGCGAATGCGGAGACCACATAGTTTCAGCCAGCACTATATACGGCGGGACATACAACCTGCTTAATGTAACCTTCAAAAAGATGGGGCTCGATGTTACGTTTATCGATCAGGACGCTCCGGAAGAAGAGATACAGAAGGCATTCAGGCCGAATACCAAGGTTCTTTTCGGAGAAAGCATAGCCAATCCGAAGATAAGCATACTGGATATCGAGAAATTCGCCCGTATAGCCCACAGAAACGGTGTCCCGCTGATAGTTGACAACACCTTTGCCACGCCGATACTGTTGACTCCTTTTAAATACGGCGCCGATATAATCACGCACTCCACTACGAAATACATGGATGGCCATGCTGTCAGCGTTGGCGGGGTAGTAGTTGATTCGGGCAATTTCGACTGGACCAACGGAAAGTTCCCTGTACTGACTGAACCCGATCCGTCATATCACGGCATTTCTTATACAAAGACCTTTGGAAACATGGCATATATAATGAAAGCGCGGTACCAGTACATGAGGGATCTCGGAAACTGCATGAGTCCGATGAACGCTTTCCTCACTAATCTAGGTCTTGAAACACTGCACCTCCGCATGGAACGCCACTGCGAAAATGCACGGAAGGTGGCCGAATATCTTTCGAACAGCGATAAAGTGATTTCCGTGAGTTACCCGACGCTGAAGAGCGACAAATACCATGCCCTGGCCGAAAAATACCTCCCGAAGGGGTGTTCCGGCGTCATATCCTTCAGGGTCAAGGGAGGAAGGGCTGCAGCCGTCAAATTCATGGATAGTCTGAAGCTTGCCGCGATCGTCGTACATGTTGCGGACGCCAGGACGGCAGTGCTGCACCCCGCAAGTTCCACGCACCGCCAGATGAACGATGAGCAGCTGCTGGCGGCAGGCATCGAACCGGATATGATCAGGTTATCCGTCGGCATTGAGAACGTGGACGATATAATCGACGATATCCGCCAGGCCCTGGGAGAGTAAATTCGAACGACCTTGTCAGTGAAACAGAAGAACAGTCCCCCTGTTTCAGTCTGGGGTGAAAGCAGATAGTCTGTAATTATAATTACCGGACTGTCTGCTTTTTTTGCCAAAGATTGTCCTGGAACCCGGCGCCTTCATTCAGAGCCTACTCCCCCTCAATAACCTGAGCAGGTTCGCCACTACCCTGCTGATCATTATACTGGCAATAGGAGCGGTGATCCTCATTGTTTTCAATATTTTCAACATCCGTGAAAGGAAATTCGAAGTCGGAGTTCTGACCGCGATCGGCATGAAAAAGAGTAAAGTGGCGGCGCAGTTCATCTGCGAGCTCTTCGCCGTTACCTTTATAGCGCTTATTATCGGAACGACGGCCGGTTCGGCCATTTCCGTACCGACAGCCAATGCCATGCTGAAATCGCAGATATCGTCGCAGCAATCCCAGATACAGCAGCGCGACAGTAATTTCGGGCGCGGAGGCATGCAGGCCGGCGTGCTTGGCGGCGGCAACGCATCCATGTTCAATATTTTCGGAAGAAATGATCAAAACACCAATTATATTTCAACCATAAATGCAGTAACGAATTTCCGTGTAGTCGGTGAGCTGCTGGGTATCGGCATCCTGCTTACGATATTGTCGAGCCTCGCAGCGGCAGTTTTCGTGATGAGGTACGAACCATTGAAGATACTTTCGAACAGGTCACAGGGAGGCAATAGAATGAGCATCATCGCCATCATCCACACTTAAGTGTTAGTCAAATACTAATTGACGTTACACACTTTGTAATGTTATAATGTGTGTAACGATGTAAGGAGATTTTATATTATGAAAAAAATTGAGCTAACGACAAAGGAAGAATTGAATATCTACATGAGCCATGTGCGCCAGCAGCTGCTGCATCAATTAAGCATATCTGGTACTCCGATGACTCCGAAGATGCTCGCTGACAGGCTTGGCATATCCGCTTCCAGCACGCAGCACCATATAAAAAAGCTGATGTCTCTGGGATTGATCGAACTTGACCATACCGAATCGATCAACGGAATAACAGCCAGCTTCTATAAGCCGGCCCAGGTGACGGTACAGATAGGACTCGGCCGGGATGACGATCTTGTTCAGCAAAAGGATGCTCTGATACAGGATTCCATGGCACAGGTATACGACGGCTTCCGTAAACGAATGAAAAAGAGGGCCGATTTATCCGTCGACAGAAATCCCGATGAATTGCGGAAGTTGGGCGATATTCTCACAGGAGTGGCCTACCTCGACGACAATGAATCACAGGAGCTTATGCATCTTATAGATAGTTATATCGAGAAACACACGGCGCCAGGGGCAGGCCGTCATCCTTGGGAATATGCGCTTATCGCTTACAACGCCGAAGAGGAGTTGTCCGGCGGAGGATCGACAAATGAATAAAATGCAGCAGGTCATATTCACAGCAAACAGCCTGTCTACGGGTATTATACTGCCTGTACTCACCCTGGTCCTGCTGGAAAAGGGTGCGAATCTGCAAACGCTGCCCTTACTCATGGCAGTATATTCCCTGACAGTTCTACTCCTGGAGCTGCCCAGCGGGATCCTCGCCGATATGTTTGGCCGTAAGACGGTGTTTCTGATATCCTGCGGGTCTCAACTGATATCCTTTGCACTCTTGCTGATTTCATACAATTTGATTACACTTGTGTCTGCAATAATATTTTTAGGCTTGGGGCGCGCCTTTTCTTCCGGCAGCCTGGATGCAACAATAATCGACCAGGCACTTGTTAATGGCAATGAGGACTGCCTTCCAAAAGTCACCTCCCGTCTGGCTGTCCTGGAGGGTGCCGGGCTGGCTGCAGGCAGTATTGCAGGCGGGTTTGCGGCAAGTGCTTTCGGAACATATGGCAGCATAATAATCATACGTCTGATACTTACAGCAATAGTGACTTTGCTTAGTCTTGTTTTCATAAGGGAACTTCCCAGACGGCATGAAGCAGACAAAACGGTTCCGGTTCCTTCATTGGCGGG
>Ga0207834_1000445_pt1 | contig 14896 bp, 19 predicted proteins | sample LuqExpMetagenom5_FD_187763 | JGI IMG/M metagenome (GOLD analysis project Ga0207834, IMG submission 187763) | Tropical forest soil microbial communities from Luquillo Experimental Forest, Puerto Rico - Sample 5 (SPAdes) | ecosystem: Environmental > Terrestrial > Soil > Tropical forest ...
CATCAAGCAGGCAAAGACGCTACCGACTGAGCTCTATAAGTCCCTGACCTGGGACCGCGACAAGGAGCTTGCGGATCATCGCCGGTTCACGCTGGCGACCAACATCGATGTTTACTTCTGCGATCCGCAAAGCCCGTGGCAGCGTGGTTCCAATGAACTCAACGAGCGGCCACGCAAGACCCTGGGATTTGAAACCCCAGCAGAGAGATTTAACGCTTGTGTTGCATCGACCGGTTGAACTGGCAACCAAACATTGTATAGGCCCGCGATCGGCGTCCGCTATTAATGCTGTGGACGGCTCCTCCACCAGCACGTGAGTGCCATGAAAGTGGTGCTGTTAAGGCCGCATCAGCAAAACCGCAAAAGCTGCCTCGATCTCCCCGTAACTGCTAGCACGAAGAGAACGGAGTTCGTCGACAGTATCTTCGGGCCGGTGATGAGCATGAGAAAAGCGGCGCCGAGAAAGCGGACATTCGCGGCTAACTTTTGAATGTCCGCTTCGCCTGGCTCTGGCTGCCAATTCCGAAGTCACCGGTGTTGTGCGTGGCGGCCGACGTGAACCTTCTTGCCCACGACATTTTGCGCAACCGAATCAGCGACCGTCGCCCAGTTCTGGGTTTGCTGAGCCGGATCACCGACCGTCGCATAGACCTTAGTCTGGTCTACAAAATACGCCGCATGGGAGAGCGTCGGCGCGCCGGCCGAAAGCATGAGTGCGGAAGCGAAGACAACTTTGATGGCGATTTTCATCGTTCAACTCCGTTAGATTGAAGCAAGATGGATTTCTTGCTGCTGGCGTTCTTATGATGCGCGATTGCTTTTCTCTCAATCCCTGAAATGAATATCGTTTCAATAGCTCTTTGCTATCTGCTTCCGTGTTATTGCGGTGTTTGCAGTGAGAGCAATAACCGCCGGATCGGCCGAGGGTAGATTGAAAGACTCAAAATCATCGCCTCGGTTGGTAACCGAGACGCCAATTCAAGCGGAAAGTCCGAACATTTCGCTTAGTTCCAGACTATCGGCATACCGCGAGCTGAGCGGTAATCGGCGACCCGATTTCGCTAAAGCATACGATGAACTCGTTGAGCGGCTGAGTGTGATCGATCGCGGACAGCTGGGCCCGACAAAGAAACCGACGGTCCTGCTCTCAGCGGATATCCGGCCGCCGGATATGAAGCCAGACGAGCGCATGTAACGCCGCTACAGCGGATGGGCCGCCCACTGAGGACTCTTGAGAGATGAATCTTATGGTGAAGAGCGAGGCAATGGCTGAGGGCGCTGCGCCTATCGATCGTAAGAAGCTTGGCCAGATCGTTCTTGTGCTGCAAGGCGGCGGCGCGCTCGGCGCCTATCAGGCAGGTGTGTATCAGGCACTGCAGGAAGTCGGCATCGAACCCGACTGGGTGATCGGCACCTCAATCGGAGCCATCAATGCAAGCCTCATCGCAGGCAATCCGCCGGAAATGCGCCTCGAACGTTTAAGGGAATTTTGGGACCGTGTGCGCCAAAACCCGTTCGCGCAGATGCTATGTACTGCACCATTCCTCGCACCCTGGCCGGCCAACGCGCTGACGATTTCGGCGGGTGTCCGCGGGTTCTTCGAGCCGAACCCATGGGCGTTTGCGGGGGTGAAAATTCCTCTTGGGGCAGAGCTCGCCAGCTATTACTCAACCCGTCCGCTCGAACGCACTCTCGAGTTATTGACCGACGAAAAACTTCTCAATTCTGGCCGGCCTCGCCTCAGCGTCGGAGCAGCGAACTTGAGGACGGCAGAAATGCGGTACTTTGATAGCCGTGACATGTCGTTGACCGTCAAGCACATCATGGCGTCGGGTGCGTTACCGCCGGCCTTCCCCGCTATTCGCATCGGTGAGGATCTTTACTGGGATGGCGGCATTCTTTCGAACACGCCAGTGGAGGCAGTTTTCGACGACCGTCCGAGGCGTAGCGGCTTGGTGTTCGCAGTCCATATGTGGCATCCGACTGGTCCCGAGCCGAAAACAATTTGGGATGTGATGGCGAGACAAAAGGACCTTCAGTATTCAAGTCGTGCGGTAAGCCACATTGCGCGGCAGAAGCAGATCCACAAACTACGTCACGTCATCTCCGAATTGGTCCAAAAGCTGCCTGATGAAATGCGAAAAATGCCGGATGTGAATGATCTGGCGGGCTACGGCTGCAGGACTCGGATGCATGTTGTGCGTCTCGTCTCCCCGCCGCTGGCAGGCGAGGATCATTCAAAGGATATCGACTTCAGTGCCAGCGGAATTCGGCTCCGTTGGGACGCGGGCTACACGGACATGGCGAAGGTGCTGGCCCGAGCGCCGTGGGCGAGCGACGTCGATCCACTTGAAGGCTTCATTCTGCACGAAACCGAAGCCGGTCGCATGAAGTTCGATTAGGAGATCTCGAAGATCATTCGTAGGGCCCAGGACATCCGTTCTTCGGAGATCACACCGGACATGAACCGTTGCTCCGTTGTGTTGGTTAGCGCGGTACCAACTACTCCATCGAACTTCGGCAATGAGCAACCTAGCTTTTTAATCATAGCCAGAAGGTTTATGGTTGGGGCCTATATAATTCATAGCCAAGCAGCGCCGAACGAAACCTTCGAGTAATCGAGTAATCCAGCCAGCAAGAACAGGAGTCCCCCCCAATGAGTATAATTTCCGGGTTTTCAACGACTCTGATGATCACAGCGGTGGCCGCGTGCGCATTGCCGATGATGCAAGCCAAATCATGGGCGGCAGATTGTCCGGCGGGCAAGACAGCTGTTGATGCGATGAAGCCTGGTCCGACGACGCCCTCCAAAGTTACCGACACGGTGATTTCATCGATCGATCTGGCACCGATCGGGTCAGGGTTCGAGGGCCGGAAACTGCGTTTGCGTAAGCTCGTCGTGCAACCAGGTGGGGTCGTCCCATGGCACAGCCACGAGAAACGACCAGCAAACATCTACATCATTTCGGGTTCCATCACCGAATATCGCAGCACCTGCGCGGTACCGATTGAGCATGGGGCGGGTGATGTCACTTCGGAGTTCGGCCCGTTAGCCCACTGGTGGAAGAACAACACAAAGAAGCCGACGGTCCTGCTCTCAGCCGATATCCTGCCGCCGGATATGAACCCAGACGAAAGCATGTAACGCCACTACAGCCGCTGGATGCGATTGCGCGGATTGGTCGATCATCACTTTGGCGGCCCAGCACAGACTGCACGCCCGTCAGGGATTCTGGAACGGATCAATGGCGAGACATAGGAGACATTGGTCGGCGTTGGGACTGGATGCCTCGGTAGCGAATGACCCATTGCGGAAGTCGAGCACTACTAGGGAGGGCGGCAACCTGGCCGCCCTCCCTGACGTTGCTGAAGCGAGAAGCATCAGGCCGCGGCCAGCCGGCCGCTCGCGGCAGCGCCTCGCCGTAGCCGCAACAGAACGAGGCCATGAAGCATCAGGGCCACGGCACAGCGAAAGTAGGCACCATGACCAGCGGATAGGCTGTCATGAGAAGGTTCGGCGCGTCTAACGCGAGAAGGTGCGCCCGTCCGGGAGAGGTCATTGCCCCCATGGTGATGGCCACGACGAGGTCGGCGATTCCGAAAAGGCACCAAGCGTATGTCGCGCTGTCCATAAGGCAGGGTTCAGCGGACCTATCACGGACGTCGCGATAACGACGTGTTTGGTCCTAAGTGCAAGCATTCACGTGTGGATGAATTCTCCTGCACCATTATGATCATAACGATCCTGCTGATCGGAGGGACAAATGACGCAAACTACCGCAAAGACAAAATATGACTTTAGTGACCGGACCAAATACGACGCGCTCATGGAGGTCATAAGAAATCGGATCACCACACGCGCCTTCGATCCCAGCTACGTTGTACCGCATGAGCACTATGAAATGATACTAGAAGCCGCGCGCCATGCGCCATCGGGAGCAAACGCGCAACCATGGCACTTCATTGTTATTACCGACCAAGACCTCAAGAACGAAATTATGGAGTACTTCCGAGAAGAACAAATCAATCGGGCAAAACTCAAGATGAAGTTTCCAACGCCCGACTATCGCGGCTTGGCCACGGCCCCTGGAATGATAGTCATTGCTAGTGACTTCCGCTGGATCAAAGCATTTCCGGTTTTGAACGACGGTTCAGAACTCGACAAGATGTACAAGGAGAACGCTGAGCGGATTCTATTGCAAAGTGTAGCGGCATCAACCATGTCAGCGCATCTTGCCGCCGCCACTCTCGGATATAACGTCTGGTGGGTGACCGCCATTGGTCAACAAAAGGCGCAACAAGCGATGAAACCCCTTCTTGGCATTCCCGACGAATTGTCGGTACTCGATATCATGTGCTTCGGCCCACCGGCGAAACCCCCGTACAAGCGATGGAAGAAAAGCTTGGACGATATCATAAACTGGAACAAATTTGATCAATCGCACTACATGACTGAGGCTCAGATTGAAGAGTGGGTGGCAAAAACCCGGCATAAGGTCATGTATCGCGATGCCCAAAACGTCGACTAGGGTTAGGAGCAAGGCTGTACGGCAAAGCGCTACGCATACCTTGGACGACCAAGTTGGGTTTCTATTGCGCGCGCTTACCAGCGGATCACCTCAACAGCCGGGGCCGTGATCCGGCAGACGAAAAATTGAGGTGGCAAATCGACTCCGCCTCATCTACGATTACACAAATAAATTAAGGGGACCGCCTTGCAAAAGTCAGACACGGCTCACTTGCCGATTTCCACCACGGAAGCTGGCGTCGTTTTTCAAGCTATCTTGGCGATGGCTCTCGGTTTGTTTGTTGTTGGCGTGGTCGGCTTCTCTCATATCGACGTTATCCATAACGCCGCGCACGATATGCGGCATTCCAACGCTTTCCCCTGTCACTGACGTGGCATGTCTGTCTTCCGTTCGATTATTTTTTCGGCAGTGGTGGTCGGTATCATCGTTGGCGCGATAATTACAGTCGCCCACCAATTCGGCACCGTTCCGTTGATCCTCAAAGCTGAGGTTTATGAACACAGCGCTAAACCCGCTATCGAACCGAGCGCGGCCGCGCATGAAGATGCCAGCCATGACCATGATATGGCCGCATGGAAGCCCGAGGACGGGTTACCGCGTAATTTGTTTACCGGGGCGGCCAACATTTTGACGGCCATCGGATTTTCCCTGTTGCTCGCTGGCATCTACGCGCTGCGGGGTCATCCGGTAACATGGCGTGAAGGCGTGCTTTGGGGATTGGCCGGCTTCGCGATCTTTACCGTCGCGCCGAGCCTTGGGCTGCCACCCGAGCTTCCTGGAGTGCCTGCTGCACCCTTAGGAGCACGTCAGATGTGGTGGATTGCAACAGCGGCTGCGACCGCCTCTGGGCTTAGCCTTTTTGTTTTCTGGCGTTCGATCACGGCCACTCTTCTCGGTTTATGTTTGATTGTTTCACCTCATTTGATTGGCGCACCTCAACTTGCCGTGACGCATACTGATGTTCCCGATGCGTTATCGCATCAGTTTGTGATTGCCGTAACGCTCACCAGCTTTGTGTTTTGGGTGCTGCTTGGAAGCCTGACAAGTATCGCGTACCGAAGGTTTTCCGTCCGATAGGGGGGCAACAGTCCTGTACCTAAAAGGGGCAAAGTCGGCGGAATTGCCGATACAGCAACCGACGAAATTCGAGCTCGTAATTAATCTCAAAACGGCCAGAGCACTCGGTTTGACGATAAGTCGCGATTTTCTGTTGATTGCTGACGAGGTGATTGAATGAGGCGACGAGACTTCCTTGGCCTTGTGGGTGGTGCGACGGTCGCGTGCGCACATTCTGCGCGTGCGCAACAAGTGTCGGGTTCTCGTCGCGTTGCAGTCCTAATGGGCGCTGCCGAGACATCATCTTCACGGGATTGGATTGCTGCCTTCTTGCAACGGCTCGACGAACTCGGATGGCGCGAGGGTCATAATCTGGTCGTGCAGGTGCAATGGTGGAATGACCAGCCAGAGCAAATGCGGATTCGAGCCGCAGAACTCATCGCCCGTCCCCCCGATGTTGCAGTGACATCCAAGGCCAGCATAATGCCACCCTGGTGCTGGTCGCTTATAGGCATGGATTAAGGGCGCAAGAGCTATGCGACCTCGAATGGTCACAAATCGATTGGAAGGCGGCCACGTTGCACGTCCGCAGGGTCAAGAGCGGCAAGCCAGCTGCACACCCGATCCGTGGCGATGAGCTAAGGGCCTTGCGCGAGCTGCAGCGCAATCAGACACCGGTGTCCCCCTTTGTGTTCACGACCGAACGGGGGCCGCAAAGGCACTCGGCCTAACAATTCCGCAATCAGTGCTCGCTCGTGCCGATGAGGTGATCGAATGAAACGGCGCGAGTTCATCATACTTCTCTGTGGCGCGGCGACTGGCCAAGACAACCCATAGCAGCGCGATCATCGCGTCAATCTAGGCGATTCCCTCACCTCATCAACGCGGATAAGGTTTTCGGTACACGCAGGATAGTTGCGTAGTACTGAATGCCAGGGCTGAATTAGGTCGATGGTGCCGGTGACCGCCAGACGCCAAACACGAGCAGCGGCATCGCGACATAGAACGAGGTGAACTCAAAGATGTATTCGAAAAGAAGAATTGCTGTGATTAGCAACACGATCGTGTACACGATGAAGCGCGGCTGCAGCGGCAACGGCTATCTGCGCATCGAACTCTCCCCAATGATCTGGCTCTTGACCCCGAGGCTAGCCGGTCGCCCGTACTCCGACGACCCGTCTCACAGCAGCCCAACCAAATCGGTCAAGGCCGCGACCGTGTAATCCTGCAGGTAACCCAGCGTTTCGGGATTGCCGCGCAACAGCCGATATATTTGCGCGGGCCCGACCGGACCGGGCGGCAATGGCGTGCTGCCACCGCGCCGGATCCACGCCACCTTGAAGCCGAAATGTTTGGCGCCGGCGACATCGAATCCATTGGACGAAACAAACATCACCTCATCGTTCTTCAAACCGAGCGTCTTCTCGATTAGCGCATAGCAATCCGGATGCGGTTTGAATTTCCGCGCGCCGTCAACGCTGATGGTCGCGTTGAGCAAAGCATCAAGACCGGAGTTCTTGACCAAAGCCGACAACATCGCCGTACTGCCGTTTGACAGAATCGCAAGCTGTGAGCCGCCGCGCTTTTTTAATGCGCCAAGCGCCTCTTTGGCTTCGGGATATGGATCGAGATCGAGATATTTCTCGAACAGCGGCTTGGTGATGTTTTCGCTGGGCTCAACGCCGGCCGCGCGCAATGCAAATTCGAGCGACACCTGCGTGAGATACGTGAAGTCGCGATACTCCTGAAGCGACGTTTGCAGCCAGGTATATTCAAGCTGCTTGAGCCGCCAGATCTGTGTGATCAGATCGCCCTTGCCGGGACAAAGCTCTTCGGTTTTGGCGTGGACCGAGTGCACGTCATAGAGCGTGCCATAGGCGTCGAAGATGAGGCCTTTGATCGGCATTCGCGTCTTTCCTTTCTCGCTTCAACAGCGCGCTGCTTGACGTCGCAGTGTGCGTTCAGGACTGACTCGATCTGACGCCGGTCTGGATCCGGAACATCACTTCGCCAAAACGCTTTTCGTGTTCGACGTCGCGTCCAGCCAACAGGCTGCCAACCACGGCACCGAGGACCCCGAGCGGCAGAGCGATCACCGTCGGATTGACCAGCGGCCAGAGAGCGTTGGCGCCGAGATAGGCCGGGCCGATAAGCGCCAGCCCCACCGACGAGACCAGGCCGAGCGTCATTCCGCCGATGACGCCGCCGGTATTGAAGCGGCGCCAGAATAACGACAGCACCAACATGGGGAAATTGGTGCTGGCGGCGATGCAGATGGCGAGGATGACCAGCACCGCCACATTGACGCCCTCGGCCAATATGCCGAGCAGCGTCGCGACAATACCGACCAGCACTGCGGTGACGCGCGCCACGACGACTTGCCGCCGCTCCTCGACTTTGCCTTTTTTTAAGAGGCTGACATAGAAATCGTTCGCTACCGCAGCCGAGGTTGCGAGCGTCAAGCCGGCGACCACGGCGAGAATCGTGGCGACCGCAACCGCTGACACGAAACCGAGCATGAGCTGTCCGCCAATCGCGTTTTTGCCGCCGCCAAGATGCTGCGCCAACAGCGGCAGCGTCAGGTTACCGCCCGGATTGCCGACACGCAGCGCCTGCGGGCCGAGGTAATGAACGGCCGCCAATCCGAAGATCGTCGTGCAGGCAAAGAAGGCGCCGGCAAGAAACATGACCCAGATCACCGAGCGCCGCGCCGTTGTCGCGTCGGGCACGGTGTAGAAACGCGTCATGACATGCGGCAGTCCGGCGAGGCCGAGCATATAACCGAGCCCCAGCGAGACCTCGTCGAATGGATTCTTCAAGAGATTGCCCGGCAACAGGAAGTCTGGCCCGGCCTTTTCCTGCGCTGAGGCAAAAAGGGCGAGCGGGTCGAAACCCACCCCTGCCAGGGCGAGAAAAAGTATGACGGCGCCGGCGCCAAGCATGAGCACGGCCTTGATGATTTGCACCCAGCTCGTTGCCAGCATACCGCCGGCAGCGACGTAGATGATCATCCCGCAGCCGACCAGCATCACCGACACATTGTACGGGATTCCGAGCAACAGTTTGATCAAAACGCCGGCGCCGGCCATCTGCGGGATCAGGTACGCCAGATTGATGACGACGGTGCTGACAATCGCGGCGGCGAGCGCCGGCGGCTGACGCATCCGGTACATGATAACGTCGCCGATCGTATACGTGCCGGTGTTGCGGAGCGGCTCGGCGATCAGGAGCAGTACGGTGCAGAACGCGACCAGCGGTCCGACAGCATAGAGCGCGCCATCCATGCCGTAGAGCGCGGTGAGGCCTGTGAATCCCAGAAATGCCGCGGCAGAGCACCAATCGCCCGCGAGCGCAAAACCATTCTGCGCCGCAGTGAGACCTTTTCCAGCGGCATAAAAGTCGGACGTAGTCTGTGTGCGTCGCGCCGCCCAGGCAGTGATGCCGAGGCTAACAATAAGGATGACGACGAACATCGCGACAGTGATCGCATTCATTGCGGCCTCCGACGCGCGGCCGCTCGATCGACGACGAGCTTGACGAGAGGATCGTGCCGGTTGGCCGATACGCGCGCATAAACGATGCCGAGCAGCCACGACATCAGATAGTTCCCGGCGATCAGCATGAAGCCAAGATTGACAGCGCCCAGTACCTTTATTCCGAGTAAGCCGCGGCCGAACCCCGCCAGTATCGAAAGGCCCATATAACCGCCGATGTAGATGATTATCATGGGCACGATCGCGCGCTGTTTGGCGTCGATCAGAGCCTTGAACTCGGCGCTTTCGACGCCGTCCTTCCAGACATCTGGCAGCGCCTCTGCACTTTTCAGCTTCGCCTCAGCCACCACCCTCCGCTCCTCTTCATAGTTTCGCTCCTCTTTTCTTCGAGGACTTCAGGTACACCGCGGAGCTATGGCGCGAAATAGCTGAGATTGGTGGTAGCGACAATGGAGGCATTAGTGAAATGTGGAGTCGTTATGGTTTCGATAGCTCTCGCCTATGCAATACCTCGAAGGTGCGGATCTAGTCAGCTTTTAGGATGTCGCTGACATTGCACGCCAGAATTGGCCTCGTCGAGGAGCAAAGCGTTTCGTGGCACTAGAGTATTAAGATTGACAAGATAGCCGACCGCTATCGACTCAATACAAATCAAATATTTCAATAACATAGAACTCTTCGATATTAGAACCATCGGTAACCGAGTGTCAGTCACTTAGAACGTGCACGGAGCCTGCCCTTGCTCACTTCCGAACCGATGGATGTGGAACATGAGTACCGATCTGACTTTCGCCACCGACAGATTTCCACAGGCAATTCGGTTCGTTCTCGTTAATAACCGCGTCCCGCGCACGGGCCAACACTGCGCACTGTGCGGTGGCCTTATTGAGAAAGGCTACGTTCGTGATTCACAGACGCGGTTGATCTACTGCGATACGCAGTGCTTCGCAGGATGGGCACATGAGGCGGCCCCCGTCGTCAAAAATCATGGAAGGAAAGCGTCATGAAATGCTCAAGCCCAGACTGCAATCGCGGCATTGGTCTTGTCGCTTATCAGCGCGGCTGGTTCAGCAAGCGCCTCTATTGCTCAAAGCATTGCCGTGATGCGTTCGTAGCTGATGCACCAAATCTACAACAAAAGCGGAAGAACCCCGTGCTCAAGCGCTTTGTGGTTGCATTCGTTGCATTTGTCGGGCTGCTCGTACCTGCCACCTTCACAATGGCGGTTCTGGCGGCGTCGCCTGCACGTCCCGAAGCGCCACACCTGCCGGGTTGCGATCGCAATCTTGCGGACGCGAGCGCCAGCGTTGCGGCAATGTACGCGCGGATCAAAAGCCTCAGCGGCGTGGACAAGTTAGAAATGTGTACTGCCACGCGGTTCTATTTTCTCGAAATGGTAAAGGCGCGTGCGGTGACCGCACTATGCAAAAGCGGTGCAGAACGCGAACGTGATCTTGGCCGCCTCGATGCCGACGTCGCCCACATTAACGATGCTATCGCTGCGCGTTGCCTGCCAGGGTAATAAGAACGGAGATCGAATTATCTACGAGTAATTTCCGATGGGACGTCTCAGACCTGGTCCCGGCAGGAGATAACGATGAGCGACAAGACACATGAGCTTTTCATTTGGACCACTCCGAACGGCTACAAGGTCCTGCTGTTCGCCGAGGAGGCGAGAATCCCGTATACGATTAAGCCTGTCAATATCAGCAAGGGCGAGCAGTTCAATCCCGACTTCCTCAAAATCTCGCCCAATAACCGCATTCCCGCCTTCATCGACCACACACCGAAATCGGGGAAAGGACCGATCTCGGTATTCGAGTCTGGCGCCATTCTCCTCTACCTGGCCGAGAAGTTCGGCCGTTTCATCCCGTCTGACCTGAACGGCCGCGTCGAGGTGCTGCAGTGGCTATTCTGGCAGGTGGGTGGTCTCGGAGCCATGGCTGGGCAAAACCATCACTTCTCTCAATACGCGCCAGAGAAGATCCCTTACGCGATCGATCGCTACGTCAAAGAGACGAGCCGGCTGTATGGCGTGATGAACAGACGTCTGGCCGATCGTCAATTTCTGGCCGGCGACTATTCGATCGCCGACATGGCCTGCTATCCCTGGATCGTGCCGCACGAGCGGCAAGGCCAGAAGGTAACCGATTTCCCGAACCTCAAGCGCTGGTTCGAAGCTATTGCCGCCCGCCCTGCGACGATCCGCGCCTATAAAAAGGGCAAGGCGATCAACACGCTGCCGACGGTCAGCGACGAGGCGTCGCGCAAGATCCTGTTTGGGCAGACATCCGCCGGGAAGCCGGCCCGAGCTGACGCATGATTCGCTTATACGACCTGGCGGGCGCGCGCGACGATTGTCGCTTCAGCCCGAACTGTTGGCCGGTGCGGATGGCCCTCCTGCATAAGGGGCTGCAATTCGAGACCGTGCCGTGGCGCTTCACAGAAAAGGACGCGATCGCATTTTCGGGTCAAGGTTCGGTGCCCGTCCTGGTCGATGGCGAGCACACAGTGTTCGAAAAGTGGGCGATCGCCGAATATCTCGAAGACGCGTATCCCCACAAGCCATCGCTATTCGGCGGGCCGGGCGGGCGAGCGCCCGCCTACTTCGTCACCAACTGGACGGTGTCGGTCGTGAGCGCTGGCGTCATCCGTCTCATCTTGTCCGACATCTTCAATGTCATCCACGGGAAGGACAAAGAATACTTCAGGAAAACGCGAGAGCAGCGTTTCGGGATGACGCTTGAGGCTGTGACGGATGGTCGCGACAAACGCGTGGAGGAGTTTCGAAACTCGTTACAGCCCCTCCGCGCCTCGCTCGCGCGCTCGCCTCATCTGAGCGGCGAGGCTCCGGCTTGGACCGACTATGTCGTATTCGGGCCGTTTCAGTGGGCGCGCAGCGTCAGCCACTTTCCTCTACTGACGCCCGACGATCCGGTGTTCGCTTGGCGGGAACGAATGATTCAGCTCTTTAACCGCGAGGCCGACAAAGTTCATGTCCTCGAAAAATGAGAGGCACGGAGCGATTTTGAAGGGAGACCGCAACGAGCAGTGTTCGAACGCTCGCGGCGGTACATTCGATCGATCATTTCGTACTCAATCTTCCATCGATCTGTGAGGCACACCATCTCAGATCTCGGTGCAAAAGCGGATGTCCGCATCCTCGGTCAGAAAGTCGGTTTACCCAGAAGGCCCCGATATGAACAGTCTTTAGATGTTCTTCCAATTGTTTGCGGCTACGCCAACGGTTCCGGGGCGCAAATTTTAACCTAGTATTAGTCGCGTACTCGTATAAATCACTCAATAGTTCAAAGGCTTGCTTCTAAGCGTTCCAATCACAACTAACGGCCAACTAATTCAGCCGGCGAATTCGCCGGGGTTGGCGCCGATCAGGTTGTAGATGGATTCTCGAGGATCGCCCAACTTAGCGGTTGTGGTGATTTTGCGAAGTCGCAAGGTCGATTCCGCGAGGCGTTATCTCAGTGCTCCACGGCACTCGAACGGGCCCGGGCGCGATGCGCCGCCGCTTTCGCCCGGTTGCCGCACACCGCCATGCTGCACCAGCGCCGCGCGTGAGCCTTACTCACATCCAGGAACCATAATGTACAGGTCGGCCCCTCGCATTTGCGCACCAGCGTGAAATCCTTTTCGCAGACGAGATCGCCCATCGCTTCGGCGATCGGCAACAGAAGTGCCTTAGGAGTGTCCCAATGGCGCTTGGCTTGCCAGCACAGTGCCCGGGGCTGCTCGCCAGTCTCTGCCTTGCCGGCGCCGGCAATTTCGATCTGACGAAAGGCCTGGTCGCGCGCCAAAAGCGCATTGAGCGGCGTTAATTCGCGCAGATCGCGCGCTTGCAAGGGCTTCCCCGCATGTTCGATGACGAAGGCGCGGAACCATTCACGCAGCTCCCGCGCCTGGGCACCGACGACATCGAGCGTCCGGGGGCCGGCATGTTTGCGAAAATGCGCGGCAATATCGGGCGGCACCGCATGGGCCTGTTCCAGCCAAGAGAGAAAGTCGCCGCCGTCCGCCAGCCACTCGATCTCGCGGCCAGTGGGCGCAGCGACGCTGTTGAGAAAATCGAGCGCGAGATTATCGCCGATAAAAAATGGCGCGGGACGCGAACCCGGCATTGACGACCTCCAGCGCTCATAGTTCCAAACCGTTCACAATTACGTAACCTCTATTTTTGCGATTGACAAGTTACGGATTGTAACCGTATTAAATTAATATCAACGGTTACGGCGCTGCTCAGGAGATCCACGTCATGACAAAAACTTTTCCCGCGATGATTACTCTGGCCGCCATTGTGAGCGCGACTACAGCGAACGCGCCGGCCGATGCCCAGGTGGCGCGAAGCGGCTATTCGCTTCCACTGAATCTCGCCATGGAAGCTGCGGCCGAGGCGGTCCGGACCTGTGAGGCGAGCGGCTACAACGTGACCGCTACAGTCGTGGACAGCTCCGGCGTCGTGAAGCTGTTGGCCAAAGGCGATCACAGCACGATCCACACCAAGGCCTCGAGCTTCCGGAAGGCCTACACCGTCGTCACGATGGGTCCGATCTTCAAGTTCGACGCCACCAGCCGCTTCGTCGAGCTCGTCGCCAAGAGCCCTGCCGGCCCGGCGCTGGTTTCGCTGCCTGACATTTTGCCGCTCGCCGGCGGCGTCGCCGTCAAGCGCGGGGACGAGATCGTCGCTGCTTTAGGTGTCGGCGGAGCGCCGGGCGGCGACAAGGATGAGGCCTGCGCCGAAGCGGGCGTGGCGAAGATCCGCGAGCGCGTCAGGTCGGCATCGCTCGGCAGTACGGCAAAGAGCGCGGGGAACTGAACGGTTCGGTTCGCCAGAAGCCAATCGCAACGCCTTCGTCTTGTTTGAAATCCACCCTCAATGGTTCCGACTTCCAAACCCAGAAAGGAGACTGTCATGACCCTGACCTACCGCACCGCCACGGTCGACGGACTGAATGTATTTTACCGGACCACCGGCGACCCGAAGCATCCGGCCCTGCTGCTGCTGCACGGCTTTCCGACTTCATCGCATATGTTTCGCGATCTGATCCCCGCCTTGGCCGATCGCTATCATGTGGTGGCGCCGGATCTGCCCGGCTTCGGCTTTACCGATGCGCCGGACCGCAAGAGCTTCAAATACAGCTTTGAACATCTGACCGACGTGATCGATCGCTTCACCGAGGTGCTCAAACTCAATCGTTACGCCATCTATGTGTTCGATTACGGCGCACCGGTCGGTTTCCGCCTCGCCGTTCGTCATCCGGAGCGGATCACTGCCGTGATCTCGCAGAACGGCAATGCCTATCTCGAAGGCTTGAGCGAGGGCTGGAATCCGATCCAGACCTACTGGAAGGATCCCTCGGCGGAAAATCGCGCCGCGCTGCGGGCTTTTCTCAAACCAGAAGCGACGCAGTGGCAATACAGCCATGGCGTGAGCAATGTGGAGCGCCTGTCGCCGGATGCCTGGACTTTGGACTCCGCGCTCCTCGCCCGCCCCGGCAATGACGAGATCCAGCTGGATCTGTTCGGCGACTACCAGAGCAATGTCGCGCTCTATCCCAAATTCCAGGAATATCTCCGGACACAGCGGCCGCCGCTGCTGGCTGTGTGGGGCAAGAACGATCCGTTTTTCCTGCCCGCCGGCGCCAAGGCGTTCAGGCAGGACAATCCGGACGCCGAGGTCCATTTGCTCGAAGCAGGTCATTTCGCGCTCGAAAGCCAAGGACCAGAAATAGCGGTCATCATCCGCGACTTCCTCGCTCGCAAACTTCCGAAACAAGTCCAGTGAGCGTGATCTCTAACTCCTCA
>Ga0207834_1000446_pt1 | contig 14890 bp, 36 predicted proteins | sample LuqExpMetagenom5_FD_187763 | JGI IMG/M metagenome (GOLD analysis project Ga0207834, IMG submission 187763) | Tropical forest soil microbial communities from Luquillo Experimental Forest, Puerto Rico - Sample 5 (SPAdes) | ecosystem: Environmental > Terrestrial > Soil > Tropical forest ...
CTCTTCCGCCTCTCTTCTGGTTTGGTACATCACTGTTAATATTTTTATATTTTCCATTTGTGATTTTCCTCCTAAAATTTTCATATTATGTGTAACATTTTCCATAGCATCTTTAAATGTTAATCCATAGTTTATAGGCCACATTATCATTCCTCCTAATCTATAGATATAGGTTTTGGTAAATTCATAACATATCCGCCGCCTCTTTCTCTACTTACACTAGCACTTCCAAGGCTCTCCCATCCCCATTTACGATCTGTATAATTACTACTAATCCCTACTAGATCATACAAGTCAGCGACGGTCGCAACATCATATTCGTCTATTAGATCTACTAAGCGACTGATAACTTCTTCAGCTTCCTCTCTAGTTGATAATAAGATATCATCAAAATTATGAGTAGCTCTATTTCTAGAAGATTCACGTCTGTCATCTCTTCTATCTCTATCCTTATCTCTATCACGGTCTCTATCTCGTCTGGATATACTGTCGTAACTAACGTAGGATCTTCCACGATCTCTTGACATCCTACTCCTACTTCTGCTTCGTCTTTCTCCAAATAGAGTAGTTTCTACAGAGCCTTGAACTGCATCTGTAACACCTTCTATAATATTAGCAACAGTATCCTTTGCTGATGGTATCAATACATCCCATATTACATAGGACTTTATATTTTTAATATCATCACCTGCAAATGTTTCAATAGCTTTTCTCCAGATTGACTTCTTTCTTTGAACAACTCTACCAGTTGTAACTTTTTCAACTCTCTTAACTTCAGTTATTTCTTCTGTTGACTCTTTTTTTTCTTCTTCTTTTTCTTTATGTGAATTTCCTGGGAAGTTCATTTTTACAATCTTTTCCCCATCCTGTAGTTTATCGCTCATATCTATACTCCTCTCATATTTGTATTCTCTCGTTTAAGGGTTTCATTTCCCGAACAAAAAGATAAATACCATGTTACTGGTACATATCCTTTGTTTATTAACTTAAATCTCCATTTTCCACTGCTTTTTCAACAGTTTTAGCAGTTTGGTCTACTTGTTTCTCATAGTATTTTATAACTCTGTCGGTTAACATCCATCCTAATGCAACTCCTGCAATCCCAACAGTAGCCTTTTTAAGCTTACCATCTGATTCAGGTGTTGTACTATTGATAATATTACCAACTAAGTTACCCATTCCATAAGAAAGTATAACTCCTCCAACTACTTTAACCGCTTGTTTAATTTTCATAAGTGAAAACCCCTTTCGATTTTAGTTTCTTTCATTATAGGCTATGTATTTAATGCGAATTATATAATTGTACCATCTTATTGCGCACGCTTTCATTTTCTGTATAAAGTAAACATTTAGGATATTCTTCGTTACTACCCTTAATGTAAAATCCAAATATTGTTTTCTTTTTATATTGTATATGGCATAAAAATATTATCAATTTTATTAACATACCTGCTCCTCCTTTGAGCAAAGAAAAATAGAGTGCTATGTTTTCATAACACTCCATCTGCTTTCCTAAACAATTCTGTTAAGCCTCTTCACTTACATTACTAATTGCTTCTTCAACAAACTCCAAAGGATGAACTTCTGGTAAAGATTCTGCTATTATACTTCCAGAATTATCACCTTTTCTTGTTAGTACAAGAGCACCTATTATAAGTGCTGCTGCGCCTCCGCCAATTGCTAATAATTTCTTTTTAGTAAAGAACTTCTTCTTTTCCTTAACTTCAATTACCTCTTCTTTTGTTTCTTCAATCACTTTAGTATTTTCTTCCATGATGATTTCTCCTCTCAAAATTATATTTAATCTATCATTATAGCATGTGTTTTTTTCGCGAATTTATAGATTAAGAAACATGCCCTCTATAAAAGTTATAGCAAATGATAATGCTATGGCTGTTACACACATAAGTATTGCTAATATACATATTGTTAGTGCTGCTCTAACCACCTTTTCTGAAGTTACCTTAGACATATTAAATCCCCCTTTTTATTTAAGATATCCAGTTCCATTACATTTATGACATATGCCATGCCATAAATCTCTACCTTTGCCTTTACAAACATGACAAACCTTAAATGTTTTTAGTTTTCCATTTTTCACTGACACAAGAATTTCCCCCTTTGAATTTTGGCAATCGTCTATAAAATACCCTGAGTATTCTAGCAGATTTCATTAAGTTGCCTTTCTCATATTCTTCTTTTGCCCATTCATTATTTATATATTTAATTAGATTACCACGTTTATGACCCGTTACCATTTTATCCCCTCCTAACGTATGGGTTCAGGTCTCCTCCTAAAATCAAGAACTATACAAGGTTGATCATTATCATCAAGTGTTGATCCAAACTCTGGCTTAATTTGGCCCTTGTCGATATCCCAACCAAGTACGTCTCCCATTCCAATTCCAGGCAAGTCAAGTTCAGAATATACTTCGTTTACAGACATTGTCATCTCGCTTATCAATTTTTGATTTATATTATTAAATGCTCTACGCATATGCTCAACATCGCTCTTGAAATATCTACCTGATAACACATCATAGCATAGATGTTCACCATTGCCAGTTACAGTTACATCCTTATTTTTATGAGGATTCTTTTTTATTGTGGCCTGGGTTACTTGATCTCTTATAACTCTTTCTTTTTCATCACCAATGGTTTCTATTACCCTATTTTTATATTCTTTGAAAGCCGCTTCAGATATTGAATATAAGCCTAATAATGCAGCATTCCTCTTCTGGTGGATAGAGTTAACCCCTAATAAACAAGCAATACTAATACCAGCACTTATTGCAGTTGGGATATAGCATTTCCAAGTTTCCTTAAATTCCTCGGTTTTAGTGAAGTCTTCAAAGTTAGGATCTTGCTGTTTTATTTCTTCCCAACGTTCGTCTAAGATTTGATTAGCTTTAATACCAGCATCTTTAGCTGTTATAGCAGTAGCTACTATACTAGCTATACCTATACCTGTTAATATTTTTGGGGAATGCTTTGTTAATGCTCCCCCAACTCTTTTTGTTACTAATGCTATTACTCCTGTGTTCATTTGAATACTTCCTTTCGTATTATAATAAATCTATTAATGGTATTACTTTTCCATCCTTTCATCTTTGAAAAATATATAGGATATGCTTTCCTTCTTCTACGTTACCAGGACGTAGTTGCTCCTTCGCAAATCCTAAAAAGAGATGCGCAGGCTCCAAACCTGTGTGCTTCCATCTACTGATATTTGACTTCTGCATATGCATCTCTTTCATTATAGGATATGTTTTTTATGCGAATGGTGCAGGAATCAAACCTACGACTCTCTGTCAAGAGCTACCCATCAGAAATAGTAAAACCATTTCCTCCTTTGCGGCATATCTCTCTTTTCAGGTATTTTCTCACTAAACCAACCATCCAATAATATATAAGTCTATAGAAGACTCTTTCCATAATCATTCATCGATCCATCTGCATTATGAGTAAGCTCATAAAATTCCATATCATCATACATATGAATATCATCGGATAAGGTCTCGTCAGATTCAAAGGCTTTTATAAGTTCCCTTCCCTCATAATCTAGATAATCTCTCTCTTTCTTAAGACCCATAGCTATTTTGGTGATGATTACAACACCGGAGATTATAACTAATCCCCCAACAATAATTTTGTTTTTATTATTCTTGATAAATTTCTTTAACTTTTCCATTATGTTTTCTCCTTTCATATTTTATTTTTATTGAGCAAACAAAAATGAGAAGTACTAGATTTCCCCATTTTCATGGTGCTTTATTATGCTATAAGCTAGATCTCTTTTCCTTCTCTCATTATAAGATGTGTTTTTTTCGCGAAACTAGTCCCCAACATAGTCCCACATCTTTCCATAGTATTTTTTAGCCTCGTCGTATAACTCTTGAGAAACTGACCCATCATCTAGCGCACAATTCCATAAACTACTTCTACTCCCATACATCGCTTCTATTGGGTGAATAACTCCTAATTCTCTTGTTTTTTCTGTAACTGGATTTGTATACGTATTTTCCATATTATTGTTCCTCCCGCATTTTAATCCAAATATCACCATATAGTTTCTCAGCCTGATCATATAATTCTCTATCGACTTGTCCATCATTTAATGCATAAGTCCATAGACTCCATCTACATCCATCCATGGCCTCCTCTGGATAAATAGCAGATAATATCATTGTCTTCTTTGATACCTCATCAGCTATTTTCTTATCAACTAATTCTCCAGCAGCTATTTCCATTATTAGATCAAATTCTAATTGGTATTTTCTCATAACCTTATCCTCCTATTCATTTGCTAAATGATATTTACTTCTTGGATTAGCACTTACAGTATCAAAAGTCTGCTTAACTGAATGATATCCTATAGCATAATCTTTATTAGCTGGATCCCATATTTTATAACTATTTAAGGCATTATGAATAGGTGTATGATCTAATTTAGAATCATATTTATCATAAGTGCCTTTTATAGAACTGAATTGTAATACATTTATATAGAACTTAGCGTTCTTAACTAAGCCTTTATTATAGAGTTCCAATAAAGCTGATCCACTATGTGAGTGATCTGGGTGAACATCTTTATAACTCATGGAATTATGAATAGCTGATGGATATTTAGTATTATATTCGACAATCACATCCTCAACCTCATTTACTTCAGTATTACCATCACCTAAGTCTCGTATATCTAAGTTATCCATAGATACACCCAGGGCCAATAAAGCTCTTTTAGCCTCCTGTATTCTGGCATCAGAAAACTCTGTCTTTGTTAAGTGTAGATTATATGGTTTGCTGTTGAGAGTCTGTATAGCCCCACTTCCCTCTCCCCTAGTTAATAATACAACTTTTACATCATATCCTTCCCTGATGCTACTTCTTATAGCAACACACATAGATAAACTTTCGTCGTCCTCATGTGGTACATAAAATATAGCAACTTGTTTTGGAGGAACATAGGTTTTAGATGACACTTTTATTAATGGGTTAGTGTCTTCTTTAATATATACTGTATCTACTGATGGTTTATATACACTTATGCCTTTATGGTCATAAGTCCAAGCCATCAAAAATACAATTAATATTGGAATGATTAGCAATAATACTTTTAATAAGTTTTTCATATTTTTACTCCCTTTCTATTATAGTAAATCCGTCATTAGCTGCCTGTTGAAGATATTCAGGTGCAATAGCATCTCTATATACTATCATTTGATCCTCATCAGCAAATATAGGTAATCCGCTATTGTATAGTAGATTTTCTCTATCACATTTATTTTTCCAATCTAATAACCCTTCTGGTATTTCAGGAAATAGAGCTATAAAATGCTCTTTTCTTTTTCCACAAATGAGAGCTGTTATAGCAACTCCTAATATAGCTCCACCCGCAATTAATAATCCTTTTTCATGTTTCTTTACAAATTCCTTACCTTTTTTAATAATATTCATTTGAACACCTTCCTTTTTTATTTTAATTTTTAAAGTAAGCGGCCGAAAAAGAAAGCCTAAGCTTTCTATTATATTTCATCACTAGATAGTTTTATTTTGTATTCTCCAACTTTGCAAGTCATTTTCATTTCTACAAAAACATCTGCATGATCATCGTCCATCGTTAATGCTGACAAGGGCATTTTCATGTCCATATTTACATCTACGTCTTTCGCTTCATATACAAATCCTTTCTTCATTAATGATAATACCATTGTATCGGTTATTTTAAACATAATAATTCCTCCTAAGATTTAATATTCTTTCATTATAGGCTGTGTTTTTTTCGCGAGCAAATAAAAAGAGCCTAAGCTCTTTCTGAAATTGTCCTATAAATCTCTTTATCAATGTTCATTCTGTCTATTATTTTCTCTTCGCTCTTCTGATGTGTCATATTGAGTACTGCATTAGATATTACTATATCTCCTTGTCTCAACAATTCAATATAATTAAAACCCTTTTTAATACTAAATATATTTACATCCATTTCCAAAGTTAGATTCACAATAAATTTTTCCATTTTACATTCCTCCTAAGATTTTTAATTCCTTCATTATAGAGTGTGTAAATATCGCGATCAAAAAAAGAAAGCCTAAGCTTTCCCTCACTAGAGTTTACTATTCTTTTTTTCCTTTTCATTTTCCATACATATTAATACTACGCAAGTTAATATACTCACGATAAAGACCGCCATTAATTGGTCTAATATCACAGATACACCAACTAGCAATACTGCTAATCCTGCTATAAATATAATGAATTCTTTCATATTCATAATATCAACTCCTTCATTATATATTAAGTATTCTACGCGACCGAAAAAGAAAGCCTAAGCTTTCTTCATTCTAAATATATTTTTTATTCCAGTTATAATCCTTGTTGTTACCTTTGCTATTACTTTAAATGCTCCTCCTATAATAGTTACTAATCCAACTACTAATACTAGAAGTATTATTAATATCATATTAGACACCATACTAATTACCCCTTTCATAAGTATATTTCTCATTATAGGATATGTAATCTGCGCGACCAAAAAAGAAGCCTAAGCTTCTTCTATACCATTTAATTTTCTAATGGCTTCGTACTGCATTCCACAGTCTTTCATATCATTCATGTACGATTCTGTACATAATTCTTTCCATAATACATCTCCATTTTCAGGATCTACAAAATGCATTTCAAGATGTTTTCCACAATCAAAATCTTCAGGTGGGTCTAATTCTGTACTTGTAACACATTTCTCGATTTTTGGTCTGCGTGCAATTATTGCTGTTACAACAATTCCTGCAATTATACCAGTTCCAATTAATATTTTACCTTTGTTTACCTTTGCCCAATCTTTAATTTGTTTTGTTTTTTCTTTAAAATTCATAATTTTATCTCCTTTTAAGATATTTTTTTCATTATAGCATAAGTTTTTAAAACGAGCAAAAAAGGAGGTCTAAGCCTCCTATACGTTAGTCTATATTCTTTGGTTCGATAGGAACCCACATTTTAGGATTATAATTAAGTTCATATTTATACTTATCAACATTCTTGTAATTTTTCTGTTCAACAATATATGTAACATTGTCACTCAATCCAACAAAATGCTTCTGATATGAACCATCAGAATTTTCAACAATAACTTCTAGCTGTTTATCCGCCGTATCAGCCTTTATAGACATTTTTCCTGTCATTTGAAATAGTACATCGTTACTAATACAATTAATCACAGTTAATTGTCTAACAACATTAAAGTTATCGGCTTCTTGAGATAAGTTATATGATACTTTATCTGCCTGTCTACTACAACCAGCAAACCCAAATACCATTATGATTGTTAATATTACTATTCCTATTTTGACTTTGTTATTTTTCATTTTTACATTCCCCCATCTTAATTAAACTATATAATCTATAGATATCACTTGGCTTATGACCATCCCACTCAGGTGCATATTCTTTTTCTACCACATTAAATTTATTCCAATTATCTTTGTGATAATGATATGAATATTGTCCTTTAGGAGTATCGATACCAACTATAAAGTAGTCTTCATACATTGTTCCGTCATGATGTTTCCAAGATTTCCATGCTAGTGGGCTATAGAAATCACATACTATTGAAAATAGAACCATTCTATGTTCATATAGCTCATTAAAAGTATGACTTCCATCGCTTATATCACCCTTACTATATTCTTTAAATATATAAGTGTTTATTGGAACCTTGAATATATCAAACCATCTTTTTTTAGGACATTTATTGCATTTAAATAATGCTATTTTACTCGCCCCGCCATTAACCATATGTCTAGTTCGGGGGGTTTCTTCCCATTCATGTTTATGAAATAGATTCATTATTTCCTCCTAACCAAAGTTTTTCATCCATTCTTCTTCGCTTATTTCAATAAAGTTTACTGCATTTTCCTCACTGGTTCCGACTATACATATCTATTCATTTACGCGGTTAGTTTCAGCAAGTAATCCTTTACCTCTTATAGTTGTTTCCGCTTCACATAGTATTGCTAATTCATAACCAGTTGTATGTCTATAATATTTACCAATTTCAAATTTCATTATTTATCATCCTTTCCTATATAATAATCAGGTCTTGTTGGTATATTTTGTAGTTCTGGATGTTTTTCTTCCATATACATAGCCCCTAGGATATTCCAAGCAGCTGCTGCTAAATGATCTTCATCAGCCATACCATCTAAGTATTTTAGAAGATGTCTTATACCACTATCCAACATTACTGATGTTGGCATACCTTTTTCCCAATTTCTATCTGAGTATTTGACAGCTCCATTTTCATAATGTCTTGCTAACCTCAGAATTGCACATGCTGGCAATAAATCGCATCTACCCTTTCCTTCGTGCATATCACGTACTGCTCCACTTTCAAATTCTGTGCGATCTCCGCTGTCTTGTAGCTGAGCCACTGCATTAGCTAAAGCATCAGGATTAATACCCTCAACTGCCTTTCCTGTTTTAACTTGTTGATTGTCTTCATTAATAAATCCTATCATAGTATTTTCCCCCTCTTTTATAACTATATTTACAGCTTCCTTATAACGATCATGACAAACAATATCTGTCACACCTATAACTTCATGATCTAAACATTTAGATTGCCATGTATTTTCTTGTAATAGTTCCCAGTTCATACAAACTGACCTATTATCTTGAACCATCATTTCATGGCCACCCTCGGTTGGTACCCAAAGTCTAATTAATGTATTCTTACATACAAATTTTTTAACAAATTCTTTTAATTTCATGTTGTTCCCCCCACTTTTTTTCTATTTTTTAAACGCAACAAAAGCACATAATACACTTATTAGTATAAATGGTAATCCATCATATTTATGTAAAAATATAGCTAGTATTAGTGCTATGCAATTAGCAACAAGAATCATTTTTCCAGTTAATGTAAAATTATTAATCATAATGATTCCTCCTTTCTCACTCTCGCTTCATGCCACCATAAATAAAGATTTGGCAATCCAAATTCCCAACCACAATTATGCTTATTCCAATAGAAAAATGGTAACCTTATAAAAACCCTCAAATTGCTAATGCTCATAGGCTTATGATTGACACCTTTATGAATACTAAACCTACAATTTTTGAGTCCATAAAGTTTACTTATCCCTGGTGCTTTCCAAAATATGAAATGCACCCTTGATTCTTTATAAGGTCTAAATAGTAATAAGACCTTAGTAAAACAAATCCATTTAGAGCCATCACGGTTAATATCAATTTTCATCCCCAACATCCTCCTTAAATTTAACCTTAACTATTTTTCTACCAGTTATTTTACCACTAATACCTCTAGCCTCAGAAGCTAAAACATTAACGCATGTTATACCTAACTCCTCTGCGAGTTGTCGAGCTGAATCAGCAACACAAAGTGGTAATTCATACTCATCAGGCGTTACTGCTAGCCATAGGTATTTCAAAGTATCACCCCTTTTTCATTTTGTTTTCCCAATTTTTCACCCTGGGAATTTTTTAGGCAAAGAAAAAGAAAGAGAAATCGCCACAATTCTTACTTCCCAGTTACGGGACAGAACTCGATCATGTCTATGACCGCGACCACAATTCAGCAACGATAACTAGTCGTTCGAACTCTTCTCTTTCATTAAAGCATATGTATTATGCGCGAGCTAAAAAGAAAGCCTAAGCTTTCGTTCATTAGTAATAATATTAATCTTAATGAGTTCTTAAATACTTAATGAATAGTACAACTAACCATAACCCTCCGGTTAACATCGTTAGTACTACATCCAATAATAAATGTCCAACTCCATATTTTTTCATAATATCATCTCCTTTCATTATAGCATATGTATTTTTCGCGAACAAAAAAGAAGGGCAAATTAAGCTCTTCTCAAAGCACTACATGCTTTCCATTTAAATGACACTACTGCTAATTGCTTATCAAATAGTTCATCTTTATATATTTGTAGTTTTTTAATTTTAACTTCATTTCCTCCTTTAATTATAAACATTACGATATCTTTACGAATCTTATCCATTTTTAAATTTAATTTAAATTCTTTTAATTCACACTTTTTTATAAGTTTCCTTAATATAAATTTTTTAATTTGTCTTTTGATAGTATTCATTTCTTTTACCCCCTAAGTTTATTTTCATTATAGGGTATGTTTTATATGCGACGAAAAAAGAAGCCTAAGCTTCTTCAATCCTTTTCTGATCAAGTTTCTTTATTTCATATCTAACTGTCTTGATTAATAAAGTCAGATAAGATGCATAATCCATTAACTCTTTAATAAACATCATTAAATCTACATCATTAGATGTTTCATCATCTGCTGTTATAATTCTAATTTTGTTCATTAGTTGGTTATACTGTTTTACCAGCATCTCCTCATGTTCTTCATATAATTCAACTGTTGTTTTCATAATAATTTCCCCTTTCGAATATGATTTCATTATAGGATATGTTTATTATGCGAGCAAAAAGAAAGCCTAAGCTTTCCTATTTTTGAATATGCAATCTATGAATGTTATAATCTTTTTTCCATCTAAAGTTTCTGGAGCATATTTCTCAATTTTGTCCTTGACTTGTTTAATAGTTTCTTTTAGTTTATTGTTCATATTATACACCTCCTTCATTATAGCATAAGTATAAGACGCGAATCAGGCAAAAAAGAAAGCCTAAGCTTCCTCTTTTTTATCAATAATACATACGAGTGCGGTTACCCCTATTGCTCCACCTATAACGATTGCTGATATAGCTGAATAAAATCCTTTATACCATCCCTCATTGAATCTTTTCCTCTCTTTTTCTAAGACTTCAAAATCCTCTTTAGTTTTGGCATTAAGTATTGATTCCTCTCTATTTTTCATACCGAATAAGTTTACCATATTAAAACCTCTCCTTTAATATTATATTTTCATTATAACCTAAGTTTATAAAACGAGCAAAAAGAAAAGGCCATGTATTACACACGACCCTTGACAAGATAGTTCATTGCTTTAGAAGTTAAGACATGCCCATGCTCATACCCCACTATAATCACAACTCCTATAAGATTACCTAAAACAATCCATTTTGTATCACTACTAACCTTACCACTCTTCATTACTGTTTGTGCTTTTGTTAGCACTGTCAAATTGACAACTGCTATTTTGTATTCTTCCGAACTTGGATCCATAGTAGATAGTTTTGCAACTATGCTATCTATTTCCTTCTGCATCATACTCCTCTTATCTTTTTTGGTGAATAACTTCATTTCCTTTTCCCCTTTCAAGATTTAGTTTCTTTCATTATAGGGTAGGTTTTATATGCGAATGTATAAATTAGTTAATTATTATCCAATCCTCTGCAAATAAATCAGTTATGCTTGGGACCCAATTGTTATATTTTCCCATACCCAATAACCTGCCCATGATGGTAATTTTATTTTCTTGCCCTCTTTCATCAATCCAAATGCTTCACTAAAATTCACAGTAATTTCTCCTCTCATTTTGAAGTTAATAGGCACCCTTTCAGATGCCTAATTACTATTGCTTCTCCGTTAATTGCTTAAGTAATTGATTGCCATAAACCGCCAATGCTGCAGCGAATAAACCCTGTATAAAGCCTACAATAAATACTTTACCCGTAAATCCTTCACCAAGGACTACTGATATATACAGTATAGTCAACACTATCGCAAATATCAGCAGTATGATGGGAATCAACCAATCTTTGATTGTAGATCCTTTAAGGAACATCCCCAATACGTAGCATGCGATTGCTACAATTATTAACTCTGGTCTAACAAATTGTAATACTAAACTTAAATCCATTTTAAGTTCCCCCTTTTTTATACTAATAATTTAGCCCAAGTATTTGGACCTACTATTCCATCTTGACCAAGACCATTCTGTCCCTGCCATATAGCGACAGCTCTATTGGTGTTCCATCCGAATGATCCATCATAAGGTGTACTAACTCTATATTGCAGATATCTGACTACTAATCCACTGCTGCTAACTTTTAACAATGGCTTTGCAAATATAGCATTTATGGCAGTCCAAGTCATCATACCAGCTATACCATCAACTGTAAGGCCACAAATACTTTGGAATCTCTTAACTGCTTCCTTTGTACAAGTTCCAATTATTCCATCTTCAGCCAGTTTATTGCCTTTTCCATCTCTCATTTTGAGCTTATTTAGCATCTGTTGAAGATGTAATACATCAGTATTTACGTTCGTAGCAGGTGTTGTAGGAACACTATCTTCTACAGGAACATTAAGCAATGTATTAACATCATGCCTGAAATCGTCCATAGTCTTGCCATGCTTAGCAAAGTAAGCTATAGGGTCTGTATGGTCAGTTTCATGCCACCATTTTGAAGTATCTGCATGTGCTGGAACAGTGTTACCATCTACAGCATTTGTACCCACTACATTCCTAAGCCAATAAGCAGTTAACCATACAGCTCTTAACCAAGTTTGTCTGAACTTCTCTGGATCATCAAATTCACATAATTCGATCATCAGGTATTTACTATTAGCTGTTGGCCCAGCTCCCCATGCTTGATTTCTGGTTTCAACATTCTGAGTTATCGAATCATAATCCACAAAAGCATGAGCATTTGCACCGACATTATTGTTATTGAAGTAAGTATTTTCATTTTCGTCAGTAGCATTTGGAGTAGCTGTTGAGTGTATTTCTACTCCTCTTGGATTGATTAATAATTGATTAGATTGATTTCTTAATGTAATTTTCTTTGTTATAGAATAGTCCATTATGATTTCCCCTTTCCCTATGATTTAAATAATTTTAATACATCTGGCATTAAGTCTTGACCTATAGCAGCTCCTATAATAAATATTAATAAAAGTATTAACATCTTAATAGACCACTTGGCAATATCAGTCTCGTACCACCGGGGTTTCTTGGCTAATTCTTCAGCTATACGGTTAGCTTCAAGGGCCGCTTGTTCAGCGACCGCTTTTTCTTTTGCTTCTTTCTCTATCTGAAGTTCCATATACTGTTTTTCTAAGGTTTCTAACCGTTTATCCATCTTATTTTGAGTTTCTACCGTAAGTTTCATTAGTTGAGTTAATTGTCCACTTATTTTGCTTAACTCAGCTATTTCAGCTGAATGTTTCTCGAGCCCGCGTTCATTGCGTGAATCTTTGCCATCCAAATCTTTTCTACATATTGCACACTCCCTTGTGCTAATATTTTCTTCTGCCATTACTAAACCCCCAAAATTGTCCGTTAGGCACGGACATATAGAACTAGTAATTATGTCTTATTAATACTTATTCAATAATAAGCATGCAATCTATTGCTGTAAGCTCATCAGCTTTCATATTATAGTTCTCTATCACTTCAAGTTTAAACTGATGGATTTCTACGTCATTTTCAATTTCTAGTAATTCTTTATAGGCATCATTATAAAGTGGTATATTTTCTTTTGTGAAGTGAACTAAACCATTGTCATCTAGGATAAGTTCTTTATTCTCATCCTTTGGGCCATATTTATTAACTAATTTAACTCTTTCTGCCTCACATAATTCATATAATTTATCTAGTTTAACTTTGTTTTTGCCTATAGCATAACTAGCTTTTACTGGTAGATCTTTCTGAGCTAAATTAGCAATAGCTCCTATGTTTGATACTATTTCCTTATTTGTTATTTTTACATTCATTGGTATTTTCCCCTTTCAAGATTTATTTTTTATTAAAATATTGGATAACCTAAAGCAGTTGCTCTAGCTTTTAACTGAGTTTGAAATTCTTCATATTGAGCCTTAACAATTTCTGGATTAGCCTTAGCTAATTCCTTATTTGCCATATTAGCACTAAAACTCAAATTCATATTAACCGTATCGAGAGTAGCTCCAAGGTACATAACTACTGCATCTGTTGTAGCCCCTGTGTCCGCTCCAGTTCCGTCCTTCACATTTACTTTAACTGTTATTGAAGCATTAAGATTAGCAGTTTCATTGATATTCATCATAATATTTTTTCCTCCTAAAATTTATTATTTTATGCAGCTTTATTCATAACTGGATAATAGTAATCAAGACTATCTTTTCTATATCCAACAACTATTATATCTATCTTACCTGTGTATCCCTTTATTGTAAAGCTAGTAGCTTCTTTAGAAACAACTTTAGCATCTCCATTACTAGACCATACTCCATATTTAGCAACCATTCTAGCATATCGATAATCAAGATTAATAGTGGTTCCATTAGCATCTACTTCTATATCCAGAAGAAAGTCTTGTATAACTTGCCTTGGACTATCAACTGGGGCCATACCATGAACTATTCCATCTAATTCATAGGTTCCTCCAGTCTTAGTGCCTGTAGAGGATACAGCAAACCTTGTTGTTCCTCCAATATATACAGAGAAACTATTACCATCAATAGAAATATAATTACTGGCACTAGCTTGAAATCTAGCAGTGCCCCCTGTACAATCTATCTTACAAACACCAACACCTATATTGAAATAATCATTACTGGTGATAGACCCACAAATTCTAGCACAATACATAGTGCCATAAGTTTGAATTGAACCTCCTGTAAAGATAGATTTATCGCTATACGTTCTAATCCAAGTTGAGTCTGTCATGTACCATCCACCACCATAGGTTTCACTATACCAACCTGTCGACCCAGTACTCCTAAACCAATTATCACTATAAAATTTATTAGCAGAAACGCTACTAGAAACAACTATTCCCCCTCCACCTGCACTCCATTGTACAGTTTGGTCAGTAGTTATACCTATTTGTGAAATTTGTGTTTCAACAGTAAAATTACTAGCATAGCCTGCTGAAGTACCAGAGTCATGAAGTAACTTAATTTTGTTTCCATATAGATAACCTGTGTAATACTCTTGACCACTACCTACTTGTGGATTA
>Ga0207834_1000449_pt1 | contig 14759 bp, 7 predicted proteins | sample LuqExpMetagenom5_FD_187763 | JGI IMG/M metagenome (GOLD analysis project Ga0207834, IMG submission 187763) | Tropical forest soil microbial communities from Luquillo Experimental Forest, Puerto Rico - Sample 5 (SPAdes) | ecosystem: Environmental > Terrestrial > Soil > Tropical forest ...
CCTCATTTCGTAATCTGTAAAGGAAAGACTCTGGTAATGTCTAAGACTGGTAATAGGATCGTGTCCTTGCCTGCTATATATTTCAATCTCTGGTATTCCCGCTTTTAGCATCCAACTTTCAATTGTCTTCCTTGGAGTTTTTGGATTAACCTTTGGATTAATCCCGGCTTTGTGGCTCCATCTTTCAAGGTCTTCAAACCATGTATTACGTGCTGGTGGTTTCTTGCTCTCTAGAAACGCTTTGAAAAGATATGGAAATGTAGCTGGTAACTTATCAATTGTTCTTTTTACAAGTTTCTGCTTTACTTTTCTCTGTGCCTCTTTAGGAAGGATAATCTGATTTCTTTCTGTATAGTACCATTCTTCGTGATCGTATAGCCTTTGAAGTTCCACGTATCGAAGGCCTGTAATTGTATTGACTTCAAAAATAGGCCTGAACTTCATTGGAATGAAATTAACAAATTGGTCATACTCTGCTACTGTGAGAACCTTTGTTCCATCAGAGGTTACAAGTCCGTTATCCATGAAAAAATATACACGAATTAAATATTAAAGCGTTCGTATCTGGTAAAGAATATTCTAACTTTTGATAGAAAAAAAGTGGATTTTCGCTTAAAATACGAACCTTGTCGATCAAAGGATTGTATTTTTGGTTGTGGTGAAAAATATGCAAAAACCTGCTAATAAGTAATGCAAAATCTTAGATGATACTTTCAATGTATTATGTTTGTGTTTAGGAACCTTTATTTTCTTTCTTTTGCTGTTTAATCGCGTATCCTATCAGAAAAACGCCCAAAATCCAAGATGACGCCAATAACAAACTATCATGTAGAGATATAAAATCTAATGTTCCAAAGATCAAACATAAAACTCCACAAAGTAAAATTAAACCATATATTAATCTCAAAAAATCACCACGTATCATCTTAAAGTTGCAAAACATACTGACTTTTCGGATAGGCTTAATATTAATATATACAAACACCGTAAAAATATCTTTGTTTTTTGTTATCTTCATTAGAGCAAGATTTAATTGACTGTCAGCAATATACTCTATAGTTATATGCGTGATGAATATGAAAAAGTCTCAGGTAAAATACGCATTTTTACGTTTCATTGCAGCAGTCATCGCAGGTTCAACATATGGCTATCTATCAAATGATTTTATGTATGGCGTAAGAATTGGACTTATTGTTGGTGTAATATTTGCAATATTAGATATTCTACACAAATCTAACTGAAAAGAAAAATTGAAAAATCTTTTTTCTTTTTTTCCACAATTTATGCTTAGCAGCTGGTGTGCTCCCATGAATCTGCGAGGTGTGATCAAGGAATGAGCAGAATTTTAAATTAATAGCAAAAAGTTTGCAGATAGTATCTTTTTACTACTGTTTACCAGGAAGCAAGGATTTTCTCAAGACTTCCTCTAAAATTAAAGAACTTATATTTGTAGCTTTTAGATTATTATAAAATTAAAAACTACGGGTTTTTTTGGTTCTGTCAAGTTGACGGGTGCTAAGAAATCTTTCCAGATACGATTAAGCCTATAAAATGTCTAACACCCGTCAACTTGACAGAACCTAAGATAGCAATGTTTATTTAAGTCTAGATCTTGAGTGATTGTAAATGGACGACAAAGAAAAAAAAGATCTTCCAGGAGCTAACTTCATAAAGACTGAGCTTGAAGGAGCCGACTTTATAGAGGCTAATCTTGAAGAGGCAAATTTTATAGGTGCTAAACTTCAAGGAGCTAACTTTAAAGGAGCTAATCTTGAAAAGGCAAATTTTATAGGTGCTAATCTTCAAGGAGCCAATCTTGAAGAGGCTAATCTTCAAGGAGCTAAACTTCAAGTTGCTATACTCTCTGGAGCTGACTTTCAAGGGGCTAACCTTCAAGAGGCTAATCTTCAAGGGGCTAACCTGCAGGGGGCTGACCTCCAAGAAGCTAACCTTCAAGAAGCTAATCTCCAAAGAACTGACCTTGTAGAAGCAAACCTTGAAAAAGCTAACCTTAAAAGGGCTATATTTTGTGGAGCTGATCTTGAAGAGGCTAATCTTCAAGGAGCTAACCTTCAAGGAGCTAATCTTCAAGAAGCTGACCTTGAGAAGACTAATCTTCAAGGGGCTAACCTTAAAGAAACTAGCTTTAAAAGAACTGATCTTGAAAAAGCTAACCTTCAAGAGGCTAACCTTCAAGGAGCTGGCCTTGAAGAGACTAATCTACAAGGAGCTAATCTTCAAGGAGCTAATCTTCAAGAAGCTAATCTTTTAAGAACTGACCTTAGAAAAGCTATCCTTGAAGGGGCTTTACTTGGGAAGGCTAACCTTGAAAAAGCTAAACTTAAAGGAGCTAACCTTAAAAAGGCTAAACTAGAGGAAACTAACCTGGAAGAGGCCAAAATTAAAGAAGCTATTCTTCAAGGAGCTAACCTTAGAAAAGCTAAACTTATAAAGGCAAAACTTCAAAGGGCTAACCTTAAAGGGGCTGATCTTCAAGAAGCTAACCTTCTAAACGCTAAACTTGGGAACGCTAACCTTCAAAGAGCTAACCTCAGCGGGGCTGATTTTAATGGAGCTGACCTTCAAAGAGTTAACTTCAGAAAAGCTAACCTTAAAGGGGCTAAATTTAAGGAAGCAAATATAGAAGGAGCTCAACATTTATTAATTGATCAGCTTTCTAATGTAAAAACTCTTTACAACGCAAAATTAGATGAGAAGCTTTTCATAAAGTTAAAAGAGGAATATCCTGCCCTCTTTGAAGCATCTGATTAAAAACCTATCCGAAAAATGTTATGATCTACTTTAATCATTACAAAAACTAAATCAGAGATGACTAACAAGAATTCTAACCTGTTTATTCTTAATAAAAATCTTACTTTTTTAAATGTTATTCAAAAGATAAATTCTTACTGAATAGCTACATTGATCAAGACCCACGACAATTCAAGTATGAGGGAGGGGATTTTGTAGCATTTTTTGAATATATTAGGACAGTGAAGCTAGGTGATACTTTTAGGGACTGGCTTGTAGAGGTGCTTGGGGATAGAATACATGATAAGAATTGTGAAGTTCGAATTTTTAAACTTAGTCATGCCTCCCATAGGATCTGTAAATATGAATTCAAAAGGGAAAAACTCGCTGTTATAGCCAAATTTTTTGGAATACCTACAGGAGTAATCAAAAAATACAATAGCTATAGTTCGATGAAGGAAGAGTACGCGAATCTAAAAAAAGTCAGAAAATTCATAAATGTTCCGGAACCTATTGCAATAAATAGAGAGTTTAATTGTGTTCTGGTCAGTAAATATGTACCTGGAAAATCTTTATTCTGGTACTTCAAGCACAGAGAAGAACTTAAGGAAAAATTAAAACTTGTAGCAGATATGCTTAGAAAGCTTCACGAAAATACGCAGACATATTATGATAAAGAAAAAGAGTTTTCAAAATTTCATTACGTTTTGAACCATCTCAAAATCAACCGGCGTATGAAAAAAGAATATAAACGTCTGCTTGGAAAATGGTGGCACAGTTCTCTTTTAGACATAAAAAACGGCTGTATGATTCATAATGATTCTACTCCTGTAAACTTTGTGTTCCACAAAGAAAGGTCGTGCTTACTGGACTTTGAACTCGCATCCCAACACGGACACTTCGCATGTGATCTTGGGATACTTTGTGCTGAGCTTAAATACTATTTTGCGCGGAAGGGATCGAGCCAGAAAGCGGAACCTTATATTCACCATTTCCTGAAGCATTACAGCAAAGATAAAGAAGAGTTCTATGAAATAAAGAAAGTTATTCCATTTTATATGGCTTATGGCCTGCTGAGAATTGCAATATTTAAGTCTAATACAAACTACAGGGACTATCCTTTAAGAGAAGCAAAGAACTGTCTGAAAGCAATAGAGAAAATATGAGAGTATAATATACAGGTTCTTAATATTCTTACTGCACTGTTTCTTAATGTTTATCTCTACTCTAATCAAAAGTGCACATAAACTAGAGTTACTAGAAATTCCATCGTTTTAGGAAGAATGAAATTACATATTCAAAACAAAGAATATGAGAAGCCAATAAACTTATTTTGTGATAAGCTTTAAGCAGTAAGAGGAAAGTTAAACGTAAAAATATACTTGTAATAATGTGTAATTACTTTTCAAAGTCGACATTAAGAGATTTACTTAATTTGACTTCTTGAAACATTAATATACTTCTGGGGATTATGCATATCTCCATGCATCCCTGATATGCATGGCATTCATTCCGAGACTTTGAGGTGGATATATATCATTTTCTGGCGTGTCTCCTATTGAGAGTACTTCCCAGGGTTCAAGCCCGAGTCCGTCAAGAGCCATCTTGAAAAGCCGGGTGTCAGGTTTCTTAACCCGGTGATCCGAAGACATAATTACAAAATTAAAGCGGTCATATAGGCCCAAAAAACGCAATTCTTGTTCCGTAAAAACTCTTTGGGCATTGGAAACAATGCACTTTGGAATATTCTTGTATTTTTCAAGCAGTCGCAGGCTCTGAGGGTAGGCCTCAAGTTTTCTTATAGATGCGGTTCTGAAAACCTTGGCTGTTTCGATTCCAAGCCAATAAGGATCGATTTCTTTAAAGGCGTTTTCGGCACAAATTTCCGCAAATATTTCTTCTATACGAATATCCGGGTGCTGCTGGCCTGAATTGCCTAATCTGCCTATGATTTTCCACTTATATTCTTCCCTGAGCCTCTCGGGTTCGATCCGCACTCCCTGGTAAAGCAACCACTTGCTTACTCTTTCATTCGTTTCTATACTTTTTTCATCGGTTTTGATATCAACAAGAGTTTTATAACAATCAAAGATTAAGCCTTTAATTTTTCCGTTTTGGAGCATAGGGATTCTCCTTTTATTTAGATCGTTATATAAATTTTGGATTTTTCTATAGTATATTTGCTTAATATTAAGATTATCTTTTAAATATATAGCTATTTTGGAGATACCCTTTATATAAACAAATATCAACGTGTATTTTCTTATTTCTATATAGTATTGTTTTGTTAATTCGAAACCGAAACAATAGAAATGGTATGTATTTAACTTGACTTATTGGTTTCATGACATAGTGAAACCAGAGTAATAGAAAAGATAAATGTACGATATACCAAAACTTCTCTCTTAAGTGTTTATCAGGGTTCTGGACCTTATTTTGGGTTTTATGTAAATTTGTAAGCCTAATCAAGAAACTAGGCACCGAATTTGCTTTATGTAAGTTTCAAGTTTGGAAATTTCCGCGAAAGTTGAATCAAACAAAGAAAACTAAAAAAATTAAAACAGCAAGACAATATATTTTTTAAAATGGAATTTAATAGATTCTGTCCATGAATTGTGATTAAGTCTGACAAGAGAAGTAAATCATTTTTTGCCTGGATTTGAGAGTCACCTTTCTACTTGAGTTTTTCAGCAACTGACCTATGATCATTAAACTTTTAAACTCAAAATCTAACTTGACTTTGTCACATTTTCTTTTCACATCTACCTAGAAGCATAATTTTACCACTATAAATTGAGTTTAAGTTTGTTTTACATGCACTACAAAATATAGAAGAATTGGCTCCCTCCGTGCAGACCCCTCACTCATAAATCATGATTGAATCAAGCCTTGCAGTACCTATCTTTGTCCAGTATCTACACACAAGACAGTATTGAGTGTCGTTTACTGGATTCACTTTCAGTATAGAATGGCATTCTGGACAAATTTTTAGACTTTTCATAAACAAATCTCCATGATAAATGATATTTTTCTGGATGGAATCTTAAATAAAGGATTTCAGAGCTCTCTAGAAACTTTCATAATTCAGACAACAATATAAAAATTCACAGCATTCCCAAATGTGCTACCAGATGGGATTTCCTTCATTACTATCTATCTTTTATGAAATTTGCGAGCTACGGATGAGAAATATCTGCAGCCCGTAAAGGTCTGGTTGAAGGTACTGGAAAACCTCTTGTTATAATGAGAATTGATTTATTATATATTTTTTGCATATATTCTAAATAGATATAAAATGCAATAATTAGTTTCAACGCAAGTGTTTCTTACCATATAGGACTTCCGCACTTAAGATTCCAAAGTGAGTATATTTCTAATTATGTTTACCTGCAGAATGTAAGAGTAAGAAATGACTATGGAATAAGAAATGACTATATTTGTTTGTATTATAGTACTATAGGGGAAGGACATGGAAATTGAATCAAAGTTTCTAGTACTGAATAAAGCAGACATTAAAAATCTTGAAACACTATCTCAACTGGGAGATTATTCCTTTTCCGAAGCTGCAGTACAACTTATTGAAGATACATTCCTAGACACGGAGAAAACTGCTTTAATGGCTGAAGGTTATTTTCTGCGGCTGCGTAGAGAGACAGGAAAAACAGGACAGTGGTTGACCATCAAAAGCTTAGGGGGACTTGAGGATGGGATACACATTAGAGAAGAATATGTCAGTTTCCTACCAGAAGAAGCTTCTGTCTATGAATGTCCTGATGCCAGAATCAAGGACATGATTTTAGAACTTACCTTGGGATTTGACCTGCTTCCACTCGTGAAAATTAAACAAAAAAGGATTGTGCGCCAGGTAAAATTGGGAGAAAGACATATAGCTGAATTTTCTTTCGACCAGGTAAACATTAAAAGCGAAAGCGTAGAAAAGCTCTATAACGAGGTTGAAATTGAATTAAAGACTGATGGAACCCACCAAGATTTGCAGGCTATTTCGGAATATCTTCTAGGAAATTACCATCTTGTAAAAGATCCTTTTTCTAAATTCGAAAGAGCTCTTCTCTTCAAAGAGAATCTGCCGGAAAAAACCCTTTTGAGTTTCAGGGAAAGAGCTTTTTGTTTGCAGCTTGCAGATCAAGAAGACATATATGGAAAACAGGCTAAAATTCTCCTATCACTTGAAAAAGGCTTGAATACAGCAGAAGTGAGCCTTCTTCTAAAAGTTCCTGAGCAAGAAATAGAAACCTTTTGCTCTCGGTTTGAAAAAGAAAGGCTTTTCAGCTTCCCCTTTAGCTCTGAAAATAATAAGTCAAGAGAATTTCATTTTCATGCCAGGCACTATGCTCTAGGCAAAAGCCAGGAAAACCTCGGTTTCAAAGAGTGGACCCTTGAGACCCTTTTTGAGCTATACGGTGTAGATGAAGCGAAGGCAGAAAAGATCAAGAATAATGCACTCATATTTTTTGACGGACTTTCCCCCTACCATAGGTTAGGGCAGCAAGAAAGAAAAATACTAGGTCTTGCAGCTCTCCTCCAAGGAATTGGAAGCTCGATTTTCCCAGAAGATAGATCCAAGATTGGTAAGGAAATTCTCCTGACCCATCCTCTAAAAGGGTTAAAGCTCCACGAACTAAGGATGCTTGCTCTCATCATGGAACTTCAGTCTCCCGATATCCGCATAAAGAACCTTTCTTCATTTTTTCAAAAATCAAATATCGCGTTACCTCCAGAAATCAAGAACAAAACTCTTATTCTCGCTTCTTTTATTCGGATTGCTAATCTTCTTGAAAACAAGAACTTAAGGCTCCTGCCAAACAGAATCAGACAGGTCGAGGGAGCAGTTGAAGTAGAGATTTTCGGGCAGGATGCGGGAAAAGCTGTAAAAAAGGCAGAAAAGAGAGACGATCTCTGGGAGTACCTTTTTAGTACAAAACTCCTTTTCATTCCGGAAAAAAAGATGGATGAAGTAGAGATTATTGAAAAGAAAACCGAGGAAATCAAGGGAGAAAACGAAAAAAAGGAAGAAACTAAAAAAGAGAATGGGGACCTGAAATTTGTAGTTAGACCTGAAAACTCAATGGCCATGGTAGCTCAAAAGGTTTTTTCCAGACAATTTGCCAGAATGCTTGCCCATGAGAAAGGAACCCGAAAGGGAAAAAGTATAGAAGATCTGCATGATATGAGAGTTGCTATCCGCAGGATGAGAGCTGCTGCAAAGGTCTTTGAAGCGTATCTTGATTATAAAAAGCTTGAACTTCACCTGGAAGAATTAAAAAGTACTCTTGGGGCACTCAGTGATGTCAGAGATCTAGACGTTTTTCGGGAGAAAGCTGAAGAATATCTTAAAAAACTGCCTCCTGAAAACGAACATGATCTCGATCCTCTATTTACGGTGCTCGCTGAAGAGAGAAAAAAAGTCCGGAAAAACATGATCATCTACCTGAAAAGTAAAAGATACGCCAATTTCAAAAAAGATTTCTCAGACTCTCTTGCTGTTTCTGAATCTTGGGCTCTGCCCACAACAAACACAAAACACGATGCTCTGCCATATAGAGTAAGGGATGTGCTTCCTTCTATTCTCTACGCCCGTTTCGCAGACATCAGTGCCTATTCCGAATGGGTAGAAGGACCATATGTCTCTATAGAGAGACTGCATAGGTTGAGGATTGCATCCAAAGGACTACGCTATACACTTGAGTTCTTTGGAGACATATTGGGAGAAGAAGCAGAAACAATGATCAAGGAGGTCACAGCTTTGCAGGATCACCTTGGAGACCTGCACGACGCCGTGGTTGCAATAGACTTGCTGGGGTCATATCTGCAAACCGGAGGCTGGAACATCTCAGAAGGAAATAAATATTCCAGAGAAAAGAAAATTTCTGAAGATCTTAAGGGAGTAGAAGCCTACAAGACCTACAGGGAAAAAGAACTCCAAACATTACTTAATACATTTCCTGAAAACTGGGCGAAAGTCCAGAATAATGAGTTCAGACAGAAAATTAAAAGTTCAATCGAAAATTTGTATAAAGAGAAAACCTCTTTATGAAGGAAAATATGGGTTATTTGATCGGAAGCTATTGATAGGTCCTTTACAGAACTTTCAAGACACTATATCCATTGCGAACTAAAAATATAATATAAGGTGCATTTGATTTGAAAAAGTGCAATAATGACTTAAGACTGTTTGTTTTCAATAAAAAAAGATGAAACTAATGCAAAAGGAAAAAGGAAAAAACTGAATAAATACCATTTGATAAAACTTCTTCCTTTTTCAAAAGCTCTAACAGCAGGATAGGTTGAAACCAGTCCAAGGAGCATTATACCACAGATCCCAAATAGTCCGAAGGCTGTGTAGAAATTTGTTCCTATGACTATGCTTATTATAATACCACCTCCTTATTAACAACTATAGTTCTCGTTAAATTGGTATTCTATTTAAATAGAAATTTTTGACGATTCACGTCGGAAACTACATCATAAATGAAAATATAACAATCAAAGATTTTGCTAATAAATTAAGACCTTAGGTTTAGATCTTTACATTCATATTTATTGAAGCTTCTGCAATATCGCCACTATATTCAGCTATTCTCCTGAGACTCTCCAGAACCATGCTAATTTCAACATTATTTATCTTTTCCGCCTTCTGTGGCTCCAGAGAAACTCCGTACTGAGAAATACTTTTTGCTTTTTCAACAATTTTGTTGATCGTCTATCGAATCCTTGATAAACTTGCGGTCATGAGCTGCAGGTGAGGAATACCTGTAATTCATATAGATTTATTCAAAGGTACCCAAAACCTTCCATGTTATAAATAGGATATGTCAATTATAAATTCATTGGATATCTTCTAAATAGTAATAAGATAAACTACTTAGTTCCAACTTACGTTTTTCTTATCCCAAATCTTGTGAGCTGCAGATGAGAGTGTCTGCAGCTCGTTGGGAGATCTGTTTGGAGGTACCAGTGTTCGATTGAGAAAGAGGTTACTTTTCGAGATGAACCCTTTGGAAAATAAGATATTATACGGATCTGGGAACAGTTTTTGAATCGAATCACTTGATACCTCTAAAATGTTAATAAAATAGGGATATTATATATTTATTGGATATATTCTATATGGTTAAATATAAGATGTTTAGTTTTTAGAGTAATGATAATAGGATTTTTTATTTGAAATTAGCAAAATACACGAACTTTATGCCCTAAAACGTTCGTATTCGGTCCAGTACCAGCGAAGATTTGAATGAGCTATGAGATCCCTGTTTTCAACCGCAAAAAATCGGGATTTTCTGAATATCCCAGTCTGTATTTTTCATTTTCCGTTAAGATTTTATCAAATAGTGTTGACCTACCTTGCACTTCATAACAGCTCCGCTGGTACTAGCCATATAGAGGACTAAACATCATCAACATTTTGAAGTTATTATTATCAATTTAATTCTTAATTTTTGAGGAAAATGAATCGAGAATAAAATAAGAAGGTTTCTTACGTGCATTGGTCGAAAGAATAAACAATATCAAGCGGTGAATAGCTTGATAGATTCGCAGTATAAGCTAATTACTTTGTTTCTGGTTTAAGTAATGCCGGCATTGGGCCATCTAGTAGAATTTATTAGGTTATACTTATCAGTCGTGTACCATCTGATCGAGTGCTGCCGTAATCGTCAGGATAAGTGCATTATCCTGTCCGGGTTTAATTTCCACTCCATAGGTATCCTTTATCTTGAACCACTTTTTTGAGACCTCTGCAACCTTTTCCCTCCCGGCTGCAATCTTATACTCGTGATCCAAGATATTTCCCTGGATATCCATTTCAGGCCCGTTTGCGACTTCAACTTTCCAGCGGTTGCGGAGAGGCGCGATCAGGGCTTTTTTTATAGTTGCAACTGTTTTTCCGTTAGCATCCATTATGTCCATAGTATCCCTGACCCGCAGAAGCTTCTCTTTGAGTTTATACAGCTCGTTTCCCTTTAAATCCTTGATAATCAGGGTATTTCGCACGCGGAGAGCTTTGCCATCAACATAAAATAACTCCTCCCCAGCTTCATTTTCTATCCAGTAGTCATCTCCTATGGAAATGAGTTTTTCACTCATTTTGTAACGCTGAATGTTTTCTGCTCCATGGCCCCCAAGGCCTTCCATGATTCTTCGCATCAAAACCATTCCTTTTGTTTATTTTAAGTCCTTTCCTTCGAGTCGCTTATCTATCCTAAAGAAAGAGAAGGATTATATCGGTTATCCTTCTAGCTCTAGAAAACCGTGTAATACTCAAACCTACTTCCAATTATAATCTAGGACGATGGCTCTTTCGATTATCCAAGAACATTCCTCCCCTACGTAAATATTGAAATAACATATAAGTACCATTTTATAAATTAATCAGATAGTCTGCTCTATACAACTGAGTTCTCATATGTAAGAAGTGGAATGTCTCAAATATGAACTTCAACCGTTAGATGCTTTCGATTCCCTGCAAGAGTCTTTCCATTACCTTGTCGACGGTAAAGCTTGCCGCTTTCTGGCGTGGAGGGAATTCTTTAAACGTTGCTAAGAAGTCTCCCACAATACCCTGGGCCGGCACCACCATGAAGGCATGGTCGAGAAGCCAGTCGTAGTAAGTATTAGAGGTCTGATCTGCCCTTTCATATGGATCGGTACGCAGGTTAAATATTTTTGGTACGCGTAAAGGGATAAAAGGTTCAGCCCAGACTCTTAGAGTACCGAGGGCGCGCTGCTCCATAAAGACCATTTTCCAGTTGTCGTATCGTAAAGCGACTAGGTCTCCGTCGTCGGAAAAGTAAAAGAACTCAATCCGAGGGGATTTCTTCTCTTTTCCGGTTAGGTAGGGAACCAGATTATAGCCATCAAGATATACCTTAAAAGTTTTGTCTCCTGCTTTGTAGCCTTTTTTAAGCTTTTCCTTAATATCCGGCTCTCCTGCTGCTGCAAGCAAAGTGGGCAGCCAGTCAAGGTGGCTCACAATCTCGTTAGAAATCGTGCCTCCCGGAATATTGCTAGGCCAGCGCATTACTTCAGGAACGCGGAAAGCTCCTTCCCAGTTTGAGTTTTTCTCGTTGCGGAACTGAGTCATGCCTGCGTCAGGCCAAGTGTTCATATGTGGTCCGTTGTCTGTGCTATAAATGACAATAGTATCATCGGCAATGCCGATTTCGTCCAGCAAATTCATAAGCACGCCTACCTGCCTATCGTGCTCAATCATGGCGTCGTGATATTCCGATTGCCAACGTCCAGACTGTCCCTTTATCTTGTCCGGGATGTGAACCCGGAAGTGCATCCAGGTGGTGTTGAACCAAACAAAAAATGGTTTTCCGGCCGCATGCTGGCGCTTGATAAAATCGATGGCGGCCTCCAAAAACTCAAGATCTACGGTTTCCATGCGTTTTCTGGTCAGAGGGCCCGTGTCCTCAATGCGAGTGCCGGCATAGCTGTGTATTACGCCCCTTGGACCATAATTTTTCCTGAAATTAGGGAAATCCTTCTCAGATGGATAATCGGGGTTTTCCGGTTCCTCCTCGGCATTCAAATGATAAAGGTTACCAAAGAACTCATCAAAACCGTGGTTAGTAGGCAGATATTCATCCCGGTCTCCTAAATGGTTCTTTCCAAACTGACCTGTCGCATAACCTAAAGGTTTCAGCAGTTCGGCAATTGTTGGATCCTCAGGCTGAATTCCTATTTTGGCTCCAGGCATTCCCACCTTGCTTAACCCTGTACGGTAAGCACTTTGCCCGGTGATAAAAGATGCCCTGCCTGCAGTACAGCTCTGCTCCCCGTAAGAATCTGTAAACTTGATGCCTTCGTTAGCCATACGGTCAATGTTGGGTGTTCTGTATCCCATCAGGCCGTCACTATAGCAACTGAGATTGCTGATGCCAATGTCATCTCCCCATATAACCAGTATATTTGGTTTCTTTTCTGCCATTCTTAATCCCCAGATAAATTGTATAATGCTCAGTTGTAGCTTTTAAGTTGCCTTCAGATGTTCGATTAACAAATTTAGATTTTTATTTCGTCTCTACTTCCCGTTTTGTTTTTTTCTTGAGATAATGACAATTATTGAACTTCCAGCCGCTGCCGTAGCGGGATAGAGTAGTTCCTTATCAAGAAAAAAAAACAGTAGGAGCAAGCGAGGTTGCATATTGCCCCGGTTAGCTTTGCCAGCACATGGATACGCGAGGCAAGTAGTCTTGTACTATTTTAACCCCATATCTTTCAAGCTTTCTGACGAAGATTAACCAGAACAGGATGTCAATGCCGAAAAATGGCATCCCAACTTGCACAGACTAATTTTGATATTATTTGCTCTTTCATCCATACTGAACTGCGATCTCTCCCCAAAGTTCGCAGTCTGCTAATCGCAGTTGGATATTTAGATTTTTATATATATTAAATTATACATAAATTCTAATTTTTTTCATTTTTGCTTTTCACTTAATTCAGTATCTACTTGGGATTACCCCTAAAATGAAAGGATATTGATGTTTTATCCTGAAATTTTTCACGTTGAAATTTTAGTAATTTCTATATGAATTAATTTTATAAAATTCAAAACTACGGTTTTTTTCCGCTATCATTAGACATCAAGGAAAGTACCTATGTGTTTCTCATAAGATTTTTGCATTTGATGGCGCGCGGGTGTCGGTCAAATATCGTATATTCCTATATACTATTGAATAATTAAATTTAGAAAAGTATATCCTCCAGAGAAACAGAAAAATGAGAAAGTAGGAAGGTTATGCAGTACCGCAAAAAGAAAGTTAGTTCTAAAGGAATCCTTTTACAAAATGGAGAGGTAATCATGATAATAACTTCGTTTTATCAATGCAGGAATTACAGAAAATTTTACCCCAGAAATAAGCTTGAGATTGTCAATGCTTCAATAGACAAACTTGTATCTGCAGCACTTTAGACTCTTGGGTCACAGGATACATATTTAGAAGAGGGGGAAAGACTATTCAGCTCTCGGATCTGCATCAGTGCAATGATCATGAAATCGGATTGGCGAATTTTATAAGTATTCATATTAGAGATGAGGAGAAAAACAAATAATGCAACAATTGAGCTTATAAATACACAGTTAAGTAAAAAAATCAATTTTCGTCGCTGTTCATTGTACTGTATCCTTTTTTTGTAATATATTTTGAGCTTAAAATCGCTAACTGTGGCCATTAAGAAAAGCATCTATATGGCTCTCAGTATCTTTTTGCATTTTATGATCTTGTGCAGTTAGCGGGGTTTAACCTCATAAAAGATATCATTAAATGCTGAAAAATTATCTCAGACTCCGTTAACTACACAGTACCCTAATTGAGTAAACTTTATATCAAAAGATGAGGAAAATTAATCCGGCCAAAATGGGGAAAAGAAAACCGGCATTGACAACTCAAATAGAATACAATTGATTTCATGTTAAGTGCAAAATTGATGTATGTTTGAAATCAAAATTGGGTGTGGGCAGAACAGAGTCCTTGAAAACATTTATTTTTTAAAAACTAAACATAGTTGCAGAAATTCAGTGTTTTATTGAAAAATTAGTGAACTTTTCTGACCTATTTCGTAGCTTCTGACATGTTTTTCGACAGGAATTAACTGAATGCAGAGGGAATAGTGATTATGCGGGATTTTCTGGCCTGTCTGCTATAACCTTTCTCTTCCCAATACGCCTATAGACCAGATGCCCACCTGCCTTCTTTTGTAATTAGGTTAAAATGCAGTAGGTTGTTTTTGGAGGAAAAATACTGCATTTTCTAGCCTGCTTCCTATAACCCTTATTTACTCCTTTTGCATTCTCAGATACAGAAGTTTTTAGATTTTAACCCACTCGCTGGTTATATTTTCAAATGCCATATTTTTCCCTGATGCCTGTACATATACCCTGAATTTTTTTCCCAAAGGAACAGTAAGATCTTTTGCAGTGTAATTGTAAATTCCTTCTGGTTCAATTGTAACTGGAGAACTTTCAATTTCGTTCCATA
>Ga0207834_1000451_pt1 | contig 14682 bp, 14 predicted proteins | sample LuqExpMetagenom5_FD_187763 | JGI IMG/M metagenome (GOLD analysis project Ga0207834, IMG submission 187763) | Tropical forest soil microbial communities from Luquillo Experimental Forest, Puerto Rico - Sample 5 (SPAdes) | ecosystem: Environmental > Terrestrial > Soil > Tropical forest ...
ACAAGCACGAAAGCCAGAATCAGCTTGGTGCCAATCTTCATGTCTTCGAACCATTTCATAACCGCACCTCGCACAACGGATCGCTGTGATCCTGGCTAAGGTGCAAAGCCCGGGAGCCTGCTCGCTGCCCCCTGTGCTGTTTGGAGGCCAGCCCTGATGCTGCCTCCGCTTCGCTGTACCTACATGGCCCCATATTTCCACTTCCGGAGTCTTGTACCCAGCGCACATCCCATACTGTTGTTGTCGCCATCTCGGTCGTCCTCTCCAGCCCGGCCGCACACAGCAACTCCTCCACACAACAATTGAACCGGCGGGGGGAGGGGTTGCCGGTGTGACCTGCATTATGCTGTCCATCTCCGGGCAGTCATCCAGCTAAACTGCACCCGGTTATTTCTCTTGCATCCAGCGGCCTAAAGCGCCGCCAGTATCCTTTCTTCAGCCGCGCATATGCGACTGGCCAGCCCGCAACACTTCCTGCACCATGCGCTGCGGGTCGAGAATTAACGCTACGGTTCCGTCGCCCAAAATGGTGGCGCCAGAAACCGTTTGCACATGCCGGTAAAACCGGCCCAAACTCTTAATCACCGTCTGGCAATCGCCCAGCACCTCATCGACGGCAAAGCCATAGCGGCCCTCATCGGTTTCCACCACCATGATCTGTTCAATGGCCGGGCGCGGCGACGTGATGCGGAAGTACTCGCGCAACCGGATGTAGGGCACAATCTCTCCACGCACATTCACCATGCGGCGGCCATTGGCCTCGTCGGCCTCAGCCCCTGTCAGCTCAATGCACTCCAGCGTCGAGGCCAGAGGCAGCACAAACAGGCCATCGGCAACCCGCACCAACAAGCCATCGATAATGGCCAGCGTCAGTGGCAAACGTAGCGAAACCGTAGTGCCCTCGCCGGGGCGGCTCTTCACCTCAATGGTGCCGCGCAGGCTCTCTACCCGCTGGCGCACCACATCCATGCCGACACCGCGACCCGAAACATCGGTAACTGTTTTGGCCGTCGAGAATCCCGGCTCGAAGATCAAGGCAAAGGTTTCGGCCTCGCTCAATTGCGCATCGGCGGCAATCAGTCCACGTTCCACGGCTTTGGCTTTCACCGCGGCCGCATCAATGCCACGACCATCGTCTGAAACTGAAATCTGTACGCTTGCTCCGGAATGCCGCGCGGCAAGATGAATGCGCGCCGTAGCGCATTTGCCGCGAGCACGGCGCTGCTCAGCGGTCTCAATCCCATGGTCCATGCTGTTGCGGATCAAATGCATCAGCGGATCGCCGAGCTGATCGATGACGGTTTTATCCAGCTCCGTCTCCGCGCCTTCAATGGTCAGATCCACATCCTTGCCCAACCCACGGGCCAGATCGTGCACCAAGCGGCGGAACTTCTCGAAGGTGCCGCGAATGGGCAGCATGCGGATCGTCATCGAGGTCTCACGCAGCGCGGTACTGAGCCGCTCCACTTCTTCGGAAACCGCGCTGACCTCCGGATCGTCCAAACGGGCCGCCACCTGGCTCAACCGGGCCTGCACGGTAACCAGTTCTCCAATCAGATCCACAAACTGATCCAGCCGGGCCGCGGGGACGCGCAAACTGGAGGCGTTATCCGGCTTGTCATACGCGCGACGGCCGCCACCGCTGCTCCTCGGCTCTTCCAGCGCGCGCGCCACGGCATCCGCTTCGTGCGTCGGCTCTTTGGGTTGTGCGGCCGCGGTCGATTCCGGCTCAAGCAGCTCGATCTCCAGCTCACACTGGTCTTCGACAAAAATAAACACATCACGGATGGCGTCATGCGAGACTGCGCTTGCAAGCGTCATCTCCCAGCGCACGTAGCAGCGCTCCGGATCGATCTCCTTGAGCGGAGCCACCTGATCCATGGAAGCCTCCACATGCAACTGGCCCAAATCCGCAAGTTCGCGGATCAGCAGCAGTGGATTGGCTCCATTGAGCAGGAACTCAGGCCCCGGCTGAAAGCGGATCTTCCACAGGTGCACGGCACCATCTGCGGGGGGCGGATCAGGCACTGCAGCCGGAGCCGACGGTTGGGCAGGTTGCTCGGAAGCAGCCTTGTTGCCGGTCAACTCCACCAGACGAGCCAAAATCATGCTTCTGGCGCCAGCATCGCTGGCCGCTTCGTCTTCGTCCAGCAGAGCGCGCATCTGGTCAAGCGCCCCCAGGGTAAGGTCCACCAGTGGCGGATCCACAGCCAGCCGTCCGTTGCGGACCGCGTCGAAGGCCGTTTCCAGATTGTGTGTGAAGGCGGCCAACTGCTCAAAACCAAACATGGAGCCGGAGCCCTTGATGGTATGCAGTCCACGGAAGACCCTGCCGACCAATTCGACATCGGCTGGCGTGTCGTTCAGTTCAAGGAGCGCAGCTTCCAGATCGACAAGGATCTCATGAGCCTCTTCGCGAAAGCTCTGTTTGAACTGCTCGGCATTTCCCAAGTTGATTGACTGCATGGCCCGTGATCCTTTGGTCTAGATTCAGGAAAGGGGAAAACCTGAAAACCCAACCGCGGCCAGCTTGTCAACAAGTTCGGCCGGTAACTTGCTCTCGACTTCGACCGCAATGCCTGCTGATCGCGCCGCCCGTTCAGCGGCCCACAGCAATTGCATGGCAGTGGCATCCAGACAAGTCACATGCTGCAAGGAAAGATGAAGAGGAATGCGTCGATCAATTGCCTCAACCAGCGCTGCTTTCAGTTCAGCCGCTGCGGTAATGTCAATGGCGCCTTCTAGGCAAATCCTGTTCAACTGTTCGTCCTGCTCAGCTTCAATCGGCATAATTGGCTCCGTGTCGATTCCCTCACCGGGCTGGGGAAGCTTGACGCGCGCGCAGCACTGCTGGCCGCTCCAGGCGCACAGATGGCTTATCGGCGGCAGGAATATATTTCTCGGAAATATTTCACAAAATTAAAATCGGAAAAATTAAAACGCGCGATCTGGAGCCTCTGCCCTAAGATCAGGACTCAAATTGCCGCGCTCCCGGAGAGCTGAATCTCTACGTCTGTATGCCCCCGAAGGGCTCTTTATGTAGATTTTGCCTTCTACAAGAAAGGTTTAACCCGCCCACGTTCATTTTCTTCAAGGAGCTTCAATCGAACTAGTTTCATTAAAAAGAGGACCGAATTCCAATTTGCAACTGATTCCCATTTGTCCGGTAGACGACAGGCGCGCGCCAGCCTGCCCATCTTTCTGTGCATGGCTGGTACGCGCCTGATGACCGGCAAGCTTTAGCTCTGGCGGGGTATATCGCGATGGACAGCCTTCACCATGTACCCGGCCTTCTTGAGCCGCTTGGCCATTTCTTCCGCCATCATCACGCTGCGATGCTGGCCGCCGGTGCAGCCAAAGCCAATGGTCAAATAGCTTTTCCCTTCGCCCACGTAATGGGGCAGCAGGTAGAGCATCAGCTCCGTAACGCGCTTAAGAAATTCGCGGGTCTGAGCGAACTTGCGCACAAAGCCCGCCACGCCCGGGTCCAGACCGGTCTTCTTGCGGAATTCCGGCACAAAATGGGGATTGGGCAAGAAGCGCACATCGAAGACAATATCGGCATCCAGCGGCACGCCATTCTTGAAGCCAAAGCTCAGGCAACTAACCAGCAGGTGCTTGGTCTGGTCTTCCTGATTGAAGCGGTTCTGAATGTCGCGACGCAACTCGTGCACGTTGAAGTTTGAGCTATCGATCAGCGTGTCGGCCACGTTGCGGATGGGGTCCAGCAACTGGCGCTCCTCCGCAATCGACCGGGAGACGGTCTCGCGCCGGCCGAGTGGATGCGGCCGCCGGGTCTCGGAGTAGCGGCGGACCAGCACTGCGTCCTGCGCATCCAAAAAAACCACACGCGTGGACAGCATCTGGCGAACGCTTTTCAGAATCTGGGGCAGACGATCCAGGGTGGGGCCTTCCCGCACGTCCACCACAATCGCAGCCCGCTCCATTTCCACTGATTTCATCACCAGACTGGCAAAGTCCGGTAACAGCTCCAGGGGCAGATTATCGACACAGTGAAAACCAAGATCCTCGAATGCCTTCAGGGCCGAAGCTTTCCCGGAACCGGAGATTCCGGTGACGATAACTAGCTCTTTGCCCTTGGGCGCAACCAATTTTCCTGTCTTTACCTTTGCGCGCACCGCGCGGGGACGCGCCGCTTTCTTTGCTGGCGTCATGCGCCCATCCTACAACGGATTGACAAGAAAATCCCAATGTAAGTCTGAATTTAGTTTGAAAGTGAGTATTTAAGTTAAATTTGGGTAACTCTGTCCGGGCGCCATGAACTGAATTGACACACACTCCAAAGAATGACAACTCTTTCCGAACTCCGCCGGAGAGATACTTTTCTCACAGATTGTCTTAGTCGCCGCAGGCCGCGGTCACCAGATCTAGAGTAAGTGCGGAGGGCAGCGGCAGGCTGAGCAGTGGTCCCTGCCCCAGATCGCAGCCCAGGCGGATCAGCATCTGCAGTTGTTCTGCGTTGGTAATGCCGTTGGCAGAAACGCGAATGCCCAGTGCATGCGCCAGACGAATCAGCGCTTCGATCATGGCCTGCTGACGGCTGGCGGTTGGCGCGGATTCCACCAAACGCGCGTCCAGCTTGATCATGTCGACCGGCAGCCGCACCAGGTGATTCAGTGCCGCCAGTGACGAGCCGAAATTATCGATTGCAATGCGTACATGAGTATCGGCCAACCGTTGCAGCACCGCCACCGCGGCATCGGCGCGCTCGTTCAGAGCGCCCTCCGGCACCTCCACCATCAGGCGCATGGGCTCAATGCCCGAGGCCGCAATGGCCTCACGCAGGTGCGTGGCCAGCTCGGGATGAAAGAATTGGCGCGCGGTCAGGTTGACGCTCACCGTGCAGCCCCGGCCGGACAGATGCGCAGCGCCAGCCCGCAGTTGTTCGCAAGCGGCAAGCATGTCCTCACGGCCCAAGGCAATCGAGAGCCCGGTTACCTCGGCAATCTCCATCAGATCGTTGCCGGAGTCGATCCCGCCGCCCGGTTGCTGCCAGCTCAGCACAGACTCCAGGGACTCCACCCGGCCTGAGTGCAGACTGTACACCGGCTCGTAGCGGAACTCGAACTCGTGGCTTTCCAGCGCCGCCCGCAGTTGGCGCTCACGCTCCTGCTGGCGGTTCATGTAGCTTTCCAGATGCTTGTCAAAGATCTCGTACTGGCCTGCCCCCGCCTGCTTGGCGCGGTACATGGCATAGTCGGCATCGCGCAGCAGCATATCGGGCGTGGTGTGCGCCGGACCCGCAATGGCGGCGCCCACACTGGCTGTCGCACCTACGGCGTGGCCGAAAATATCAAAAGGCTTTTCCATCGCATCCACAATGCGATGTGCCACAATCTCCAGATCCGCGGTATTCACCAGATTCTCCACCAGCACCGCGAATTCATCGCCGCTCAACCGCGCAGCCGAATCCTGCGGACGCAGGACGCTGCTGAGCCGCTCCGCAACCCCCACCAGCAGGGCATCGCCTGCCGCATGGCCAAGAGCATCGTTGATCTGCTTGAAGCGATCCAGATCGAGAAATAAAACGCCACAGCTCAGATCGGGTCGACGCTTGCGGCGGCTGAGCGCCTGCCCCAGCCGGTCGATAAACAGAGCGCGATTGGGCAGCCCGGTCAGCGCATCGTGCATGGCGTCATGCTGTAGCCGGTTCTCGGCTAGCTTGCGCTCGGCGATGTCGCGGAAGGTATACACATACCCCACACGTTCGCCATCCACGCACAATGGCGCGCACTGCATGCTCACATCGATCAACTCACCGGAGCGCGTTGTGCGCACGGTCTCCACCGTGGCGCGGCCCTGCAGGTCAACCGCTTTTTCAAGACTGGCCAGCTCAAGCCAGCGCGTTTCAGGCACAATCAACTGGCGCAGACTGACGCCGCCAACCTCTTCCGGTCCGAACCCAAACATGCGTGTAAAAGCTGGATTGGTGTAGAGAACGTGATTGTCGTGCTCAATGGCCACCGCTTCCGGCAAGCTGGCCAGCACATCTTCCATCATGCGCGAACGGGGTGCACGCTCACGTCCCACGGGATGCGCAACCACCACCGCCTCGCGGCCCTCTGCGCCCAGAATGCTGTAGGTGCCTTCAACCGGAATTAACTGGCCATCCAGGGCAGGCATGGTGGCATGAAAAGGACTTCCCTTCCCGGTTGCAGCCAGCAGGGTCCGGGGTTCGGCCGTGCCGGGATAGAGCCCCCAGAGCACATCTTCCACCGCGCGCTCCACCCAGAGCGCATCGCCCTGCCCCATCTGGCGACGGGCTTCGGCGTTGGCATAAACAATACGGCCGGAACGTTCCAGGAAAACCAGCACGGGCAGAGCATCGAGAATTTCCCGCTGCTGGCTGGAGCCGGCATTTTCTGGAAGGTTCACCCCTGGGGTCTCCTTCTGCACTGCCGCTCGTGCCATCCAAACCTGCTGGGGATGAGCGTCGAAACCGGCCGGACGTGAAGGTGCTTCCATAGCCAGAATCGTATGCGGTGTGGGATAGCTCATCTATCCCCTAAAACGGTTATTCTCCGCGACCAAAGTCGTCTCAAGCCCATTTTAGGACAATTCGTTAGCCAAACAGGACAGGTTTGGCACAAAGCCAGACACTCCCCGTGCGACTGGATCTGAATGTTACAAGGGGCGGAGCATCGCTCCGCCCCTTTGGCTCAAGCCCCTTGGAAACCGGATTCCGGCTTCAGGGCATCTCCACCAGCTCCACCTGGCCATCGCGGCGGCGGTGCATCACAAAGGTGAGGCCGGCTGGGGTACGGAAGATGAGCAGATCGCGGTCACGGAACTCCAGTTCCTTCACTGCCTCTTCCATCGTCATTGGTTTCAGCGCGATAGCTTCCGCGGTTTTCAGAATGTGCGGCTCCACAACCGCGGCAGGCGCCGGGAACGAGTGCACGGGAATCGAGGTGCGGGATTTGGACTTGCCGGGCTTGGCCGGTGCCGGCTCAAGGGGTTGAGCCGCACGGGACTTGGTACGGGAGACCGGCGGCGCATCGGCCACCTTCTCTTCCTTCGGCAGCCGCTTGGACCCTATGCGGCGGTCGCGATAGCGCCGCACTTGATTCTCCGCATGCTCCAGCGCCTGCTTGAGCGCTGCGTCCTGCTTGGGGCCCTTGCCGGTGGCGGCTATCTTCTGCGAACGGGCCTGCACCTTCAATTCCACCACCTGCAGGTGGCGCTCGACTCCGAAGGTGACGCTGGCGCTTGCCGTCTTACCCAGCATTTTGCCGATCTTTTCCAGTCCATCCTCAGCCTGCGTGCGCAGTGCCTTGGTGATCTTTCCTTGCCTGGCGGTGAACTCCACTTCCATGGTCAGCCTCCGCTCTCCGTTTCCCCGTGCTGGCAGCTCACAAGGAGCCGGATCTTTTACCTGCGCCTTGTTGTACGGAAGACGCTCTGGTAGCGCTCCGTCCTCTTTGCCCCCGAAGGCCGGATCAACCCGCCGGCCCGAATCTTCGGGTTAGTGCTGGTCAGTATAAGCCAAAGGGTCGGGGTTGGGAAAAAAGCAAAATTGTTTTTGTAGATCGCGGACCACGATTCGTCTTCCCGTTGCGGGGCAAGTCGCAAATGGAAGCGGCGTGCCAAGCGCAATCTGGATTATCGTTCGCATGCTGTCATGCTCCGCGAAAGGTGGATGGAACACAGACTCCATGCCATGAAGGCCAGTTTGAAGCCCCGCGCGCTAGTTCCTGCGGCGGAAAACTCCTGGTTACTTGCCTGCTTCCATCGCGGCAATTGCCGGAATGCGGCGTAGCACCATGGTGAGCGCTAGAGTGAGCAACGCCACCACCGGAACAGCCACCAGCAGCCATGCAGCCAGTGCTTCCGCAGCCATGGTGCCCAGCCCTCCCGCCATGTGCAGAGGCGAGGTATGCAGTAACCGCGAAGCCGGAATTGCGGGCCGAGTCGGCGAGCTGAACAGCCATCCCCCCAGCCGGACAAAAGGAAGAATCAGCGCAATCTGCGCCGGCATCACCGCATAATTAGCCGCCTGAATCGCGGGCTGATTCAGACGCAACGCGAGCGCCACGCCAGCGCACAGCAAGGTGGGTATGCCCAGAACCGGAATGCAGCCGATGGCACATCCCAGCGCGAGCGTGAACGCCAGCCGTCGCGGCGTTATGCCCTGGCGAAGCCATTGAACGAGTTGCTGACGAACCGATTCCCGTGTCATCACAGATGCATCCATTATCTCCGGAATCGTCTTCGATAACCTTCCGCTCAGATCAATTCTCTGCAACGCCTTCGCGGCACAGTACCACCTACCAGAATGGAACTGCAAACGGCCTCTATAAAGCCAGCAAATGGAGCAGCCGCACGGAGAGCATTCACCTCGAATCCCCGCGCGTAATGGCAGCAGAGTCGGCTGTTCACCCCGACTGCGATAAACTTGGACCCGATGCGGGTTTTTGGTGTGGATTGTGGAACAGAGGTGACCGGCTTCGGAGTGGTGGATTCCGATGAGGAAAGCCTTACCCCAAAACTGGTTTGTCAGACGCTCGGTGCGATTGTTCTTCCCAAGCAGAAGAAGTTGCCTGCTCGGCTGGAGCAGGTTTTCCATGAGCTCAGCCAGCAGATGGCGCGCTGGCAGCCGGATGCGGTCGCCATTGAAGAGGTTTTTTATTCCGTCAACGCCAAATCGGCTTTGAAGCTGGGACAGGTACGCGGCGTGGCGCTGCTGGCCGCTGCCTGCCAAAAATTGCCCGTGGTGGAATACGCGCCGCTGCGCATCAAGCAAAGCGTGGTGGGCTATGGGTTGGCCAAAAAGGAACAGGTACAGTTCATGGTGCAGCGGCTGCTGAATCTGGCCGAGTTGCCGGAACCGGCCGACGCAGCCGACGCGCTGGCCATTGCCATCTGCCACATCCACACCGCGCAAACCGAACAGGGACAGGGAGTGAGCCAACGATGAGATTCTTTCCCGCAGCCCTGGCTCTGGTTCTAGCCTGGGGCACAGGCATAGCGCTGGCTCAGACCGCTGCCGCTCCCGTGATCACCGTCGAATTCAAGCATCCGGAGATGTCGCCTTCCTACTGGAAGCTGGAACTGCATCCAGACGGGAGCGGTCACTTCCGTTCTCAGCATAGACAAACGCGCGCCGCCAGCCGCCTGGAGCCAGGCGATGTGGACCGCGCACTGACCTTGAGCCCCGGCTTTGCCAGCCGCGTCTTTGCTCTGGCGGAACGCAAACATGCTTTCCAGATGGAGTGTGAAAGCCATTTGAAGGTCGCCCTGCAGGGCTGGAAGACCGTGAGTTACTCGGGACCAGCCGGGCAAGGCTCCTGCACCTTTAACTACTCCAACGACAAGGAAATCAACCAGCTTGGCGAACAGATGGTGGCCGTGGCCAGTACCATCGAAGCCGGTGCCCGCCTGGAGATGCTGCTCGCCCACGACCGTCTGGGCCTGGACCGCGAAACCGAGTTTCTGGTGGGAGCCGCTCACGACGGCCGCGTCCGGCAACTCTGCACCATTCGCCCCATCCTGGAGCGGCTGGCCAGCGATGATTCTGTCCTGGAGCGAGTACGCAAGCGGGCCAGCCAATTGATGGCCCTCGACTAGAGCGGCAGAAGAAGAATAGTTTCCCAGAGGGTTCCCTGCGCAGCCCTGCTCCAGATACCGCAACAAATTCCAATCTTGTGACTTAAGTCGCTTTCCCGACCTCGGGGCGCATCTACTCTTCCTTCAGATCGTATTTCCGGAGGAAGCTACCGCAATGTTTTGTTATCAATGTGAACAGACTTCGCAAGGCCAGGGCTGCCAGACCATCGGCGTCTGCGGCAAGGACGAGAACACCGCCGCACTGCAGGATCTGCTGATCTACGCCTTGAAGGGCGTAAGTCAATACGCGCACCGCGCACGCCAACTGGGCGCAGCCGATCCGGAGCTCGACGCCTTCACCATCGAAGCCATCTTCGCCACCCTCACCAACGTGAATTTTGATGCCGACAACGTAGCCGAGCTGGTCTATAAGGCCGCCAGCTATCGCGACACGGCCCGCTCGCTCTATGAGACTGCCGCTGCAAAGGCCGGCGTTGCCGCCGAAGCCCTGACGGGACCGGCCACGTTTGCACCCGCCACCGACCGCCTGGCCCTGCTGGCCCAGGCTCGCGAGCAGCTCATTCCTCTGGTCTATCTGAGCGGCAATGGCGTCAACGCCGATGCCCGGGAGATCAAGAATCTTGAAGAGCTGGTGATCTACGGTCTGAAGGGCGTGGCTGCTTATGCGTATCACGCCATGATGCTCGGCTCGGCTGCTCCGGCCGCCTACGCCAAGGTCTACCAGATTCTGGACACACTCACCGAGAAGCACACCATGGAGGAGCTGCTGGGAGTAGCTCTGTCCGTCGGTGAACTGAACTACACCGTGCTGGAGCAGTTGGACACCGCGCACACTGAAACCTTTGGCGCGCCCACTCCCGCCCAGGTGCGCGTGCATCCCATCAAGGGCAAGGCCATCCTGGTCAGCGGCCACGATCTGCACGATCTCTATCAGCTCCTGGTCCAGACGCAGGGCCTGGGCATCAACATCTATACCCATGGCGAGATGCTGCCTGCTCACGGCTATCCCAAACTGAAGGCCTTCTCGCATCTGGCCGGCAACTACGGCGGCGCATGGCAGGACCAGTGGAGCGAGTTTGCCGCTTTCCCGGGCGCCATCCTGATGACCTCGAACTGCATCCAGGAACCGAAGGCCGCTTACAAGGACCGCATCTTCACCAACAATGCTGTACAGTGGCCCGGCGTACGCCACGTGGACGCGAGCGACTTTTCAGCAGTGATCGCCGCCGCCCTGGCTGCTCCCGGATTTGAAGAGGACGGCCCCAAAGACAGCATCACCGTCGGCTTTGGCCACGCGGCGGTTCTGGGCCATGCCGGAACTGTGATCGACGCGGTAAAGAGTGGCGCTCTGCGTCGCTTCTTCCTGATCGGCGGCTGCGACGGCGCGCGCTCGGGCCGCAACTACTACACCGAGCTGGCGCACAAGGTTCCGCAGGATTGCATCATCCTGACCCTGGCCTGCGGCAAGTACCGCTTCAACAAGGACGAGTTCGGCACCCTCGGCGGCCTGCCCCGCCTACTCGATCTGGGCCAGTGCAACGATGCCTACTCGGCGCTCAAGATTGCCCAGGCTCTGGCCGCGGCTTTTGAGTGCGGCGTGAACGACCTGCCCCTCTCGCTGGTGCTTAGCTGGTATGAACAAAAGGCGGTCTCCATCCTGCTGACCCTGCTCTGGCTGGGCGTGAAGAATATCCGCATCGGACCGACGCTGCCCGCCTTCCTGTCGCCCACCGTGCTCCAGTTGCTCGGCGAAAACTACAACCTGATGCCGATTACGACGGTCGAGAATGATCTGGCCGCGATCCTCGGATAGACACCTTCCGTTTTGACAAAAAACCGCTCTCCCAGGGCCTGCAACATTAGGGAGAGCGGTCTTTTTTTATCTGTTGTGCGGCAGCCGCGCGACACGCGGCTCTGCCGGTTGCCAGGAATGTGCGCCGTTAGCTTTCCACGGTCTGCGCCAGCAGATACCGCTCGTAGCCGATCTCCTCGATCTGGTGGAGCTGGGTTTCCAGCCAATCGGCATGCTCCTCTTCGTCCTTGAGAAGCCGCACAAAGAGGTCGCGCGAGCCATTGTCGGCCTTTTCCATGGCGATCTTGACGGCCTCGTTGTACATGATCACCGCACCGGCTTCCAGTGCAAGATCCGACTTCATCATCTCGCGCACGTTCTTGCCCACGCTTAGTGCCAGCGGCTCCATATTGGGGATGCCATCCAGGAACAAAACGCGCTCAATCAGCGCTTCCGCGTGCTTCATCTCATCGATAGACTGCTTTTTGATGAACTTGGAAAGCTTTTCGTAGCCCCAGTTCTCACACATCTCCGCGTGGATGAAGTACTGATTGATGGCCGTCAGTTCCTCGCGAAGCGCACGATTCAGCTGTTCGATAACCTGTGGATTTCCCTTCATAGCCAGCATTCTGCCATGTTCCGTACAGGAGAAGCAATGTGAAAGCGGGCCTACAGGTACTCGCGCACCATGCGCTGCCAGGTGGGCCAGTCATGCGTCCGCAATCCGTTCCACACATGGAATTCGTGGGCGATGCCCTGCTCGGTCAGCACCCGGTCCAGATGCTGATTGTCGGCCAGGCACTGATCGTCCCACCCGGTAGCCAGAATATAGCGCCCGTTGCGGTAGGCATCCAGATAACGGCGATCCGTCAGATTCGGCAGATAGTGGGTGGGAAGATTCAGATAGCAATCTGTGTCATAGTAGCCATCCAGAAATCCGGCCAAATCGAAAATGCCGGAAAGGGCCACAAACCCGGCAAAGAGCTCCGGATGGCGTAGGACCAGGTTGGTGGCATGGTAACCGCCAAAGCTGCAGCCAACGGCCATGGGACGACGTTCGCGGTCGCCGGCCTGCATCACCGGCAAAACCTCGTCGATCACATAGCGCTCAAAGGCAAGTTGGCGCTCCATGCGGCCACGGCCATCGCTGGAGCGGCTGTACCAGCTCTCGCGGTCCACCGAATCCAGGCAAAACAGTTGCAGTTGGCCGGCTTCGATGCGGTCTTCAAGAGCGGCCACCATGCCGCGGTCTTCGAATTCGAAGAAGCGTCCGCCGGAGGTGGGGAAGACGACCACGGGCAAACCGGAGTCGCCAAAAACCAGCAGTTCCATCTCCCGGCCCAGAGAGCCGGAGCGCCATCGGGTGTAATCGCGTCTCATCCCGGCAACAGTCCCTTCTTTCGCGGATCAAGAATCCAGGAATTCTGCTTGCAGCTACTGTAGCAGGCAGGGGGCGGCCGCGCACGGCTGGAGCGCCAAAGCACGGAACCTGAGGCACTTCCCGTGGGGTAAAATCAGAAAGTAGCAGGCCGAAGACCGCTTCGGGGGCATCGGATCCAACCGAAAGCTTGCCCCCAGCCTCAATTTCGGCGATACTTAATTGTTGTGTCCTGAGTGAAACGGCGTTCCCGCGGGCAGGTGTCTTGTCCGAGGAAGCTGAGGCTGGGCACGATTGTCCGGCCTTCCTTGTGGTGGTACTGGGTCTGGCGGCCCGTCCGCGAACCTCATCGCCCCCGGAAGAACGCAACAGAGCACTGGATTTCGAAAGGAACTGAACAGCTGTGGTTATGATCCGTTTGGCGCGCGTCGGCGCCCGCAAGCAGCCCTACTACCGCATCGTGGTCATCGAGAAGGACCGCGCCCGCAACGGCCGCTCGATCGAGGTGGTCGGCACCTACAACCCGCGCACCAACCCGGCTTCGGTCAATCTGAAGCACGAGCGCGTCGCCTACTGGCGCAGCGTTGGCGCCCAATTCTCCACCACGGTTGAGAAGCTGGTCAAGCAGAATCCCGCCCCGGCGCCCGCCGCGGTCTAAAGTTTCCCCCGTTCCTCTCTTGATTCGTGCGGGTACCAATATGCCCGCACGAAGTTACTCAAAGCCATCGCGCTTTTTCCCCCAGTTCTGCTACTATTCGCCATCAGGTTTGCGAAAAGCATTCCTGTCGGTAAGGGGCACGCACATGACCCAAAACGGTATGTTCGAAGTCGATGAGCTCGTACGAGAGATCGCACGCGCTCTGGTGGATGATCCGTCCGCCGTCGAGGTCGATTCAGTCAGCAAGGATGAGAACACAGTTCTCAAACTGAGGGTCGCTCCGCAAGACGTGGGCAAGGTGATTGGCAAGCAGGGCCGCACGGCACGCTCGGTTCGCACCATACTGGGTGCCGTCAGCATGAAGTTGCATCACCGTTACACGCTCGACATTCTTGAAGAGGGCGACGAACAATAGCATGGAGCGTACTTCCGGCACAGTGAGTGTGTCGACCAACCCGATGCTGGAAGACGCGGATTCATGGGCCTGGTTGGCTCGCCTTCGACGTCCCCAAGGACGCAAGGGCGAGATCCTAGCGGAGATCCTTACGGATTTTCCGGAAAAATTTGCCGAGCGTCGTCAGCTCTGGCTTCTTGCACCTCTTTCCCCGGCCAACCAAATCCCGGCACCACGCCCGATTGAGCTGGCTCACCACTGGCTCCATAAGGGTGGCGTCGTACTCCATTTTGCCGGTGTAGACTCGATCTCCGCCGCCGAACTGCTCTGTGGTCTGATTGTGGCCATTCCGCGCACAGAACGCGCGCAGTTGGGCGAGGACGAGGCCTACATCGGTGATCTGGTCGGCTGCGAGCTTGTCGATCTCGCTGGCCCTGAGCCAGTGTGCCTTGGCCCCATTGAGGACGTGGACCGCTCCGCCGGCCCCGTGGCTCTGCTGGTGGTGCGCGGCAAGAAAGGTGAGCTGCTGGTGCCCTTCGCCAAAAGCTATCTGCGTACGATCGACCTCGCCAACAAACGCCTTGAAATGGTGTTACCCGAAGGCCTGATCGAGCTTAACGGCTAGTCTGTATCCTCAGATGCCTTCCACCAACTTCATTGCATCCAAGTTCCCCTTCCAGGCAGCTACTCCGTCCCCTAGTCCCCAGCCCCTTCGCACCTAGAACCTAGCACCTAGCGCCTAGCACCTAGAACCTTCGCACCCAGCACTTAGTCCCTAGTCCCTTCGTCCACCAACTCTCCCAGCCTTCTGCCCTTTGTTTCCGGGAACCAGATCACCACGACAAGCACCTGCACAGCCGTGGCTGCGGCAA